>Ga0183097_10229_pt1 | contig 168649 bp, 124 predicted proteins | sample BioMet8_FD_128883 | JGI IMG/M metagenome (GOLD analysis project Ga0183097, IMG submission 128883) | Microbial communities from bioreactor (seeded with sewage sludge) at Lawrence Berkeley National Lab, California, USA - Biofuel... | ecosystem: Engineered > Bioreactor > Anaerobic > Unclassified ... | reverse complement strand
AACCGTGGGGATATATAGCAGAACGTTTGTTCGTTGATGATAATGAGGTTGCTAACTCCCCGGTACAAAATTTTGGAAGCATGGCCAATATAGCGGGTGACATCAAATACAAAGATGTGAATAAAGACGGTCAAATTACTTCATTGGATATGGTTCCGATCGGATACCCTACTGTTCCGGAGATTAATTATGGAGCCGGTTTTTCATTAGGATATAAACGGTTTGACATATCAGCCTTCTTTCAAGGTTCGGCAAGATCATCTTTTTGGACGGGAGGTTCTGATGGTCCCAGTGCTGTACAACCTTTTGTAGGAGGGAATCAAATCCTGAAAGTATTTGCTGACAGTCATTATTCTTTAGAAAACCCGGATTTGTATGCATTATGGCCCAGATTAAGCACTTTGACTCAGTCGAACAACATGCAAAGGAGCACATGGTGGTTAAACGATGGAACTTTTTTGAGATTAAAACAAGCTGAAATTGGTTGGTCATTGCCGGAAAGGATAGCAAAAAAAATGAGTATGCAAAATATGCGTGTTTATGTGAGTGGCACCAATTTGCTCCTTTTCAGCAAGTTTAAGTTGTGGGATGTTGAGATGGGAGGTAATGGATTAGGTTATCCTCTCCAAAGAGTCTATAATATGGGAATTAACTTGACATTTTAAAAATTAGAAGAATGAGACTAATTAAAATAACATTTCTGGGAATAGTATTCACAATATTGAGTTCCTGTTCCAATTATCTGGATATTGTTCCTGATAATATCGCTACCATTCAATATGCTTTTCGGATGCGTGCTACTGCAGAAAAATACCTTTTCACCTGTTATTCTTTTTTGCCGAAATTAGGTAATGAACACCAATATAATCCAGGTATGTTTGGCGCTGATGAATTTTGGTTTAATAAAGAGGTCTATACTTTCACTCCCTGGTCAATTGCGCAGGGGATGCAGAATGTCAACGATCCTTTGATGGATTATTGGAGAGGGGATGGCGCGGAACCTCTTTGGACAGGCATCAGTCAATGCAATATTTTTCTTGAAAATATAAAAACTGTTCCTGATATGCAGGATTGGGAGAAAAATCAATGGATTGCGGAGATTAAATTCTTAAAAGCTTATTATCATTTTTATTTATTAAAGGTCTATGGACCGATACCAATAATTAAGGAGAACCTTCCCATATCAGCTTCCGGTGAAGAAGTTAGATTAGCGCGACGCCCTGTAGATGAAGTTGTTGATTATATTACTGAACTGTTGAACGAAGCAATGGTTGATCTTCCGGACAAAGTACTTGATGAAAATTCAGAGCTGGGCAGAATTACACGTCCTATAGCAATGGGAATGAAAGCCAAGATCCTTGTATATGCCGCGAGCCCGCTCTTCAATGGTAATTCAGATTATCAAGGTTTTTCAAATAAAGACGGAACCGCACTGTTCAATCCGAATTACAGTAATACGAAGTGGGAAAAAGCGGCAGCGGCATGTAAAGAAGCCATTGACCTTTCCACTTCACTGGGATACAGCTTGTATAAATTTGAACCCACTTTGGTAACGCCAAATATCTCTGAAGAGACAAAGCTTCACCTGAACTGCCGGGGAACAGTTACAGAACGATGGAATCCTGAAATCATTTGGGCACACACCAGCAGTACTACCCGGCATTTGCAGACCTGGTGTGCGCCAAGGGCATTGAGTGCGGCACAGGCAGCTTATAGCGGTTCAAATGGAAGCTATGGGGTCACCTTGAAAATGGCAAGCATGTTTTATTCAAAAAACGGAGTTCCCATTGATGAAGATCTTAATTGGAATTATAACAACAGATACAATTTGAGAACGGGGACTGACCTGGAAAAGCGCAGCATAAAAAAAGGATATGTCACAGCCGAGTTTAACTTTGACCGGGAATCCAGATTTTATGGTTCACTTGGTTTTGACGGAGGGATTTGGTACGGGAATGGAAATTATAATGATGATAATCCCTACTGGCTGGAATCAAAAATGGGACAGTTTCTGGGGAAAGGGCAAGGAGGATGGCACGCTGTACCAGGCTATTGGGCCAAAAAACTTGTCAATTTCACCAATACAGCTACCAATAGTTCAACGTATGTATCAACTGACTACCCTTGGGTAATGTTACGACTGGGTGACCTCTATCTACTCTATGCAGAAGCTTTAAATGAAGCTGGGGGACCGACAGCTGAGGTTTTCAAATATCTTGATATGATTCGTGAAAAAGCGGGGTTAAAAGGGGTTGAGGAGTCCTGGAGCAATTATTCCCGAAATCCAACAAAGTACACCACCAAGGCAGGACTTCGAGAAATCATTCACAGGGAGCGTACGATTGAATTTGCTTTAGAAGGTGAACGTTTCTGGGATCTCAGAAGATGGAAGGAAGCGCCGATAGAACTAAATAAACCTATTACGGGTTGGGATGTTGACCAGAGTAGCAATCAGGATTACTACCGGGTAAAAATCCTCTTTAATCAAACGTTTAGTTTGAAAGATTATTTCTGGCCTATTCCAGAAGCAGATATGATTGTAAACAAGAATTTGGTGCAGAATCCAGGTTGGTGATATAAATTGTTAAGATATACATTATGAAAAATAAGATTTTGTTATTTACGATAGGAGCTATTTTATTGCTCTTCAATTGTAAGGAAGATTTGAAAGGTCCTTTAGAAAAGAGCAATGATATTCCGAGCCCACCGACCAATATTAAGGTTGAAAACAATGCGGGCTCGGCAATAATACGTTATGATCTTCCCAATGAGGATGATTTATTGTATGTTATGGCTGTATTTTCTTCTCAGGAAGGGAACGAAAGAATCGTTAAATCCTCTGTATTTAAGAATTTTATCTCCTTAGAGGGATTTGGTGATTCAAAGGAGTATACGGTAACATTGTTTTCGGTCAATCGCTCTGAAACACGTTCACTTCCTGTTACAACGACAATAAAGCCATTGACAGCGAGGGTTAAGGAAGTATACCAAACACTAAATGTTCAGACCACTTTTGGCGGAATTAATGTGAAATTTACCAACGAACCGGAGGATGAGTATATTGCCTATACGTTAATAAAAGATTCAGTAACGGGTAAATGGATCGAGTATGACCGGTTGTATACCAAAGCAAAAGAATTGAATTATTCAATACGCGGATTTGCATCAGTTCCCACGGATTTTGCAATTTACCTTACCGACAAATGGAAAAATAAATCGGATACTCTTTTCACTAATTTAACTCCCTTGTACGAAGTTGAATTTGACAAGTCACTATGGAAGAATGCAAAATTGGCTGATGATTCCTATATGCCAAGATATAGTGAACTCTCTCAGCTTTGGACACCCGGGGCAACTACCTACTTCTTTATGAAACAAGACATGCCGGGTCTTAAGTTGCCGAATTGGTTTACCATTGATCTTGGCAGACCCTATATTTTTGCAAGACTTAAGGTGAATGGTGTGGATCATCATAACAATTGGAAATATTCACAAGGGACACCAAAAAACTTTGAGATATGGGGAAGTAATTTGCCAAGTACCAACTGGAATGACTGGAATCGTCTTGGGGAATTTGAATGCATTAAACCCTCGGGCCTCCCAATCGGACAATTTACTGCCGAAGATCTGGCAGCATCAACTGCAGGGCACGACTATGATTTTGATATTCAACCGACCGGATACCGGTACATGAGATTTAAAACACTAACCACTTTTGGTGGTAATGCGGATGTGATGTTGCTTGAATTGACTTTATGGGGGAAACCGGTAAATTAAAATGGGTTAATAAAAATATGAAATACAAAATGGAAAAAAGTATCACTTCAATTATTTTTGCCCTTCTGATCACGCTGTTACTTACGGCCTGTACTGATATGGCAGACACTTATCAACAATTTACCAAGGACGGCGAGACAATCTATATAGCGAAAGCAGATTCCATTAAAGCCGCTGGAGGAGAGTACCGGATTGGGATATCATGGCTGGTATCTGATCCCAAAGTTTATAGTTATAAAATGTACTGGAATAACCACCGGGATTCATTGGTAAATACGATCACCAAAACCAATGGAATTGACACTGTACGAATCATGCTGAATGGAATGAGGGAAGACGTTCATCAATTTGATATTTTTATGTATGATAAAAGCGGAAATTCTTCTGTCAGAGCTTTTGCCATTGGAAGGGTTTATGGGGAAAATTATCAGACCTCATTACTCACCAGAACTTATAAATCGATTGTTAGAAAGGGAACCAGCGCTATTATACAATGGTCTGAAAGTGCCGCGACGGTACTCAGGGTTGAAGTGGAATATAAGGACGCAACGAATATTCAAAGAAGCCGCTTTGTTCCTAAAGAAGTACAATTGGATACCTTAAAGAATTTTCCAGTTGGGGGAACGTTGCGGTATCGCACAGCGTTCTTACCTGAACCTGCCGCACTGGATACTTTCTATACGTCGTTCACTTCTGTTCTTTTAAAATAAAGTTCCGATTGAACTAACAAAAAAACAGTAAAGAAGTGCTCACATAGATTTGATCAGGAGTTGGATATCACTACGGATATCCAACTCCTATTTTCGGGATCAGCGTTTCATCTGATGAGACTGGCATAGTTCCTGAGGCCGAAGGTTTGTAAATGAAATTAAATAACTACATTTAGGTTTAATCCATTCATCTAAGTTGTTAAGACAGATATGGGGTTGCTGCAGATGCTTAAACTTGAAATAAAATATTTATTATATGAAAAACGAACTAAACAGTAAGATTACCCGTCGTCAGATTCTGGAAACTTTTGGGCTTATAGCAGGGACCGGTTTATTGTCAAGCCTGACAGTTCCGGCGTATGCAGGTCCCACTGATACTTCTTCTGAAGAAATCAATGTTAAATGTTTTAATTCCCTGGTTGAGGCGCGAAAAAATAAAAAGATCAAAGAGGGTGAGTTGATAAGAACCTTGGGTTATTATACTTTCGGTGATGGAGGAGCAGCAAATTATATAATCACACGTGACCTCGGAGACAAAAAAATCAACAATGGAGATATTGTCCAATTCAGAGATGGGAATATCGGGATATTGACAGGAATTACGCAGGTTAATTACAAGATTTTCGGAGCATTGGGAGATTCTAAGACAGATGATGGCTTATTTATTCATATGGCTCATGAATACGCCAATCGTTTCAAATTACCCGTGGAAAATAATCGGGGAGAATACTGGATTCATCAAACCAGGAATATCCAAATTAAAACTTCCGTTCACTGGGGACAGAGTATTTTTCATATCAATGAGGAGCATAATACCAATCAACCTGTATTTAGAGTGTTGAGTTACGATCTTCCCAAAACGATTTCCCTGGATGACTCTAAAAAACAGGGAATTATTCAGGCATTAAAGCCCGGAGTGCACGAAATTCCGGAATTAAGTGAGTACAATAATTCATTAATTGTTATCAGTGACTCAACCGACCACATTGGTTTCAGATCAGGCGCCCGTTACAGCAATCAATCCCGTGCCCGGGAGGAGTTATTTTATGTGGCAGAAAAGGGTAAAATCATTGGAGATATCGCGTGGACGTTCAGCAACTATACCGACCTGACGGCCTATCCCGCTGAAACCAGTTATCTGACTGTTGAAGGAGGCACATTCTATCTTTCCGGGAATCCTCCGGTAAATGGGAAAAGCTCTTATCTTCAAAATGGATTTTCGATCACCCGGAGCAGAACGATCATCAAAAACCAATGGGTGGGATTAGAAAATGGGAAGAGTGATGTTTCCATGAATCCCAGAAATGGTTTCTACAGTCTCAATATCGTGTATGAGGTCACTCTTGAGAATATCAAGCTGCTTCCCTTTGAACAGGATCGTCCCGGTGAGAAGCAGGATGTTCCGGCAGGCACTTACGGGATTGGAGGCAACAGGCTCTTAAATACCACTTTCAGGAATATTTCAGCCGAGGGCACCCTGTTGCACTGGGGCGTTTTTGGCACCAACATGAACAAGAATTTTCTTGTCGAAAATTGCCGGTTAAATCGCATTGACGTTCATTTTCACTGCTGGAACCTCACGATAAAAGACACCAGGATCGGCTACAGGGGAATTTCTGTTACCGGAGGGGGAGAACTGATCATAGAAAATTCCACCTGTGAAAACAACCGGTTTGTGAATCTAAGAGCTGACTTTGGCGCTAAATGGGATGGAAACATTTCCATCAGAAACTGCAGGCTCAGACCAAAAAATCCGGCTGAAACTTCCATCTTTTATGCTGTAGCCTCTGATTTTGATTACGGTTATCCCATTGGATTAGCTAAAGCGGTTTTTGTAGAAAACTTTATATTTGATTTCCGGGGTATCCCTGAATGCAAGAGCAATAGCTGGTTGATTTCCTCATCTTCCTTTTCCAGATCAAAGAAAGGGAAACGGTCCTTTTTCCCCGGCCATATGCACTTCAAAAATATATTAGCAGAAGGGCGGGAGAAGGGTTTACGCCTGATGAGAATACCGGATCCAGCGGGATATCTTCTCCTTCAACCGGGAAGTTACGACGGATCCTTTTTGAAGCCAAATGCAACTATTTGCTTTGACACTATCCAATTGGAGCAGGATATGGGAGAAGGGAATGGTTATCACTTAATGATTGATAAATCTTCAGGTTCATCAAATGATCCGTTCTCATTGTATCCTCAAATACGAATTTTAAACTCTCCTTCGGTCTCCTTCCATTTGGGAAATAGTGTTGCCACCATTCATATCGAGAATTGTAACGTTCATCGCCTCAATGTTTCATCTGAGAAAGCCTTTCAGGGTGAAATTTCTTTAGTAAACTGTAAAATTGTACCTGTTATTAATAAGGATGGCGCCAAACCATTTCAATTATTGTCAGAGTTGGGAACCAGTTTTATTAATTGTGTTTTTCACCTTCCCCGTTTGAATCAGAAAATTAATCCGGAAGCTTTATCTTTATTGGATTTCATTGAGATTAACAAATCTCTTTCCTTTAACCACGTTAATTCACGCCTGGGGAATGACGTGTTGAATTATTACAAGGCGCAGGGAATCAAAATCAAACCGGAATTTATTTCCATGCTAAAAAGCCATCACGAACTGGAGGATATTGATCCACTGAATTAAATGAATCATTTATGCATACAACATAAATTCACAATCAACTTTGGTGGGAACAGTTATTCCTTACTGGTAAAGGGCAATATTTTGCTGTCATCAAAGATTTGGTAACTTTATTAAGAATAAAAATATGAAGAATCTTATTCTTTCATTACTGATTTTAGCAATTGCCGGCATCAATAGTGGATCAGCATCGGGCAAAGGTTCAGTTTCCCGGGATTCTGCTAAAGAAGCTGTTGTTATCAAGCTTTCTGCTGAATCAGCAAAAATCAATCCTGAATCCGCTGAGATTGTCGATGACAAACGATTAACCAGCAAAAAAGGAATTGCATTGAAGTCTGGTGTAGTGGCTGCGATTGATGGGGGCCGCTCTGAAGCTGATCTGATCTTTGATTTCAAAGTGCCTGAACAAGGTCGATATGTCATGACGACTTTTGCCATTACTGATGAAAAAGGCGCTGCGATTATGAAAAAAGCGACCAGTAAATTCGAATCGCTTTATATCAAAATTCAGATAGACGACAAGCGTTCTACAAAACGTGTGGTATACGTACCCTGGAATATTCCCAAGCAGGAAGCAGGTAAATTCGAATTAACCGGACAAGATCAGCAGTTGAAGATCTGGCTTCCGGCAGGTGTCCGGCTTGAATATGTGCAACTTTCAACCTATATTCCACCAAGAGTGCCGGAATTGGTGCAGAATTACCGGCCCAAAGTGACGCCTCCCTTCGAACATCCGCGTCTTTGGGTGAATCAGCAATCGCTACCGAAAGTTAAATCGCAGCTGGAAAAGGGAGAAAACCTTGAAGCCTGGAAGAGCGTAAAAACAGCTGCCCTGACTCCCTTCGTAATTACGTTCAATCCAGATGTTGAAATATCATACAATAGCAAACTGGAAACAGCAGCGGAATCCAAAGCATTTTATTACCTGATGACCGGTGATAAACAGATCGGCCGGGAGGCAATAGAATTAATGACCGGTTATTTGTCACATGTAGAATTCGGGAATCTATTGGATATAACCAGAGAAATAGGTCGTGCAATCTATACCGCTTCAGAAGTCTACGACTGGTGCTATCCTCTTCTGACCAGTGAGGAAAAAGAAATTTTAGGTAAGAATTTGATGCGGTTGGCAGATGATATGGAGATCGGGTGGCCGCCTTTTAAGCAGAGTATCGTCAATGGACATGGTAATGAAGCTCAGGTCAACCGTGATCTTCTTTCAATGAGCATTGCAATTTACAATGAGAATCCGCTACCGTATCAGTATTGTTCTTATCGCCTCCTTGAAGAACTTGCGCCTATGCGAAAATGGGAATATCAGTCACCGCGGCACAACCAGGGTGTTAATTATGGTTCCTACCGTATCTCATGGGATATGCACGCTGCATGGTTGTTTTACAGAATGACCGGTCAGGAGGTTTTTGATGGAAATATTAAAAAGGTTCCATTATATTGGTTGTACATGCGTCTTCCTGACGGGCAGATGCTTCGCGACGGTGATGGTTTTAATGCAGGTCGCCCCGGCGAATTTTACTACTGGAAGCAGCCGCAAACTATGTTTTTGTTCTATACCTATTCCAATGATGCGATCGTTAAGGCTGAATTCGAACGTCAAGGCGGCCTGTCTAATAATCCAGTACTGTTTCTTTTGCTCAATAATCCTGGTTTGAAACCTGAACCAAGTCTGAAGTCGCTCCCGCTAACCCTGGATTTTGGACCCATCCTGAGTTCAATGGTTGCGCGTACTGGTTGGAATATCGGAATGAAGAGCAATGATGTTGTAGCGGAAATAAAAGGCGGGGGTTATAATTTTGGCAACCATCAACATTGTGATGCCGGATCCATACAGGTTTATTACCGTGGATTTCAGGTAGCTGATCTAGGTCTATATAGATTTTACGGGACACCGTATGATGTCAATTTCCAAAAACGTTCAATTTCACACAGTATGATGCTGGCAAGGGATACAGACGAAAAATTGGGAAGTTTGAAATCCAATGACGGTGGGACCAGGATGAATCAGCGCACTCCGTTTTCTGCCATGGAAGCACAAAATGATCCATCGTTTAGCAGAGGGAAGCTAATTTCTTCTGATTTTGGACCTTCGAAGCTGCGTCCATTTTACAGCTATTTTGCAGTGGATCTGACCGGTGCATATTCGTCTAAGATTAAAGCTTATAACAGGGGTTTCTGTTTTCTCAATTTGGACGTGGATTCTATTCCGGCTGCTATTATTTTGACTGACAACATGGTTACAGCCAAAAACGAGTTTAAAAAGTACTGGCAGATCAATTCGCACAATATGCCTGAAACTACTGAAAATGGTATAATTCTTAAAAATAACCGGAATAATCTTGTTGGAAAAACGCATGTTGAAATGCTTATCCCTGCTGTAGGCAATCGTAGTATGGAGATATTAAGCGGAGCAGATGCCAATAGTTCTTTTGAATTTAAGTACGAAGCCCCGGGGACTTCAGAAAAACGATATCCGGAGGTAAATGGACACAGGATCATGATTTCACCAAAAACAGCGAACAGTAGTGACCGTTTCCTTACGGTTTTTCAATTTACCGCAGGAGATACGAAGCCGTTTCCTGTTTCATATTATGAAACTCCTGTTAGCTATGTTGTTTTTCTCTCTGACAGGGTTGTAAGCATGAGCAGCAGTAATGATCTGATCGACAAAAGTTTTAACATTACTATTGCAGCCAAAGGCAAACATCAGGTCGTATTGGCCGGGATGAAATCCGGTAACTGGAATGTAAAGAGCAGGGATGGCAAAACAAAATTTAATTACATCATCACAGAAGGTAAGAACACAATATTTTTTAAGGCAGGTAAAGGAGAATATATCATCACTCCGGGTAAAATTGCCGGTGCAAAGGTTTTAGCTATGGATGAAAATTTCAGACCCGGTGTTTAAGACTGATAGGCAAGCGCGTTTCAAAAATTATAGCCAACTTCATTCGAGACCTTTGAAAACGCTTGCTGGTCTTTTCAGTTATTGAATTAAAAGTTAATTTGATATTAACCAAACAGATGAACAAACAATCTTTGTTGTTTGAGCGGATTCTTAGGGGAGATCTGCGGCCGTGGCTTGAAGGGAATAAGCTGGATGAGAAATTTGCAGGGTTAACTGCAGGTGTCAAGATGATCAGTCCGAATTTTCAACCTCTTTATGATATCGAGTTTGATCGCTGTTTTAACCAGAAGACGAAGTATTACAATAAGCTCATTGTCAGCGAGGCAAATGGTTATTGCAACCGGATTATCGATCTGATCAGAGGAGAGGATGATCTCCGAATTATTCAGTACCTGTTGAGCAATATCCTTAAGAAGAAGTTGAGGACACTTTTGATGGATGTGGGAAAACTTATCAGAGCCAATGATTATGACATTAAATACATCAATCCTTACAAGTCCGATTTCGGCATCGATACAGATCATAAATCTGAGACTTTTATTATTCAGCTGCTTAAAACAGCATTGATAAAGGTTTACCTGGAGATCCAGGAGGCTTTCAAAACCTATGTTCAGCAGGAGGAGTACCTGGAAACGGAAGATTTATTTTTGCAAGGGCTTTCAGAAGCCATCCCGGAACAGACATTTTTAAAGAAAAGAATTCAACTGGCTGCAAATAACATTGAGGTCAAAACAATTGTGATTCATGCGCCGGCTGCGGAAGAACTGGTCCTTTGTTCATTTACTTATCACCAATTTATTAAAAAGGGAGAGAATTTGATTGATTTGCGAGATAATTTGATAAAGAACCGATTTATTGATAAGAATACTTCATTTAGAGAGTTTAAGCGGATTTTTTCGGGGAAGGAAGTTTTAAAACCGGTACGATGGACCGGCAATGAGAGCGAGTTTTATTATTTTGTTTATCTGATCTACACGAAATACAAACTGGTCAAAGATCTCAAGCAGAATCAATGGAAGGTGGCCTGCAGATGTTTTGTAAAGGAGGATGGGACATCTTTTGACAGGGGAAAGGTTAAGAATCTGAAGAGGCCGCAGACGGGAGGGTTGATTGAGAAGGCAGTGGCGCTGTTGATTAATGGTTAATGATTAATGGTTAATGGTTAATGATAAGTTTTACGTGCGAAAGTGTTTGGGGTAGGGAACACGGATGACGCGGATTATAAGGATGGACACAGACTTAGGTTAATGATCAATGGTTAATTGTTGATGGTAATTAATGCGAATTAAGAGTTGAAATGATCCGGCAATTTAATGCCGAAGGCATGATATTACTGTAGAAAAGCAATGACATAAGCAACCTAATGCCGAAGTCATGACATAGTAATGCCACCGCTTCGCGGTTTTGGAAGCTCCTATGCACATTTCGACTATAATAATGACAACCCTTCGGGTTTAATAGCTCCAACCCTTTATTCGCATAAATAATAAAACACAATTCTGTATTCGTAAGCAGACACCGACCGATCATCTGCGATGAAACGAAATTATCACTGATCAGCCCTCCGGGCACCTTCAAAATATTCACGAAGCTAACAGGATCATAGAGGAGACACCTCCGTGCGTCTCTACACTGCACACTGAACCGAGAGTTTTTATTAAAATCGCACCGCTCTGTTGTTATTCAGCAAGCGCTGTGTTTTTGTTCATTCACGTCACTCTGCACTCTGCACTACGCACCTCACCTGCGATGTTTAGCTGATTGATTATGTGTGAGTTGGTAAATTTGCTTTGTCTTTGATCGTCAAAGATGACATTTGGCCAAGTGTCCATTTAATTACTTTTTAATAAACTTTTAAATGGACCCATTATTAAATTGTCTGGAACGCCTCAGTAAGCGTCAGGAGGTGAGGTTTTGGATAAAAAACCAGAACATGAGTTTTGGAGAGGCGCGTTTATTTCTTGAGTTGACAAAAAAGCATTTTGCCAGGTTGGTGAGGAGCGGTGTGGTGCCTTATCACAAGCCCAACCGAAAGGCGCGGTATTTTAATAAAAGAGAGTTGGATTTTTGGTTGGTACGGATCTGTTTTCATCCGGCAACGGAAATTGAGAAGGAGACTGCCTGTCATTTTATTAAAATCAGGAGGGTACGGCTATGAAAGATCTTATTGAAATGGCCATGGCTTTACGGGACGATTTTCATGATTTTAAAGAGAAGTTTATAAGGGAGAGCCGAAAGCTTTCCGACAAACTTGAAGAAGAATGGGTTGACGGCCAACGTGTAATGGATATTCTCAAAATCAGCAAGAGGACTCTTCAGAACCTGCGCGATCATGGTGATCTGGGATACAGCATTGTGAAGGGGAAGTTCTACTATAAAGCAGAGGATTTGGAGGAATTACTTCAATCAAATTATTTGAAAAAGAAGAAAAAGGATCGTTGCCGAAGGGTAAGAATTTCACGAATTGGGGACGAATTAACACGAACGGGAGAGATGAGAGATGAGTGATGTGCTGATGTGGTTGGGGGACCGGAGAAGGGAGACCGGAGAAGGGAGGCGGGAGACCGGAGAAGGGAGGCGGGAGACCGGAGAAGGGAGAAGGGAAACGGGAGATGAGAGAGGAGTGATGAGGGAGGTGGTGGGGTGATGAGGTGGGAATTTGTAAAACAAAAAATAAGATAAAAAGATGAAGAGAAACGAGGAAGTTAGGGAAAACGGAGAAGGGAAAGGTGAGAGGGTTGGTTTGTTTGCGACGCCGCAATTGCCGGCGGGGATTTATGAGAATCTTCCGGGAATATTGAGGGAGAGCACGGAGCTTTTCGGTGAAGCGATCGAGAAGGACGTGTTTTTGATCGGAGCTTTGGCCGTGCTGAGCGGTTGTCTGCCCAATATCCGGGGGATTTATTTCGATGAGCCCTGCTCGGCGCATCTGTATGCTTTTATCACTGCCCCGGCGGGTTCCGGCAAGGGGAAAATGAAGTGGGCCCGGTATTTCGGGCAAGCCATCCATGAATATTTGGTGGAAAAGTCGAAGAATGATATTGCTGAGTATGCACAAGAGATGGAGCGATACAACGACCTGCCTCCGAAGGAACGGGCGAATGAAGATAAACCCAAAGAGCCGCAGCACCGGATGTTTTTTATTCCGGCGAACAGCAGTTCATCGGCGTTTATCCAGGCGCTGGCGGACAATAATTTTACAGGCGTGATTTTTGAGACCGAAGCTGATACCCTTGCCAATACTTTTAAGCAGGAGTGGGGTAATTTCAGTGACGTGCTCCGGAAGGCGTTCCATCATGAGAGTACCAGTCTTTTCCGCCGGAAAGATCAGGAGTTTATTGATATTAAAGATCCTCACCTGGCGATCGCATTGTCGGGGACTCCCCGGCAGGTACAGAATATGATGCCCGATACCGAGAACGGGCTTTTCAGCCGTTTTCTGTATTACGCATTCGGGGATGACAGCGGTTTTAAGAATCCATTTGTTTCGCACAGATCGGTGGATTATATCGAATTTTTTGAAGAGAAAGGCAAACGCATTTTCGAGCTTTACAAGGAATTGAACCGTTTGTCGCAGCCGGTGACTTTCTGTTTGTCGCCGAAACAAGCGGGCGATCTCACGGAGCAGTTTGATGAGATGCTGAGGCGAAGCAAGTTGCTGATGGGGAATGATCTTGATGCCAATGTGAAACGGCTTGGGCTGGCGGCCTTTCGCATCGCGATGATCCTGTCGGGACTGCGGATGCTTGAAGAGGGGATTTCTTTTTCAATGGAGTGCAGGGAGGTTGATTTTTCAACGGCGCTGTCTATTGCTGTTTCCCTGGAGAAACATGCGAATGCGGTGTACAGCAGTCTTCCCAAGAATGGGATGAAAGGGGTGAAGCTGCAATTTTTTGAAGCGCTTCCGAAGCAGTTTGACCGGAGGCGTTTTCTGGATGTTGCCTCGGAACTGGGGATCCGGGAGAAGAACGCGGAGAAGTATATCGGGTTGTTTAAGAACGGGCTGGTGAGGAAGGAGGGACACTGGTACTTTAAAATTAATTGATAATTGATAATGGTTAATTGATAATGGTTAATGGATAATTGAAAATGGATAATGATTAATGGATAATGAAATTAGAACAGAGATGACTGCGGGATTTTAATTTGAAAATTTGAAAATGAAGAAGATTTGGACTGATCATCTTCGGTGAGACAGATTAACACGGATCCTTTCTACCGCGGAGCGGTAACGTTATTGTAGAATCACGATTGGACATTATCCCTTTACCGCGGAGCGGTTATATTATTTAAAAATCGGAACACGGATGACGCTGATTGGACGGATGACCACGGATTTAATTTGAAAATTTGAAAATGAGGAGTGGTTAATGGCTAATTGATATGGTTTGGTCGGGTGAAACAGATGACCGCGGATCATCTGCGATGAGAAAGATTAACGCAGATCACCCTCGTTTCTTTGATCTTTGATGTTTTCGATGATAAAAATAATTTGAAAATGGGGCAGGAGACGGATTTCGACAGATCATATTGAGTTAGGAATTACGAATTGAGACAGGTTAGTTATGAGTTAAGGAAATATGAGAATTCCCTGAATTGAAAAAATTTCATTATTTTATGTAATATTATGCTTCTTTTTACGACTAAGGGAGAAAATCAAAAGAGTTGTGTGCATGCAGCCGTAGGAATTGAATCAGGGCCCGGTTTGAGGAGTACGGTACAACTTGGAAAAAATTTGTTATTCAATGGAAATTCAAAAGCAACAATTTGTTAATCTGATAGAGCAAAACAAGGCACTGATTTATAAATTCTGTTACATGTATGCCAACGAATCGGATACTCCGCAGGATTTATTTCAGGAAGTGGTGATCAATCTCTGGAAAGGATTTCCGGCTTTCAGGGGCGACAGCAAAATTCAGACATGGATTTATCGCATCGCGCTGAATACCTGTGTCACTTTTCTGCGCAAATCGGGATCGCGGCCAAAAACCCAGCCATTAACGGCAGATTTGCTCGTGTATGCCGAGGCGGCCCAAACGGAGCAGATCAAAGAATTATACGGGTTGATCAACCAACTGAATGATATTGAAAAGGCCATTGTACTTCTTTATGTGGAAGAACGGTCGTACGACGAAATTGCCCAGATTGTGGGAATAACCAAAAGCAATGTTGGTGTACGGATCAACCGAATCAAGGAGAAGCTCTCTCAAATGTCGAACAATTAAAAACAAAAATCATGGAACTTGAAGAAATAAAAAGCGCATGGAAGGATCTCAACGACCGTCTGGAGAAAGCAGAGGCGTTCAATAAACGGATCATGGAGGAGATGCTCAACAGCCGGCATCAATCGGCCAAAGAAAAACTGATGAAATATGAGCGTTTCTACCTGGTGGTGTCATTATTGAGTATCGGAATGTTTACGGTCTTCTACTATGCGGGCGTTTATCCGTTTGGATTAACCATGCTGATGAACGTTGTCATGTTATTGGCGGCAGTTTGGCAGATTTACAAAATTCATTTACTCCGTCAGATGGATTTTTCCAGGTGCAGCACCAGCGAACTGTTGGCCAAGGCCATCCGGTTCAAGGTGATCACCAGGATGCGCACCATCATTGGAATGATTTTACTTTTACCGATCCTGGTGTTCATGTTTATTCTGAATCGTGATTTACTTAAGCCTGAATTTATAGTAGGAATGGTTGTCGCGATCGCAGTTGGATTGGTGATCGGACTGACGTCTTTCTTCCGAAACCTGAAAGACATTGATAAACTGGTGAAAAGCTATAAGGAGATAATGGTTAAGGATTAATGGATTAATAGGGAGGGCGGATGAAATTTGAAAATTTGAAAATTCGGGTGGAAACCGTGATTGATCAGGTGTGATTCAAATGCGGTTCGCTTTTTATAACAGCGGAGGAATGCGAGATAAATTTGATAAAAGAGACGCGATTAATCGGGTCTCTTTTATTATCATTTTACTGTGGAGACAATAAATTCCTCTGTACAAAATTGGAACATCAATTTTTAGCAGGGAGACAAATGTATCCCTGTTGGGGACTATTTTTCTCTTACCCCTGCGCAAATGTTTGAGGCCGGATTGCTGAGAACAAATTCACGTTCAAGATTTCTGAAAATGCAGCCATCGAGAAAAGACTCCCCGCCGGGGTTTGAAACCACCGACGGGACAAACTCCCTGTGCTGAATTGCTTTCTGGCGCATATCTTCGAGATAGCTCATTAGGAATCAATGGTTAACGATTAATGGTTAACAAAATTAGTGAACAATAATTTAACTGCGAAAGAAATCATAACAATTCTTTTATTATATTTGAAATCATTTTTGGCACTGTGGATAATTTTTATTTAAAATGGCGAAAAGGAAAGAATCGAAGCCAAACTTTTATAATCCTCATTTAAAGGAGAAAAGTAAATCCATTATAGACTACAGGCAAGCCTGCGTTGTTGTTATACTCTCCATCATTGGAGGAAGATACATCCAATTAGAATTTCTGAGGGCAAAGGAAACTTTAATCGATATTTTTGCATTCGGTCATTTATTATTGCTATTCAGCACCATATTACTTGTCTTTCTCTGGATCTGGGCGAGCAAAAAGGAACTTGACCTGTGTTTTAACTGGCTGGACCCGGAAAGATATGCCCCCCATCTAATTTTAAAGAGACCATCATGATTATCGGTTCCGGCTTTTTTCTTGGTCTGCTTTTAATAACCACCATTAATCCTCTTTTTTATGCAATAGCGTTCACTTTATACAGTGTCGTTACAGGTTATACCAATTATTATGCAATTAAAGAAATAGACATTGCAATCAGAGGAAGCAGAACCAGATTAAACAAAGAATTGAATCATAAGGAAAGAGGCATCATCGCTTGTGAATATTTAAAGGGAGTTGATGTACTTGAGGTTTATTTTACGAAAAGGCCTCAAGCAAAAAGATTCATTCTCATTGCTGCGTTTAGTTTAATCGGGTTGGGATTTGGTGTATCGTGGGAAATGACTCAGTCAAAAATCCTGGGTTTTATAACTTACTTCTTTTTCTTTTCGATCATTTTTCTATCCGAAATATTTGTAAACATATGGAGGATCAAACGAGACAATCAGTTAAGGCCGATTGAGTCAGAAATCGATGAATTGAAGAGAGAGTATGGAGGATCGAAAGTTTTTGAATTTTAGACAATATTCCTGTATTATACGTTGTCTTTTCTAATTTGCTGCTCGTTTGGAGTGCTGCACTTAAAAAATCAGGTTAATGGTTTGATATGTGGAGGAGGTTTCCTGTTCTACTGAGGTGTTTTGGTAGATTAGGTTATCAAAATCTGCGGCATCAGTAATCAGCAAAAAGCTTACGAAGTACCACTAAGTGGGGCACGAAGTTTCACAAAGGATCAAGAGTCTGCCACTAAATCTCCAAATCTCTAAAATCACCAAAGCAGAGGCCACAAAGTCGCACGAGGTCGGACACGAAGTTTCCAAGGGGATTTAAAAAGGTGACCACAAAGCTGCACGAAGTCGGCACAAGATTCACAAAGGATTTAAAAAAAATTACAGCGTACTACTACGTCGGGCAGGAAGTTTCATGAAGAATTTGAGCCTGCAAAGGAAGGACTGAATCCTTTCGGGGTGGGAAGGTTGAGATAAAGAGGAACCAAACCTGAAAGATTCTGAAACCCTGTCGGGTCTGCCGATACTTCAAAGGGTCTATAAATGTCGTTGAATCGTCAACTGGTGAAGCCGTCAGTGGGCAATGTTCATTGGGCGGGGACGGCAATGGTCAGGGATCGTCAATGGGCAAATAACCATTGAACTTCCGGGCTGAAAGCCCGATCTACTCTAGCCTGGTCCCGGGAATCAATCCAGATTTTCTGGCTAACGATGGGGAATTTTTTTTTTTCGTTGAGGTGAATGGGATTAAAAATAGGGAAAGTAGGGAAGTAGAAAGTAGTGAAATAATATGTTAATATTAGACTTAAGACTATAGACTTTAGTCTTAAGGTTTGATCCGATAGGGTAATGAAATAAAGAGAGAATCCATCCAGTCTGTCATAAGATGTTAATTAATGCGAATTACACGAATTAAGGACGAATTACGCGAAGGCGTGCTATGCGGCCAATGGTCATTTGCTACGTCAGTTCCTTTGGCTCATTGGCAATGGTCAGGGGCTTCGGCGGCATTTGTCATTGGTTACAGGTCAGGGGTTATTGCTTGAATTTTACAATTCATTTTTACGGCTCGTGATATCATATTTTGGTTCGAAATGGATGACATTCTGGCTCGTTGAAGGTTTGTCAGGTGTAAAGGAGTGCAAAGAGGTGCGTGTCAATACGTTATTTTACAATGGTTTAAAAGTTGGACAGTAAAGGTTGAAACGGTAAAAGGAAAGGGCTACTGCAGGAGCCACCACCAATGCCGCGAAATAGTTATTGTTTAATTTAAAAATTTTAGATCATGGGTAAAATTAATCAGGGAATCCTTGGCGGATTTTCAGGGAAAGTAGGGAATGTGGTTGGAGGCTCCTGGAAAGGGATCGGCTATATGCGAATTATGCCAGCCAGTGTTGCCAATCCGCAGACGCCGGCTCAGCTGGATCAGCGGCAGAAATTCTCGGTTATGATGGGCTTTCTTCAGCCGATGACCCAGTTTCTGAGGACCGGCTTTAAGAGCTTTGCTGTGAAAATGACCGGCATCAATGCGGCAATGAGTTACAACATGCACAACGCGCTTACCGGCGCTTATCCCGCTTATGCAGTTGATTATACCAAAGCACTTGTTGCACGGGGAAATCTTGCTCCGGCACTGAACCAGGCTGCTGCTGCAGGCACTGCGGGCACGATTGTATTCACCTGGGATGACAATTCGGGTGAGATCGGAGCTTCGGCTTTGGACAAGAGTTTGCTGGTGGTGTATAATCCGGTGAAGCATCAGGCTGTGACCGTGAATGAGTTGGGCGAGCGTGCCGACGGTACGCAGACGATTACCGTTCCGGATTCATTTACGGGAGACCAGGTTCAATGCTACATCGCTTTTATTGCCGCCGATGGACAGGTGTCCAACAGCGGGTATGCGGGAGCGGTTACGGTGGTATGAGAGGCTATAGGCTATAGACTTTAGACTATAGGCTGAAGGGAGTAGGGTTGGGGGAATAGGATTTAGGGTAGGGGCGGAGGGCAGAGGGCAGAGGGCATGGGGCAAAGAGCAAAGAGCAAAGAGCAAAGAGCAAGGGCGGGTATAAATGAGGCGGTATATAGGGTACGAGGTATGGGGTTTAGGCAAAGGGGAGAGATGAGTTATGAGAGATGAGTGGGAAGCGGAGATATGAGATATTAGATATTAGAGATGAGGGTGTGGGTTCTAAGGAATCGAAGGGACAGGGAATGGAGGCGAAAATAAAATTAGTGATATTAATGCGATTTTAAGTGTTATTAATACGATTTGTAATTTCTTTTTCTATTTTTGCGCAAATTATTTCCTGTGAGAAATAAGCCGGAGCTAAATCGTTGAAGTTAAGCTGTTGATCATTGGCGGGCGATTGGCGTCAGCCTTTGAAATTTTGATCCGGAGAAAAGCCGTTTTCAAAAACCGTTGTGATCGTGTGAGTATTGTATAAGAACTGTAAATAAATACCTGAAAGTCATGCTTAGGAATCTTCTTTTTGTCATTTTTGCAGTGGTGCTTGCCCTGATACTGGTCAATGTTTTTCACCGCGACGACCATTATAATCTTAAGCTGGAAGAATTAAAGCAGAAGCATGCATTAAAAGAAGTTTCTTCGGTTAATCACGCTCTTTTGCCAGCCCTGAACAAGGAATTTAAAACCCCACAGGAAGTTACGGAGGCGTGTATCTCGTGTCATACCGAAACAGCCAAAGAAGTGATACAATCATCGCACTGGAACTGGGAACGTGCAGCTTTTGTTGAGGGGAAGGGGATATCGTCAGCAGGAAAGAAAAATGTGATGAACAATTTTTGCCTGGGCACCAGTTCAAACGAGAAATCATGTGCGAAATGCCACATCGGTTACGGGATGGACAACAATCACTTCGATTTTAACAATAAGCGCAATGTTGACTGCATGGTGTGTCATGACAACAGTGAAGAATACCTGAAAGGCGCTTCAATGGCGGGCTATCCTGACCGCAGCGTGAACCTGAAGAAGGTGGCCCAGAGCGTGGGCACCCCGAAAAGAAATAATTGCGGATCGTGCCATTATTTTGGCGGCGGGGGAAACAATGTGAAGCACGGCGATCTGGACGTTGCCCAGAACTCCTGTTCCCGCGAAGTGGATGTTCACATGGGGGCCAACGGCATGAATATGGAGTGTGTAGCCTGTCATACGACCAGGAACCACCAGATCACGGGGAAACTTTATTCCGTCTCACCAGACAATTCCAACAGGGCAACCTGCGAACAATGCCATACCAACACGCCCCATCTGAGCGATGTCCTTAACCGGCATGGTTCAAGAGTCTCCTGCCAGGCCTGTCATATTCCCACCTATGCAAAAGTAAATGCGACCAAGATGTCGTGGAAATGGTCGGATGCCGGGAAACTGAAGGACGGGAAGCCCTATGAGGAAGATGATTCACTGGGAAATCACAATTATATGTCGATCAAAGGATCGTTTAAATGGGAGAAGAATGTGACCCCCGACTATGTATGGTTCAATGGTACGGCTGAGCAGTATCTGCTTGGCGACAGCATCCGGTCTATGCCTGTTGAAATGAATGTCCTGCACGGGTCGTACAAGGATCGCTCATCTAAAATTATCCCGGTTAAAATCCACGTAGGCGATCAGATTTACGACAAGGTTTACAACCGGCTGGTTCAGCCAAAACTGTACGGTGAAAATGAAGGCGACAGCGCTTACTGGAAAGATTTCAAGTGGAAAGAGGCCGTTGAGGCGGGGATGAAGAAATCGGGACTGCCGGTCAGCGGGCAGTATGGCTTTGTTCAGACGGTGATGTACTGGCCGGTAAACCACATGGTTTCACAAAAGGAATCGGCTGTACGCTGTGCTGAATGCCACACCCGCGAAAACGGGAGGCTGGCTAAACTGACGGATTTCTACCTGCCGGGACGCGATCACAATCAACTGCTGGATAGAATTGGGACGATACTCTTTATCCTGACCATTTTAGCTGTTGTGGTTCATGGCGCAGGCCGCGTTCTTTCAAGCATTCTGAAGAACCGGTATGAAAAACAGGTGATTAGTTATGATGAAGATAAACCAATGGAATAATTCAATAATAGATAAGCTATGCAGAAAGTATACATTTATAAAGGATTTGAGCGGTTTTGGCACTGGACACAGGCCGCGCTCATTATTTTCCTTGCCATAACGGGATTTGAGATTCATGGTTCCTATTCCCTGTTCGGATTTGAAAAAGCGGTGGAATTTCACCGAACGGCTTCGTGGCTGCTGATCGGATTGGTCGTTTTCGCTATTTTCTGGCATGTTACTACCGGTGAATGGCGGCAATATATCCCGACCACCAAACAACTGAAAGAACAGGTTATGTATTATGTCTCCGGAATTTTTAAAGGTGAGCGCCATCCGACACAAAAGACAGAGCTTAGTAAACTGAATCCCCTTCAAAGGATTGTATATCTTGGATTTAAAATCCTGCTGGTCCCGATTACCCTTTTATCCGGTGTTTTATACCTGCTTTATAAAACCGTTGATCAAAATAATGTGGTGGTGAATTTAGATTATCCGTTGGAATCAATTGCCTTCTGGCATACCCTGGGGGCTATTCTGCTGATGATCTTTTTCGTTGTGCATGTTTATATGACGACGACCGGGGCAACGCCAACGTCCAATATCCGCGCGATGATAACCGGCTACGAGGAGCTTGAAGAAAATAACCCTGATACTATTCAAAAATAATGAAAGCGACGAAATACATGAACCCTTACCTGGCGGGCTTTTTGCTCGGACTGGTTTTGCTGGGTACTATTTACGTGACCGGGCGGGGGCTTGGTGCCAGCGGTGCGGTTAAAAGCACCGTGCTTGCTGTGGTTACCGATGTAGCGCCGAAGCATTCGGCCAGCACTCCCTATATCAAGACCTACACGGAAGAACATCCCGGAGGCCCGCTGAAGGACTGGTTGGTGATTGAGGTTATCGGAGTCATCATCGGCGCTTTTTTCTCGGGAGTGATATCGAACCGGGTTGGCATAAAGCTGGAAAGGGGACCCAATATCACCAATCGTACTCGGATCATTGCCGCTATTACGGGGGGCGCTTTGTTCGGCCTCGGCGCGCAATTCGGACGGGGCTGTACCAGCGGCGCTGCGCTGAGCGGAATGGCGGTCATGTCGTTTGGCGGTATTATCACCATGCTCGCGATCTTTGGATCGGCTTATGGGTTTGCTTATTTTTTCAGAAAACTTTGGTTAAAATAATTTCATATGGGACCATTAGTACCCTTTATATTCAGCAACGAGTTCAACCTGGTCATTGCTTTACTGGCGGGAATCGGATTCGGATTTACCCTTGAACAGGCTGGTTTTTCCTCGACAAAAAAACTGGTGGGTTTGTTTTATGGATATGACTTTACCGTTTTGAAGGTGTTTTTCACTGCCGGAATCACAGCCATGATCGGCGTCCTTCTGCTGGGGCATTTCGGATTGCTTGATTTGAGTTTGATTTACGTTAACCCCACTTTCTTAAAGTCAGCCCTGCTGGGCGGCGCTATTATGGGATTGGGATTTGTGATTGGCGGGTTTTGTCCGGGCACCAGTGTTTGTGCGGCGTCCATAGGGAAGCTCGACGGCTTGGCTTTTGTGTTTGGATCCGGCCTTGGAGTATTGGTATTCATTGAAGGTTATCCCTGGTTTGAGAAAATCTACCTTGCTGATAACTGGGGCCCTGTTCTTATGGGTGAAAAACTAGGAATGTCGAAAATCGTATTTGCGTTTCTTCTTACCGCCTTTGCGGTTATTGCTTTTATTGTTACCCGTTTAATTGAAAACCGCGTAAATGGTATTCAGGTTAACTTGCCCAAAGAAAAGAAAATCATCTATTCTTCGGCAGTTGGAATTGCTTTCCTCGTGCTGGCGGTTATAGCAATTATGCCCGACCATAAAAGCCGGATGGAGGCTCAGATCAACCGTGAGCTTGAGCAGAGGGATGTGGCTTCTGTTGTTGTTTCTCCTGATAAACTCGCCAATGAAATTGTGAATAATTACTATAAAATCAACATTATCGATGTGAGAAGTCCAGAGGTTTTTAAAGCTTACCATCTGCCTATGGCCGTAAATATTCCGATTGACAAGATGACTCTCCGCGAATGGAAAACTATTTTCGATCAGAAGCATAAGACCAATTATTTCTATGCTGATAATGAGCAGGATGCAAAAAAGGCCTACCTATGGGCTGAACGACTCGGTGACGCTGAAAATTTTATTCTTTCAGAAACGGCTGTGAATTTTAAAAGAATGTTTACCGATCTGGTTCCTCCTGCTGCTGCAAGTAAAAAGGAGCACGATGTTTACAATTTTAGGAAGAAAGCTGCCGAAGATATGGGGATCTTAGTTGAAGCGCATAAAAACTCCTCGGCACCGGTTGCAGCCAAGGCGACGAAAATAAAAGGAGGTTGCTAGTTGAACTAAGCCGAAAAGCAAAGTAAATCTTGTCTCATCGAAGATGATCTGCGGAAATCTGTCTCGTTTTTAAAATTGCCCTATCCGAACCACACAGATTAACCTGTGGTCATCCGTCCTATTCGCGTCATCTGTGTTCCGCAGCCCTGATCTTGATAATAAAATGCCGCAGCTACGCTGCTTGCCCGGCTTTCAGTACGACTTTCTACCAAAATGTCACAGCTACGCTGTTTCTCACTTTCATATCAGCAAGCAAAAGATTTGTTAATGAGAGGAGGGAAGTAGAAAGTAGTAACTTACTATGTTTAGCAGATCCCATAAAAAAGGCCTCGTATGAGGCCTTTTTTATGTAGTTTTCAAAACCGAATCAGACGTTCAGTGTAAATCTCTTGAAAGCTGTAACAGCAGCTTCTTTGTCTACACCTCCGAGATACTGACGGATTGTCATTTTATTGTCTTTGACGAAATCCTGGTTCAGAAGAGTATTTTCCTTGTAGAATTTGTTCAAGGCACCATGAGCTATTTTATCCAGCATGGCTTCGGGTTTCCCTTCCATACGGAACTTTTCCTTTGCAACGCGTAACTCCTGATCTACAATTTCAGCAGGAACATCAGTATTGTCAATGGCGACAGGATTCATAGCTGCAATTTGCATGGCAACATCACGTCCTGCCTGATATTCGATTGCTTTGCTAAAACCAACAAGGGTAGCAAGTTTATTCCCCGGATGAACATAGAAAGTGGTATAAGGGGCAGAAATACTTTCGAAATAAGGTAATTCTATTTTTTCTCCGATGATACCGGTTTGTTCGATTACTTGTTCTCCAATTGTGCGTCCATCCATCATCAAAGCTTTCACTTCGTCCAGAGATTTGCATTTTTTCTGAATGGCAAGGCTGAGTATTTTATCTGTTAAAGCGATAAATTTTTCGTTTTTAGCTACGAAATCTGTTTCACAATTCAATGATATGATTGCTCCGAAACTTTTATCTTCAGATACTTTTGCAAGAACGACTCCTTCTGAAGCGTCCCTGTCAGCTCTTTTGCTTGCAACCAATTTGCCTTTTTCACGGATGATTTCGACGGCACGATCAAAATTGCCTTCAGCTTCATTCAAAGCGTTTTTGCAATCCATCATCCCCGCACCAGTTGCTTTGCGCAACTTAACTACATCAGCAGTAGAAATAGCCATTATCAATAAATTTTATTTAATATCAAATATTTTCATCATCAATCAGACCCTTGTCAATCAGCAGGTCAGCAATTTTGTCGCTAATGACTGGTTCCTTCTTTTCGGTTTCACCTTCTTCAAGGTCATCTTCGACAATGATCTTTGTAACTGCTTTACGTCCTTTTTTCAAGGAAACCGGTTTTTCTTCAGCTTCTTCCTTTTCACGTTCAACCTTACGGTCGGAGAGTCCTTCCTTGATGGCATCACACATGGTGCCGATGACAAGATCAATAGATTGGGAAGCATCATCGTTGGCAGGGATGACAAAGTCGATTCCTTCAGGATCTGAGTTGGTATCTACCATTGCAAAGATAGGAATGCTCAAGCGCTGTGCTTCACGAACAGCGATTCTTTCCTTCATGACGTCCACAATGAAAAGTGCTGCAGGAAGACGGGTCAGATCAACGATTGAACCCAATACCTTATCCAGTTTGGCACGCTGACGGCTGATCTGAAGTTTTTCACGTTTTGAAAGATTATCCCAGCTGGGATCCTTCATCATCTTATCGATGGAAGACATTTTCTTAACAGCCTTACGGATAGTTGGGAAGTTGGTAAGTGTACCGCCTGCCCAGCGTTCTGCAATGTATGGCATATTTACTGCGCCTACTTTTTCTGCGATAATGGTTTTCGCTTGTTTTTTAGTGGCAACGAAAAGTACCTTACGGCCCGATTTCGAGATTTGTTTCAATGCATCAGCTGCTTCATCGATTTTAACGATGGTCTTCTGAAGGTCAATAATATGGATACCGTTCTTCTCCATGAAGATGTACGGTGCCATATTGGGATTCCATTTGCGTTTAAGATGGCCGAAGTGAACTCCAGCATCAAGCAATTGCTTAAATTCTGTTCTTGGCATAATTGTTTTGTTTACTTTCTGTTCAGGCAATCCCCCGGTAGTCCGTGATGGAAGTCCGGAGTGATTTAGATGCTAAACAAGGTTAAAAATAAAATTTCTTCAAACCAGTAATTAACGTTTAGAGAACTGGAAGCGTTTACGTGCTTTTGGACGTCCTGGTTTCTTACGTTCAACTTCACGTGGATCGCGGGTTAGAAAACCTGCGGCTTTCAATTTTGGTCTATAATCTGTTCCGCTAATTTGTAAAAGAGCACGGGAGATTCCCAGACGCAGTGCTTCGGCTTGTCCGTTAAGGCCACCGCCATCAAGGTTTACTTTTATATCGTACTGACCAGCTACTTCACAAAGATTTAAAGGCTGTTGAACGATGTATTGTAAAGTGCCCACGGGAAAATATTCGGACAGTTGTCTCTTATTGATGATAATATTTCCTTTTCCTTCACTAAGATAGACCCGGGCAATGGCAGATTTGCGCCTGCCGATTGAGTTAATTATTTCCATGATATGTTATCTAATATTATCAAGATTTATTGTTTTAGGCTGTTGAGCTGCTTTGTCATGCTCCGGACCTACAAAAACGTGGAGATTATTGAACAACTTTGCTCCAAGTGAATTTTTGGGTAACATTCCTTTTACCGCTTTCTCCATCACTCTTTCCGGATATTTTTTCAGCATTTCTTCTGCTCTTTGGAATGTTTGGCCTCCGGGATAACCTGAGTGACGAACGTACTCTTTGGCTTTCCACTTATTACCGGTCAATTTAACCTTTTCAGCATTGATTATAACCACATTATCCCCGCAATCAACATGAGGAGTATAACCCGGTTTGTGTTTGCCTCTCAGGATTAGAGCCACTTTACTTGCCAACCGTCCTAAGATCTGATCAGTTGCATCGACTAAAATCCACTCTTTGTTTACCGTTGCACTGTTCAACGATACCGTTTTGTAACTTAAAGTATCCACTTTCGTTTCAATTTTTAATTGTGACACAATCCAATTTTTAACGGTTCACCAGATCAAAGGGCTTTTGTAACAGGGTTATTAACAATTAATTGTTGATAACATTTGCTAAGGTTGCTACAACAGCCGATTAATTCTCCGTTAAATGAGGATAAAATCGGGACTGCAAAAGTATTTATTATTTTTTAATTTGCAACGTATGAAATAAAAATAACTTCATCAAATTAAACAGATTAGATGAAATTATTGTTAAGGTGTCTGTTATTGTTTTTGCTTTTTTAGAGGCATTCCAAAATTAATTAAAAGATAAAGGCCTTCGCTGTTCATCGATTTCTTATTAATGGTATCGTAATAGAGATCCAACATAAATCCAAAATGAGTGGAAGCGAAAATTTCCTTGTCAAAATGGTACTTCAAGCCTACTAATTCATTATCGGTGAATAGACTGTTCCCATTTTGGGAAAGATTCTGGAAAAGATACCCTCCCTGGGGAACGTAAAAATTATGCCCGTGCCAATAAGAAGCGGTCAGAGCCCCGAAACGGGAAGAAAGATATCCTGTAAAATAAGCGCCCCAACCATTTCCCTTATTAAATACAGGGTCTTGTTCAGGTTCTGTGGAGATGGAAAAATAATCATTGGTTCCCAGTGCTTTAAAAATTTTTCCATTAAGGTTGTGCCTGAAAGAAATGCCTGGGGTAATGCTTAGAAAAGATCTCGCGAGTGCAGGATTTGTATCAATTTCGCCCCCTGTATGGGAGGCGGTTATAAAAAAAGGAACCGAGATTGTATCCTTATCAGATTGATGTAACGTAAAATTGGAACTAAATCCGAACTCAAAATGTTCTTTAAAAGCGTCGCCGGGCAGGATAAATTTCTGCCAATCGATCCATGAATCTATATCTATAAGTCTGTTCTTATATTTTGCCTGGAATCCTGCCTCTGGTTTCTCTGTCAAAAACAGTTCTGGTTCCCTCAAAGGTTCCGGTAAACGATGATTTTGATTATTGTTGAGGTTCCCCATTATTAAGGATAGATTTTCCAAGGGCTGGTATTGTACACTGAACCATGGCAACAAATGAAAATACTCATCCCTCCCGTTGTATTTCAGAACATTCCCGCCGAATTCAACTCTGACCCTGTTATCCGGGTAATACACAAATTTAGGGCGGATCCAGGTACCGGTAAGGGTATATCCATTAACTATCGGATTGCTGTATTCGTTGTTTTTAAAGAAATTGGCGTTATCAAACTGAAATTTCAGCTTCCCGGCTGAATTGAATTCAAAAGGCTGGTTGGATTCAAAGAAAGAATAGGCATTCTGAGAAAAAGCAGAACCGATGCAACACAGCATCAGAGAGATAAATAGTAATGTTTTAAAACAGGGTTTTATTGATGTGTTGTAGAGACAAGGCATGCCTTGTCTCATTTTCTCTAGAGACAAGGCATGCCTTGTCTCTACATGGCCCTGGAATTTTCTCATTAAATTTAATTTTTGATTATTGAATCCTACATCAATTCTGGTTCTTATCTTTTATTAACCACTCTATTTCAACTGTCTTTACAATTTTAATTTCTTTTGGATTAAAATCTTTCGTTGGCATATTGTTGGAAGTACCATAAGCAATCCCCCGGATCATGATACCATCCGGGCTCCATGAATACTCCTTTATAATATCGTTATCGTTAGCCACAGAACCGAAGGCATCATCTTTATAAACTATCGAGTTTATCTTCTCCAATCTAACGTTTGATGATTCTGCAATGAGAACAGCTTTCTTTTTTGCATCTTCAATTGCCTTTGAAATGGCAATTTGTCTTAGTAAATCCTTCTGTGCCTCCGACAATTTAAACACGATGTTGTAGTTGAAGGAGATTGAATCAGTTTGTAAAGCTGATAATAATTTCTTTGTGAATTCAACAGAATAAATTGTATCAATGGACAATGACACATTGCCAATAAATCCAAGTTTTACTTCCTCTCCATTTTTGTAGGTTTTATTTTCCGAAACCCTGAACTCGTTGGTCTTAATTAAGTCCTTATTGATGCCATTATTGCCGAAGATCTTTTTTGCATTTCTCAAAGTTGCAATCAGTTTATCTTGACAATTACCGTATTCCTTTGATTCAGTTTTAATATTTATGGTGACGGAAATTAACTCCGGGATCTGTTTCAGAATAGCAACTCCCTTTACATGGATTGTTCCTTCAGTATTTTGTACCTGGCTTTGCCCGTTTGCATTAAAAGCCATTAAAATAAAACATAAAAAGATCCATAATACAGTTTTCATAACAGAAATAGTTAAGTCAATTGATGTGTAAAGTTATGATTTCTTTAATACATACCTATCATAAAGTAGCAATAAAAACGCTGCGGCAAATCCTATTCCTACCACCACCATCCAGAACGAGGCCGGGTGGTACTTATCCCATAACAGCTGGGTCAGCTGCTCCGGGCTCATGTTCAGCTTTGAAGCCGCTGTCGTGAAGAAATCATTCTTGGTAAAATTTCCTCCAATGGAAGGTAGATTTATTCCTCTGGATGCAACTTCTCTTTGCAACAGCGTAATTTTATCCGACATTCCCTGGTACACATTGCCCGAAACGACTCCGGCCAGTAAATATCCGATAGCAACCGGGATATAGGAACATCCCATGTACAGGGCTGTCTTATCGGACGGGGCAATACGCCCGATGTATTCTGTTATTTTTGGAGAACTTGACATTTCCCCGATTGAAAATATAACCAGCGCGAAAAAGACATAAATCCCGTTTTGAGTGGCAAGGCTTAGCCCGAGCCCGATGGCATTGATGATGATCCCGCCCATCATGGCATTCAGGGGTTTATATCGCATTACGATCCAGGATATAAGAATCTGGAAAAGAATGATGCATCCCGCATCCGTATTCATAAGGTATTCTGCCGGAATAGTGCCCTTGTCCGTCCCCAGGTTATGAGCGAGCCATGGCCAGTATTTGTTCAGGAAATCATAGACAACACCGGTGTTCACCCATTGATCGATAAAAACGGGAAGTGTCATGTAAAATTGGTTAAACATGGTCCAGAACCCGGCAATGATCAAAAGGAATAAACTGAATCTCCAATCCGAGAGAGCTTTCCGGATGTTGCCGAAAATCAGGCTGATCTGCTCATTAAACGAGAGACTTATTTTGTTGTTTTTCTGAACAGGCTCTTTATACAGGAAGGTCAGCAGCACGAAATTAAAGGCGATTACCACAGCCGAGGAATAAAAGACGTAATCCCACGAGAACTTACGAAAATACCCCGTAACAAAAGGCCCGATAAAAGCGCCGATGTTTACCACCATGTAAAAAATCCCAAATCCGATGGACGAGGTCTCTTCGTCGGTGGTTTTTGCAACAGTAGCCGCTACAATTGGCTTAAAAAGGGCAGCGCCGGTTGCCAGCATCAGGAAGATGATAAAAACGGGCACAAAGGTTTTAAAGATTGGCATTATTAAAAATACCAGGGTGTAGATGGAGTAAGCAATATATAATGTTTTACGGTAGCCGATCCTGTCAGACAAGGCTCCGGTCAAAATCGGTAAAAGGTAAAGAAATCCCGTGCCGATCCCCATGATCCAACCTTTCTGTGTTTGCGAAAAGCCCAGTGCACCTGTATCGGTGGAGTTGGTAAGATATAAGGCGAAGACGATATAAAATCCGTACCATGCCCAGCGTTCAAAAAGCTCCATCGTATTTCCCACCCAAAATGTGACGGGATATTTCTTTAAGACTCTCAGTATGCTCATGCAGTAATAATTTGATAGAGATCAAAAGTAGAAATTAATAAGTTAAAAAAAATAAAATTCAAAATGTAGCGTTTTGAACATTCCCTGCGTATTGATGGCATACTGAACATGTTTGGTCATTTACCTTATAACAATTTTTAAAAGTCTTAATACTATGAGAATTTCACAAAAATGGAGCAATGCCCTGATGTCGTTTTGCTTGGCTTTATCCCTTTTATCCTGCGACGTGAAGGAGTCTTATTATGAAAAACAGGCAGCTATTGACGATGAAAAGATTCAAAAATACCTCATGCCAATCAGCGCCCATGTATCTAAACATTATTCCGGTTTCTACTACCAGACCATCACCCCGAATGAAGCGGGCGCCACTCTTTCGGCAAATGATGTCGTTGATTTTAAGTACAAACTTTCCCTGCTTGACGGAACCGTTGTTGAGGATTCCATGAATGCAAAAAAGCCTGCCCGTTTAAAACTGCTCGACTATTCCGTTGTTCCTGAAGGCCTTGATTTGGGCATTAGTCTGATGAAGGTTGGCTCCACCTACAGATTCTACATTCCATCTAACCTGGCCTATGGCGATTACAGGAGCTCAAAATTCCCCTCCCAGGCCATCATGATCGCTGATATTAAAGTCACGGCCAAACATACTGAAGACGAAGTTGAGCAAGCCCAGCTTGATTCAATTGACACCTATGTAAAAACAAAGTATGGTAGTAATTTTGAAAAGTTTGCATCGGGGTTATACATGGTGAATACTGTTACGGGAACAGGCGACAAACCTCGTATGGGTGATCGCGTCAACGTAAACATGACAAGGAGATATCTTGACGGTACTGTAATAAAGACCTTTACAGGAGTAAACCTTGATCTTGGTTACAAACAGGCAGTTCAGGGCCTTGAAGAAGGTTTGTTGCAGATGCACTCTGGCGGCAAGGCGTTTTTGGTAATGCCTGCAAGCATTGCCTTTAAGCAGAGCCTTTGCCTTCTGCCAGAAAAAATCAGATCAGAATTATTGGAGGATCAATTGATTACCTCAGAAGTCTTACCCTATTCTATTGTAGAGTATGAAGTTGAACTTAAAGGCATTTACAATAATTTCACAACATGGAACAATTAAATTGATTACCTCAGAAGTTTTACCAGTAGAACTCAAAAGCGTAAATTTATAAAAAGTGAAACCAAATGACATTGAATGATCAGTACATAGAGAAAGTTCTTTTACGTTTGATAATATTCGCCGAAATTCTATCCTGTAAAAAAGATGGATCTTTTAGAAAGCATGAATTTTTGGCTGCACTGAATCAAATGGATTGGTTTAAAAAGATGGCTGTTCCATGCTGTGAGAATACCATTTGCAAAACTTACATCTACATGGCCATTTATAATCATGAGCCTGTAGTTTATTCAATGTTCAGCGGACCTTTATCCGATCCTGTCTTTTCAGTGCAGCTGCATAACCTGGATGGTGAAGTGGTAAAAAGTTATGTTGGTCCCGGTGCATCAGCAGCCTTCGAAAAAGAAGTCACTCAATATCATTTGATCTACCGGTGTGATAGTTAATTACTGGTTCAAGTAGAGACAAGGCATTGCCTTGTCTCTTTTAGGTCAAAATGATTTTAATTCATACGTTTAATATAAACTAAATGCACTATGAAGAAATTTCTTGTTTACCTTCTGATTTGTGTCGGTATTTCTTCATGTAGAAAAGAAAACTCCGATTGGCTTCAACAAATGAAGGTCCCTTGTGATGAGAATACAATTTGTAAAACCTCCATCTACAAGGCCATTTATAATCATGAGCCTGTCGTTTATTCGATTCTTAGTGGGGCTTTATGCGATCCTTATTTTTCCGTACAACTGCACAATCTTAACGGTGACGTGATTAAAAGTTACAGTGGCCCGAATGATTTGTCTGCATTTGGGAAAGAAGTCACTGATCAAATACTGATTTACACGTGCCATTAGTAATCAAAAATTTATGATCGTTTTTGAAATCGACATGAGATTTATTATAAATTCACATCATCAAACAAGTAAATTTTTCTGAACGGGTTGACTCAAATAATGTCAGATCTGCTATATTTTGAGGCAACTCTTATTTGTTTAAAAATTACATTTTTGTGGCTGAGGCTGAGAAGGAAAAATTGGACGGAATAATCAGGGGCTGCATTCGAAAAGTTGCCAGATCGCAGGAAATGCTTTACAAGAGGTTCTTTGGATATGCATTATCTGTCGCCATGATTTACAGCAACCATCGCGATGAGGCCATTGAAATTGTAAATGATTCTTTCCTGAAAGTATTTTCTGAAATAGGGAAATACGATCCCTCGTTCTCTTTTAAATCCTGGCTCCGCAAAATAGTGATTAACAACGCAATCGACCGGTTCAGACGAAATCATAAGGTCCATTCATTTTACGATTCGGAAGCGCTTCTCATTCCTGATGAATCTCCTGGAATCATCAGCAATCTCACCGCACAGGACATTTTGATCCTGCTTAATAAACTTCCGGACGTCCATAAAATGGTGTTTCAGCTTTATGAGATCGAAGGCTTCAGTCATGAAAAAATATCCGGGATGCTTGATATCCCGGAAAGTTCGTCAAGGGTTTACCTGACAAGGGCCAAGAAGAGATTGCGGGAATTGTTCCCAGTATATTTTACAGTTAATTATGAAAAATTCGGAAACTGAAAGAGAAATAACTGAATTGATTAAAGGTACTCTGGATAGTTATCAGGAAGATTACATCCCCGGAGCATGGGATAATTTTGTCCGTTTCCGTGAAAGGAGAAAGAGAACCATCATTCTCCGTGTTGCTTCCGGTATCGCCGCTTGCCTGATTGCCGGACTGATTGGATTCAATTACTTTGGATCGCATTTTACCGTCAAGCCTGAAACAGCAATTGTGAAAAATAGCGATCGCCCGGCGATGCCTGCGAATAATAAGGCTGCTGAAAAAGGGCAATTATCCCCCGACAGGGGAATGCCCTGTGATATTGTTGCCAATAATGGTAGTTCTGCCCGAAAAAATGCAGGTTTTGATTCAAAATCAGCTCCTTCTGCGGCTGTTCATCGCCAGGGCAATGATTCAAAAACCGGGATTAATCCGTCAGCCTTTGCCAATGTTCAGGGGGCTTTGAAAAAACAGGAAGAAAATTCAACTGCCTTAACCACTCCGGTTGATTCATTTCAGGCATCTCGTCCACGGTCTGCCGGTTCTTCTGATTCAACTGCCGCTGATTCTGCCTCAAAAAAATTCAAGGCTCCCGAAAGACGATCCTTTAGTGAGCATGACCTACTTCAAAAGTTTGCTGCCAATGCTAATCAAACACCCGCAAAAAGAAAGGTCCGCATCGGCATCAATTTTTCTCCGGGAGTCAACTCTACCCAATCGGGCACAGCGTTCAATTATTCGGGGGGAGTGACTACCGACATCCGGCTGTTCTCTGATATCCTTTTGTCAACCGGACTTCAGATCGAACACCAAAGTGTGGTAAATGGCGGCAATTCTTCTGCAGCCCTTTCTGACGCCCGGATAAAGGCTGATCTGCTGAATCTTGATTTACCTTTGAATATTACCTGGAAATTCTTCTCTGATAAATCCAAGAGCTTTTATGTTTCGGGCGGGGTGTCTTCATTGGCTTATCTCAGTGAAAAATATGATAAAACCGTCTCTGTCTGGCAATTGGCTGAAGTAAAAACGATGGTGGCGGGTGCAGAAAAATTAGCCTACAAGGTCGAAAATCTCGAATCCAACTCCCAGGTGAAAGAACCCTCGTTCAATACCATTGACATTGCCGGCCGTGTAAATGTTCTCTTTGGAGTGGAACAGCGGTTGTCTCCCAAGCTTTCCCTGCACATCGAGCCTTACATGAAAATTCCGGTTTCCGGCCTTGCCTCCGAAAACCTGAGATTTTCAACCGGCGGAGTCACTTGTAAGATTTCCTTTTAAACGGCTGGATCCATCAAAAATTTTCGGAACCTATTTTCCGCCTTTTGATGTCTGGACTTTTCTCCCCCCGAGCTGTTTTTCCCTATAATACCCCGTATCAGGGCTATATCATCGCTGGTCTTTATTCGTATATTATTCGTAGTTTATTGGTAGTTTATTCGTATATGAACGAATGATCTACGAATAATCTACGAATAATATACGAATAAAGGCCAATGGAAATACTGTCTTGTCCTTGTCTTGTCCTGAATAAGGTTTACACAAAAAGTAAGAGACTGTTTAAATTTTCTATTTCAACTTGTCCCGGTAAAATTCCATTAAAACCATTTTTCAAGAGATTCCTCACTTCGTGTCGGAATGACACTTTTGTTTGAAGGATTAGGGTGATGAGGGGCGGCGGAGCCGCCCCTCATCACCCCTTTGCCATCACCGGTGTCATTCCGAATGCAGCGAAGCGGAATGAGGAATCTCTGCATTAATAGAACTAAAAATAAAATTTAAACAGTTTCTGATAATTGAAAATGGGAAATGGATAAATGATTAACCATTAACCGTTAACCATTAATCATTAATTTTCCTCAAATCTTCGTCATGGTTGCCTCTTTCACCCAACCCTTGTTCCCATCGGGCAGCCTGATTTCTATCCAGTCACCGAGCTGATCGGTTAATTGAACAGTTAATCCTTCATGAATGATGAAAAGTTCGGTGCCCGTCTCGCTGGGGGATCCTTTGACCCTGACGCTTCTTTCGGTGATAACCGCTGAATTGGGTTTAAGAAGCCTCTTCCTCATTTCATTTCCGAATGAAAATGTTACAGCACTGTAAAAGATGGCGGCCACAGAAATCCAGAATGCCAGTTTTTTAACGCGGGCTGTCCCCGAGAAAAGAAATAATCCAAACAGAGCAAGGAAAATAAAGAAGGCAATCATGCTATGCACTCCCCATTGATCGGCGCTGCGAATGCTGATCAGCTGTTTCCACCATGCAAGGAATCCCGGTTGAGGGAGAGTTACAATGTTATCAACTATTTTCTTGCGGGCCATATCCAGGTTATAGCTGATATCCTCATCATTGGGGGATAATTTCTTCGCCCTTTCAAAGTTGAGTATTGCATAGGTCGAATTGCCGGCTTTATAATAAGCGTTCCCCAGGTTAAAATAGAGAACAGGAGATTCAAAACCCCGCGTCAGGACATTTTCGTAGGTTCTGACAGCTTCATTGTATTTGCCTGAATTGTAAAATTTTGCGGCTTGTGCCAAAGAATCCTGCAATGCTGCTGGTTGAGCTGATACTCCCTTGACTACCAGGAAGGCAAATAAGAAAGGACAATATTTTAAAATTTTCGTTCTCATGATCCAATTCATTTTATCTCTTTTTCCATCTGGCTCATTACATCAGTGGCTTCATCATACAGTTCATGCATTTTTTCAGATCCTCCTCCGGGGGCGAATCTTGCATACTCACAAGTGTCCAGAATATGCATAAGTCCCGTGATAACTTCTGCAGATGCTTTGCGTTGTTCCAAAGCAGCAGAAGCGCTCTCCCTGGTCAATTCCGCAACCGGAATCGTAAGTTTGTCGCTTAAGTATCCCCAGAATGCTTTGGTAATGGATTCATAGAATTTCTCGGCAGTGCCCTTTTTAAGGTAGAGATTGGCATCTTTCAATCTCTTTAAAGCGATTTTATTCGCTTTTTTGTTCTTTAGCCGGGCGATATTGGCATTCTCACGAATACGTTTCTGATTGAACAGATAAAGCGCCAGCAGGGCGGCAATCCCACCTAAATACAGGAGATAGAAATTTAAACTGCCGAAGAAAACATATCCTTTTGGTTTGAGCTGGATGGCTCCTTGTTTCAGGAATCTTATATCCTTGCCAAGCATTTTTACATCCTCCTTGGAAGAAACGCTCATAATATTCTTTGACCCTTCGCCCCTTGCCACACGGATTTTGAATTCCTGAGTCGATTTCGTTACATATTTACCCGCGGAGGGGTCAAAGTAAACGAAATCAACAGGAGGTATGGTATAATCGCCTACATTCCTCGGAAGGAAAAGGTATTCAAATGAGATCGACCCGTTTACTCCCGCTGAAGTTGCAGTAAAATTGCTCGTTGTTTTAGGGTCATAAACCTCAAAATCAGGCGGTAATTGTATTTTGGGAGGATTGATTAATTTAATATTTCCGGTGCCTCTCACGTCCAGTTTTATAGTGACAGGATCGTTTTCTTTAACACTGGTGTTGGTGATGGAGGAACTAAGATCAAACCTTCCGACTGCACCTGAAAAGTTGGCAGGAGAGGAGGGCAGGGAATTTACGGAAACCGTAACAGGATCGCTAACAACCGTGGCTTTAACATTGGCAAAACTATCAAAGAAGTCATCAAAGAAACTGCCGGAACGCCGGACCCTTTGCTGAACGATACAATCAATTTTAACCGGCGCTATCGTAATGTTGCCCGTTTGTTGAGGAAATAGTATTGTTTTCTTCAGGGTCCCCACATTGTATATTTCTCCGTTGAGAGTTTCCCTCTGCAGGTTAATCTGTTGAGGCAATTCTATATCCTGTGCCCAGAATCCCTCAAAATTGGGGAGCGTAATGTCTTCAAAACCATTGAGGTTAACCTTCGAATATATCTTGATAGTGGCTATCAGATGATCTCCTTTGTAAACGCTTCTTCTGTCAAGAATCACTTTTACAAACAGATCAGATTTCGGAACTGATCCAACTTTAGCAGCAGGTTCATCATTTCCTCCGCCGGAAGGTTTGGCAGAACCTTTGACAACTTCGATTGTCACACTGTTGGAAGTAAACTGACTTCCATTCACATTAATGGATGCAGGACTTATCGTAAATTTACCGGCTTTTTTAGCTCTTAAAACAAAGAGATATCCGTAATTTACAGATTGGGAACTTACCCCATTTATAATCGAGAAGGAGGAGCTGGTAGAAGTGGAAGGCCCCATCAGGACATCAAAATCTGATAATTCAGGCAGTTTGAGGTTTTGCCCTTTTGCATTGACTGAAAATGATAACCTGAATTGTTCTCCGAGTTCGACTACACGTGGAGCCTCCATGGTAAAAGTAACCTGTTCGGCAAATCCATTGATGCCGAACATAAATAGAAGTATAAAAAGATAGAGTTTCCTAATCTTCATGGTAGTATTACTATTCTTCAAATAATCTGACTAAATTATTTAAATATTCCTTTCAATATATTTCTTTACCAGTTCTTTTCAACAGTAGACTTTTGTGCCTGCAATGCCTGGACTTTTTTTACCTTTTCCTGGGTTTGCTTCTCATCATTTTCCAGTGCCTGCAGCATTTGTTCAGCATTCTGTCTTGAAATCTTGTTCTGCTGAGGCTTGTTCTGCTGATTCTGTTTCTGATCCTGGTTTTGATTATCTTTGTTTTGGTCTTTATTCTGATCCTTGTTCTGGTCTTTATCCTGGTTCTTATCTTTATTATTCTTGTCCTTGTTCTTATCTTTATTGTCCTTGTTTTGTTTTTGCTTCTGCTTTTCCTCTTCCTTTTTCATTTTCATGGCATAAGCAAGATTATATTTCGTCTCAGGATCATTGGGGTTTATTCTCAGGGCTTTTTTATAAGCTTCGATACTTGGGTCGAATTTCTTTTGCTGCAATAAAGAATTCCCCAGATTATGATACGCTGCATATTTTTCGAGAGGCTTTTCTGCCTTATCGGCCAGTTTCTCAAATTCCGAAGCAGCCTCTTCTGCTTTCTTTTGTTTGTAAATTGCGTCAGCAAGATTGAAATTCCAGTGAAAATCCTGTGGCTTTATTTGTAAAGCTTTCCGGTAAGCCACTTCTGCTTTTCCAAAAGAAATGGTATCAAGTTTCGCCGTATCTTTTAATCCTTCCTCGAAATAATTATTCCCCCTACGGACAAACTTTCGCTCTTTCTGGGAAAAAGCCGGCAAGGAAAACCATATCACAATTGCTATGAATAATATTTTTCTCATTTTTCTTTACCAAATAACCTGAAATTACGGAAATATTTATTTCTCCTGTCAAGAATCATGAAGTCAAGAACGATGAAGGCCAGCGCTAACGAAAGGAAGAGAGGGAACTGATCGTTATACTCTGAATATTGACGCGTATTAATTTCTGACTTTTCCATTCTCTCTATTTCGTTGAATAAGCTGTTAAGGCCTATCTCGGTATTGTTGGCCCTGACATAGGTTCCTCCTCCTGCAGTGGCAATTTCTGCAAGCATTTTTTCATCCAATTTGGTCACAACGACCGTATTGTTTTTATCCCTGAGAAAATCTGAACCTGAAGGTATCGGCGCTCCCTGAGGTGACCCCATCCCAATGGTATTGACCGTGATATGTTCTTCATTCGCGGCTTTGGCAGCGCCCACGGCATCATCTTCGTGATTTTCTCCATCGGTAATGACCACAATGGTTTTGCTTCCCTCGAAATTGGGAGTAAAAGATTTCGCGGCCATGTTAATCGCAGCCCCGATGGCTGTCCCCTGCACCGGCACACTTTCCGTTGAGATAGCATCCAGAAATAATTTGGCGGAAGTGTAATCCGTCGTTATAGGAAGCTGCACGTAAGCCTGTCCGGCAAATACAATCAAACCTATTTTATCATTGCGCAGCCGTTCCGTGAGCTGTGCGATCGCCCGTTTGGCCCTTTCAAGCCTGTCGGGCTTGATGTCTGCAGCTTTCATACTGTTTGAAACATCCAATGCAATAATAATTTCTATTCCTTTCCTTTTTTCAGTCAGTAATTTTGAACCAAATTGGGGTTGGGCAAGTGCAGTTATAATCAGCGTTAAAACTAACATCCACAAAAGAAATTTTAAAACTGGCCGTCCCATGGACACGCTGGGCATTAGCTGCGTTACAAGATCTATATCGCCAAATCTTTTTAACGATTTATTTCGGATGATTCTGGAGATGATAAAAAATACCAGTAAAACCGGAATCACCAGCATCAAATAAAAATACGCAGGATGTGCAAATCTAAAAGAATCCATAAATAAGAATTACGAATTATGAATTATGAATTACGAATTACCAATTACGAATTACGTTAACCATTAATTATTAATTATTAACCATTTTTATCATGGAATATATCGGAATACTGCTGTTTGTAATGCAAGCGCAAGCAGCGATAATATCAAAGCAGGTATCGCAAACCGTTGATATTCCTCAGTCTTCTTTGAATATTCTCTGTTTTCAATTTTTGAACGTTCCATCCGGTCAATTTCTTTATAAATGGCAGCCAGGGTTTTATTGTCCGTGGCCCTGAAATATTTTCCGTCTGTGATCTTTGCAATGTCCTGCAAGGTCGGTTCATCAATTTTTACTTCAATGTCATGCATCTGAATGCCGAAAGGGGTCGGAACAGGATAAGGCGCCATGCCTTCCGTGCCCACTCCGATCGTATAAACCCTGACTCCGAAAGTTTTAGCGATCTCTGCAGCAGTAACCGGGGCAATTTCTCCCCTGTTGTTCTCTCCATCCGTCAAAAGAATAACCACCTTGCTCCTGGCCTCGCTGTCTTTCAGCCTTGAAACGGCATTGGCCAATCCAAGACCTATGGCAGTCCCGTCTTCTATCAACCCGCTCTGGACATTCCTCAAAAGATTGATCAATACTGCATGGTCAGTGGTCAGCGGACATTGTGTGAAACTTTCAGCTGAAAACACGACCAATCCAATGCGATCATATTCCCTGCCGGAGATAAATTCAGTGGCTACATTTTTGGCCGCTTCAATACGATCAGGATGAAAATCCCGCGCAAGCATTGAGCTTGAAATATCGAGGGCAATGACAATGTCAATACCTTCAATCGTCTGGTTCTGCCAGCTGTTGGACGACTGGGGCCTGGCAAGGCATACTATAACCAGGGCTATAACGGCTAATTTCAGTGCAAAAACCACGTGTCGCAAAACATGTTTCCAGGTCTTTTGGACTTTCTTGAATCCCTCGAGGCTGGAAATCCGGATGCTTGCCTGTGACTTTTTATTGCGGAATACGTACCAGACTATTATTGGAATTAATCCCAGTAATAGGTACAATACATGAGGTTTGGCAAATACGATGCTATTCATGGCCGACGTTTTTCTCTTTATTGCTTAAATCTTCAACCATTTCTTCTTTTTTTTCTGCAGGCTTTTGAGGCTCCTGTTTTTCCTCGATCGTTGTACGCTGGACAAACTGATACGCATCGTTAAGCGATGAATGATTATCATCAGGAAGCGGCATCAATTTGGCGAATTTTACCAGATCTGCAAGCTCTAATATCTCCCTGAGATTTTTCATGGAGATATCATCAATAAGATCCTTCCGTTGCACAAAGGCTGAAACAATCTCAAAGGTGGTTTTTTCCTTTGCTGATAGTTCGAAACGACCTTCAATATAATTTCTGATAATGTCAGTTAGCCGTGTATAGTAATCTTTTACCTTATCATGCTGCCATAGCTGATCTTCTTTTAACTTATCCAGATCCTGCAACGCAATCACATGAGGAGGCAATTTAGGTTTCTCCGGACGCTGAAACAGCGGTTTATGCTTACGGCTTCGGCTAATAGCATAAATAACCAAAAAGATCAATGCCAGTGCGAGGATAATCCCGAGTACCCAGGGAGCGATCTCCTTAAAAATAACAGGAGCAGCAAATGGCTTTTTGATATCGGCAGGACCTCGTTTCAAATCTACCTGGGGCAATTTGACAAATAAGCTCAGCGGATTTGTTTTAAGGGTATCATTCAGCGTGCCTGATTGAACTTTAATGCGGAACGGTGGTACGATATGCGGCCCGCTGTCAAAACAGGTGATTACATACGTCTGCTTCAGACGAAGGAGGTTCCCGTTTATTTTGGTGGTATCAATGCCTGATTTTTTTAATACTTCTATTTTCCCGGAAATTGAATCGGGCACTTGTGGAAAAACCAGTTTTGCTCCAGCAGGCTGTTCTGCCAGGATGGATAAATGAATCTGGTCCCCGAGCCATATCGTGTCCTTTTCTATTTCTGCTCTCAGCTTTACTTCCTGTCCGTACGAAATCAGGCTGCCGGTGAAGCAGAGAACGAAAAGAGAAATATTGAGCAATATTTTACTTGGTCTGTTCATAATTTACGTTCCCTCCTCTTAAAAAGAGCTACAAGCGACTTAACGTAGTCCTCGCGATTGCCGATGCTGATATAATCCAGTCCGATTTTAGACAGAAGATTGTCAAGTTTTTTCTTCTTGGATATCCAGTATTTGGCATAAGCCTCTCTCGCCTGTTTACTGGAAGTGTCCACCCAAAGATATTCTCCTGTTTCAGCATCTTTCAGTTTTACCATCCCGACATCGGGCAGTTCCCTTTCGCGCTCGTCGTAAATGTGCAGCGCTACAACGTCATGCTTATTGTTGGCGATGGAAAGCGATTGCTCCAGGGAAGGGATATCAACCAGAAAATCCGAGATCACAAATACAGTGGCCCTTCTTTTCATGGCGTTGGTAAGGTAGCGGAGAGCCCCTTCGATATCTGTTTTTCGGGAAGTGGGCTTAAATTCCAGCAATTCGGAGATGATCCTCAGAATATGTGTACTCCCTTTTTTAGGTGGGATGAATTTTTCTATCCTATCCGAGAAGAATATGACGCCAATCTTGTCATTGTTTGAGATGGCTGAGAAGGAAAGTATAGCGGCAATTTCAGTGATAACATCTCTTTTCATTTTGACCGAAGTGCCGAAATTTCCCGATCCGCTGACGTCTATCAGAAGCATAACGGTCATTTCCCGCTCTTCTTCATAGATCTTTACAAAAGGACGGTTGTAGCGTGCAGTCACATTCCAGTCGATATTTCTGATATCATCACCGTACTGGTACTCACGTACCTCACTGAAGGCCATACCTCTTCCCTTAAAGGCGCTGTGGTACTCTCCCGCGAAAATGTTGCGCGAAAGCCCCCTTGACTTTATTTCAATCTTCCTGACTTTCTTTAAAAGGTCTGATGCTTCCACTTTAAATTAATTACGAATTACGAATTACGAATTACGATTTGAATTACGAATTATGAATTATGAATTACGAATTAATGGTAAATGGTCAATCTTGCTTTTCAACCTTATTCATGTTATTTTTTTAACCTTAGTTACACACCAATAGCCCTCAAAACCAACCTAATTACCTCATTCTCTTATTATGAATTAAGAATTAATGAATGTGCCAATTCGTAATTCGTAATTCCTAATTCGTAATTAATCACTGTGAACCAATTCCTAATTCGTAATTCCTAATTCGTAATTCTCTAAGGTACTTCAACCGTATTCAATATTTCACTGATAATTTCTTCCGAGGTCAGATTATTGGCTTCTGCTTCATAACTGAGGCCTATCCTGTGCCGCATTACGTCATGACATACTGCACGGATATCTTCGGGAATCACGTACCCACGTCTCTTGATAAAGGCATACGATTTGGCTGCCTGGGCCAGAGATATTGAGGCACGTGGAGAAGCCCCGTAAGTGATCATTTCCTTGAATTTCGCCAGGCCGTGTGCTTCGGGTTCGCGTGTTGAATAAACGATATCTACAATATAGTTTTGGATCTTCTCATCCATGTAAACATCCTTAACCACATTTCTGGCCTTAATGATATCCTCCGGCCTGATCACAGGATTGGCTCTTGGAAATTCCTTGCGAAGGTTAAGCTGAATGATTGCTTTTTCTTCTTCCTTTTTCGGGTAATTAAGAACCACTTTCAGCATGAACCGGTCTACCTGAGCTTCCGGAAGCCTGTAAGTGCCTTCCTGCTCAATGGGATTCTGCGTGGCCATTACAAGGAAGGGATTTTCAAGTTTGTAAGTATGATCGCTGATGGTGATTTGCCTTTCCTGCATAGCTTCCAATAAGGCGGATTGAACTTTGGCAGGAGCACGGTTTATTTCATCTGCCAAAACAAAATTGGTGAAAATAGGGCCTTTTTTGACTATAAATTCTTCATTCTTCTGGCTGTAAATCATTGTTCCTAAAAGGTCGGCCGGCAAAAGGTCAGGAGTAAACTGAATTCTGGCAAACTTGGCATCCAGTGTTTGTGCCAGGGTCGTAATGGCCAAAGTCTTGGCAAGTCCGGGCACCCCTTCCAAAAGTATATGCCCATCGGATAATAATCCGATCAGAAGACTTTCCACAAGGTGCTTTTGTCCGACAATCACCTTATTCATTTCCATGTTGATGAGATCAAGAAAAGAACTCTCCCGTTGAATTCGCTCATTCAATTCTCTGATATCCAATGTTTGATTCATAATCCCTTAGATTATTGATGATGTATAGTTTTAAAAAACGGTTACGAAAATAGTGTTTTCCGTTATTTGCAAACGAATGATATTATTAAAAAATGTTAAACATAAACAATACCACAAATTACGAAACTACGAAATTACGAAATAAAGGATTTATAAGTCCAATTCGTAATAATAATTAGATAAACTCTTAAATGATGAAATTCTCACAAACTGTTTCCATACCTCTCCAGCCACCTGATCCCATCCTTATAATCCGGATAATGCGATTTCAGTATTGTCCAGAATTTTGCTGTGTGATTCATTACTGCGGTATGGATTAATTCATGTACAATCAGGTAATCGCTCACGAAAAATGGCGCTTTGATCAGCCTCCAGTTCAAAGAGATATTTTTTTCTTTTGAGCAGTTGCCCCACTTTTTACGCTGGTTGCGAATGTAGAGCCTGTTATATTGAAAGTTAAGCTTTTCAGATAGTTCGGCAACTCTTTCGCTCAGGTATTTTTTTGCTTCTCCTTTTAACCATTTTTGCTGGACTGCAGGATCCAGAAGATTTCTTTTGGCCCGTATCGTCTTGTGCTCATGGTCAACTACTATTTTATGGTCAAAGGTAGAATCATAAAAATAACTGTACCGGTTGCCGTACAAGAGCAATTGATTGCGGTTGAGCTGTATCTTTGTTTTTTCTCCGAAATATTTTTGATGCTTTGCTATCCATTTTGATTTTTTCAGAAGGAGCGCATCAACATCATCCTGGGTAAAGGAGAAAGGTATTAAAACACGGACAGTCCCATCTTCGTCAACACGAATCCGCGCATGTTTAACTTCTTTCTGAATCAGTACATATTTTTCGGGAATCTGCATTTATTCAAGACTGTAATTCTGAACGATGGCATTCATAATTCTTTCCATCAGTTCTGAATGTTCATCAATTCTAAGGTTTTCATATTTATCCGATGCTGCAAAAAGTTCAACATCTACTTTCAGCCGCTCCAGTTCTCTTGGAATATCCTGCCAACCGATGTAAATTTTCCTGTTTATTTTTGTTTCCAACAGTTCCCTGACAAAATCCCTGGTCAGCTCTTCATTGAAGTTACCATCAGACACGTTTTTTATCAGGGTGAATATTTCGAAGGTCCCTTTGTCATTAAACCCCATCCTTTGGGGCAAAGAGGCAACATCGTCCAACTCGGTATAAAGTTCGCTCAACCTTTTCAGTATCTCCTCCAATGCAAGGCTTTCATTTTGTTTTCGCTTGATCAGTTCATCAAGCCGGTTCTGAAAATCAACGTATACAGCGCTGTTCAACTCGTTTCTGCGGATCACGGTTTCGATGTCACGGATGATCTTTTCGGCTTTATCAGAAGGACTGAGTTTAATCTCTTTCAGTTTATTCAGATAATCTGAATCAATTTTTATCTCAGGCAGGTGCCCTTTGAAGTTGATCAGTCTCGATGATTCCTGGATCAGTTTACGTGTTTTTGCGGCATAGACCTCAGCATCAAAATCAACTCGTTTAAATTCTTCGAGATAGATTTCATAAATCTCATTCAGCCATTGATATTTCAGCTTGTATTCCCTTAATCCGGCATGTGGCGAAAGAGCCTCCCAAAGCTGAACCACTTCCCTGAATGAGTTTTCAAATTTGCCATGATCGATCTCTGTCAGTTTTCTGACAATTTGCATGGAACATTCATAACTGTCCTCCAGTTCTATTTCAGCGAAAGGTTCAAAAGCTGCATCCAACACCTTGGGAAAGGTTTCAACAAGGCTGTCAACATCTTCGAATTCTCCGATGTCTTCAGGATCATAGTTTAATGCCTCCTTATAATTCTGAAAGATCCCGATATAATCAACTATCCGTCCAAATTCCTTCGAAAGTTTGGATATATTGTCATCGTATGGCCTATTGGTGCGGGCCACTGCCTGAAGAAGGTTATGGTCACGGATGGGGCTGTCAAGATACATGGTCTGTTCAACGGGCGCATCAAAACCGGTTAAAAGCATATTGCAGACGATCAGGATCTTCAAATTATTGCCCAGTTTATTTTCTTCAGCCGTAATCCTTCGTTTGAACTGACTGATCAGTTTTTTGCGTTCAACATCATCTTTATAGTGATCAACGAATAACTGATAACGTTCACTATCTTCATAAGCCCCTGTGGAGAAGATAATTGTTATTTCAGAGGGATCAAAATATTTTAAAAGTTCATTGTAATACAATACACAAGCCTCTTTAGAGCAGGCTACGACCTGGGCTTTATATCCCTGTGGTTCCACTGATTCGCGGAAATCGGAGGCTATATCTTTAGCAAGAACTTCTATCCGCTCAGGATGTTTCAGAAACTCTTTCCATGGCTGGACCCGTTTTTCCACCAGACGTTTCTCTTCTTCATTAAGCTCGGCGGTTATTTCTTCATAACCCTGTTTCAGCTTTTCTTTATCAAGGAACCATTCCTGTGGCCCGAAAGTATAACGGATCGGAACGGTTGCCCCATCATCGATTGAATCCTGTATCCCGTATTTATCCAGGTAATGTTCATATTCCCCGCTTTCTTTTTTAACCCCGAACTCCTGATGTACTTTGGGGATCGGGGTTCCCGTAAATGCAAAGCGTTTGGCATTGGGCAGAACATTTTTTAATTCAATCTGGAAATCTCCAAATTCAGTCCGGTGGGCTTCATCAATGAGGATGATAATGTTTTCGCGATCATCTTCAATGCTTCCCAATTCCCTGAATTTCTGTATAGTAGTTATAAACACTCCCGAAGGGGCGTTCTTTATGATATGTTTTAAATCGCCGATGCTGTTCACAGACCTTGAGTTGGGGAATATGCAATCGTCGAATGTCCCGCCAATCTGTTCGCGAAGGTCTTTCCGGTCCACGACGATATAGATGGTGGGATCTTTCAGTTCTTTGCTCAGCAGTAGTTTATAAGCCGTGAAAAGCATGGTTAGGCTCTTTCCCGATCCTTGCGTATGCCAGATGACCCCCTGTTTTAAATCGGTGCTAATTACCCGGTCAGCAATTTTATTGGCAGCTCTCAACTGTTGGTAACGCGCTACTTTCTTTATGATTTTCCCTTCGCTGCGTTCAAATACAATGAAATTTTTAAGAATATCCAATACTCTTGCCGGCTGTAATAAGCCGATAATTCCAAGCTTCATGCGCTCCAAAAATTCACCATTTGGTAACCGCTCCACATCAAAATTCCAAAGGCCGTCTTTTGGATCAAGGTAGGTGCGGCAAAGATCATTTAAAGGATCTAAAATGGGATTATGCTGATTAGTTTCCAAAACAGTGCTTTTCCATTCAGCATAGTAGGAAGAGGAGGCTCCGGGAATCCCGTATTTTGCAATACGTCCATTGCAGGCAACTCCAAATGCATGGCACATGAAAAGCTTGTCTGCGCGCTGTTCGTAAGTGGAGAACTGAACGACTCCTTCCATCCAGTTGGTTCCTTTTCTGGCCCGTTGCTTTGCTTCGATTGGTACCAGAGGGATACCGTTTACCAGCAGTACGATGTCTGTTTTTACCAGTTTGAAGCCCTGTACCCAATACTGATTGGTTACAATGAAATCGTTGTTCCGGATATCTCCGAAATCAATAAAATGTACATCGATATCATCCTTTTCAACTGAAATCGTTACATGGCCTGCCAGTTTTTCAAGAAAAAGCTCATTGCCAAGAATGGGAGAATTATTATTCAGGTGATGTAGAAGCTGATCCACCGCCTGTTTTGCAACCTTTTCAGGAATATGATTGATCAGGGCTGTTCTTTCTATCAGGATCGGCTCGATCACCGGATTTGAAAAAGGACGGTTGTAGCATTTCAGATCGTCATTTGATTTGAATGTCCAGCCCATCTTACTGAGCCATTCAGTTACAGGTTTTTCGACTCCTTTAAGTTCTGATAGATTGCCCATACAATTTAATTGATTAGGTTAAATGTAATGTTTCAATATATTTTTAAATTCCCTAATACTCAATGCCGGAGGCATGTAATATTTATAGATCAAAATGATACAACTACTTTTTGTGCCTTTGGATACAGAATATTCTTTCTAATCTTAATCCTGTAAATTGGTTTTTTGCCACCAAAGCTCCAAGACTCCAAGGTTCACCAAGAAAAAATCACTTTGTGAAGCTCTGTGATTTAGAGTCTTGGTGGCATTTTCTTTAATTTAAATCAATCGGTACAATTAAATTTCTTCCCGTCGCATAATGGATCCTCCCTGTCTTTTGCAGCCTTCCTACAATCATTGCAGGGTGTGTACTGTATTTCTTTGCAAAATCAATAACGTCTGCCTCTGTTATATGAAATAGTTGCAGCAATTCAGCTTCCTGCTCTTTCGAAAATGTCCATTTTTCGGCAAATTCATCAGCCTGTGCTTCCTTTTCAAGATCTTTGTCCGTGTACTCTATATTCTCCAGGAAAATATCTTTTTTACCATGCAAAATAATATGTCCTGCCTCGTGAAAAAAGGTAAACCAGAAGCTGTCATTGCGATTGTAGCGCCCTGACAACTGAATCAATGGAATACCCTCATTTAACCAACGTGTGGAGCCGCTGATAGGCGCTTTGGGCAAACAAGGTGTATGTACAACCTTTACCCCCGCCTCAAGGCATAAATTCTGAAGGAGACTGAAAAAATCATCTGGCTGATCAGCCATTACGTCTTTAATTTTGGAAAGATTGGATTTAAATTTCCTTTCATCATAATCAGGCGCTTTTAATTCCAAGGCTTGCAAATCACCTTTTCTCAGCCATGCTGAAAGTGCATGTGGTTCTCTTGTACAGGCAAGAGAAATTCGGAAGGCAACTTTAAGCTGCTGATCAAAGTAGTAATTTTCCCAGGCAGTGTGCGACGAAAAGCCAAAGAAGGCTAAGAGTGCTGCCGTTCTTTCTTCCAATGTTTTTAAATTCCCGATCCACCCTTTCTTAATCATGTCGGCAATTGGAAATTCTTTCATCCAGGATATACTCTCCTTCAGGATTTCTTTTCGTCTTTCGCGCGCTTTGTATTCATCGTAATGGCGTTGGCTGTTAAGCCAGAAATGCGCGGGAATGCGTGTTACATTTTCAAACTGTACGGCCATATCCGGAGTAATGGAGCTTTCACCCTTCAGAACGGCAGTAATGGTTTTTTCCGGTTTACCCGTGCGCAGGGCAAATTCTTTGGGACCCATGCCCATTTCTTCAAGTTTTTCGGAGAGTGTTTCTCCAGGGTGTGGTCTTGATTGTGGAAAATATTGATTGATTATTGTCATGGCTTACTTTTCTTTATGGTAGTTTGTAATCTCTGTTACTTCAACTCCTTTTATTTCGATCCAAATATATTTACCATGTTCATCTGTAGGGATAGGCTTCTCCTGTGGTCTGAAAATCAGCCTGTAGGGTTGATCAAGGTCGCAGGCCCATTGCCCTTTTCTGTCACCTGTAAGTTCATGCCATTTGCCCGGCAAAGACCTCACATCTTCAAGTGATGTTGCATCTTCGAGCTGAGTCAGTCTGCGCCTGATGATTGCAGCCCTGATTTGCCCAAACTCTTTCAACAGCTTTTTATCATCGTTGACTATCTTTTCAAGCTTCTTATCGCTGAACTTGATTTCCATTACAAAGATACATCATTTATAATTAACAGCAAATGTAAATTATATTTTTAACTATTCTCTTGCAATTGGTTAATTAATTCTCCCGAAAGCCTCACTTTCCCTGTTAAGAGATTTTGCATTAGCGATTTTTTGAGACGCTGAAGTGAATGTATTTTGAATTGCTTCGATCGAATGTTATTCTCTATTGACCTTATTCTCTTTCCTATTTCAGCTTGTTCATTTTTTAAAATTGGATAGATAATTTTCTTTTTCATTAACTCACCTCGATTAACATTTGGAAAGGTGGATCCGGAACCTTTGGCCTCAGCTAAGATTATATGTGCAATTCTGATTAATGTGTAATACAGAAAATCAATGTCTGAATCTTCATTTGCTCTTATTGCAGCGATTCCTCTACCAATACAGTATTCTTGGTCCGCAAAATTCATCCTCCCCGTACTGGATCCTCTCACAGTAAATAGAATATCTCCAACCTTGCAAATCTTCGTTGGTTTAGTTGTGTATTGAATTGGTGTCGGGTAATAATCTGTAAATTCTGTCGGACCATTTAACATTGGCATTCCCTTCCCTTCTTCATTATAAGTGTCTCCAGTTGGTGATTGTCCGGCTATTATCTCAGCAATATCTCCAAGTTTACCAAATTTCCAATGTAATGGTACAGCGCCATATTTTTCTATTGCTTTAAACTCATCTTCCTTTCTCCAGGTCCCATCAGGTTTAAGTTTCCCTGTTAGCAGGTTTTGCATCAGCGCTTTTTTGAGCTTCTCGGCTGCTTTGATGCTGTTTCCAGCCGCTAAAATGGCTTCATCTACTTTGTAAATTAAAGAAGCGATAGCAGATTGCTCATGTTTAGGTGGCTTGAAAAAATTCAGATTCTTTATTATTCCCTTATCAACGTGAGGAATACCTGATCCAGCTGTTTTCGCTTTTAAAATATATTCCAAAAACTGAAAAGAATATAAGTAATATTTACGGTCAATTAGAGTATCATTAAATTCTAATTTGACCATGGTTGAGCTTAAAATCCCTCTTTTTGAAACAAAGACTTCACCTGCATTACTCCCATCCCAAAGAACAATTACTTCTCCTTCCTCCACAAAAACGGTTTTCCCATTTGGTGGCGTCCAAAATTCAGGTTTTGCTTTACCTCTTAAATAATCAGGTGATAAATATGGAATATAATTTTCGGAAAATTCTTCAAACAATTGCTTTGGAACTTTTCCTTTAATATACTGTGTTATATGTTGCCCAATATTTTCCATCTTAGAATTTTAGAAATTGGGTTAACATCTTGTCTGCATTCTTTTCCAAGAGTTGAAGTTTTTTAAAATCTTCAATCGCCTCTTTTAAATCAATCTCCTCTTCCGGTTCAAAGGTGTCCACGTACCTTGGAATATTAAGATTAAACTCGTTTTCTTCCAGTTCTGCCATATCCACTACAGAGAAATAACGCTTCCGCAGCTCGGGGCTTTGCAGCATTTCGAGCAGCTCTTTCTCTACAGCACAGATAGCGCCGCGCTCCGATTCTGCCTGCTCGTTTTCGACCTGTATCCGGGTTTCTTTCTCTTTTAAAAGTTTATCCAGGTTATTTTGAGCCATCTCAAGGTTCCTTTCCTCTGATTTCGTTGGCTTTTGATAACGACGCTTTTTTTCTGTAACGGTCTGACGGGCTTTGTTAAGCTTTTCAGTTTTAATCTTCAGGTCTTCCTCGTAATACTCCTCAATTTCACTCATTTTATAGTCAAGCCTTTCCTGGATCAGGTTGTAGAGCCTTGACTTTTGAGCGCCGATCCATTCTTCAGCTGCGGATAATTCGCCCCAGCTTTCCAAAATGGTGCTGATTCTCAACATATCATGCGGCTGAAGGGTATTCATGTTTGGTTCTTCTTTATACCAGCCCTCTTTGGCGGCATAAATCATCAGCACCTTGTCTTTTCGGTGTTCCGGTTTATTCCTGTTGAAGAAAAGAATAGCGCCGGGAATAGTGGTTCCATAGAAGAGATTCCCGGGCAATACAATAATGGCATCGATGATATTGACCATTTGGGTATGCTGACCGTTAATGTCAACAATTCCCTGCAAAAATCCCCGTCGAATCTGGTACTCGTCATCTGCTTTGCGCTTTTGCCCGTCTTCCTCTTCCGTTTTCTCCGGCTGGCCCCTGAACAATACTCCTTGCGGACATACAACTCCGGCTTTACCCGTCTCATTCATCGAGGCGACAATATGCTGCAGAAAGGCAAAGTCCCCATTCGAAAATGGCGGGACCCCGTAGATAAACCTTTCATAGGGGTCAGTAAAGTTCTTCCCGTCGTATTCCAGTTGAGGGGAGCCGTCTTTCTTATTGATGATCTTCCCTTTCGCATCCTTTTTGGGTTCGCCGTTTTTCCACCAGTTCTCCTGTGAAAAAGGGAAATTGGCCATCACCAGGTCGAACTTCCTGATCGAAAGTTCATTGTCATCTTCAAAAAACTTGGGGTCTTTGAGGGTATCCCCCTTTTTGATCTGCGCATCCAATCCGTGGAGGATCATGTTGATGTTACAGATAGCCCAGGTGTTCCAGACATCCTCTTGCCCGTAAATACGGATCGCTTTTGAATCATTGTAATTTTCTCTGCAATACTTGGCTGCATTAATCAGGAACCCGCCCGATCCGCAAGTTGGGTCATACACCGTATTTCCTTTTTGAGGTTTTAAATACCGTACAATAATATCTACAACTTCCTGCGGAGTATAAAACTGACCTGCTGTAGTCCCTCCTTTATTCTCGTCAGCAAAGCGTTTGATCAGGTATTCATAGGCATCGCCCAATACATCAACAGAAGCATTTTTATTGCTCAGGTCAACGGCATCGAGATAACTCACCAGAAGCGACAGGACTTCAGGATTCAGCCTTTTACTGCCGGATCCATCGGGGGCAGGTTCATTCCATCGAACGGTATTGATAACCCCTTTTAAAGCAGGATTTGCATCTGCAATGCCGTTTACCGCTAAATGAAGTTTTTCATTCTTTTTATCCAAGGGAGCCTCGCGCACATCTTTCCAGAAACAACCCTCCGGGATTTTAAAATCATGAGCATCCGCGATGATTTTTTGGATCTGTTTCGCATTCAGCTTAACGTACTCCTTTTCAGCTTCTGCAAATTTCATATCACTCTCCCATGTGAAATTATCCGAGAGCCGTTTAAAAAACAGAAGGGAAAGGATATAAGCTTTGTAATCTTCAACTTTATCCCTTAAAATATCGGCCATCCCAAAGAGGGTGCTGCCTAAGGCTTGTTTGGTGATCATTAAATTCAGGTTAAAAACAATAAGGCCAAAGGTAGCAAAAGATACGCTTTTCCCGGTTAAGGAGAAATCAAAGTTATCAACCAAAAATAACCAGCAACCGTCTCGATAGGTATCATGACCAAAAATTTTACGTATTCAATCTCTTTTTATTTTCCAATATTGAACGTAATTCGTGTTCACTTTCAAAGACCATTCTTTCTCCTTTAATAACGATTGCTCTTCCATTCTTCGTTTCAATTTCAATTTCTTTATCTGCTATATCTTTTAAAAAGCTTTTTACATAATCTTTGATAAAATCTTCAATTTGATATGGAATGTCTTTACCGATATTAATAAATAGTCTGATGGATTCCTGAAACATAGTATTTCTTATTGCTTTGCTGATCTTGCCTAAATTCTTTTTGAATAACAACCAATTTATTTCTTCAAATTTAAATTCAGGGTAAGGTTCTTTCTCAACCCTATAAGTGTATGAAGACATTACCACCCTTGAGAAAACTTTAGGTTCTATTCGAAATAAAACACCATAAATGAATTTGTAAATCTCATCTATCATTGTTACAGTCCCGTGATAATAATCATGACTTGAAACTGGGAATGGTCTGAATAATTCATATACTTTCGCATAATTTTCACAAGCATGATAAAGATATATCTGAGGATATTTTTCATCAGCTATCAGTTTGTCAATTGCTTCCTCAAGTTGATGAATCGGGTCTTCTCGATATCCGAAATAATTGATATAGCTAATTAACGGACTTTCAATTACTTTCTTTAAATTTTTTAAATATTTCTCATTTGATAACTCATATCTGTAATTATCAATATTCAGTTCATGAATTTTTTCATTCAGCTCCTTTACATCATTCCTTAGATATTTAATTTTAAGTGCAAGAATTTTAAGTAAATCCTGCATAGGAGAATCAATAACAGGTGAAATCTTTTTATAAAAAGATTCTGCAATAACTTTTCCATCAATGTATTTCTTTAATGTTGTTGTTGAAATATCAAGAATGATTGCTGCAGTTTCAATATCTCCAACATCAGAAATAAATTTTTGTAGTTTTTCTTTCATATCTTTTTATTTTCAATCAATTCAGACTAATAACAATGAATCAAAATAAGCAATTTTTTTTGAATTTCGATAAAGGTTAATTATCGAGGCTTCACAATTAAAATCTGGTATTTTAGATTGAATTTATGACTTCAGAGAATATCAAGCCAACTCTAACGAACGAAAAGACTTAAACTAACTTTCCCGCTTTTCGTGTCTATAAATGAAAAGGACAGATCCGGGCGGATCCATCCTTTTACTAAAACAACCTAACTAACCTAACTAAACCTATGAAAAAAAACTAATGCAAATTTAGTCTTTCTTTCCTTAATAACGGGTTTTCTAAAGTTATTAAAACTTAAATTTTACATTATTTTAATCATGATTCGAACAAAATTTCCCTTTCCTATTTGGTAAATATGAATATCCGTTTACTTCCCTGCTTGAGATTTCTCAATGCCAAACGTTGGCGATTATGGCCAATTATGGTCATTAGTAGTCATTAATGGTCATTAGATTGTCATTAATTGTTTTTGCCGCACAATGCCTAAATGATATCAATAACAACTTAATAACTATCATTGGTTAATAATGACCATCAATAACAACTTAATAACTATCATTGGTTAATAATGACCATCAATAACAACTTATTGACTATTAATGACCATCAATGACCATCAATGACTACTACTATAAAAATATTGCAACAAATATTTTTTGTTAATTAGAATTCAGTTAATTAGATTTGCCTTCTCAAAATCTTTCGTTCAATACTACTCTTTTAAAACTATTACTATTATGATTAAAAATTTTCTCTGCACAGTCGTGCTTGCGTTTTTCTTTTATCAGGGTTTTGGTCAAAATACGGGCCAAATTCCTTTACCGGAGCATCCAAGGCCTGATTTTATGCGCGACCAATGGATGAACCTTAACGGTCAATGGAATTTTAAATTTGATCAGCAAAATATCGGAGAAGGAGAGAAGTGGTTTTCAAATCCTGAATCTTTTGATAAAAAAATAGTAGTACCATTCCCGTGGGGGTCAAAATTTTCCGGAGTACCGAATGAGGCAGATATTGCATGGTATTCCCGTAAAATTAGTATTCCTGCAAATTGGGAAGGGAAAAAAGTGTTTGTCGTGTTTGGAGCCTGTGATTGGAAAACTACCGTTTGGATCGATGGTAAGCAACTGGGAACCTACCAGGGAGGATATACACCGTTTGAATTTGATCTTACCCCTTACCTGAAAATAGGGAAAATGCAAACATTGGTGGTAAGAGTTGACGATACCCCTCATCCTTTTAAACTTGAAGGAAAACAAGGATATGGCGATGCTAAAGGAATCTGGCAAACTGTTTATCTGGAAGCCCGAGGAAAATCTTCTCTTAAAAATATTCATTTCACCCCCGATATCGATCAATCATTGGTACAGGTAAATGCAGTATTGAATGCTCCTGCTCCTTCTGATATGGATCTGAAGATCAAATTTCTGAACGGGAATCAGTCTAAACCTGATAAATATCAGAAAGTTAAGAAAGGAGCCACAGAAGTAACCTTTAAAATCCCTGTTGAAAAAATGCATCTCTGGGATCTTAATGATCCATTTTTGTATGATGTGGAAGCTTCTTTAATTTCTGCGAAAAAAGAACTTGACAAGGTCACCACTTATTTTGGAATGCGAAAAGTAAGTGTAGTCAATCTGCCTGGATTGAATTATCCTTACATCGCTTTAAATAATAAGCCTGTTTATTTGCAGCTTACTTTGGATCAGAGTTACCATCCCGAAGGTTTTTATACATTCCCTTCCGATGAATTTATGCGTGATGAAATACTTCGGTCCAAACAAATTGGCTTGACAGGGAATCGTATTCACATCAAAGTTGAAGTTCCCCGTAAACTTTATTGGGCGGATAAACTTGGATTGCTGATTATGGCAGATGTTCCCAATTTCTGGGGAGAACCTGATGAAACTGCTCAAAAAGAGTGGGAGGTTGCCATGCGCGGCATGTTTAACCGGGATTTTAATCATCCTTCTATTTTTTCATGGGTACTCTTCAACGAAACCTGGGGATTGTTTACAAATACTGATAAAGAGAAAAAGAAACGGGAGTATCTGCCAATCACCCAAAAGTGGGTGGCAAATATGTACCATCTTGCAAAAAAACTGGATCCTTCAAGGTTAATTGAAGATAACTCAGCTTGTCATTATGATCATGTGATTACCGATATTAACAGCTGGCATAGCTATTTGGCAGGATATGAATGGAAGGAATTTCTGGATAATGCAACAAAAAATACTTATAATGGTTCCGCCTGGAATTTTACCGGTGGAAATAAGCAGGATAATCAGCCGATGATGAACAGTGAATGCGGTAATGTATGGGGATATAAGGGAAGTACCGGTGATGTGGACTGGAGCTGGGATTATCATTTAATGATGAATGAATTCCGGATGCATCCAAAAATAAGCGGATGGTTGTATACTGAACATCATGATGTTATTAACGAATGGAATGGTTACTATAAATACGACCGTACTCATAAATACACTGGAGTGGAAGAGTTGGTTCCCGGAATGTCTTTAAATGATTTTCACAGCAACATGTATATTGCAACTGAAGGAGATATTTGCAAAAAGGTCAGCGTCGGTGAATCAGTTGAGGTTCCTTTATACGCTTCGTTTATGACGGATCGCCCTTACGGGAATAATCTTGTCTTGAAGGCTGAGCTGGCAGGATGGGATCAACTGGGCAATTTTGAACAATATTCTTCCGATAAAATTAACGTCCCTTATCAGCCGTGGCTGTCGAAGAAAATAGCAAACCTTCCGGTAAAAATGCCCGGTAAGGCAGGTCTCGCAATTCTTAGGCTTACTCTGTTGGATACCGAAGGTAAGGCATTGCATCATAATTTTGTCAGTTTTGTTGTAGAAAATGAAAATCCCGGCACTAATCAAACCGTTGATTTGAATGGTAGAAAAGCCTGTCTGTTAAGTTTTGCCCCTTCTGGTTTTACTTCGGCGGAATGGAGTCAAAAGCAATGGAATGTACTGAATGGATTAAAAGTTGACGGTGCAGGATATGGATATTTTGAATACAAGGTAAATGTCCCCGAAAATATCGATTTAAAGAACGTTGATAAGGTTTCCCTGATTATGGAAGCTTCAGCCAAACAGTTATTCGGGAAGGATAAACCTAAGGTAGCGAAAGAGGAGGGTGATTACATGAGAGGGAAAGGAACTTTTGATAATAGTCAGAATCCGAACTCCTATCCGATGACCGATGAGACCAGGTTCCCAAGTAATGTGCGTATCAAGGTGAACGGGGAGTTAATAGGATCTTATCCCCTTGAGGATGATCCAGCTGATCACCGGGGAATCCTTTCCTGGTATTCACAGCATAAAGACAAACAGCTTTCAGAAGCAGGTTCTTATGGCTATTTGATAAAATCGGATGTACCTGTACGACTTCTTCAGAACGCTACCGACAGGACCCTTACGATCCGGTTTGAGGTAGATTCTTCTCTTCCGGGAGGATTGGCTATTTATGGTGAGAAATTCGGAAGGTATCCTCTTGATCCAACGTTAATATTCATGATGAAATAAGATTTAATGAATGTCGGGTGTGTGCCTGATGTTTATAGATGGTGTCATTAAGTAGTCATTAATAGTCATTGATTGTCATTAATTGTTTTGTGCCGCGTAATAACTATCAGTGCTATCAACAACAACTTAAGCCTATCATTGGCTATCAATGACTACTAATGACTTAATGACTATTATATAACTCGATTTAAAATTTTACTTTTTTCTGATTCTTTACGTAAAAGTCCGATATTAAACCTCACCTGCCCGGTTTGTTCACAAGCCTCCAGTGCCGTTTCATCGTCGTATCTTGCTCGTACCATCTCCCTTCCAAAAACACAATTTCAGCACTGCTTTTACACTATTTCTATACTAATTAGTACAGAAACAGTACAGCAATAGTGCAGAAACAGTACAGGAGGTCCGGCTTTGGTACGGTTCTGGTCATACATTGGCAGGGATTTTGCGGTAGTGGAATGAGGGGCGGGGGCGTCCCAAATTATCAGACGCCTTAAGGTTGACAGCGAGATCATCCAATTTTGCAGTAAAAACCGCAATCGTATATTTTCCGGAAGGAGCGAAAAAGATAATCACCGCCCATGATCCAGAACATATCGAAGCCCCGGAGCGCATCTATTGATACCAGACGTTCGTTCTTCATAGGCTTTGTTTGTTAAAGGTAAAGGGTAAAAGGAGACGGGAGAAGGGAAACAGGAGACCGGAGGATTCCCGTCTCCTGTTTCCTTTCTCCCTTTCTCCTTTGCTTATTCGGAAATGCCGCTGCACTTAATCAGGACGCCTTGTCCTGCGGGAAGCCAATAGGCTTTTTGTTCTGCCATTTTTTTCTGGTCAGGAGTCATCGAAGCATTCGATTTACTCTTCGTAATTTCAGAGAAATAAGGGGATTGTTCAACCGGAGAGATCACAAAAAGCCGCTCATTTGTAACTTTTGTATTCAACACAAAACGGGCAGACTTTTCAAGACTCAGGTTAACGACCATCACATATTTGTTCCCTTTCTGACTTTCAAATTCGCCGATCATTAATGGTTGTTTGCATTCAACAGAATTAATGTGCTTGCCGGGTAAAAGCGGCAGGCTTGGGTCTATCGTAGGATCGGTGAAATAAACTCCTGTTGATTTCAGGGTTTTTACCATGGGGCCTAAAATTGACATTTGCCTGTTTACCTCGCGTAAATAATACCAGGTCAATGTTTTTTGCTCATCTTTATTGATCGGAGCATAATTGTACCCGCCCTGCCAGTAAGTAAACCATCTGATGCCTCCGGCTCCCGCTGCTAAAGAGGTGTAAGCCTGTAAGAGTAAATTCGCCATTGAGGGGATGGTGGTAAAAGACCGTACCTGGTTCCCGGATACAACATTCCACCAGGGGATGTTACTTTTTAAGGAGGCCTCCCTTACGGCCATAATGTTGGTGTAATACTGAACAGCGCGTGGCTTTTCCTCCTGGTCCATCGAGAACTGGATCATGTAATTATCATAGGATATCATGTCCGGTTTCACAATCTCGACCAGTTTATCCAGATATTCTTTGTATGTTTTTGTTCCAAGCTGGGATTTGACCTGGTCCAAGGTCCAGAGAGTCGCATAATTCGGATATAAATTGATGGTGGCCATTTTGCCGGGTGCATATTTATGGACAGCCGCCACCGCAACTGCTAATTTGGGAAAAGCCAGTGAGGAGGGTTCGTCGCAGATATGATATCCAATGATGGATTTCTTCTTTCCTCCGCTTTCTACCATCTTTTTAACATACTCGTCGATTTGCTGATCAGACATTTTCATCCAATCTCCGCCAACAAGATGGTTTCCTTCTGCAGAGATAACCACTCCAAGGCCAAGCTTTTTGCAAAGGGAGAAGTTTTGTTTTTTGGCATCAGAGGCGTCAGAAACATTGAAATAACAATATGCCATGCCTTTGAGACCGTTGTCCTGGTCCTTGAATTTATTCGCATGGAAGTCTCGTCCAATAATAAATTTATGGATGTCAAAAGGTTTTTGTTTAACGGTAAGTATGCCGTCATCATCGTTTATCTGTCCGCCGGCAGAGATTTGAGCAAATGACTGAAAATTTATTAAAGCGATTGACAATAGAAGAAACGTAGACTTTATAATGTTTGTAACTTGCTTCATTTCATTAGATTTCAAATTATTATTGCGAATTACAAATTTGTTTTGCTGGACTTATTTTTTCTTTTCCATAATAAGTCAATCATTGCTGTTAAGATTTTCATTTATGATTTCTTCATCACAGTTATAGTTTTCGACAGCAGGATACTATCTGAAGCGGTACCAACCTGTAATTCAAAATCTCCGGGTTCCACTACATTTTTCATATCAATGTTCCACAGGGAGAGTTCATTTATTGGAAGATCCAGGGATACTTTTTGCGTTTCGCCCGCTTTGATAAGGACTTTTTTGAACCGTTTTAATTCCTTGATAGGTGTTACAACGGATGATACTTTATCCCTCACATAAAGCTGAACAACCTCCTTCCCGTCCATCGATCCGGTGTTTGCTACATCAACCTGAATTTTGCAGGTGTCTCCTTCGTAGAATTTGTCATTGGAAAGATTCAAATTCTTGTACTGGAAGGTGGTATAACTAAGGCCCCTGCCAAAAGCCCAAACGGGTAAAGGATCAGAAAATACATAGTCTCTTCCTGGTTTATCGAGTGTACCGGGCTGGTGGTAAAATCCTTTATCGGTAGGATAGTAGTTATAGTAAACAGGAAGATGACCCACGCTCTTGGGGAAGGAAACATTCAGTTTCCCGGAAGGATTCACAAGTCCAAAGAGTATTTCAGCTATTGCAGTACCTTCTTTCTCTCCTCCGTACCACTGGACAATGACGGCGTCGCAATTATCCTTTACCCATGGCATCGCAGAAGGTTTTCCGGCAACCAGAACAACAATTACAGGTTTTCCGGTTTTTTTCACGGCTTTGATAAGATCTTCCTGTACTCCTGTAAGAGCAATGTCTGAAAGGTCAAAGCTTTCTCCGCTGATGGAATTGGGGTAAGGTCTGCCCGGGGAACCACTCATTGCTCCAACAAATATAACGGATACGTCACTTCTTGAAGCTGCGGCAACGGCTTCGGGAATTCCTGTTCTGTTTTGTGAGTGAATGTCACAACCCATAGCATAGTTGATTTTAACTTTATCTCCCACAAGAGTCTGGATTGCCTGCAAGGGTGTTATCCCATACTTATTATCGTTAGTCCACATGTAATCACCGAATTCCACATGTGCTGCGTTTGGACCCAGAACTGCAATCGATTTTAATTTTTCTTTTTTCAGCGGAAGAATATTGTTTGAATTCTTCAGCAGTATTGCAGATTCCCGTGCGGCATCCAAAGCGAGCTGCTGGGATTTCTCAGTATGTATGATATTTTTCAGCTCTTCAGGTTTGGGGTAGGAGTAATTATCGAAAAGTCCCATTGCAAATTTGGCCGTTAAAATGCAGCTTACACATTTGTCTATTTCTTTTTCGGGAATTGCACCAGCCTTTACAAGGCTGTCAAGTTTCTCATAGCAATTGCCATCAACTTCGACGTCGACTCCGGCAAGCACAGCCTGAATAGCTGCTTCGGCTTTATTGGCAGCGGTACGGTGGAAATGACGGAGCATATCTACCGAACCCCAATCAGAGGATATGTATCCCTTAAATCCCAATTCGTTACGAAGAATGTAGGTGAGAATCTTTTTGGAGGCGGCTACGGGAACAGCCTCATAGGAATTGTAGGAATTCATAACGCTATAGGGATTGGCCTCTTTAATTACTGCCGCAAAAGGTTTTAAGTAAAGGGAACGAAGTTCTCTTTCACTTCCTGCGACCGAAGCAAGATTCAAACCACCGCTTGGAGAACCGTGGGCCACAAAATGTTTAGGCGTGGTGATAACCTGATGCTTGTTGAAGGCTTTTACATAAGCTACCCCCATTCTTGAAACAAGATAGGGGTCTTCACCATAAGTTTCCTCTACTCGTCCCCAACGAAGTTCTCTTGCCAGATCAAGGTTAGGGGCCAGAACCTGATCTACACCTGAAGCTTTAGCTTCCGTAGCGATCACATCAGCAACCCGGCCTACCAACTCCGGATTAAATGTACTTCCAAGAGCGATGGACTGAGGAAAAATTGTTGAGCCATCCACAATCAATCCATGAAGCGATTCAGCTTCCCCAATAATTGGAATACGGAGCCTGTTATTCTTATTAATGTATTTTCGGAGCTGGAAATAGCTTTTGGATAAAGTTTCTACAGATTGTTTCGCACCAAATATGGAGCCATAGCTCATTCCCTTCAAGACTGCATTCATTTTGGTTGTGTCCACCATTTTGTTTTTGGAGAACTGTTCGAAAACAAGATCTTGCATTTGAGCTACCTTTTCCTCCAGAGTCATTCTCTTCAAAAGATCCTGAACTCTTGCCTCCACGGGTTGTGAAGGGTCTTTATAAACCGGAGTTTTTTGACCACAGGCAGAGAATACTGCAACTATCAATAAAAATAGAATAGAGTTTCTCATTTCAGATTTTTTTAAGAGACCTGACTGGTATTGTAAATTTATAGGTTCCTGATTTTAATTCAACTTTCTTATCAATATAGAGTGTTGAAGTCGTATTTGCAGGAATGGTGACTGTGAGATAGATGTTGCCGTTTTGTCGTTTCCATTCGCTTTTTATGAGTCCTTTCACTGAATTGTATTCAGCTTTCGCCCAGGTAAGATCATTGATGAAGTGAGGACGAAGAATTATGTGGCTAAAACCGGGCTGCTGTTCATCATAATTGATTCCTGCGATAGTTTTAGTCATCCAGGCTGTAACATCTCCAAGGAAGACATGGTTGAGGGAAGCATCCTTAAGGTCCTTATCCAATACCCATATTTCAGGGAGGGTGGTGAGCCCCATTTCCATCCAATTTGCCCAGGAAGGAGCATCCTTTTGGGTGATCATTTTGTACGCATCTTCCACGTAACCATATTTAGTCAACATGGATGGTACAAACTTGCTTCCCAGCATTCCGAAATCAAGTTGATGATTATTGTTCCTGATCATTTCCACCAATTTATCGGCAATCTTTTGTTCTTCTGAGTTATCCGCTAACCCGAGTGCCAGCGCTACTGCCTGACCTGCCTGTGTATCGGTGGCATAAATTCCGGTTTGAGGATTGTACCATTTCTGATTGATAATTTTTCTGAGCTCTTCCGCCTTCTTTTCATACCTACTTCCATCTTTCCCAATCAGAGTAGCAAATCTGGCCATTAGTTTGTTATCAAGAAAGTAGAATGCTGTAGAGGTATAATCAGTTGGCGTTTTTGCTTTATAAAAGACCCAGTCACCAATTCCGTAAGTTAAGATTCCGTCAGTTTCTCTTGTTTTAAGATAATCCAGGTACTTTTCACAGGTCGGATAGATCTTTTCGATTGCCCTCTTATCTCCATAGTATTTATAAAGATTATTTGTAACAATAAACATCCCTGCATCCCAAACAGGCCCAATCCAATCTGCATATCCCCAGCCTGCACTGGGAATAATACCTGAAAGATCTCCTATTTCCCGCTGGTTATCGGCAAAATCATTCAGCCATTTTTCATAAACCGTTATGCCATCATAATTCAGAAGACCAAGATCCATGGAGATATACCCATCTGCTGTCCATCCATTCTTTTCCCGTTGGGGACAATCGGTGGGAATGCTGAAGAGATTGCACAAATAAGACTGACGGCTGGCATTTGTCAGTTTATTCAGTATTTCATTTGAACAAGAGAAATTGCCGGCTTCTTGCACGTCTGTATGAAGGAATAATCCGGTAAGACTTTCTTTTGTTATCTCAATAGGCTTTGAGCTCTGAACCTCTACGTATTGAAAACCGTGGTATGTGAAACTCGGAATAAATTCCTCTGCCTTGTCCCCGCCTTTCAAGTAGTAAGTATCAGTTTGAAAGGTTTCATTGGGATCCTGATGAACCGGCATCCCATTTTTTTCTCTTTGAAAGTATACATCCACATTGCTTTGATCCAGCCTGCCATTTGGATAAACCAACTCTCCATGTTTTATTGTGACTTTTGTACCGGATTCACCTTTTATCTTCAATCGGCAAACGCCTGCCATGTTTATTCCCATGTTAAAGACATAAACATTGTCCGGGAATGTTTTCATCTCGATAGGTTTAACCTCTTTGGTGATCCTGATCGGTGGCATTTGCTGTGAGACCAGTTTTTGAGCAGGAGCGTCAACTATCTGCGCCGGAGTCCAGTTTTTATCGTCATAATTGATGTCATTCCAGCCTTTTTTCTCTAAACTGGCATCGTAAACATCACCGCTGTAAAGATTATTGTATATATAAGGACCGGTGTTTGTTTTCCAGGTATCGTCTGAAACAATATTTTCAATACTTCCATCACTGTATTCAACACGAATCTCGCATATCATACGAGGTCGCATGCGCCATGACGCATTGTGAAATCCCCATACCGCGAGTGATTGTATATTCATCCAGCCATTACCAAGCACGGCGGCAATGACATTTTCTCCATTGTCTATTAAGCCGGTGACATCATGAGTAACGTATAACACTCTTTTGTTAAATGCCGTATATCCCGGATCAAGATAATGATCACCAACCTTCTTGCCATTTATATAGAGCTCATAATAACCTACTCCGCACACATAAACCCTGGCCTGTTTAACGGTTTTTGCCAAGGAAAAAGTTTTACGGAACATAGGTGCTTTTCTGAATTCCTTATCAAAATCATCACTGATCCATTTCCCGTACCAATCCTTCTGATCCATTTTGGCAGTCTCAAAGCTTGCAACAGGACTCGTAAGGATACCTGCTGAACTAAGTATCTGAACATTCCAGTAATATCGTTTATGAGATTCCAGTGGTGTATTGCAGTCATAAACAGCGAAACTTTCTCCGGTTTTCCTTCTTTCTGATGTCCAGACATCAGCTTTCCCTTTTGACAATAATTCAGGAGTCGAAGCAATATGTATCTGGTAAGCTTTTTGTGTAAAAGCTTTATCGGATTCCGTGACCCATGTAAAACGTGGGGAAGGGGTATCTAATCCGAGAGGATTGGTCAGGTATTCACACCGCAAATTGGTTATCTGTGTACGTGCGAAAATGTTTAAAGAAAAACATCCGACCAAAACGGATATAAAGAAGAATCTTACCATTGAATTACGAATTTACGAATTACGAATTTACGAATTACGAATGCGAATTTCACGAATTAAAGACGAATTTACACGAACCATCTTCATCTTTTCATTCTTTAATTCCTTCATCCTTTCATTATTTCACTTCCCTGTGCTTAGGGGTTATCTTTAACAATCTGGTGACTCCTGTTGGTGTTCCTTCAACAGCCAGTACTGTAAATTTGATTGTATTCCCCTCTTTTTTAAAGGCCACAGCGCGGTCTTCACGGCCCCATTCCACATCCTGAATTTCTCCCGGCTCAAAACCAAGATCAGCAAGTGTAATATCGGTTGTGGAATTGGGCGATTCGTGATTGATTACAAATACGATTGCATCTTTGCCATTTGAGCGTACGGTAACTTCCATATCAGGATTAGATGAGAAGGCATGTGACTGTACTTTAGAGTCAGCAAAAATGGTATGCATCAGATCATATAACTGTGAACGGGATGCCTGATCTTCTTTTTCCCAGGTCTGGAAATAGGTATCCTGAAGGCAGAATCCCAAAAGATAAGTCTTTCCTTTGCCCGACTCTTTCTGTATAGCTGCCGGCTGACCTGATGCCAGGTAAAACAATGCATGTCCATCGGAAATAACACAATTTCTTGGGGTGACCACATTAAAATCATATTTTTTGCCATAGACGTTTCCCGAAGCTTTGTCAAATGACTTTACCGGCTCAGAAATAGGTTTGATATCAAAGGCCCACTGTGCAGGCAGCATGGAAAAAGGATTCCATACCCCAATTTGGGCGACTCTCTCTGTTGAAGCACTCTTTACTCCAAACAAATCAGACATTGTTTTCAGTGGCTTAAAATAAGCGTCCATTTGTGGCACACAATCGGCAACTACAACACCGCCCCTTCGTACGAAGGCCTCTATATTTTTTGCAACCTCAGCCGGTAACATCTTCACATCTGCCATAATAAGAATATCGTAACCGTTCATCTTATCATTTGTAATCTGCTCCTCATGAATAATATCAAGCTCACCAAAAGCCCTCAGGCAAAGTTCAAAGGTCAATCCCACATTAAAATATTCCTCGTTCATCTGAACATACTGACTTCTTGGAAATAAGAAACAGGCACGGGATTTCACTTTCGGCGCAGCAAGGATTTCTGATCCAATTTTCTGGATAGCCCTCATCCCTTTCCCAAGATCATCCCAATGTTTTGCTTCCTGTGGAATATTAAGGCCTGTTATAAGGAAATTGCAACCGTTACCAATTGCAGTATAGGCCATTTCCCGTTCCCCCCAATACTGTTTCTCCATCTCTGAATTCATGTAACGACGGAACCATGCTTCGTTATAAGTACCCAGCCAAAAACCAAGTTCTTTACCGTAGGTTGTGGTAAGATTCCTAATCTGGGCCATGGTATAATGCATCTGACTCAAACGGGGTTTTGGCTGTTTCCCGTATTCCCCGTAACGGTAGTCGAACATTGTGTAAGGATAGATATCATAGATAAACATGTCGGCAAAATTGCCGCCCCAATGGAATACATCATCTATGGCATATTTTGAATCAGAATTTACACCGCCGCCCATCGTATTATGGCTGTCATGAGTAAGAACTACTTTTTGAAGGGGAGCGTAGGCTTTAACTTCCTTGTAAATCTGCTTCCAGGCAACGGGGAATGTGGAGGATTGAAAATTTACAAAATCAAGATGCTTTTTGGGATCCCGCTTTGCGGCAGCATAGTTTGCCGGCATTTCATAACCATAAGTTTTTTTAAATGCAGTGCCTGCATATTTGCTGTAGTCAAAGGATGTTGTGTCAGCATGGAAGGGTTCATCCATAAAGGGAAAGATGGTATAGGCAGATTTCACCTTTTTAACATTGCCCAGAACAGTAACAATACGCTGTTTCACCGAGTCAATGTATTGAGGGGAATAAACGCTGTATTTTGGAGGACGGTTTCTTTGAAAAAGCTGAACCCCGTTGGAAGTGACATCAATTTTCATTCCCAGCCTCTGACTGTAATCCAATACCTTTTCATTAGCTCCTCCGGTTCCAAATTCTCCGAATGAAAGATTTGATGCGCCGTGCAGTATAATGTTGTGAACGGTCTCTTCCATCACCTGATCGGTCAGCGGGGGCCTTTCGTCTCTCCAACCTTTACCTGATGGAACGCGTGAAAATTGCACAGAAAATGGGAATGAACCTGGTATTACCTGTGGGATTGTTGGGGGTAGCTGGTCCTGAGCTTGTACAACACCATTCAGAACTATAACTAGTAACGAAATAACACTGAATTTAAAAAGTCTTTTCATGATCTCTCTTTTTAATATATTCTTTTTGTTAGTGCCTTATCGCTAAAATTGATGAATTTTTTGGCACAATATTCTTTAAGGCTTATCAATCAAGCCTTAAAGAAGGGAATAAAATTATCTGACTTTTAAAAACCTGTTCGGTTTTGGATTGTCCGGGTTAGGATTAAGCGAATAATTTTTATCGCTTACGGTACCACCGCATCTGATCAGTACACCTTCACCTGCTGTGAGCCAGTGGCTGTCGTTCATATTTGTTTCAATAAATTTTCCGTCTTCACCCACATCAAGAATCCAAACTTTTTCATTGGGTACCTTTGAATGAAGCTTAAACTTGACAGATTTCTTTAAGTTCAGGTTGACTACCATTACGTATTTAATTCCTTTCGTGTTTTCAAATTCCCCTATCATTAAAGGATCTTCAGATTCAACATTTTCTATGCATTTCCCCGGTAGTTGAGGAAGTGATGCATCAGGTGCCGGGGAAGTAAAATAGACTCCAGTCGATTTAAGTTGCTTAATCATGGGGCCAAGAATTGAAAGCTGCCTGTTAATTTCCTGAAGATATCTCCAGACAATAGTCCTGTCCTCTTCCTTATCCAGCGGATTATAACCATAGGCCTGGCCATGATAAGTGTACCAGATGATTCCACCTGCACCCGCGGCCAGGGTGGTATAGGCTTGAAAAGCTAAATTAGCCGGGGAGGGGATCGTGGTAAAAGGACGGATCTGGTTAGAGGAAACGATATTAAAGAACGGAATATTATATTTATCGGCAATGCGTCGAACTTCCAGAATGTTTGTATAATAGCTGGAAGCTTTATCTCTGTTATCCAAATCCATGGAAAACTCTACCATGTAATTGTCATAACTGATTACCTGCGGCTTCACCTCATTGACGAAACGCTCGAGATATTCTGTATAGGATTTGGTGCCAAGCTGTGATTTGATCTGATCCAACTTCCATAGGGTTGCATAATTTGGATACAGATTGATATAGGCAATCTTTCCCGGGGCGTATTTCTTTACAGCTGCCACTGCCTTTGCAAGTGAGGGAAAAGCTAAGGCAGAAGGTTCATCGCAGATATAATATCCTATGATTGATTTGCTTTTCCCTCCTTTTTTTACCATGTTTTTAACGTAGGCATCAATTTCCTGGTCGGACATCTTTCGCCAATCTTCTCCTGTCAGATGGGGTCCTTTGGAGACAAAAACTGATAAACCAAGTTTTTTACAAAGTGAATAATTCTGTGGATCTGCCGCGTCGGCCACATTGAGATGACACTCAGCCATTCTCTGTAAGGCTTTCTTGCGGTCGGTTATTTTATTGTGGTGAAAATAACCTGAAATCAGAAAAGCATTTGGTGAAAACCTGGCCTGCGGCAAAAAATCCTTTTCAACCGGTGTGTTTTGAGCAGCCAATGTGATGCAAAAAAACAGCGAAATACAAAGAGTGGAAAAATATCTCATGGGAATTAAGAGATTAGTAATTAGAAATTATTGTCGGTGCGTTAATAGTTAATTAAATTAGGTGCGTTAATAGTTAATTAAATTAATTAAGGTACTTTCCTTTGAACATTAGATTCCTCATTCCGCTTCGCTCCATTCGGAATGACAGTTGAGAGAGTCATTTGGGGAGGATGCAATGTCATTCCGAACGAAGAGAGGAATCTCTTAAATATTAGAAATTGTGCCTTTTGCATTAATCTTTCTGAGAACGAAGAGAAGAATCTCTATAACTTGCTTGTATTCATAGTTTCGTGATTTTCCACCAACCTATCAGGCAAATCAAATCTAAAAATCAAAGAACTTTTATGAATTACGAATTATGAATTACGAATTAGGAATTAGGATTTGATCAATGATCTCTCATCTCTCATCTCTCATAACTCATCTCTCATAACTCATCTCTCTTACTTTTTCTCGTATTCTTTTTTTGACTCGCCAATAAGATCAATAGCTTTTAAAATACCCCTGCGGTTTTCTTCGGTCGTGGGGGCCCAGTAGGTTTGCATAAATCCAAGAAGACGTGGATCTGCAATGTTTTTCTTACAGAATTTGACGGTCAGCTCCATATTTTTTTCGCCTTCGTCATTCTTTTTATAAAACCCGCCTGTCGGGATCTGTTCATATCCATTAGCTTCCAGATCGAGGTAAGTTTTCACCGGGACTATATCCTCGGTAAATTTTTCTCCGTAATACCAGTTGCTCTGTACGATAGCCTTCGGCATTTTTTTGAAAAAGATGTCGTGATTTTTCCATGCATAATCCGACCAGATCCATGCCCGGGAACCCCGTTTTTCAACCTGGTCCTGGAAATAATATAAATCATGCCACCACAGATCATGCTGACGGATCACGGCAAGCTGAAGGTACCGCTGATCGTCGGCATTTTCTTCATCCATCCCAAGATGGAAGAGCCGGGGTTTATCGAACAGATCCGAAACCTCTTCAATCAGATCTTTGCAAACGCCATAATAAATATCGGTGGAAACCATCCTCGAATATTTTTTTAACCAGGCATCGTGTCCGGCGGCAAAATTCAGTTTGGGAATCGGTTCGAGCCCCATCCCCCTCATTTTTTTCAATTCCTCCTTCAGTTTCGTGGTCGACCAGGCATTATTGACAGCAATCTCGGGATGACTCTCGTATTTTATGGCATCTCCAAGATCAACCAGCACCATGTTCATTCCTAAATCGGCCATTTTTTTGAGCCCGTCTTCCCATAATGGTTCGCTCAGTTGAAGATAGGGGCGGAAGCCTCTGAAAGGACTGGGGGTACTGTACTCGACCCAAAAATTGTATCCAAGATGAAAAAGACATGCCCAAATCTTTGTGCCGTTTTGAGATTGGGGAAAGCCAGCCAATGCCGGGGCCGATAAAGCGCTTAAAGCGCCCACGGTTGATACCTGCTGAACAAATTTTCTTCTTGTAGTCATAGTTATGAAAGCTAAAGGATATGTAAATGTAGATATGATAAAAAACTTAAGTTGATACTTTTTATTGCAATTCTAATATTTTAATACGGATAAAGATAAGCATGATTAATTGTCTGAACCATGATTGAAGCAGATTTGGGGATTGAGCAGATTGTAATCGTATAGACTATAGGCTGTAGACTATAGACTTTAGGAAAAAAGGCTGAAGGCACGAAGGTGTAGTGACTTCCTAAAGCCTTCAGCCTACAGCTGATTAGGGGATTGAGCAGATTGGAAGTTGGAATTCAAACAGGTTTTGTTTCTAAATGTTGAATTTCCTTAAGTTCTTTTGCAACTCATCAATTTCGGAAGATGAGAAAATTTCATTTTTGATCTTTAATTGTAAATTTGAACAGCTACAGCAATACAGGTCATTTGACAATGATTAAAGCTTCCGCATCCAAGCCGGTAGCTTTTTTAATATCCAGTAGGTTAGTTACAGTTTGAATCAAATTTATTTTTCAAACGGGTTATTTTTTCTTTAGGTAATTCAGTATACATTTCACAAAAGAATTTTTTGTCATTTTTGATAAGTTTTTCAATATTATCAAAGTATTCTTCTGCAACCCATCCATCCACGAAATCTGACATTAATAAATAGGACTTAAAAACATTTTTATTCTTTTTTAAGGCCTCAACTATAATCATGTCATATAATTTCCAGATATCCTTGTGGTATATATTATTATTAGCATAATAAGATACAAAATTTCCCAATTCGTCCTGATTCCTTGGAATAGCGGTTTGAATTTGTTCAATGGATAACTTTTTACCTTTATCCAAGTCATCCAAAATTCCATTTAAGAATTTTCCATACGGTTCAATGGAAAAGTCTTTATTTGATGATTGATGATACGAAACTCGGGCTTCTTTCAATGGTTCCCTTTTAAGTTGTGACAAGGTCTCATATATTTTTGCCTTGGTGTCAACACAATAGGTTATTGAAGCAATTTTGGCATCATAAAGTTCTACTGTAATAGCAGCCCAGTCCGAACCTTGGTTTAAGTATTGTCTGGAAACTATTTCTTTGCCATTTTCATCATGATCCATTTCAGCTCCAAGGTAGAAGGTGCTTTGAAGTATAGCAGTCCCTGATTTTATTGTTTCTTTTGCATTCTTTATCTGATATTCAATATTGGTATAATTCGTCCTTTTTAAGACAAGCGATTTACCTTCGTTTTTTGCTGAAAAAACAATTTCCTTGTTGAGCTCAAGATTTGTCGGAATGGTGTATTTGTGAGTGACTACAGTATCTTTTCCTGGAAATTTCAAATGAGTAGTAATGAGAAAACTATCATCCTTCACAATTAATGTTTCATATCCGGCATATGATTCTTTCAATTCTTTAATAAAAGATGAGTCGTATTGAGTAGTGTCCTTCACAATTAATTTTTTTCCGTTAATGATTGTGTCTAATCTATTTTCCTGTTTATTTTGATCAACCGGAACATTATTACCTTTTCTGCCGCAAAATATCAGCAACAGGGCCAGCAGGGGAAGAAAGGTCGCCACCTTCCAACGCCATGCTTTGCTGGTTTTTTGTTTGTTCATCATAACAATACGATTTTTAATTTGACAATGATTAAAACTGTTTGCAAGTGCGAACTTTTGATGTCCGACGCTTTTTTGAATAATGAGTAATTGGTATTTGGTTGCATCGATGCCGGAATTGAGTGCCTGGTCGTCGGCCTGAAACTCGTGAATTTCTTTCAGGTCGCGCATGATACGGTAAACCAATGGATTAAACCAGAATATAATTTTTACCAGTTCCATCAGCATAAGGTCGTAAAAATGCCCGAGACGTATGTGAGACTGTTCGTGTGTGATAATCGCTTCGGAATTATTTTCGTAATCGTCCCGGGAAATCAGAATATTTCGGCCAAAGGAGAATGCGGGCATCTCATCGTCTACAATCATCAGGCGAATCCCGTTAAATTCGGTTTTTCGTGCTTTCCTGAACAGTAACAATACCGTACCAATGCTGTAAGCCAATAGTAAAAACGAAATGAAAACCCCTGTTAAATAAACGATCGTGAAAATCGTTGAAGCCGATAACTTAACAGGCCGTACAATTTCCCTGACGGTGATTGGCTGAGGCGATTGCGACACTGTTATGGGTTCGTCTATTGCCTGAATAGGTTCTTCAGAAACAGTGACATGCTGAAAAACGGGTTTCAACTCAGGCTGAACAGTCAGCAGTTTGGGGGAATAAAGAAAAGGGATAGTCATCGAATACAACACGGCAAGCAACAGCACTGTACGGTTGAGCTTAAAGAAGGTCTCCCTGTGCATAAGCAATCTGTAAGCGATGTACAGCAGGCTTAAACTCAAAGTTGATTTCAGCAAAAACAACAGCAGGATATTCATTTTGGATGTTTTTTGCGCGATTCAACCTGACGGATCAACTCCTGAATTTCTTCGGTGGTAATTTTCTCCTCCTCTACAAACATGGAGACCACCGAAGAATAGGATTTATTAAAATACTTGCCGACAATCTTCTTAATGGTGTTGCGGCTGAATTCATCCTGTGAGATGATTGCATGATACCTATACGTATTTCCGAATTGCTCATGTCCGAGGAATCCTTTCTCCTCAAGGCCGCGCACAATTGTTGAAATAGTATTGTAATGGGGCTTGTGATCAGAAAGTCCATCAATAACTTCTTTTACATACAATGAACCTTTTTGCCAGAAGATGTTCATTATTTCTTCTTCCCTGTTTGTCAGATGTTTCATAATCGAATTGAATTATAAAACAAATATAACTATATTTTGTAGTTTACCAACTATTAAGCATAGTTTATTTTAAAAATAATTGAACATACATTCCATCTGAGTGAAGATTATTAGAAATCCTGTAAACCATAATTCCAAAAAATAATTCTTCCGGAATTATAACTCTATTTAATGTATCTCTCTCTTCCGTGCTTTTGCCATCTTCGTAACATCTCCGTACCATCTTCGTAACTGGAAAACTATTTTTACACATCATAAATACTATTTTAATACTAATTAGTACAGAAACAGTACAGAAGTAGTGCAGAAACAGTACAGGAGGTATGGCGATGGTATCGTGTTGGTAATACCATGGAATGTTGAAAACCCGAGCAAAAAATTGAAAATCGGATATTAATTTAAGGTATTAAGGGTATCGGTAAAATGAAAAGAGCAGCTGAAATAGCCGCTCCTGCATTATGGTTTATGAAATAATCAGCTTTCAGTAAAATCAATCATCACGGGTTGTCTGCGGAATCCCTTGGTTGAGAAAGCAAGGTAAATTATTCCGGCAAGCAGCCAGAACCCTCCGAGGATTTTTGGAGCACCTGGAAGGTTTATCCAGATCCATAAACAGAAGAAAAATCCCATTGCAGGAACAATAAGGTCAGTCAGTAGTTTTCTTTCTTTTCTTGGAGACCTGAAATAGAGCTGCCGGATTGCTGCAAGGTTGACCCCCATAAAAGCTATCAGGGCTGCAAAGTTGATCAGTTCAGCAGTTTTTTGGTAATTTAACAAAAGGGAGCCTCCGACGGCCAATATCCCAATCAATAAAAGATTAAGAGCGGGCGAATTGGTTTTCGAGTCAAGGTAACCAAAGAATTTTTTAGGCAATACGTTGTCTTTTCCCATGCCGTAGAGAAGCCGTGCCGCTCCCAGTTGTCCTGCCATCCCGCTTCCAAGGGAGGCAACAAACATGGTAATCGTCATGGCATTAAAGAGCAAAGCGCCTCCAACCTGGGCACAGACCGTCATAAAAGCGGTTTCGATGTTTTCAGACGGCATTCTTTTAAAAAACGGGAGAGTACTGTCCACGCCATTTCCCAGCCACATGGTCTGGGCTGATTGTTGCGCCAGGTACATTTGTATGCTGCTGAAAATTCCTGTAAAAAGACAAACGATTAGTATGGCCAGCAAAATATTTCTTTTGGGATTTTTTACATCTTCTGCCAGAGTCGTAATGCCATCAAATCCGACATAAGTCAAAGCAACAAGTGATGTGCCGGAAAATAGCGCTCCAAGGCTAAAGGTCTGAGGATTGTATATGGGTTTAACAGATAACAGACCATTAATCCCACTCTCATTACTGATGTACCTGACAGCTAAAACTATAAAGGCAAAAATAATGATCAGCATAAGGTAGAGCATTATTTTGTTAGCTTTCATGCTGGATCTGACGCCTAAAAGATTTAACATCGTGATAATTAGAACAAAGACAACGACGCCCACCTGAAAGGATAATCCCGGAAATAATCGCTGAACGGTTAACACCCCAAAAATCGTATTGATTATTGGGATGATAAGATAGCATAAGATCATTGTCCAGCCAGCCAGAAAACCCAAATGGGAATTAAGCCCCTTCCCGACATAGGTATAAGCAGAACCTGCCGATGGGAAAAGAGCTGCCATCCTTCCATAGCTGACAGCTGTAAACAACATGGCTACCATACTTAACATCAGGGTTGTTACCATGTGACCTGCTGACAGCACCGATACCAGGCCGAATAAACCTACGGCTGCCACCGGTTGATTTAAGATAATGCCATAAAAAACAAGGTCCCATAAACCAAGAACACGCTTTAGCTGTCCGGGTGAATCCGCCATAATGATTAATGGTTAATGATTAATGGTTAATGAAAGCAATTCTGTTGATCATTAATTTCACTAACAGACGTTAATGACCTCGCAAGATATTGTTTTTTTAAAAAAAATGGCTCAGGTATTTAAAATCTGAGCCAAATTTTCCTTGTTAACCAAAAACTTATGAAAAAAATTAAGAGTGATTAAATGCATAGAGCATAGGGCGTAGGGCATAGAGCAAAAGAATGAAAGTTACTGCTTACTGTTTACAGATCACGTTAACTCTTTCCTTTCTCTCTGCTCCATGCTCTCCGCTCTCAGCTTCCTTAGTGCATTTCAGTCTCACAAACGCCCAAACCACCAATGTAGTAATTAAACTGAACATTTGGATGGCCTGCAAGCAGTGACATCGGGACTGCACTATCCATAATCTTTTTGCTGATCATGAAAGGAGTAAGGCGCTGCCCAAAGGCATTGTCATGGGTTCCGGCTTGCCAGATCGATACTTTCTCCGCTTTCCAGGTTTGTAATGGTCCAACAGTAAGTGCCTGGGTTGGAATACCGGTTACAACACCGCCGGCGCTTGTACGTGCATTCTGCATACAGGTAACCGGGTGAAGATCAACTACACGGGTAGAGAGTTTTCTGAATTCTTCGGGTGTAGGAGGATTATCCTTGTATTTACCTTCTCTTTTTACGGGATCATTAAATGCCCAATGCTTGGTATCACCTTGTCCACCCTGCATCACTGCGCAACGAACTCCACTATCCCAGGATTCATCATATTTCCGGGTATCTGCTTTCGGAAAATGAAGGTGGGAATCCGGCATTCTCAGTTTTTTGTCGATCCTATTAAAACACAGATCTCTATCAGCTCTTTCAAATGAAAGAGGGTGAGAGGCATCCATTTCTTTACCGTTCACATACCATTCGTCCATTCCCCAGAAATGGGCGCTTGAAAGATTCAACTGTATTGCATTAACGATGCGGGCTACCAACGGTAATTGTTCCGTGGGTCCGATTGGTCCACAGACACCTACGGGATTGCTTTCTGTAGATTGTTTCCAGGCGGTGATATATTCCAGAGCTTCTGCCAGATAAAAGTCTTCAAGCGTATCGTAAAAAACTACCTTAAAACCGTCGCGGGACAATTGTAAAATGTCCTTCGGTTTAAGACGGGCTGCATCATTCAATATTTCATCGTCCAATGTGGTGAAATCCCACCACCCGGGAGCCAGCATACTTAGTTTCCTTGCCATGGTTTACTTATTTAAGAATTAATAAAGTGATTGTATTAGCTGATAAAAAACTCAGCATTTATTTACTTGTTTACCAGTACGGCTTTATCGCCTAAGATTTCCTTTAATATATTATCCTGCGGATAACCGTGTCCCAGGTGCTGACGATAACCCTCAGCATATTTAACATTGATGTTCTTTCCCCTGAATTCACCAAACCGTTTCATCGACAGGATGTACTCATCCATTTTATGATGCGCAAGCAACCAATTCCGTTGGCTGGCGTGACAGGCAAGCATTTTCTCTTTTACTGGCATTTCACTGGTAATGTCAACAAACATCGAGGTAAGGATAGGTTGACCCAGAATGTTTTTTGCATCCATTGCATCGGTGTAATATAAATAGGGGATGGGTTCATAATAATCCTCCTCTATTTCAAGATTTTTGATGCCGGTAGAAAAACAGGCTGTCATAACAATCCGGCTGGTGGTTTCATGATCGACCATATAATCGGCCGGATTATGAGTGAAAACAAGAGATGGTTTTATTTTTCGAAGCAGCGAGGTCGTCCGGTTAATGGATTCCCTGTTATACATGATGTACACATCTTCGAATTCAAGACAAGTATAGGAGGCACCGATTACTTTAGCACCTTCTGCTGCTTCAGCCTTCCTGATCCTGCTTATTTCTTCCCTGTTGTACTCTACGGTACCCTTATCACCGGGAGCCATCGTCGCAATGTGAATATTCCATCCAGCCTTCTTCAATAAGGATAGTGTTCCTGAACATTCGATTTCAGCATCATCCGGATGGGCAAATATTGCCAATACTGTTTTATCCATAGTTACTAAGTTTAAAAAAATTATAGTTAATTTATAATTAAATTGATTTAGCTAATCGTTTGGCTCTTCCTATTAAATAAATAATATCAGAGGTTGACAAATTTACCTGTTTTTGCTGATTTATAACAGGCTTCCATTATTTTTTGGCTGTGAATACCTATTTCGCTGTTATTTAAAGGTTTCCTTTTTCCAATAATTGCCTGGCTGAATTCTTCAATTTCAGCACGATAGGTATTGATTGCTTTGGGCTCAATAAGAATTCCTTTCCCATTTTCTCTGGTTTGCTGAGCATTGTAGGAGGAGGAATCCTGTTCTAAATAAGCGGTCATTTTCCCCGAACTCCCCTGACCAATTGTCCCGGAAGCAAGAATGCTGCCTTTTGATCCATAAAGTTCAAGTAAGTTTTTACTGCTATCGTCGGGGATGCAGAAATAGTTGTCAACCATTCCCATCGCTCCGTTTTCAAAAATCAGAGTGGCAACAGAGCTATCCTCTGATTTATAAGAATGGACGAGGTTATTGATCCGGCAACTGACACTTTTCACATTTCCAAAAAACATCTCTAACAAATCGATGCAATGGCTACCCATATCGATCAGTGAGCCTCCGCCGCCAAGGGAAGGATCCTGCCTCCAGGCGCCATCGATAGGAGGATACCAGCAGGATAATTGTGCGCGGCAAAAAACGGGTTTTCCTAATTTACCTTCCCGGATTAGTTTCATAACTTCACGGTGTTGGGTTTGAAACCTCATCATGAAACCTGTCCCAAGATAGACCCCTTCTTGCTGGCAGATCTTAACTATTTTTTCAGCTTCCTTTACGGTTAGACCCAAAGGCTTCTCACAAAAAACATGTTTTTTTGCCTTAGCCACTTTCTCAACATGTTCAAAGTGACAATTAATAGGGGAAGCTATATAGACTACATCGATATCCTCCTTTAATAATTCCTCTATGCTATCAGCGGCTTTGATAGAAAATTGTGCAGCTACCTCTTTGTTAACTGCCGGGTTAATATCATAAAGAGATACCAGTTTGGCATTGGCTGCAGGCATTATTCCCTCAGGAATTGTTCTTCTTCTTGCAATACCTCCTGAACCAATGACACCCCATTTAATTATTTTTTTCAAAATACATCCTCCTTTTGTTGATGAGATGATGTGTTGATGTGCTGATATGTTGATATTATGTATTAAGAAGAAAAGTAATTAATTACTCATAATCATCAACTCATCATCTTATCATTTAATCAGCACATCAACTAATCAGCCTATCAACTAATCAGCCTATCAACTAATCATTTTGAGTACGCCAGAATTACTTTTCTAAGAGCATCTCCAATCTGTTCACAATTTTCTGTGGTATAAGTCGGGAATGCAAAACAAGTAAAGGTGTGTTTTTCATGCCATTTTGCATTTGGCACTTCTACATGTGTATAATCAGCACTTTGTGGATTGGTATATTCTCTGGAATTGAAAGGAAATCCTTTGGAGAAGGCGTTATGCTCCTGGAAAGCTTTTTCTGTATGGCATTGCGGCCAGAAAACTTTCCATACCGGTGCTCCTTCAGCCATTGCGGCACTCACAAATTGTACGATATCGCAATTCATATTTTCGAGATCAAGAGAAAATGCCATCACGTACCATCCGTTTTTACGGTCTTCTGTATTTACTGGTTTATATAATATCTGCGGAAGATCTTTTATTTTATCAATGATAATGGAAGCATTTCTCCGGCGGGTTGGCATATTCCAGTTTTCCATTCTTTCCAGCTCAGCTATTCCAATGGCAGATTGCATTTCTGTCATCCGGTAGTTCCAACCTACCATATTATGGATGTAGGGTAATTTTTGTTCAAGCTCAAGCAGACTTAGACGTTGTTTTACGTCGTAACCATGATCCCTGAAACTTCTTGCACGCCATGCCCATTCCTCGTTATCAGTGGTAACCATTCCACCTTCTCCGCCTGTGGTAAATGTTTTATTCTGGCAGAAGCTGCATCCGGCAATATCGCCCAATGTACCGGTCTTTTTCCCTTTGTAGGAACCTCCGAAAGCTTCTGCATTATCTTCGATTAAGAAAAGATTGTGTTTTTTGGCAAAGGCACTGATCTTATCCATATCGCATACATTACCGTACAGATGAACAGCCATAATAGCCTTTGTTCTTGAATTCACGAGCTTTTCAGCCGATTCTATGCTGATGCAATGATCTTCCCGGTTAACGTCTGCAAATCTTGGAATGGCACCTGCCTGAACAATGGAAAAACTTGATGCAATAAAAGTATAGCTTGGAACAATGACTTCGTCGCCAGGACCAATGCCCAATGCAGTAAGCGCGACGTGCAGGGCTGCTGTTCCGCTGGATACACTGATGGCATATTTACTTCCCTGCCATTCGGCATATTTCTTTTCAAATTCCATTCCTTTTGGCCCTGTCCAGTAATTTACTTTCCCTGATCGAAGCACTGCTTCTACTGCATTGATTGCATTATCGTCAAATTTTGGCCAGGGTGTTAATTTGCTGGTTACGGTCTTTTGTCCTCCATTAACCGCCAACTTAGAAAAACCTTCGGCTGTTATCATATTCATTTATTTTTAATAATTAAAAGTTGTTTAATTGCTGATCCTGCTAATTTCTCTCCGGATCCTGCATCGTATAAAGTTGATCCGGGTGTAGTTTCATATCCTGAGATCATAGGAGTGAACCCCTGGGGACCTTGAGTAAAAGAAGCCTTGGTGGGAAAATATTTCCTGGCATCGTTGGCCAATCCCATGACAATGGTGTTTTTAAACGGAGACCTTGCTTTAATATCCATACCGATTTCGGAAAATAATTCACCCGGCATTCCGACAAATGCCAGATCCCCGATACGCACTGTCATTACTTCCAGACTGTCGATTGTATTTTGGGTTTTGTACATATCCATCCACATCTTTGCAAACTGGGCATCCGGAATTCCATCGGGCTGGAGTGGGGGCATCCCTTCTTTTTTAACTTTCTTCATGATCTTATTGGCCCAATTATATTGTTCCTCTGTGATAGTCATCCGTTTCAAAGGAACCATATCCCTGGAAACGACAATGTCATTACCACTAACTTCAATAGCGTTATCGAATGCAAAAAACGAGGCTATACCAAGGATGTGGCCAATTCTCTCACATTCCTCATACGTATCGATAAAACCTCGTTTATAGTTAACCTGGGTTACATTGCCGCAGCAACCGTTGAAGAAAAGAGGTATGAAATCTGAACCCATATTATTTTTCAGCATTTTGGCAAGCATACCCGGATAATCAGCAGAATAAAGCCAGTTGTTCCCGGTGAGAGTGGTTGCATGACAGCCAAAATTTATCAGACATCCCCGGCTAATGCCATTTTGCGTGATCAGCAAGGTTATCAGACTTGGATCGGCGGGTCCTAAAGGTCCTACCACTGAGTCAACTTTGAGTTTCTCCCACACCATGTGAACTTTACCGTCTTTGGTGAGTAAACGTCGGTTGAAGGCAACATCGCTTTCCTGAGCCCGTCCGATTAAAAATCGGCCTGGTTTAAGATTTTTATTGGCTTCAATGACTGCTGTGGCTGCTTTTGTAAGGTATTCTTTTGCGTGTGGGGCTTGAAGCTCCGATTTTGGTCCGCTATGGGTATGGGTGGCATGAATCATTATATTACCGGCTTTGATATCCGAATTGGAAGCAATATAATCCCGCATCAGTGTCACACTTTCTTTGGGAAGCTTACAAATATCAACGGTTAAGAAAGCAACTTTTTCTTTTTTCCTGTTTTCCACCACTATCGCCCTTGAATACAAAGAATCATGAACTCCCCTTGAGGCATAGTCATTACCGCGATAATTGCCTACAAGGTCAAGTCCGACTTGCGGAGTGTAATTAACTTCGGCCAGTCCTATCAATAACCCGGATTCATTTCTATTCACTCTGCTACATGAAAAGAAAATCCAGCACAGGGTGATAAAAAAAATCAGATGTTTTTGATAATTAGCCATTTTTCCAAAGTTTTTCTTTTTTGGTTGATTCAGTAGCTTCTCAAATTCAGGAATCTAAGTTAAGTTTTCGATAAACGAAGATAATTTATTCTCCATTCCTCGATATAATACTTTTCATTTCAATAATGATATTTTCATTCATTAATTTATTCGAAGGTTATTTTTTGATTAAATTTGGATACTTTGTCACTAATTGTTAGTATTATTAGTTAGCAGTTTATGAAAGTTTCCAATATAAGATTACCACAGGACCCTAACAACTCATTCATCGTATTGAAGGAAACAAATCCTTTTTCCAAATGGCACCATCACCCTGAGTACGAGCTTGTTTTGATTGTAAAAGGACGTGGAAGAAGAATGGTGGGCGATCACGTGGACAGGTTTGAAGAAAATGATCTTGTCCTGATTGGGCCTTATACGCCGCATGTCTGGATGTGTGATCCTGAATATTTCGAAGAAAATGGTCATTTTGCAGGGGAGGGGATAGTCGTCCAGTTTGTCAGGGATTTCCTGGGCCCAAGATTTTTCGAAGTTCCGGAGAACAATCCGCTCGATAAAATTCTTGAAATATCTTCCAGAGGCCTCCAAATTCTGGGTGACTCCAAACAAAAGATCATTAAAACCATGCATGAGATGGTCCTGATGGACAGTACCAGCCGATTGTATGCCTTGTTTTCGATCTTTCGGATCCTTATGTCGCCGATAAATTATAATATTCTGGCCAGTACTGTATTCATGAAACAGATTAAACAGGACGAGCATAACCCTATGCAAAAAGCATTGCAGTACATCATGATGAATTTTCAGAAGCAAATTTATCTGGAAGATCTTCTTGAAATAACAAATATGTCGTACAGTTCTTTCTATGCGGCCTTTAAAAATACCTATCGGATGACTTTTAAGGAATATCTGTTGAACATCAGAGTGGGATATGCCTGTAAGTTACTCACAGGGCCGGGTCATAATATTTCTGAAACAGCTTATCTGTGTGGTTTTGAAAATATATCAAATTTTAACCGCCAGTTCAAACATATTAAAGGTATAACTCCCTCTGAATTTTATAAAAAGGTACACCAGAAGAATAATGACTATTATTAATGTATAATCTGTGTCCGCTATAACCGATCAAAAAATAAAGTAAAGTTTCAAAGATTTTTGCTATTTCATTGCAAAACCAGTTACCTCTGTATTAATTTACATTCTTACTTAAAAGCCCTCCACTAAATATCAAATTCTGCTTTTTTCACTGCTTCCATACATCACTCCGCGGATGGTATCCATATTCATTGTAAGGATTCCCTTGTGATGGGGTTCTCTGGCCAGGTCTTCGAATTTCCCTGTCTTCATATCATAGGAAAGAATATGTCCTACCTGAAATGGTTTAAACCCTGCAGGAGGGTTGCCAATGGAAACTACACCATCAATCGTTTCATAATATCCCACGTGGGTGGCAAAATAGAGCTTCTTTTTTGATTCGATGAAATTGACATGGCTCTTTCCCTGGGCTACTGCATGAAGATCTTTTTCACCGCAGACTTCAGTCAGGTCGCCAAGCATTTTTATTTTGCTTGTTGCAGGATCGTAGGAATACATTCTTCCGGCCACATCAAGGGACTGAGTGCAAAGAATATAATAAATTTTGCCATCGCTTGCGCAGGATATTCCATTGTAGCTGTCATGAGCCTGGGGGTAACCTGAATTGAATACCCTGGCAGTTAATTTGGCCTGGGGAACTTTTTTAGGCTGCCCATAAGATGAAAAGGTAATTAAAATACTGAAAATGAATAAAGAAACTGTCTTTATTGAAGTCTTAATTTATGAATTTGATAGTTAATATTAACATATTTAGTTCTTGTTGGCGCTTTAGGCTTTAGACTTTAGGCATTAGGCTGAAGAATGAAGCCGTTTTACCTATAGACTATAGCCTATTGTCTATAGTCTTGTCAGCTGAGTAAACTACTTTGCCGTTGACAATTGTTTTGAGAACCTCCAGTTTATTATTGATAATTCGGAACATGATCAAATCAGCCCGTTTGCCTTCTTTTATTTCTCCAAGATTGGTAAGCGAAAGCAGCTTCGCAGGATTAGTACTTGCCATTTGAATGGCGTTGGCAAGGCCGCACCCGGTAAATTTCATCATATTTTCCACACAGATGGTGAGGGGAGTAGCGGCACCGGCCAGCACATTTTCAACCGGTAACATCACCACATTGTCGGGAGTGAGGATCAGCCTTTTTTCCCTGCGGTTATACTCACCCGGGGCAAGGCCGGCGAGATCAACTGCATCAGAAATCAGAATGGTTTTATCGACTCCTTTTGCTTTATAGAAAACCTGTACTTCCTCCTTTGTAAGATGATGCCCGTCGGCAATTATGCTTGCAGATAACTGATCGTTTGCCAGTTGGGGCCACAATGGATTTTTGTGGCGGTCGATCATATTGGCACAGCCATTTCCCAGATGGGTTGAAAGCGTTGCTCCTGACTCTACGGCAGCTGCGACCTCTTGAGCATTGCCATTATGATGACCAAGCGAAACAACTACTCCCTTCTCGATGCATTTGCGAATAAACGGAATGGCGTCTTTGATTTCCGGGGCGACCGTTATAAGTTTAATGTTATTTTTTGACGTTTCCTGGAATCCGGAGAATTCATCCCAGTCAGGATCCTTAATGTATTTTTCAAGATGAGCTCCGCGGAAACCCTTCATTTTTGAAAGATAGGGACCTTCAAGATGAAAACACGGGATTGACAGTCTGATATCTTCATCATCCAGCATGGCGGCCAGATTCTGAAAGCTTTTTTTCATCTTCGCGGGATCGGCTGAAACAACAGTCGGTAAAAAAGAAGTTACCCCTATTTTTCTTAACGAATTAATGGCCAGCTTTAGATCTTCGGGTTTCAGGTTCTGATCTGAAAAATCAACTCCCATGTAGCCATTCATCTGGATATCGATCAGACCCGGTGCAATGTAAATCCCCGCACCTGCCTTCCTGGCAGATAAATGTTTAAGTGCTGCAATTTTTCCATCAACAATTTTTATGGAGACAGGTTTCCCATTACTGTACAGAAGCCCCTCTAAGCTCTTGGCATTATTCTGGGCTGAAAGCAATGAAAATGAAAGAATAATTATTGTTAAAGTCAGAACTATACTTTTATGCATTTTGTTGAATTTTATATCGATATCTATCATTTGTTTTGAAGGAGTTTCCTGATAGCGGCCATCAGAATATTTTCAGATTCAGGTGATACTTTTGAAACGTAGCCTGTTTCGTATCCTCCCTGTTTATAGGCCACCGCGGTACCTATATAACCTGTTCCATAGCCACCATAGGCTGCCACCGCAACGAAAAGATCCTTGCGTTCGGCCTTTGCGGCAAGCTGGTATTCAATGAAAGCTTCTCCGGGCAGATGGAGGATGCGAATCTTTCCTAAACTGAGACAGCCAATATTGATCTTTTTCCCATCCTGGCATCTTCTCAGAAATGCAAGCCTTGCTGAATTGGTTTTAACAGACAAAGAATCAGTGGGGAAATTCTTGTCCTGCAGCAGGAGTAAATCTTTAGCGGGCGGAAGCGCCACCGGTTCTGTTGTCCAACCCAACTTTAAATTGGCTGCGGGTATCTTTGTGGTAGACTCCCATGCCCGTTTCATCCCATCGGCAAGCCTTTCGGCCAGTATAAGACGGTTTTCACGGGCCCCGTCGTTGTATTTTCCTGCAGTTACATTGCCGGCTGCCCCATTGAAGTGAATGTGTAATGCCTGTGGTACTGCCAATTGACGCATAAAGCGTGCAATACCAGGGAAATCCGGATTAGGAATTCCTGTGCGATAATAACTCTGCGGATGAGTGGCGTAATAGCTCAGCACTGCAACTGGTTTATCTCCGTTCCAGAAGCTGACCAGCTTTACAAAAGGATCGATTAGTCCCTCAGGTTTTGCACGCAATGCCGGATTCGTGCAGGATGATAGTCTGGAGGCGATGCATCGGCCATTTTTGCCGATGATTCTTCGGTTGGAAGCAACTTCATAAACCTTTGCCTCACCATATCCCACCCGTGTTACGGGTTGAGCCTTAGAAAGTGAATTTCTGACTGCTTCACCCAAACTTTTAATTACTTGTCTTTGGAATGCACCATCATATTTACCTGGATTCAGACCAGCATCCCGAAGTATTTTTTCTGCCCCAAAGTCGCAGGCAGGAGCGTCATGCTGGTGCACAGTATGAACGGCGACTCTCTCAGGAGTTGTTCCTGCGGCTTTTGCAAGTTCTTCACAAAATGCATCGTGACCTTCATCTCCTATTCCTAACCAATCTATGCTGCATAGTACGATTGATTGTCCGCTGCCTTGCAGGACAATGCCCCTGGCTCTGAGTCCAAGATCCCAAGTGTTTACTTCAGGATTGTAGGCAAGAATAGTTCCAACGGGTGGAGTTGCATCAATATCAAAAACGGAAATACGCAATTTCCCCTTCTCTTTTTGCATAGACGTATTCTGACCATTAACGGCGATGCAAACGAGAATGAATAATCCTGTTATAAAATAGCGAAGGCTGAATGTGTTTTTATTAATATTTTCCTTCATATACAGGCAGTTTAAATAGTACCCTGTACTCTGTTTCTTGTGGGAGTAAAGTAAATTCATCCGCCAGTCAAAGCATAGTACTTTTCTTTGCATTATTAATACTTGGTATTTGTAATTCTACTTTTACAAATACGACTGAAAATTCTCAACTTTTAAATGGATCGCTGTTCAGTCACACAATATTACATCTTTTCTGATGATTCTGTAATTTGCTTTTTAGTCATTTCTTTATCTGGTTCCAATAATATCAGTTTCTCTGACGTACTTTTTGATCAAGGTGCCAATGTTTTGAAGGACTATAATTGTTTAATTTTTTAAAGAAAATTTAATTATTTGATAATTAATTAAATAACGCTGTCTGGTTGTTATTTGTTATTTTTGAATATTTTTAAACAAGATAAATATGAAAGTAAAAAAGAGAATTGCTATTGTTGCCCATGACAATCGCAAAGCCGATTTGGCGGAATGGGTGGGTTACAACTGGAAAAATCTTTCATTTCATTCTCTGGTTTGTACAGGAACTACCGGGAAATTAGTTGAAGAAACAATAAAACAAAAATGTAAGGAATTTGATGGGGTTCCACCTGAAGTAACCCGGCTAAAATCCGGACCTCTTGGCGGTGATCAACAGCTTGGAGCAATGATCAGTGAGGGGAAAATAGATATGATGATTTTCTTTTGGGATCCGATGGAACCTCAACCTCATGATGTGGATGTAAAAGCGCTGCTTAGGATTGCTGTATTGTATAATATCCCGACTGCTTCGAACCGGTCAACCGCTGATTTTATTATCTCCTCAGCGCTATTTCACCAGGATTACAAACCAATCCTGAAAGATTATTCTGCCTATATCACCAGAACGGTAAAAGTAAAATAAATATCTGGTCGGCTCAGCACTAACCTAGGATCCTAATTCTGAGCCAACGCTTTCCCAATCCTTTAAGTCATATTGATTATCGTTAATAATCTGGTGCTGAATGATAATTATTTAAATAAATATCATTCCTGCGTTAACGATATTCCTTTAAACTGTGCTTGATACAAAGAATTTGCATTCAAGTGGCAGGAGTTTTGGTTATTTTATTGCAAAGAATATCTCCGGTTTATTGTCTTTTAAGTTCCTTTTCAAAAAACTATAATACATACAAAACTGAACCGGCTTTCGGCCAAATCAATTACTTTATCTTCCGGTATGAAATATTTGAGCCTTGGACATACCAGAGTTCATAATTATAAAATTGATCTTGATTTTCATTGGTACTGATATCATGGTCAACAGACACTGATTTGATGAAATGTATTTTATAAGGTTCCCTTTAAGACTCATTAAATTTGTTTTACCGTAAAATTCAGGACGGGTCAGTAGCAATACACGATCCGATTCCGGGAAATGATTGAAGTATTGTTGAAAATTTAAGAAGGAAAACTGATTGAGTTATATTTTAAACATGTTCAATTATACCACTCCTTTCCCGACCTCAGATTAATAATAAAAATCCCTTTAATAAGAAGGGATTTTTATTCAGTGTTTCAGAGATTTATATTATTCAGAGTGATCCTATTCTGGAAAAGAATCAGCGATGATCAACGGAATGCATATAAGCAATAAGATCCACAAGCTTTTTGGAATAGCTCCATTCGTTATCGAACCAGGCAATCACTTTGGCGAAATGATCATTAAGTCCAAAACCGGCACCGGCATCAAAGATAGCAATATGCGGGTCCGCTAAAAAATCAGTAGAAACGGCTTCTCCTTCGGTGTAGCCGAGAATACCTTTCAGTTCGCCCTGAGAGGCTGCTTTCATCGCTTCGCAGATTGATTTGTAAGGAACAGGGTCATTAAACTTGCAGGTAAGGTCCACCACTGAAACAATTGAATTCGGAACCCGGAATGAAATACCGGCGATTTTACCCCTCATTTCTGGAATGATTCTTTCCAATGCTTTTGCCGCTCCCGTTGTTGTGGGAATAATATTTTGTAAGGCGCCTCTGCCTTCCCTTCGATTCTTTTTAGAGAGACCATCCACTGTGTTTTGGGTAGGGATGGCAGGATGGACCGTTGTCAGCAGGCCTTCCTCAATGCGGAAATTGTCGTTGAGTACCTTTACAATTACAGCAAGACAATTGGAGGAACAGGAAGCATTGGAAACCACTTTCATATCCGGGGAATAATTTTTATTATTTACCCCCATGACAAACATCGGAGAATCATCCTTTGATGGCGCCGACATGATGACTTTCTTTGCCCCTGCATCAAGGTGGGCCTGACATTTGACTTTGTCGAGAGAACGGCCGGTAGCTTCCACCACGTATTCTGCCTCAACTTCATCCCATTTTAGATTGGAAGGATTTTGCTCAGACGTCACACGAATCTTATTCCCATTAACTGTCAGTATTCCATTTTCAAAAGATACAGTTCCTTTAAAGCGGCCAAAAGTGGAATCGTATTTTAACATATAGGTCATGTAATCAGCACTAATAACATCGTTGATGGCAACAACCTGTATATTTTGATTTTCTATGGCAGCTCTGAAAACCTGTCGGCCGATCCGGCCAAACCCATTAATACCAATTTTTATTTCAGACATAATAATTTATGATTTAATGAGGGTTGCAGAGTAACTCCCTCATTATTCATTTTTTAATATTTTTTGGATTCAATAGGGATTAACCATTACCTGATTGAAAAACAAGCAAGCCCCAAAAAATTTGGAGGGCAAGTATAAAGAAATTTTATTAAATAGAGCCGAAATTCAAACATCTTCTTATCAGGATAATAATAATATAATCCTGATCCTACAAAAGGATGGATAATCAGGAAATTTTAGTGCTTATTCCTGATTGAGAGTGTCAACCATCCAGTCATCTGTTCTGAAAAGATTTGCCGGCAGGCCTTCTTTACTAAAAAGATTGGGCATAGCAGTATTCGTGAATCCGAACCTGACGGCTACAGGATTTTTAATAGTTTTATTCGATACTATTATGGTATTCCCTTCAATTTTTGTTGTTGCCGGCAAAAACTTACGATCCTCGCCGGCGATATAAAACCCGGTAATGGGTTGGCCTTTACTAATCAGTCCATTGTCTGCATTGATGAACCCGATTCTTATTTTATTTTTTTCAATTTTCATTGATTGGTACATGGGAAACTGATAGATCAGTCCATTCTTCCCATAATGATCAGATAAAGCAAGGTTGGCTAATCTGAGACCGACATTGGATTTATCAGTCGGATGGACATTTGAAATATCATCTACAAGATCGGATATAACGACCATGCCTGTTTTAGAAATTGAAAGACATTTGGTCTGAGCCTCGCGCAGCAGGGCACAATTAATATTTTTGCCGTAGCGGGAATAAGGAGCGATCTGTACATAATAGAACGGGAATTCTTTTCCCCACGCCTGGCGCCATGATCCGATCAATGTGGTCAGTAATTGTTGGTAGGTTGAGCAGGTCCATACATTATTTTCTCCCTGGTACCAGATGACACCCGATAATTGGAAATTAGTAAGAGGATAAATCATGGCATTGTAGCTATATCCGGGAATAACAGGCCAGGAGGAAGAAGGCGCGAGTTTTTGCGCATTTGCCTTTAATTGAGGATCATTTTCAATAAGTGGTTTAGAAATCCAGACTTCGGCGGCAGTGCCTCCCCAGTTGCTGTTAATAAGTCCCACCGGAACATTTAAAGCTTTCTGGATATTTTTCCCGAAGAAATATCCGACTGCACTGAAATGTTTTATTTCTTCCGGTGTACATACTTTCCAGCTCCCTTCACAATTCTCCTGAGGATATTCTGACGTTGACTTTGAAACATAGAATAATCGTATTTTGTTGTTGTTTGCAACAGGGGCTTCTTCCCCGAATTGCTTCGGCAACAGACTTCTTTCCATATTGCTTTGACCGCTGCACAGCCAAACTTCTCCGATCATTACATCTTCAAGAATAGTTTCGTTGATGAAAATCTTATAGGGGCCTCCGGCTGAGGGTGTTTTAATCTTCCGGCTCCATTTTGCGGTGCCTTCCCCGATTAAACGATAGGATACGGTATCCCAGGTGGTTTTAATGGTGATCTTTTCTCCCGGATTACACCATCCCCAAAGTTTAACCTCACTGTTTTGCTGCAACACCATGTGGCTTCCAATGATTGAGGGTACCCGCACGGCAGCTTGTAATTGTAATAAAATAAGACTGAATATAAAAAATAGACTAAGGGCAGTTTTGTAATAGAAATTTTTCATGTTAATCGTATGGTAAAATAATCCACAAATTTTTAGCAGTTACGGCTTTCTTTTAGACTAATAAGTAATAGGAATAAAATAATGTCATAGGAGGCTTATAGGCTATAGATGTTCAGACCAAAGGTGAAAGGAGAACATTATGATCCTTCAGCCTTAAGTCTAAACTCTAAACTCCTTCAGCCTTAAGATACGACATTACATTCTTGGCATTACTTATTATTGTTCTTATTTATCCCGAAATTTAATACAAAGTGCAAAAGGAATCAATAAAAAAGGATTAACCTGTGAAAGGTTAATCCTTTTTTAATATTAGTTGTAATTAGTAATTTACGGAGTAACTGTTATCGTAATTTCTTTAACAACTGTTTTAGTTTTATCAATAGAACCATTGAAACCAACGAAAACAGCCTTATAGGTACCTGGCTTTGCGTACGTGTAAGGATAAGTTGTTAAAGTTGAAGCCGCAATACCCGCTTTGATGGCACTTGAATAATCCGGTCCAAGATCAACGGAAGTGAGGCTGATCGGTGCGCTTACGGCCCAGTTTTCAGTGGCAGGATCGTTGTCAGGAGCGCCTGGAACAAAAGGAACATAAGGTGTCCATACGGCAGAAGCCACGTAAAGCGGGCTGTTGGGATCATACATCGGATCCTTTTTATCCCATTTCGCCAGTGTCGTATCATACTTTTGCAAAGTGGCATAACGGTATTCGTTACCCCAAAGCGTCAATCTGGTGGAGGTTACGCTTGACTGTGCAAGGTTCGTAGCCGGACTGTTATCCACAATCTTGAAACCTGCATGGATCTGATCAGCGAGTGTCAGTGCAATAGGAGTTGCATTGGCGGTATTGGAAAGAGAATCCTTGCTTTTTATTGCAAATGTTTGTACATACCATTGACGAGCCAGACCATTGGTTTCCTGAGGTTGAGTCACATATTTAAATGCAATATAAATAGGCTTCTTGGCATCTGCTGAAAGGAGATCTGATATATCAACTTTAGTATTAGCAGGGCTGGATGGTGTAAAAGCTGTGCTTGTTCCCGGAGACAAGGTAAACCTGCTGGTAATGTCCGTCCAGGTAGCTGCTTTAACTTTGTCCAGACTGCTGTAATCGCCGTTAAAATCATTGGATGCCAGGATTGAAAGCTGATTGGGTTGCCAGGTTGTACCTGCCACTATTTGTTGTGAGCTTGTGAATTCCATGGTAGCTCCGGCCCCTGTTACATCAATTACTCTGCCGTCTTTATAATTATACTCTTTTAAAGTCTCACCCGAGTAAAATGAAATAGTATGGGCATTACCCGTGAAATTGAATTTTATCGGTTGACCTGCCTGAACAGTGGTAGAGGCGACCGTTACATCAAAAGTCGGCGAGGTAATATCTGATATTTCTTTGTTACAGGAGGCTAACAGAAGCGCTCCAAATAACATGCTATAATATTTGAATTTCATAGTCTTTTTAAATGTAAAATTATTTACCAAAGAGGATTTTGTACGATTGCTTTGTTATTTACACATTCGACAGAAGGTATGGGCCAGAACAAATCTCTCTCGCTGGCATTGGAATAGTATTTAACAAAAGCGGCTGCTGCCCCTTCAAATGCTAATCTGTTTGCCATGTCCTGGTTGACCTGAAGGAATATTCCCCAACGCACTAAATCAAATTTTCTGAAATTTTCCATGTTGAGTTCCCTCATCCTTTCATCCTGGATAACGGAAAGAAAAGCTTCACGGGAGGCAGTTTGTACTGCCGTTAAATCTGCATCAGCCTTCGTCCAAATGGTGCAGGTTGCAGTGGCTCCTGTTCCGCCGCCGCCTGTAATGGTAATAGTTGGAGCCGCGGTATACTGACCTTCCACGAAATAATTCACCCCGGTTAAATCACGGTTCAAAGTAATGGAGGTCACTTTTCCACCTGATACTTTGGCCGTTGCTGTAGCCGTAGCCGGAACAAGATTCGTACTTACACCCGATCCCGCCGAGAAGGTTACCGTCGGTGCGGTGGTATAATTAGAACCCCCATTAGTGATAGTAATATCCCGGACACCTTTTGACCAACCTCTTTCCCGGACATCGTTCACAGCTTTAATGGCTGCAGAGGTCGGCCCGTTGTTGATTTCATTTTCTGCCTCCGCATACATCAACAGGACATCGCTGTATCTTAAAAGCGGATTGTTGATAGGAGTTGAGGAAGTGGCCTGCGGGGTCACGGCTTCAAATTCCCTTCTCCATTTTCCCGGATACAGCGTGTTTTTGGTTGCCTGGACCACCGGATGTGTGACCATGGTCTTGGTAGGTTTGGAACCATAAGTAAAGGATGCAATATCCCACCATTTCCGGTTATCTCCCGGTTCAAACACATCATAAAATTTTGAGGTGATGGTCATATAAGCAGGATCATTCCCCCAGGTCGAATTCGATGCAGGCCCGTTGATATACCCGTTGTTACCCGCTTCAGCCCATTGGGTGGTGTTGTTGCCCCAGTATTCTACTTCCCAGATGCTTTCCTTAATGTCATATTTATCCTGGGCCATGTTAACGAAGATCTGCGGATAACTTGGATTTAAAGCATGTGCTGCCACGGCATCGTCCATTACCATTTTAGCCCACTTACTGGCTTCTGCATACCTGGTTTTATCATTAAGAGGCGCTCCTGCCATGTACAGATTAACCCTTGCCAATACGCCACGGACAGCCGATTTACTTATGGCGCCACTGTATTTCAGGGTCGTAATATCCGGAACCAATGGTTCGGCGGCTTCCATGTCTTTCAAGATCTGCGCGTAGGTGTCTTTAAGACTGGCCCTTGGAATGTCCACGTCAACAATCGAAGAGGTAGGCTCCAGTTTCAGGGGAACCCCTCCCCAAAAGGAGGCCAGTTGAAAATAAAAATAACCTCTCAAAAATAACATTTCACCCCGAATCGCATCCCTGCTTGCCAGAGGTATGGCCGGGTTTTTATCAATATTCGCTAACAGAACGTTGGCTTTGTTAATTCCGTCATATAATGAGGCCCACATGTTGAGTACATAGCTATCGGCTGAATTATAAAAATAATTCCATGGGCCGGTCGTCAGCGAGGTCCGGTTCATAAACGATTCATCTGCCTGAGCGAACGTAAGGTAATTATTATACCAGGTTAAGGGGCTTTGAAGGATATTATACACGGCGGCGCGTGAATAATTCAATTGATCCAGCGTGGTATAATAATTGCTCGGACTAAGAAAATCCGTTGGTTTTGTATCCAGAAATTTCTGACAAGAGCTCAAGCTTATCAGGGAAAGCAAAACGATTAAGTGATATATTTTTTTCATTTTTACTCGAATTTAATTTTAATACTATCTTTTAAAACGCTGCTTTTAAACCAAAGACAATCATCGGAGACCTGGGGTAGGAAGAATAATCGAATCCGGGGGTAAGTAAGTCACCACGGGTTGAAACTTCAGGATCCAGACCTGAGTACTTTGTCCAGGTATGTAAATTCTGGCCGGAAACGCTCAAGCTTAGGTTGCTCATGTACAGTTTTTTAATAATGTTATAAGGAACCGAATAACTTAAAGAAACTGTCTTAAGTTTTATGTAGGAACCGTCTTCAACAGTTCTTGAGGAAAATAATCCGATTGGACCCTGTCCCCTTGTACGATAGTACAAATTGGATGGATTGGTTGGACTCCAACGGTCAGCATAGGTGGCATACTGATTGATAAGGGCCCACCCGTTGCTGTTTCCTTCCATGATCAGACGGTTTGCATTAAAGATGTTATTCCCATAAGACCAGGAAAAGAATACATTCAGCTCAAATCCTTTGTAGGAGAAATTATTTGTAAAACCACCGGTATGAATTGGCTGCCCCCTTCCGATAAAGGTTACGTCAGCATCGGTCATGGTTCCGTCACCGTTCAGGTCCTTGTACTTGATATCACCAGGTTGGATAGTGCTTCTAACCGAACCGTTGCCGGAAACATTAGGTTTCAGTATATAAACGCCGGAAGAAGGATTGTCAAAATCTGAGTACTGGTAGTTACCATCCCAGATGTAACCAATCATCATGCCGGAAGGTTTACCGACTTCGGCGATGTACAATGGTTTATTAAACTGGGATACATAAGCTACGGTGGAAGACAAACTCTGCTGACCATCTGCCAGTGACATCACCTTATTCTTGTTAAAACTTATGTTGAAGCTACTCTGCCATTTGAACTTAGGGGTAGTAATATTATAAGTGTTCAAGGTAAATTCCCAACCTTCATTCCTTAATTCACCGATGTTTTTAACAGCGGTTGAAAATCCGGTAGTTCGTGGCAATTGGGCATTTAAGAGAAGATTCGTAGTGGACTTGCGGTACCATCCTGCTTCAAGGGTCAATTTGTTTTTAAAGAGTCCGAATTCATAACCTCCATCAATGGTTTTGACTGTTTCCCATTTCAAATCTACGTTACCTACATTGCTCATATATACAGCTCCATTCGGGCTTGAATTATTAAAAGGATAACCTACAGATGTATTAATAAACGTTAACCTTTGGACATAATCAAAATCACCAATCCGGTTATTTCCTACAGCGCCGTAGCTAAATCTTAGCTTGGAATTTGAAACGCTGGGAAATAATTTTTCAAAAAATGGTTCACTCTGCATGTTCCATGCTGCTGAAGCGGATGGGAAATATCCCCAGTGGTGTTTAAATTTAGACGATGCATCAGCCCTGAAACTACCTGACAGAAGGTATCTTGATTTATAGTTGTAATTCACCCTGCCTCCGTAAGAAACCAGCGTGCTCGGGCTTGTGCTCATAATTGCATTGTAAGCAGTTCCTTCATCAATTCCGCTGATACCGAGGTTTTCATTGGGTAAGAGCCTGCCGCCGTATCCGTTGGACTCAGTTTTAGTTTTGCCGTTTTCAAGCAATCCCATCACAGTGATGTGATGATCTTTATTGATCGTCTTATTATAAGTAAGAGTATTGGAATTGGTGAGTATGGTTGAAGTGGTATTTCTTATTGAACCGTTGATCCCATTAATATTATTGAGGTTCCAGGGACTACCCTGCGATGTCATGGAATTATAAAAAGCTTCTGCAGTGTAAATGTTTTTTCGGTATCCTCCAACGGTTTTGAAAATAAGATCTTTGGTAATGTTAATGGTTAAATATCCGCTTGTTTCCAGGAGATTCGTGTTATTTCTCTGATACTGGTTCTGTTGACTTATAAACGGATTTACCCTTATGTCAGAAGTTGTAACAGCTTCGTTATCAGCTGGATCTTCAAGAATGTTATCTGTAAGTAAATTCCCTACAGGCCGGTACATCCAGGCGCTTACCAACAAATAAGAAGTAGGTTGGCCAGAACCAGCTTGTCCCTGGTTTACAATTTGACCGTTCTGAGTATATACACTGTTATTAACGGTAAGACCGGTACTGAATCGATTGCTGATTTTCTGATCCAGGGTGATCCTTCCGGTGTAACGGGTAAGACCGGTATTGATGATGGCTCCGGTCAGATCATAGTAAGATCCGGATACAGAATATTTGGTCATATCATTTCCACCCCGGAGGGATATATCGTGGATCTGGGTTGCCCCGGTACGCAGCAGGTAATCCTGAAAATTAACTCCCTTTACATTTTTCCAATCATCCAGGGTTTTAGCCCTTCCTAACGTAGGATCATAACCAAAATAACGGGTTGTGTACGCATTTATGGGATTGAGCTCTGTTTGATATTTGATAAATTCATAAGGACTCATCAAGTCGGTTTCTTTGGGAACCTGCTGGTATCCCATCGAACTGCTGATAGTGACTACTGGTTTACCGACGCTACCTCTTTTGGTTTGGATAAGAATAACGCCGTTGGCGCCTCTTGCTCCATAAATGGCAGTGGAAGATGCGTCTTTTAAGATCGACATTGATTCAATTTCTTCCTGGTTCAAGGTTAACGGATCAAAACCTTCCACGGGAATACCATCTATAACGTATAAAGGCTGAGTGCTTGAAGTTAATGAACCGGCGCCCCTGATGATGATATTGACTCCCGCCCCTGGCTGACCGTCAGCCGAGCTGACGCGTACCCCTGCTACACGACCGGAGAGAGCTTCAGCAAATGAACTTACAGGAGCTTTGGCCAGATCTGCGACTGGAACTTCGCTGACTGCACTGGTTAAGTCTCTCTTTTTCATAGAACCGTAACCAATGACAACCACTTCGTCCAAACTCGTGGTTTCATCTTGCATGACTACGTTATAACTGGATTGACCGTTTATCCCAACTTCCGTCGGTTTCATACCTACAAAAGTGAAAGAAAGAATCCTCGAATTGGGCGCAATCGACAGCTTGAATTTTCCGTCTACATTTGTAATTGTGCCTGTGGTTGTGCCTTTTATGGCAACTGTTACCCCCGGTAAAGGAAGTCCTTTGGAGTCTTTCACGGTACCGGTGATTTCCCTTTTTTGTGCCGCCTCTGTTTGAGATTTGGAATTAAAGGGAGAATCGAAACTGGCTGCATTAACAGCCGCTGAAATAAAAACGAACAACGACAACAGTTTGATTCGTAAGAGTAATCTTGAATCGAACCAATGGCTTGAACATTTCCTGTTACATTTTTTTTCCATAGATTCCATTGTTGAGTGTAAATATTAAATTAATTAAATCAAAATCTTAAATATTTATTAAGATATTTTAAAAAAATATAATAAAACTTTTCAAAAATAAAACTACAATATCAATGATATTGATACAAAATTGTCAAGTACTAATACAATTTTGTTAGTCTTTATAAAAAAGACTGATTTCCCAAATGTACAAAAAAGATTTTTCGTAATAGCTATAAATGAGTCTTTTGGACTGAAATAACTCTTTTATCAATCTTCTTCTCTTGCTTCAATCAATCATTTGAAAATTAAAGGGGAATGACAAAATTCTTTAAAAATGAATATTTTTTAATTTTAATAATCATAAAGTGAGTTTTAAATTTTAATAAAAATTAACTTTTACCGAATTATGTCTATTTAAATTTTAAGATTAATTTAACTTACTTTGTTTTTTGCTTTTGTTAAGTACGTTTGAAATCTATAGAATAATTCGCAGGTGTCCGTTTAAATAATTCTGAGACCATGAATTATCAATTGTATTAAGGCTTTTGGAAGATATCGCCATTACGTGGCTTATTTTTCAAAGGAATGCTGTTTCTGCAAAAATTTAGCTGCTATAGAGCTTTTTTACGCAACGAGTTGCGGCATCTAATCTTCTTGAATTTTTACCCGACAACTGTGATTATAAATCTGGCATTCTGAAAAATAAGGTAATTTTGGGATCGTAAGGTATTAACAACATTGTATCAAAATCTGACAATTGAGTATTACAGATATGTTGATAATTTCAATTACTTCACCTCTCTGTAGAATGCCAAATCTGACTAAAAGCAATACATTTCATCAGCCATTTTTTATTCAGGTAACAGATAACTAATTAGGACAAATGAAAATAAATGTGATGTTCTCACGATTCCAAAAATTTATAGTATTTCACCTGTTCAGTGTGTTTCTCGTTTTTTTAATGTCATCCCATGTCCGTTCCCAGGATTTGGGGCGAGGTTTTTTTGATCACGGGGTGACTACCCCCTGTAGTAACGAACGGGGAATCGTAGCCACTGTAGATGGTAACGGAAGGGATGTTGTTTTGGTCTGGCTCTTTGATCACCGGGGCAGTTATGCACTGCTTATGATAGATGCGGAAACAGGCAAAAGCCAACAGTTTTCACTTCCTTTCCCTTTGGGCGATGCCGTTTATTCATCCCTGCTATCCAGTAAAAATAAGTTTTATACCCTTTTCAATAAAAATTTCGTGGAGTTTGATCCGGTCAAAAGGGCATTTACTTTTTGCAGGAAAGCTTTTCCTTCGGATGCAATGGGGATGGCCGAAGATGATCATGGAGTCATTTGGGCGGTCACTTATCCGGGCAGTGGAGTGGTCTCTTTTAATCCGGACACGCGGGATTTTAAAGACTACGGATCTCTTTATCAGCAAAACTGGGCTCAATATCCGAGGTCCATTGCTACAGACGACAAAGGATATGTCTATTTCGGACTTGGGGAAACCGCCGCTCAGATTGTTGCCTTTGATCCTTTCACAGGTAAAGCTAAACCCATCCTGGAAGATTCGGAACGCAAAAAGGGATCAGCTTTTGTTTATCGTGATCTGGATGGAAAAGTTTACGGGAAATCGTCCCGGGGCGAAGATGGGATCTGGTACGAATTTTATAAAGGGGAAGGACATAAGATAGGGAAACATCATACTGTCAATATTAAACCAATAATAACCGGGGATCAGGGTCTGTGTTATCGTGATTTCCGTGACGGAAAGAGAATAAAAGTTCTGGATTTATTGGAGCGGAAGCTTGTTGTAGAAGACACGAAAATGAAAACCTCCAGGGAAGTGAGTTTTGATTATGCAAGCGACGGAGGCTGGACGATGGGGGTAGGCGCTTCGCCCGATGGCAAATTGTGCGGAGGAACATCATTTCCCATGCGGTTTTTCAGTTTTGATCCCAAAACAGGTTCATGGCAAAACCTGCCTGCTTTTGGTCAATTTAATGCCCTGGCACGTCAGGGAGACCGTATCTATTTCGGTTCTTACGGAGGCGGTTGCCTGTTGGAGTGGGATCCTTCCAAACCATGGGTTAACACCAGAAAGGAGGCCAAAACCAATCCACAGTTTTTAGCGATGGCAACTCCTGTAATTAACAGGCCTCAGCGGGTTCTTGCCTGTCCGGATGATAATACTATTGTATTGAGCGGGACTCCGGGGTATGGTTACACAGGGGGAGGTTTACTCTTCTGGGATCGCGGGAAGAAAAATTATACATTGGTTCAGGATAGCGCTATTATCCTTGATCAATCAACAATGAGTCTTGTGGCATTGCCCGGGGGGAAAATCCTGGGGGGAACAACCACCGGTCCTGGCACAGGTGGTGAAAAGAAGGCAAAAGAAGCTGCGTTATACATCATGGAAATCGGTTCCAAAAAAATAGAATGGCATGAAACAATTCTGCCCGGTATTCAGGATTATAGTGATCTGTGCCTGGGCCCCGATGGATTAATCTATGGGATTGCCGATTTTAAAAAATTCTTTGTCTTTGATCCGGTCAAACGGAAAGTCGTTTATTTGCAGGAAGAATCCGGTTTCGGAAGAACTGCAGGATCGCAGTCTCCGCGGATTTTTGTTTCAGGTCCTGAAAATGAAGTTTATATTCTTTATTTTAAGGGAATTGTGAAGGTGGACCCCAAAACCTATAAACTTACCATGATCGCAGAATCTCCGGTACCGATCCATACAGGGGGAGTCTACCTGGATGGACGGATTTATTTCATAAGCGGATCTCATCTTTGCAGTTATAAGCTCTAATCCCGGAAATCTTCAAACAATCAGATTTTAAATAAAACATTTAATCTATGAGTAAAACATTCAGTAAATCTTATTTCAGCCATCTTCGAAAGCTATTGGTCTATTCTTTGCTCAGTGTATTTTGGGGTTGTCAATCCTCAGACGTTTCACAGGACGTGACAATGGGTTTTGTCGATTATGGAGTGGCTACAAACACCAGTAATCAACGCGGCATAGTAGCCACAAAAGACGGAGAAGGACGGAATGTCGTTTTGGTCTGGTTATACGATTACCGGGGTTGCTATGAATTGCTTATGATCGATGCTGAAACAGGCAGGAGCGATGAATTCCCGGTTCCTTTTCCGGTAGGTGATGCTGTTTATTCATCTTTGCTTTCCAGTAAAAACAAGTATTATACCCTTTTCAATGGTTATTTTGCGGAGTTTGATCCGGTCAAAAGATCTTTCACTTTTAGTAAAAAAGCTTTGCCCGCGGATGCAATGGGAATGGCTGAAGATGACAAAGGTGTTATCTGGGTAGTCAGTTATCCGAGCAGCGGGGTGGTTTCATTTAATCCAACCACAAGGGAATTTAAGGATTATGGTTCTGTATACAAGCAAAACTGGAATCAATATCCGTTTAATACGGCTGCTGATGATGCCGGATGGATCTATTTTGCCATTGGTAATACCGCCAGCCAAATTCTCGCTTTCGATCCTCTTTCCGGAAAAGCAAGCCCGATGTTGAACGAATCGGAACGCAAACGTGGCGCTGCTTATGTTTACAGGGATCTGGACGGTAAAGTATACGGACAATCCTTAAAGAGCAGTAACGAGCCATGGTATGAATTTTATAAAGGAAGCGGTACCAAAATTGGTACACATCCCGTTGTTAATCCAAAACCAGTAATAACTGGCAATCAAAATCTGTTTTATGCTAATTTCCCTGATGGCAAAAAGATCACAAAGCTGGATTTGCTGGGGAAAAAACTTGGTGTGCAAGATCCTAAAACCAAGACAAGCAAGGAAGTGAGTTTCAGTTATACCAGCCAGGGTGGTTGGACATTAGGCGTGGCCGCAGCACCCGATGGCACAATTGTGGGAGGTTCGAGTTTCCCCATGCGTTTTTTTCGCTATAATCCCAAAACAAATTCATGGGGTAACCTCACTGCTTACGGTCAATTTAATGCATTGGCAGTCCAGGGAAATCGTGTGTATATAGGTGTTTACCCGGGCGGATCTTTGTTGGAATATGATACGTCCAGGCCTTGGGTTGACACTAAAAAGGGTTCAGAAACCAATCCTCAGTATTTAACGGAGGTAACCCCTGTAATACACAGGCCTTACCGGGTTCTTCCCTATCCGGATGGCAAGACAATAATAATGAGCGGTGGACCTGAATATGGCTACACGGGTGGAGGATTGCTTTTCTGGGACCGGGAGAAAAAGAGTTCTGTGGTAATTAAGGACAGTGCCGTTGTTCTTGACCAATCCACTTTGAGTATGGTGGCTTTACCAGATGGCAAACTTCTGGGGGGTACTTCCACTGCCCCCGGAACCGGCGGTGAAAAGAAAGCAAAAGAAGCGGAGTTATATATCATGGATGTAGCTTCTAAACATCTGGAATGGCATAAAATAATGTTGCCTGGCGTACAGGATTATTGCGATATGTGCATTGGACCGGATGGATTGGTTTACGGTATTGCTGATTATAAAAAATTCTTTGTTTTTGATCCTGTCAATCGAATGATCGTTTATCAGCAGGATGAAGAGGCCATTTTTGGAAGGACAACCGGGCAGCAGTCACCAAGAATTTTTGTTCAAGGCCCTGATCAGGAAATTTATCTTCTTTTTCTCAAAGCCATTGCAAAAGTTGAACCGGATTCATACAAGCTAACTCTGATAGCCAGGTATCCATTTTCGATCACTGCCGGGGGAGATTACCTGGATGGATCTATTTATTTTATAAGCGGATCCCATCTTTGCAGTTATAAACTTTAGAGGAATTACACCTTATATATTATTGGTAGTAAACAGATGTCTTAATTCTTTAACCGATGAGAAACATGTTCAGTAAATCTTATTTCATCAGGAATCAGAAACTCTATTGTATCTCATTCCTAAGCATATTATTAGGTCTTTTTTCTTCCATTTCCGGTTACTCCCGGGATTTGGGAAATGGTTTTTCTGATCATGGTGTGGCGTATTCGATAAGCAGTCACCGAGGTGTTGTCGCCACCGTTGACGGTAATGGCAGAGATGTTGTGTTGCTTTGGCTTTACGATCATCGTGGCGGTTATGCGTTACTGATGATCGATGCAGAGACCGGTAAAAGCGAGCAGTATCCCATGCCATTTCCCTTGGATGTGCCCTATGGCGATTCCCCGTATTCCTCCATCCTTTCAAGCAAAAACAAGTTCTATACTCTTTATAATAATAACTTTGCAGAGTTCGATCCTGTGAAAAGAGCCTTCACTTTTACAAAAGCGACTTCGCCTCAGATGGCAATGTCCATGACCGAGGACGACAACGGGGTGATATGGGCGGTTACTTATCCAAACAGCGGCGTGATTTCTTTTGATCCAAATACCAGGGAATTCAAAGATTTTGGATACGTGTATAAACAAAATTGGAAACAGTATCCGCGGAACATAGTAGCTGATAATACCGGATTCATTTACTTTAGTATTGGCAACACAGCCAGCCAGATCATCGTTTTTAATCCGGTAACCCGCGAGGCAAAACCATTCTTACCTGAATCCGGGCGTAAAAGGGGATCTGCTTATGTTTACAGAGATCTTGATGGAAAAGTTTACGGGAAAGCACTGCTCGATCCCAAAGAAGACTGGTATGAATTTTACAAAGGAGCAGGAAAAAAAATAGGTATTCATGACCGGATTAACCCTAAACCATTTGTAACAGGAAGTCAAAACCTGTTTCATGCTGTTTTCCCGGATGGAAAGAAAATAAAAAATCTGGATTTTGTCCGGAGAGAGCTTGTTATAGAGGATCCTGTAAAAAAAACTGAGAAGAAAGTCGGTTTCAATTATACCAGCGATGGTGCTCTGGTTATGGGCGTAGGTACTTCTCCTGTTCATACCATTGTCGGAGGTACCACTTTCCCGATGCGGTTCTTCAATTACGATCCGAAAACAGGTGAATTTGACAACAATGAAGCTTATGGCCAATTCAATGCATTGGCCAGCCAGGGCAACCGTTTTTATTTTGGTGCTTATTCGCAGGGAGCCTTGCTGGAATGGAATCCCTCCAAACGCTGGGTTAACACGAAAGTGGGAGAAAAAACGAATCCGCTCTTAATCGCCTCTTCAAGTCTCACAACCCATCGACCGCACAGGATTCTTGCTTATCCCGATGGAAAAACAATTATCATGAGTGGTACGCCGGACTATGGTTATACCGGTGGTGGCCTGATCTTTTGGGATGGCAAGAAAAGAAATCCTATTATGCTGAAGGATAGTATGGTTGTTCTGGATCAGTCCACTTTAAGCATGGTAGCTTTGCCGGACGGCAAATTTCTGGGAGGAACCACCACGGGTCCGGGAACCGGTGGTGAAAAGAAAGCCACCGAGGCTGTGCTGTATATTATGGATATAGCTTCCAAACGGGTAGAATGGCATCAGGCAATAATTCCCGGTGTTCAAAACTATAGTGATCTGTGCCAGGGACCCGACGGATTGATTTATGGAATCGCTGATTTAAATAAATTCTTTGTTTTTGATCCGGTCAAACGAATTATTGTCCATCAACAGGATGTAGAATCCAGTTTTGGCCGGACCATCTGGTCGCAATCGCCCCGTATTTTCATTTCAGGACCTGAAAAAGAGATTTATCTTCTTTTTGTGAAAGGAATCGTAAAAGTCGAGCCAGGTTCGTTTAAACTCTCGATGGTTGCTGAATCACCGGTTCCTATCAATGCAGGAGGAGATTATCTGGATGGTCGCATTTATTTTATAAGCGGTTCTCACTTGATCAGCTACAAACTTTAATGATTAATGGTCAATGGTTAACGGTTAATGGTGATGACGGTAATTTTTGTAAAACCTTATTTGTTATTTTTGACCTTAGTAGAGACAAAAACCGACCTCTTATGTAACAAATGCGAAAGTGACCGGGTGACTTTGTTCAGAGAAAATCAAACTAAAAGAAGTCACCCGGTCACTTGCCCTGTAATGTGAAGGCTCGAACCCGAAAAGGGTTCAACCACGAAGTAAAAGAATTGTGTTATTTTGTGAAATTTTGCTCACAAAGTCCTTCAAAGAGAACTTTTAAATATCTGGTTTTAATTAATGTAATATCAATATTTTATATGAGTGCTATCTCTTTTATATCAAAACTGTTCGCGTTCTTTTGTTTTGTAGTCATTTTTAACCATCCCGCTTTTTCCAAAGATCTTGGCAAAGGATTTACCGATCATGGGGTGACCACTCCCGATAGTAATCACCGCGGAGTAGTGGCTACCATTGACGGAGAGGGAAGGAATGTCGTTTTGGTCTGGCTATTTGATCACCGGGGCGGTTACGCCTTACTGATGATTGATGCGGAAACCGGAAAGAGCCAGCAGTTTTCGATGCCTTTCCCTCCCGGTGATGCGGTTTATTCTTCTATCCTTTCCAGTAAAAATAAATTTTATACTCTTTTTAAAGGATATTTTGCTGAGTTCGATCCTGTCAAACGGGCATTTACTTATTCCAAGGAGGTCATGCCACAGATGGCCATGGGCATGACGGAAGACGATAAAGGAATCATCTGGGCTGTTACTTACCCAAACAGCGGAGTGGTTTCCTTTAATCCCGTTACCAGGGAATTGACCGATTATGGATATGTTTATAAACAGAATTGGCCGCAATATCCTATTTATGCTGTTGCGGATGATGCAGGATGGATCTACTGGGGGATCGGAAATACTGCCAGCCAGATCATCGCTTTTAATCCTGTTACCCGCGAGACCAAAACCATGCTTTCTGAATCAGGGCGTAAGCGGGGGACTGCTTATGTATACAGGGATTTGGATGGAAAGGTTTATGGTAAATCTCTGGTGAATAGTACCGAAGACTGGTATGAATTTTATGAGGGTAATGGAACTAAAATCGGCAGCCATAATTCTTTTAATCCTAAACCGGTTATAACCGGAACTCAAAATCTGTTTCACTCAGATTTTCCCGATGGGAAAAAGATTCAAAGACTGGACTTAATTAATCGTAAACTAATTATAGAAGATCCTAAAACAAATACAGAGAAAGAAGTTAGTTTTGATTACACCAGTGATGGCGGTTGGACCATGGGGGTCGCTGTTTCACCGGACGGTAAATTATCGGGGGGCACTTCTTTCCCCATGCGTTTTTTTAGTTATGATCCCAAGGCAGATACCTGGGTCAATTTTCCGGCTTACGGTCAGTTCAATGCCATAGCCTCCCAGGGGAAACATTTTTATTTTGGGTCTTACCCCCAGGGTGCGCTTCTTGATTGGGATACTTCAAAACCATGGGTAAGCAGAAGGAGACGGGATCACATCAATCCGGAACAAGCCAACCCTGTTATTCTTTGCGCTTCCAGTTTGTTAACCCACAGACCCCATCGGATACTACCCTATCCGGACGGAAATACCATAATTATGAGTGGAACCCCCGAGTACGGCTATACCGGAGGTGGATTGCTGTTCTGGGATACGCAGAGCAAAAGTATGACTGTACTTAAAGACACCTCCATTATTCTCGATCAGTCAACCATGAGCCTGGTCGCGCTGCCGGAGGGTAAATTTTTGGGTGGTACCACCACGAACCCGGGAACCGGTGGTGAGAAAAAGGCAAAAGAAGCCGAATTGTATATCATGGATCTCCCTTCCAAAAGTTTACTATGGCACCAGGTCGTGCTCCCGGGCGTTCAAAGCTACAGCGATATGTGTCAGGGACCTGATGGATTGATTTATGGAATCGCTGATTCTAAAAGGTTTTTCGTTTTTGATCCGGCTAAACGAACAATCGTCTATCAACAGGATGTTTCCGTTACCTTTGGCCGAACGGCCGGCTCACAGTCCCCAAGAATATTTATTCACGGGCCTAAAGGAGAGATATACCTTTTGTTCAACAAAGGAATTGTAAAACTTGATCCTGGCTCGTTTGAAATGACCATGATTGCCGAGTCTCCCATTCCGGTTGAAATTGGAGGAGATTATCTGGATGGACGCATTTATTTTGTGAGCGGATCTCATCTTTACAGCTATAAACTTCAATAATTCGTGGCGGAGACAAAAGAATAATACAAACGGAGAACATATTTAAAAATTTTTATCTAAAATTGAAGCCAATTATAAAAACAACGTTATTATGTCATTAATTATAAACCGAAGAAATTTCTTTTCCAAAACCGCCATCTCTGCTGCAGGGCTTGTGCTCGGCTCAAATATGCAAGGTTTCGGATCAGAATCAGAAGAGCAGCCGCGATCTTCCTCCTACAATATCATGAAGGAAGTTATGAAATACCGGAAAATCGATACACATGTTCATGCATTACTTGGGCCTTCTGTGACTCCCGAGTTGCTGATTGATTTCGCGGACAGGCTGGGAGTTGAAAAACTTTTTATTTCCCGTCCGGTTACCAAAGATACGGCTACCCCCCAGAACATAAAAGATTCCAATGATATGATGCTAAAAATCGTGAAGCAATATCCTGACCGCTTTAAAGCTCAGTTTACCCTTAACGTGCAATATCAGAAAGAATCGTTGGAGGAATTGAAAAGATGTGTCGATCAGGGGATGGTTGGACTAAAGGTGTATTACCAGGTTAAGATCAACGATCCGCTCTTCTATCCCATCATTGAAAAGATGATCGATCTGAAGATGATCACTCTGATGCATTCCTACATCGGGCTTGGCCGCAGCAGTTACCGGACAAAATACGGGAATCTCTTCCCGAACGAGTCCACCCCGATGGATTTTGTCGATGTCGCCAAACGATATCCTGAAGCCATGCTCCAGTTTGCCCACACCGGCGGAGGAGGCGATTGGGAATTTGAATGCAAGTGCCTGCAGGATTATCCGAATATTTATGTCGATGTTTCGGGCAGTAATAATGAAGAAAACATGATGAATTATGCCCTCAAATATTTGGGAGAGGATCGTTTGTTTTTTGCATCCGACAACAGTTATTACCAGTCTGTCAGCAAAATTCTGTCAGCCGATCTGACCGAGACTCAAAGGAAAAAAATATTTTTTGACAATTACAATAACATGTTAAGAAAGGGGGGATACAATGTTGCTTGATATAAATGCTCACGTGGGCCACTGGCCTTTTAAACAGCTTAAGAATAATACCTGTGCCACATTACTGGACAGGATGAATAAGTTTGGGGTGGATATTTCAGTGATCAGTAACCTGAACGGTGTCTTTTATAAGGATACCCAGGAGGCCAATGAGGAACTGTACGATGAAATCAGATCCAGCAAACGCTTCTCTGACCGGTTCATCCCATTTGCTGTCATGAATCCCTCCTATGCCGGATGGGAAAATGACCTGAAAACCATTACCACGAAAATGGGAATGAAGGGCATCTGCCTGTACCCTCTCTATCATGATTATGAAATCACTGATCCCGCCTGTGTTGAATTGGTGCAGCGTGCCCGTGACAAAGGACTTATCGTAACCTTTGCTCACCGGATTGTCGATTCCCGTCAGCGTTCACATATCGATATTTCAAAGGAATGGACCTTAAAGGATATTATGCCAATCATAAAAAAGGTACCGGACGCCAAATATTTTATTGTAAATGCGGCTAATGGTATTTCTGTTGGTGAGGAGGATACGCAATTGCTTAAAAATTCAAAGGTTCTCTTTGATACATCCGGAAGAATTTTAGCAGATCTGGGAGGATCGCTGAAACTTTATGGAAAAGATAAATTTGCATTCGGAACTCATTCTCCGGTACTGGATTACCTCTGCGGATTGTTGCGGATAGAATCCCTCCGTCCCCAGGAAGCAGATGAGGCAACCAAAGAGCTTTTACGCTCAGGAAACGCCAAAAAAATGTTAGGAATATAATTTATTTCTAAAAACATAAATCCAAAGATCTATGGATAGTACAACTCCACCACCCAATGGACAGGGAAGGATACTTTCCATAGATTTTTTTCGGGGGTTTGTCATGTTTGTCCTCGTGACAGGGATTACCGGCATTTTCAGCGAGTGGGTTAAATCCGGGAATGCGGGTGGCCTGATCACCTTGATCAATACTCAATTCAGTCATGGTGTCTGGTATAACCTGACTTTTTGGGACCTGATCCAGCCTTTTTTCATGTTCATTGTTGGTGTCGCCATGCCCTTTTCGCTGGTCAAGCGGATGGAGCGGGGAGAACCCTGGAAAAAATCACTTCAACATGCCTTGATCCGTTCCTTCTGGCTGCTTGTCCTGGGTTTCATGCAGGGAGCTACCGAGAAGACGTATTCTTTTACAAACATTTTGCCTCAATTGTCTTTTGCATATCCGGTTGCCTTCTTATTGATGCGGATAGAGGTAAAATGGCAGTTGCTGATTTCATTCGTTTTAATCCTCCTTTCTGACCTGCTTTACCATTTTGGGCCGGTGGAAGGTTATAATCAGCTCTTCCCGGCTCATAACTTTGGTTCCTGGCTTGACCTGGCGGTTTTTGGTCATCTGAATCCCCGTCATTGGGTTACTTTCAATGCCGTACCCACCACTGCCCATGTGATTTGGGGTATCATTGCCGGAAAGTTCCTTATGAAAGAGAATTCCGATAGAAAGAAGATTCTTACTCTTTTCATCGCCGGATTGGCCGGATTAATAATCGGATTTTCTTTGGATGCCTCTATCCCGATTATTGAAAGAATTTCAACAAGTTCCTACGTGATTGTTACCGGAGGTTGGGTCCTGGTAGCCCTGGCATTTTCCTATTGGCTCGTCGATGTGATGAAATTCAAAAGGTTCGCCCGGTTTTTTGCCGTTGTAGGAATGAATCCTATCTTTATATACCTCTTCTCCATGATGGGAGGTGGACGCATCTTCAATCGTATGGCGGTTCCGTTTACTTACAGGATTTTCAGCTGGAGCGGTCCCATTGTTACCAACATGGTAACAATTTTAATGGTTGTTGCAATGTTCTGGTATTTATGCTATTTCCTTTACAAACGAAAAATATTCTTTAAATTGTGATGAAATAGTCATTGATAGTCATTAATAAGTAATGTCAGGAATATACTGTCGTATTGTTGGGCTGAAGGAGTTTAGACTTTAGGCTGAAAGTTCATAATATACCCCTTTTATCTTTAACCTGAACACCTATAGACTGTAATCCTCATATGACATTATTTTATTCCAATTACTTAAGTCCCGATAGATAGCCGGTTCGGAGAGGTATCAACTCCATGTTGACTGTGCAGTATCTGTGCATTTTTTGTGCAGTGGCTGTGCTAAAACTGCACAACAAGTGCACAACAACTGCACAGCAAGTGCACAGCGAACATGGACTTAAGGTGGAGGATTACCCTTTTTATCCCCGGCTCTTTTGATTTAGAAGATTTTTTATTTTATTCGGATCATTTTTGTAACAAGGCGAATCCTGAAGCGAAGGGCTGCGATATTCGCGTTATTCGATTCGCGAATTAACAATTTGAATTGTCTTAACCCTATTTTTATGAATAATCCTATGATAAGAAAGAACAGTAAATCGGAAAAACAAGGGTATGCCGGAAGGGGCATTTCATCCCGGATTCTTTTACTGATTCCGCTGTTGCTGGCCATTCTCCTTCCTGTTTTCGGAAAAGCTCAAAGGAAGGGTGATCCAGGCCTCTCAAAAACATTATATGATGCTTTTGGCTACTCCTATCCGGTGACCGGGGTCATCGATCTGTCTGATCCCATGGCGACTGACCGGTTCTGGTCACTGATCCGGCCGGCGCAAAAAATTGGGAAAAGCGTTAATCCCTGGATGAATAAGGTAGTGCGTGATTACTTTTTTGGTCGGTACTGGACGCACGAAGGCGGTAACTGGACTCATATCGAAGATCCGGTGGCAAGTTCAGCGTTTTTGTTGGGATTGCCCCACGGAACAGGATTACTGGGAAAAGAAACGGATCCCTCGCGACCTTTGATTATAGCCGATGATATTCCCTTTCATCCTATTATGCGCCGGTGGAGCAACTACAGTTCCAGGTATTATCCGAGGCGGATGCACGACTGGACGGTGGGAAGCCTTCAGCCTGCCTATCTTATTACGGGTAAAAAGGAGTACCTGGAACGGATGCGCGAGATGCTTGATTTCCTTCTGTACTCTCAATACCGGCCCAACGGACATAACCAATTCGTGAAAGATTTTTACCCAGAGGATTACACCAAACTTATGGAGAGCGGACAGGCCAAAAGCTGGAGGGGAGGATGGGATTATCTCTTTGACTGGGCATGGCTGGATGGATACGGGTATCAGTGGAGCCTGCACGAACCGGATCATCATGTAGGCGCCAATATCGCCCTGGGAATGCTGCAGGGTTGGCAACTCCTGGGTGAGGAGAAATATTTGAAGTCAGCAGAGGAATTTTTCAATTACCAGATTCCTCAGTATGGGTTCCATACCGGGGTGTGGAACGGACACTGGTATTACTGGACTCAGTACGGACGTGGCGGTTCGCTTAAAAGCAGTACCAGTGCAACCGACAATATCCAGGCCCTGGTCGCCCGGACTGCTGCCATGATGGGATATTATAAAAAAGATCCCGTTTTGCTGGAATACGGTCGCGGTTTGCTTTGGTATATTGTGCGGGAGCTTAAGACAGACGGCCGGTGGTATTATGACGGGGCGGAGAATCCCATGAATCACCGGCGGTATAAATCTCACGAGGGTGTGGTGTTGAATGATGCTTTGACGGCAATGGTCTACCTGATCAAGGCAGGTATCCCGGTGGATGAATTCATGGAACCCTTCGGGAAAGCATTGATCTGGCATCGTGAAAATCTGGATACCATGATCCCCGAGAAAGATTTTCAAGCCTGGAAGACTTTTTCGGAGGGAAATACAATTATATATGTGCAAGCCACTACCAATTCACTGAGTAAGCTTTCGCCCGGTGAATCAACCAAATTGCTGACATCAGTTTCAAAATTGGCGGCAAATGCATCCGGCTGGGAGGAACAGCCTGCAAAAATTAACGATACACTGAATCAGGGTGAAATCTTTAAACTTAAATATCCCGGGATGGATGTGTCACCTTTATCAATTTCTGCCGCGATGAAGGATTATGGCATTGTCACAAAAAAAACCAGGGTACTTCTGCCGGAGTTCTCCGTCACTGCTGAAAATTTTCCATCTTTACCGGCCCTTATACATTTTAATGAATAATTTGGGTATTTCAGAGATTAATTTCTGCCACCAAAACACGAAAACACAAAGTTACACCAAATTATAAGATAAGTATTTTAGCATTGGTGGGTTTTGGAGAGCTGGTGTTTTGGCAGCATTATTTTAGAATGATTATTGAAATTGTTAATACGACATTTGATTTAAATACGTATTCTTATGACTAAAAAAATGGGGAGTTTCAGCCAATTATCGTTAGGGCGGATCTTCAGGCTGATTCATGCAATGTTACCGTCTATGTTGAAGGAAACGAACCTGCAACTCTTCATTTTAAAAATGGGGAGAACAGACTTGAGTTTCCGGTAAAAGCCGTTAATACCGAAAGCAGGGTCCCGGTTAAAATTGAATCCGGTGGAATGCCCTCTTATCAAACCATGGGAGACTTTAATGATCCGGGTGGAATAGAGAGATCGGGAAAGTTTCTCTCTACTCCGAGGTGTTTTTTTTTTAAGATTAGGTTATCAAAAATATCATTAACACTTAAACAATCAAACATTACCGGGTGTGCGACAAAATTAGCTTTGCTGATCTTCGATTCCCGTAATGAAAAATAGGGATTGTATAACTTGTAGTAAAAATAGTAAACGGGGGAAATGGGGAAAATGGCTTTTTTTATTGTTTTACTGTAACAACACATACCTTCGACATTAAAATGGCGCATCTTTTCAATGCTTAATTCCCATTAATAACAAAAAAGTATCAAAAAATGACAATTGTTCATTATTTGTGTATTGATTATTTGAATTATTTTAACTTACCAAGGAGATTGCGGTTTTGAAAATTTCCTTATATTTCAAGTATCTGATTTTCAGAATTATATTATAATTGAAATCAGATTAACCTGAACGATTGTAAACTAACAACCTCCTTTGTTGAGGGGGCAACACGGGATTAATTGATTGCTCTGACATAATTATCTATAAAAGAAAAAAAATGAAAACAGAAAATCTGAACAGAAGAAAGTTTGTCTCATTAGTTTCGGCAGGATCCGTTGCCGTTGCGTCTACCAGCGTAGTATCGGCCATGGGGACATCAGGTAAGAAATCACCCTCAGGTAAACTCGCAGTTCTTGGCGGTGACCCCGTGCGCAAGAATAAACCTTATCACAGCTGGCCATGGATTGATAAAAATGTGACCGATGCTATCCTGAAAACTACCAACAGCGGGAGATGGTGCAGGATGGGTGTCCCAAACAGCACTGCTACCAGCTTCGAAAAGGAATTTGCTGCCATGTTGGGAGCCAAATATCTGGTTGGAACCGGTTCTGGTACCCAGGCATTGAACACCTGCGTGGAGGCGCTCGAAATCGGCGCCGGTGATGAGGTGATCACCTCTCCTTACAGTGATATGGGGACCATTGCCTCTATACTTGTATGCCGGGCTCTTCCGGTAATGGCAGATCTTGATCCGGATTCTTACCAGATTGATCCCGACCAGGTTGAAAAATTGATCACTCCCAACACAAAGGCCATCATGCCGGTGCACATCATGGGGGTTCCCTGTAACATGGAAAGGATCATGGCCATTGCAAAGAAACACAACCTTTTGGTCATTGAAGACGCCTGTCAGGCTCATCTTGCTGAATACCAAGGCAAGAAGTTGGGAACCATCGGTAATCTGGGAGCATTTAGTTTCCAGGAAAGTAAGGTGATTTCCTGCGGTGAAGGCGGTGGTGTGGTTGGTAATGACGATACCCTGATGGAAAGATGCTTTACCGTCATGAATCATGGTACCACCCGTAAAGGCATTACCGAAAGAATAGGTCCGAAGTACAGGATGACTGAATTTGAAGGGGCTCTGTTGATGGGGCAGTTGCCGGGTCTTCAGGAGCGTCATGAGATACGAAACAGGAATGCCAATTATCTCCGGTCCAAACTCAAGGGTTTCCCGGGTATTGTTCCTCAAAAACTCTATGAGGGAACAGCCAGCGGTGCTTATTACAGGTTCTCGATGACCTATAATAAAGAGCATTTTAACAATGCAGACCGCAGCAAATTCCTGAAAGCTATTCAGGCTGAAGGAATTCCACTTAGCGGTTATATTGCTCATGGCTTGCACAAGGAACCCTGGACCGATTATATCCAGAACCTGAGAGTTTATAAAAAGATGTATTCTCCGGAAAGAATGAAACAATACAAAGCCCAGCTTGAATTCCCGAATTGTGACAAGGTGTGCGATACCCTGGTTTCCATAAGTGGTCCCGGTCCCCTTTTGGGAACACAAGCCGACATGGATGACATCATCAATGCGATCATGAAGGTTTATGAGAACAGGGATAAATTGAGTTCCATCTAAAAAAAAGACCAGGTCAGTCCCTTTTTGATTGATTATAAGCACGGACTGATCTGGTTTTATGTTTTTTTATTACTTGGAATTCATTTTTTGCAAAAATTAACATTAAATACCAAAATTGTATCATTATTCGACAATTTTATACCATTTTTATTAATTTTCACACCCTACTTTTAACCAATTATAAAATAATCTGCTTGAAAGCGGAAGGTTGGCAGTAAAGAAAATTGTAAAATTTTGATAAAATCGGGTTAATTTTAAGTTTGGATTAAAATTAACTTCTTGAGTGTTTAATGTTTGGCCTTTTCTGTTTTTCAAATTGGATTTCATGGGAAAAGGTAAGTATTGTTTAACTGGAATAAACTAGCCCACAATGAACTTTAAATCAAATTCACCTTGAGCAGTTAACACAAATGAGATTATTTGTTGTTAAAATTATTGATTGTCTGAAAACATATATTATATGTTCTCGGAACTATTTGTTCGCGTTTTGATGGAATTTTAATAAATATTCAACTAATATGCTAAATCATAAAAAAGTAAAAATGTTTAAATCTCAATCTCATAGAATATGAAAAAATTCACCGAACTTCTTTTGAAATTATTCATGGTTGTTGGCTTTGCGGTCTTTTTCTTCGTGCCTTATTCTCAGGCCCAGGAAAAAGTTAGCAGTTCAGCCGGCAATGACAATGCCAAACAGGTGTTGTCCAATTTTTTAACTGATACGGTTAATGTACTTTACGGTACAAAACCCCTGAGAAATGTAACAGGGGCCATCTCCACGGTATCCGGGAAGGAGATGGAAAATGTTTCAGGGCATAACAGAATGAATGCCCTTTCAGGTCGAGTGGCAGGTCTTTTTGTTACCCAATCCGAAGGTTTACCGGGCTATGAAGCTCCCGCGCTTGATGTCCGCGGTAATCATACTTTCGGAAATTACAAGAATCCGGTGGTTCTGGTCGATGGCCACTACACCGATTATAACGCGTTGGATCCTTACGATATTGAAAGCGTTACCGTCCTTAAAGACGCTGCTGCAGCTGTCATGTACGGATTGCGTTCCACCAACGGAGTGATCCTGATCACAACCAAGAAAGGCAAAAGCGGAAAGATTCATGTAAGTTTCAACAGTGAAACCTCTTTTTCCCAGCCGACCCGCTTGCCTAAATTCCTGGATGCTGCCCAGTATGCCCAGCTTTACGACGAAGCCCAGCTGAATGACAATCCGGCTGCCACTCCAAAGTATGATGCAGCCGCAATTGAAGCCTTCAAAAATGGCAGCGATCCTTACAAATACCCGAATGTAAACTGGACCAAAACGCTTTTAAAAGACTACGAAGTCCAGACCAGGAACAGCATCGGCATTAGCGGTGGAGGCAAAACTTCCAAATATTACGTTTCTGCCAGCTATTTAAGCGATAACGGTTTGTTTAACACGGATAAAAGTATCAATACTTACAGCACCAATAACTCTCTTAGGGTAACGGGCGTTCATGGCAATGTTGAACTGGATCTTCAGAAAAATTTGACCTTTAGTGCTGACATGCGTTTATCAAGGGATGTCCGCAATGCACCGGGTGGTTACAGCGGTGATTATGACACCTCGCTTTTCACCTATTTGTATTCCACGCCTTTTGCAGCTCATCCGATCAGAAATGCTAACGGGTCGATTGCCGGAACCGCCGACTACCAGAATAATCCTTTCGGTCTTTTGAATTATAAAGGATATTCTATCTGGGATCATACCACCTTGTCATTTCATCCATCTTTGGTTTATGATCTTGGCAGCGTGGTAAAAGGATTAAAACTGAAAGCCAATTTCGGATACACCAATTTAAATGAATATTACACCAACCGTGTTAAAAACTTCGCTACCTATCAGTTAAATGCTGATGGAGTAACTTATACCAAGAGAGGACTGGACACCGCTATCGGGAATACAGGAGGTCAAAGCAGTATTTACAGGTATTTCGAACAGGCAGCTTCTGCAACCTATGATGCAGTATTTGGGAAACACAGTATCAATGCATTCCTGATGTATCAGCGTGAACAAATTGAGGCTGCAATGGTATCTAATCTTGCTCAGAATTACCAGGGGCCTAAAGGAAATTTCTCCTACGGATATGACAACAGGTATCTGGTTGATTTCACCTTCGCTTATCAGGGAAGTGAACAGTATCCTGCAAGCAAACGCTATGGATTCTTCCCTGCAGTGTCTGCCGGATGGGTTCTATCGAATGAAAAATTCATGAAGGATTTAAAATTTGTGAACTTTTTGAAAATCAGGGGATCTTATGGTTTGACTGGAAATACCTCTGCAGGAGCGTATCCGGGAGCTGGAACTTATTTTGCATACCTTGGCTCTTTTTCAACCGGTACGGGTTATTATTATGGAGTATCTCCTGCCAGTTTGACCGGTTATACCCAGAACAGAGTTGTTAACCCGGTTGACTGGGAAAAATGTAAAAAAGGAAACGTAGGTATTGATTTTGCATTGCTGAACAACCGGCTTTCCGGTTCGTTCGATTATTTCCATGAAAGGAATGAGGATATTAACATTTCAGGCGCCATTACCGGCATGTATGGAGCCACCGCTTATAATCCGGTCGGAATTTTCCAGAACAAGGGATTTGAAGTTGCGCTTGGGTGGAACGATAAAATAGGCAAAAATTTTGAATATTTTGTTAAAGGTAATTTCAGTATAGCCCAGAATAAAGTTGTTTATTCCAACGAGCAGTTCCGCAACCATCCCTGGATGTACACCACGGGTCATCCTTCTGGTTGCAGATACGGGTATGTATTTGACAGGTATTTTGTAGAGAGTGATTTCGATGCCAATAACAAACCGGTTGCAGATATTGCCGATCAAAGTTTATTAGGTACTACACAGCCAGGGGATCTGAAGTATAAAGACCTGAGCAACGATGGCGTCATTGATGCCAATGACCAGACGGTAATTGGTGATCCTAAAATTCCTGAAATCAACTATGGTATCAATTTGGGATTCAAAACCTGCGGGTTTGATTTCAACGCTTTGATCATGGGTACCGGAAACAGTACTACCTACAACTCTGGTTACACTTACTGGGATTTCAATGGTAAAATCGGAAATGTACTGGAACACCACCTTGGCAGATGGGTACCGGGTTCTGGCCAGAACGCAACTTATCCAAGATTGAGCATCGCTGGTACCAACAATTATGTATCAAGTTCATATTGGGTACAGGACAATTCTTTTGTAAGATTTAAATATGTTGAGCTTGGTTATACATTGCCTTCGAAAGTTTCCAAAAAGATCGGAGCATCTAAAGTCCGCTTTTTTGTAAACGGGAACAATCTGTTTGTTTGGAGCAATGTCAAGGATAAAGATCCTGAGTTGCAGGAGAATGGATTGGCTTATCCAATTCCGCGTACCTATAGTGTAGGGCTCAATCTCAATTTTTAATTCTAAAACTTAAAGTGTATGAAAAATATTATCTATACTTTTGCATTATTACTGGCGTTGTTATCTTCCTGTTCAAGAGAAAGTATCAACAATGTGCCTTATGATTTTGCTAAGCCGGAGGTGATTTGTGCCGACTCGGCTAAGGTGGCCGGATTCGTCGCAAATGTCTATTCTTCCATGCCGACAGGCTATAACCGTATCTCCGGCCCTGCCATGGTAGCTTCCGCAACGGATGAGGCCGTTCATGCCGTGAGAGGTTCGGGAGCTGAACTTTGGGGTGAAGGAAGCTGGGGCCCTAATAATTTGTATGACAATACATTTGCGGCGTGCTACACTGGTATTCGCCATACCTTTGATTACACCGATATCATTGAACCAAAAATCAGGGATATCGTTGTCACTCCGGCAGGAAGGAAATTGTTTCATGGACAGGTTCTTTTCCTCCGTGCATTGTACAATTTCGAAATTTTCAAGAGATTTGGGGGATATCCGATTGTTCTGAAATCACTGGATGCTCTTACCGATGATTTGAACATTCCCCGTTCCAAATACGATGAATGTGTAAAATACATTTCTGATCTGTGCGACTCCGCTGCAACTATCTTACCGACTTCTTATCCTGCTGCTCAGCTTGGACGCGCTACCAAGGGGGCTGCCCTGGCATTGAAAGCAAGGTTATGGCTGTATGCTGCAAGTCCTTTGTTTAACGATCCATCCAAAACCAATGACGATCTGGAACACGGAGCCTATGATGCTAAAAAATGGGAAAAGGCTGCTGATGCCGCCGCTGCTGTTATCAATCTGAAAGAAAATGACAATCCGGTTTATGGATTATACGCTTCGTATGATGCCTTCTTTACTACACTGAATGGAAACAAGGAAATTATCCTTTCCCAAATGACTGCTGCCAGCAACACTGTTGAAAAGCAGAATGGTCCTGTCAGTATTACCGGCGGTCAGGGTGGTACCTGCCCTACCTGGGATCTTGTCAGCGACTATGAAATGGTGACTGGTATTCCCTTTGACTGGAGTTTGCCGGGAAGCCAGGCAAATCCATGGGCAAACAGGGATCCCCGTTTTGCAAAGAGTATTTTGTACAACGGCGCGACCTGGATGAACAACATGACCATTCAGACTTACGAAGGCGGTCCTGATAAAGTCGGGAACAATGCCACCCGGACTGGTTTTTATTTAAGGAAATTCCTGGGCATCGGTGCAAGATGGAATGCACCTACCGGTACCACCTACCATTGTTTCCCATTATTCCGCTACGGAGAAGTCCTGCTGAATTATGCTGAAGCCATGAACGAAGCCTACGGTCCGGATGTTGACCCGAAGGGATATGGAATGACAGCGCGTCAGGCCGTTGCCTTGATTCGCACAAGGGCTGGTTTAACCGGCAACAAGGATTTTTCGGTAACCACAGCAGCTAATTATGTACCTGCCGGTGATAAGGCAAAAATGCGCACTGCCCTTCAGCATGAACGCAGGATCGAACTTGTTTTTGAAGAACATCGTCATCTTGATTTAAGAAGATGGAAGCTCGCTGAAACCGTACTGAATCAGCCGGTACATGGATTACAGATTGTTAAGAATGCCGACAATACTTATACATACACACCTATCGAGGTAGAAAAGCGTGTATTTGATGCTAAGATGTATCTGTATCCTTTCCTGCAAACGGAAATAGCAAGGAATAAGAATTTAGTTCAAAATACTGGCTGGTCTAATTAGTAATAAAATTATGAACATCATGAAAAGAATTCTTACATTTATATTGTTTATCATTATTGCCGGTAATCTATTGGCACAGGAGATTACAGTCTCGGGGCGTATCTTATCCGGAGAGGATAATTTGGCACTTCCCGGTGTGACTGTAGTCGTCAAGGGAACAACGTTGGGAACGATATCTGATGTGGATGGTAATTATAAAATTAAAGTTCCTTCCAAAAGCGCTGTTTTGAAATTTAGCTCGATAGGGTTTGTTACGCAGGAAATGACGGTGGGAAACCGTACTGCCATTAATATTACCTTAAAACCAAATGTTACCGCTTTAAGTGAAGTTGTTGCCGTAGGTTATGGCCAACAGAAAAAAGCGAGCGTCAGTGGCGCTATTTCTTCAATCAATAATGAACAATTGAAACGTCAGTCTACATCGAACCTTACCAGTTCCATTGGCGGTAAAGTGACCGGTGTATTGGTTCGTTTGAACGATGGTAATATTGGTGGTGGTGACAACCGCTACACCAATCAAACCATGGACGATGCTTCCATTTATATTCGAGGTTTAGCTACAACCAATAATGCGGCCCCTCTGGTTCTTGTCGACGGGATCGAAACAAATTTTTCCAGGATCAATCCAGAGGATATTGAACAGTTCACCGTACTGAAGGATGCATCGGCAACTGCAGTATATGGGGTAAGGGGCGCTAACGGCGTTATTCTGATCACTACAAAAACCGGTTCATTGGGAAAACCAAAATTAACATTGAGTTCCCAGTTAAGAATGCACCAGCCTTTGAAATACCCGCATCCTTTGCGTGCTTATGATTATGCTGTTTTGTATAATGAAGCTTTAAGGAATGGCGGACTTGCTGAAAAGTACACGCAGGAAGACCTCGATCACTGGAAGACCGGCGATGATCCTGTCGGGCACCCGGATGTTGACTGGTATAATGAATTGCTGAAAGATCACTTTTGGGAACAACAGCATATCATGACACTTTCAGGTGGAACAGAATCTGTAAAGTATTATGTTTCCGGTGAATATGACCATGCCGGCGGGCCTTTTGATGCAGCGCCCGGTTTGGAATCAAAATACAACCGTTACAATTTGCGTTCAAACTTTGACTTTACCATTACCAAGACCACTGAGTTGAGTGTAAAGTTGAATGGACGTTACGAGTATAAGGGTGATGTTAACCATGGTGAATCTACCGGACAGCGTTATTATGGATCCTTCTGGTATGATATTGATAACCATTTGGGCAATCAATCTCAGATTTACAATCCAAACGGAACCTACGCTTTTGTACTTGCCGGCTGGAATGCAATGGCCGATTTGAAAGATGGTGGTTACCGCACACGTATGACCAGTGTTGGCGAGTCCAGTTTCAATCTGAAACAGAAACTTGATTTCATTATCAAAGGCCTTTCTGCAAGGGGGATGTTTGGTATGATTTATGGCTCCGGAACGAGGAAGCAGATCGGTGGTGAGCAAATGCCTGAACTTTGGGATTACGATTACCAGACCCAGAAATATAAGTTAAGAAGGGCAAAAGCCGTTCCTACCATGGGTGTAGATGCTCTTTCCTACACAAGGAGATTGCATTATGAAGCTGCTGTCAATTATGACCGGACCTTTGACAAACACCATGTAACAGGAATGGCCACCTACAACCAGGATTCCAGGTATACTGATTATACCTTGCCGGTAAGTTACCGGGGTCTTGCCGGCAGAGCAACCTACGATTACAAATCAAGGTATTTTGCTGAAATGAACCTTGGTTACAATGGTTCTGACCAGTTCGCAAAAGGACACCGCTATGCTTTGTTGCCGGCCGGTTCATTGGGCTGGATTATTTCGGAAGAAAAATTCATGAAGGATAACGTAAGGTTTGTCAACTTCCTGAAATTAAGAGGTTCTTATGGGGATACCGGTAATGATCAAATTGGTGGATACCGTTTTTTGTACCGATACCAGTTTAGTGGTACTTCTGGTACCAGATGGTTCGAATATGCACCGGAAACCTATAATTTTGGGTTAACACCTGTAAGCATGTATGGAATGGCCGAAGGTACTTTGGGTAATGATAAAGTTGCCTGGGAAATTGCCCACAAAGCCGATCTTGGTCTGGAAATGAAAGCATTTAACAATCACCTGAACCTGACCGCTGATGTTTTCCAGGAAAAACGTGATAATATCCTTGTTATCAGAGGTGATATTCCACAGATTTCCGGCTTGACCAGTTCGCAGATTCCTGCCATGAACCTGGGTAAAGTTACCAACAAGGGTTATGAAATTGCAGTTTCCTACAACAACAATATTGGTGACTTTGGTTACACTGCGGGAATCAACTATACCTATGCCCATAATAACATCGACTACATTGCCGAGGTTCAAAAACAACATGCTTATCAGATGAGGGTTAATCACCCGATTGGCCAAACCTTCGGGTATGTCTGGACCGGTAAGTTCTACGATTATCCTGATTTGACAAATCCTGATGTTCCCAAACCTGAAGGAACTATTTATGCTGGTGACCTTATGTTTAAAGACATCAATGGTGACAAGAAGATTGATGATCAGGACAGAACTGCTATTGGTTATCCTACCATGCCGGAAGTTATGGTTGGTATAACATTGGATCTAAGCTATAAAAATTTCTACCTGAATACTTTCTGGCAGGGCGCTACTAATACCAGTGTTTCTTTTGGAGCAGCAATGAGGTATGAATTTACTCCGAATGTATACTCTATCCATTTGGGACGCTGGGTTTATGATGAAGCGCGCGGTCTTGACACCAGGGCAACGGCAACCTATCCTTCATTGCATTTCCCTTCATCGCCTCAGACTAAAACCATGTCAACCTTTAATTTGTTGAATGGGGAATATATCCGTTTGAAGAATGTTGAGTTTGGCTACAATTTCCCGAAGAGCATTGCTCAGAAGCTGAAATTTTCTGAACTTAGGGTTTACATCGCCGGTTCTAACCTGTTAACTTTTGATCATCTCAAATACGTTGATCCAGAGTATACCAGTGGTGGTGCAGGTAATACTTACCCACAGACGAAGTTTTATGCTGCTGGACTTTATATTACATTTTAGTTTGAATAAAAGTAAAATCAATCACTATGTATAAGATAAATTTATTATTAATCTGTATAGTTCTTTTATTTGCGTCTTGTGCACAGGATCAATCAAAATTGCTTGACCCGGCAACAAGCGTGATTACAGATAAAGATGTATTCGCCAGTGCACAGTATGCTGACCGGTTTCTTACCGATTGCTATGGATGGATTTTGCCAGTATATGCCACGACGGGGAACAATGGTACCCGCTGGAGAGGAACAGACGGTATGCTCGAAATTACCACTGACAATGGTTCAAGTAACCTTAATACAAACAGTGGTTTCGGAACATTTAATACCGGGGCGTGGACCGCTGCTTCCACCGGAATGTTCTGGGGTTCTGACTGGACCCAAGGTTTCCAGGCTATCCGTGCTCTTAATCTTTATTTAAAGAATATCGATAATGTGCCGGTTGATCCTGAATATAACTTTGATGAGTCGGTCAGGGCTAACCGGAAAGCAGAAGCAAAGTTCCTGCTGGCATGGTTTTATGCTGAACTTAACAAGGAATTCGGAGGCCTTCCAATTGTGAAAGATGTTTTTGCAGTTGCCGATAACATGAAAGTTCCAAGAAGCACTTTTGATGAAACGGTTGCTTATATTACAACACTGTGTGATGAAGCCGCTGCCGTTCTGCCTATCTCTTATCCTGATGATCAGCTTGGCAGGGTTACCAAAGGAGCTGCCCTGGCTTTAAAAGCGCGCACGTTGCTTTATGCTGCCAGTCCGCTTTGGAACAATTCAGCCAAACCTTTGGATTCTCCTTACCGCGGCAAGTATGATGCCAATAAATGGAAGCTTGCTGCACAGGCTTGTAAAGCTGTAATAGATATGGGTATATACGATCTTCATCCTGATTTGTCTAACCTGTTCACTACGGTTACCAATAAGGAAATCATCTTTGCCCACATGATGCGGCCTCAATGTTACATGACCATGATCAGCGTTCCTTATAAGCTTAATAAAACAGGTGTTGGCGGTAAGAGCGGTTGCAACCAGGTAAGCTATAACATGGTTAAACAGTACGAGATCCTGAAAAACGGTGTCGCTTATTCAATCGACGACCCGGCGTCAGGATATGATCCAAACGATCCTTTTAAAAATCGCGATCCGAGATTCTACAGAGACTGTATGTTCAATGGTTCTAAGTTCATGGGACAAACAGTTTCAGTAGGTGTAGCTGAAGCAGGTGCTCCCAAGACTCCGATCCACAACTGTTCTGAGATCAGCCCTTATTATACCTATGTGTATGCTGTAAAATTTGCTGATCTGACCTATCAGATTTCTGTCGATGGCCGTAATCCGGTGAATACCCCGGTTAACTTTGCAAATTATCCTTACATCCGGTATGCAGAAATCTTGCTGGACTATGCCGAAGCGATGAACGAAGCCTATGGTCCGGAAGTTGACGGATTGGGAATTGGAATGACAGCATTGCAGGCTGTTAATAAAGTTAGAACAAGAGCTGCTTATGTTCCTGGTAAACAGGAATATTTGGGTTATGCCGGCAGTATGCCTGAAATTCCATCCGGGCTCTCTAAGGATGCTATGCGTACCAAGATTCATCATGAAAGAAGGGTTGAATTGACATACGAAGAACATCGTTTCTGGGATTGCCGCCGCTGGAAAGAGGCACCTGACGAGGACATCCTCGCTCAGATACCTACCTATAAAGCTGATGGAACTGTTCAGTATCCGATCCAGGTCATTGATCATCGTCCTTTTGATAGCAAGATGTATCGTATGCCAATACCGGAATCTGAAACATTTGCTGATCCTGAACTGAAACAAAATCCAGGTTGGAATATGAGCGAAGAGACTTCAGAAGATTAAAACTTTTTGCTTACTACATAAATACCCACGCAAGATACTTGCGTGGGTATTTTGTTTTATAAAATCGATTAAAGATTCTGGTAATTTTTATAAAGCTTTATCCTTCCTGGATTATGAATGTGACTCGCTAATGTTTAAAATATCGGGTATATTGAAATAAGAAATTCGTTTACATGTTTTTTACCAAAAAATTCTGGCCTTTTCCTGTGAACTGGGAAATATCAAATTATAAAAAAATCATTTTCTCATTAAGCAAAAATAAATATTGCTATTTTTGGATCTTGTGGCAGAAAGGATAATATATGAAAAACTTACTTTATCTGAGAAAGATAAATATTTAAGTGTGTTTATAAATTAATCAAAGCATCTATTAAATGTAATTTATAACAATGCTGAATCATGAGAAAAACTAAATTTTTACTTCTCTTCTTCTCTTCTCTTTTACTGGTTTTTACCTGTCGTGTTTCCTTCGGACAAGAGCAAGATAGTAATCAATGCTGGAAAGCAGGCATTGCCAGAACCGTGATTACTCCGGAACAGCCGATGTGGATGTCGGGTTACGCTGTGCGAACTCACGAAGCGGATGGTATTATTCATGAGTTGTGGGCGAAAGCTTTAATAATTGTAGACAAAAATGGCGAAAGGGCTTTGCTTGTCACAACAGATCTTGACGCCTTTCCAAAGTATTTATCCGATCGCATACGAAACCGGATAGAAAAGATATACGGATTGAAAAGATCCCGGATCTTATTAAACAGCTCGCATACTCATTCAGGACCAGTATTGCAGGGTTTGTATAATTGTTATCAATATGATTCACTTGAAGTTGGTAAAATAAAGAATTACTCCGAAAAGTTGGAGGATAAAATAATATCGATCGTGGGAGAGGCCGTTAAATCTGCAAAACCTGCGAGACTTTATGCTCTGAACGGTATTACAAGATTCCAGGTAAACCGGAGGAATAACAAGGAATATGAATTGACCAATTTGACGGAATTAAAAGGCCCTAATGATTATTCCGTTCCCGTGATTAAAATTGTGGATTTATCCGGTAAACCCATGGCCGTCGCCTTTGGTTATGCCTGCCACAATACCACCTTGGATGGATATCAATGGTGCGGGGATTACGCCGGTTTTGCACAAATTGAACTGGAAAGGGCTTATCCCGGGATTACGGCCATGTTTTTTCAAGGCGCCGGCGCTGATCAAAATCCGTTGCCTCGCCGGAAAATTTCATTGGCTCAGCAATACGGGAGAGAATTGGCTGCCGCGGTTGAAAGAGTATTGGACGAAAATATGAAGGAGCTTAAACCGGAATTGAAAATCGCCTACTCGGAAATACCGTTGGAATTATCCAATCCTCCGGCCAACGATGTTTTGTTAAAAATGATTCAAAGTTCTACCGGTTATGTGAAAAAATGGGCTGAAGATCTTTTAACCAGTATACAGAAAGGGGAAAATATTCCATCCTCTTATCCATATCCTGTTCAGGTTTGGAAGATTGGTGACCTTCCTGTTTTTAGCCTGGGAGGCGAGGTTGTCGTTCAATATTCTCTTGAATTGAAAAGACTATTTGGACAGAATGCTTTTGTTTTGAGTTATTGCAATGATGTAATGGCCTATATCCCGTCTGACGAAATTCTTAAGGAAGGTGGATATGAAGGTGATACCTCCATGATTGCTTTCGGTTTACCGGCACCCTGGAAAAGTAATGTTGAAAAACTAATTATGGAAGAAGCCATCCGGCTGGCTAAAATTGCTGATGTACCTCTGGAAAAGCAATGATCTAATGCTAATTATAGACAAAATATAAAACCGGAAGTATTTGTAAAGCAAAGTTCTTTTGCCGGGATTAAAAAAACGAAACTGAAAAGAAAAAGAAGGTATTTGAGGACTAATATTAAGAACAGAAACTTTTAAAATGAATAATATAAAGAAAAACATTGGCGTAATTTTTTTTGTGGTTGTATTTATTGTTTTTTATTCAAAGGCAGATTCCGGGAATATGGTTCGATCTGCTGTTTATGATAATGATATTAGTCTTGCAAATATACCCGAAGATACACCTGTCAGGCCCTTACCCCAATCAGCCATCATTGTCCGGGGAAATAAAAGGCATCCATGCCTTAACATCACAGAAAATGACGTGGTTGAGGCCAAAAAACGAATAGCAAAATATGATTGGGCGAAAAAGAATTATGAAGCTATTATCAGGGAAGCCGATCATTGGATGAAAGAAACCGAGCAATACTGGTTAAAATTTCTTCCGGAGAAGGGGGCTGCTTATGCCTATGGTTTCACTGGTTGCCCGATTTGCGGCAGTGCCACCGGAACCTGGGGGGATGCCAATTGTTCCTGGGATAATCCGGGTCATGTCAAATGCGCGAAGGGGCATGTCTTGCCGGATGCGGAACACCCGGATGATGGCAAAGGGTATGTTGCTCCTGATGGAAGAACTCATTATTTCGTGGGACAGTGGAATGCCTGGGTAACCGAACAGTGGCGGGGCGTTCCCTATATTTTGGGGCAGGCCTATTTATTGACGGGCGATGAACGGTATGCTGAACGTGGCTTGTTTTTTTTAGATGCCATGGCATCCATTTATAAAGAGTCCACTACGGGTTCATGGGATTACCCTGACCCTAAAAGAAGTGGACGATTTGCCAGACCTTTATATCAGGTAGCCCGTTCGTTAGTGATTTTTGCCGACTCTTATGACTTTCTCTATAACAGTCCTGCGGCAGAGGCGCCTTCGCTTCGTCCCGGGATGACTCGCCGTCGTAACATTGAGGAAAATATGCTGCAGGACGGGGCCTATTATTGTTATACGCACAGCGGGAAAGGTTATTTAACCAACGGGCAGGCGGATTATCTCAGAGGCGCATTGGCAGTTGGTTGTTTGCTGGATATACCGGAATATATCGATGCTGCCGTAAAGAGTTCATACTCCATTAATATAATGCTGGCCAACAATATTGACCGTGATGGCCGTTATTATGAAACCTCGGAAGGGTACGCCATGCATGCAAGGAGTCTTTATCTTACCTATGCGGAACCTCTTTTAAACCTGAGGAATAAAGAATATCCCATCGGGTTGAATCTTTATGACAACCCAAGGGTACAGGCCACCATTACTTTGCCCGATTTGCGGTTTCAGCTTAATGGACGCAGGCCTAATTACGGCGATTGTACCCCGGAACCGGGTTATCTGAATACGAAAGGCCATCCATTCAGCAATGACGATTACCAGTTCATGGAGCGTTTATATGCAAAAAGCTCCGACAAGGCAAAACAACGGGAGTATGGGATGATATTGAATTACCTTACCAACGATAGTATTGATCGGTTCCGGAGCAAGAGTAATTTTGACTGGTTATTATGGCACGCCAAAGAATCAACTGGTACAAAAGGTAAATTGCCATCTGAATTAGACCGTGAGGTAACAAAGAGCTGGTTTGCCGGCATGAGGGGCGTGGCTATACTACGGGAAGGTGGGCAGTCAACCCTGCTGCGTTATGGGCCTTCCATTTATCATGGCCACTACGATGATCTTGGTCTGCTTTATAATGCAAATGGTTATGAGCTTTCCTATGAAATTGGTTATGGTTTGAGTTCTACTCATTGTCAGGTGGGTTGGTCCAATAGTACGGTAAGTCATGCTTTGGTTACGGTAAATGAAAAGAACCAATTGGAAGCAGATGGCAGTGGCGGCAGTCTCCGTGGTTTTGCAGCCTTACCCTCCGTCCATTTTGTTGACGCTGACAGTCCCTTGAGTTATATTAAAGAGGGGGTCCGCGATTACCGGCGTTCACTGGCCGTTGTAGGGGCTGGTTATACAGTGGATTGTTTTCATGTTGAAGGCGGCAGCCAGCATGATTACGGCTTTGGGAGTATCGGTACATCCCTTGAACCCTTTGGCGTTCAGGAATTGCAAGCAAAGCCCGGCAGTCTTGCAGAGGGATACGAGTGGGGTCAGAAAATCGGTATCGATGGCGACATCACTGGTTATCCAAACAAACCTGCCTGGAATGCTCCTCCGGGGAATGGTTATGGATTCTTTTTTGATGTGCGCAAAGCCAGTCCAACCGGACAACCCTGGGGAGGGATCTGGAATATCTCTGAGATCAAGCCCAGTAATTTAAAAACCGTATGGGACAATAGTTCAGAGGCAACGAACGACCATCAAACCAAACTGCGCCTGTTTATGGTCGGCGATGCATCGGAACCCGTATTTGCCAAGGCTCCGGGGCTTTATCCCAATTTGCCGAAAGCCAGTTATCTATTGGCACGGCGTAGCGGAAAAGATCTAAAAAGTACTTTCCTGGCTGTTTACGAGCCTTATGATAACAGTTCAAATGGCCCGGCTCCAAAGTTGGAACGGGTCGAACGTATTGGTGACCGGGCAATCGCAGTTTACCGGGTCAATGGTTTAGTGGATATTTTGCTCTTCGGGCCTCACCGGATTAATTCAGTTTACGGCTCTATTGATTTTAAGGGTGATTTTGCTTACCTCACCGGGAACGGGGAATCGCTCCGGCAGGCCGAATCGCTTGGAACGGATTATTTGTCGGTTGGAGGCCGTGTATTGATTGAAGGCAAAGGTTCAGTGACTGCGAAAGTGGTAAAGAGTAACGTCAATGCCTGCACGGTTGACCTTGATGTCAAAGTTCCTGCAGGCCTTGCTGGGCAGACTGCCATTTTTTCGAATACAGCCTGGACCCGGACCAGCGGTTACCGGATTGAAAAGGCCGGAGGGCAGCGGCTGGTATTGAAAGCCTCCTCCTTAAGCCTGGGCTTGGGCCATGTCAGTAAAAAAATGGCGGACAGTACGATCCTGAGCGACATCCCTCATGAATTTACCAAGGATATCAAGTGGAAATCTTCAAGGTATTTCGAGGGCAAGATGATGGCAGGACATGAAAATGGAATGGCACGGATTAATACTGTTAAGGGCGGTTCACCGATGACAATTACGGTGGCACCAGGTTCCACTTTGAAAGAAGGTGAACAATTCGACTACATGGATGTGTCGCCGGGCGATAAGGTCTATATTGCCTTGCCGAAAGTCTGGTCATCGTCCGATGTCAAAGCTTCACCAAAGCCTCACTGAATCGTTATTAAGTAATATCAATAATATAATGTCGTATTCTTAGGCTGAAGGAGTTTAGACTATAGGCTGAAGGTTCATAATATCCCCCTTTTACCTTTAGCCTAAACACCTATAGCCTGTAATCCTCAGGTTGTACGACACAATTAGCTTCACTGATCTTCTATTCCCTTAATCAAAAAATAGGATTTTGTATAACTTGTGGTAAAAAATAGCAAGCGGGAAAAATGGGGAAATGGGGAAAATGGAGTTAGTTAGGCTGAATACTTAAGGAGGAGTTACCTTACCTTAACCTTAAGCCCAATGTTTAGATGAATTTATCAAAATAGCTGGTTAATAAGCGAAAATGGAATTTTGTCGTACACCCAAATTAAAGCCCGTAGAGACGCGATTTATCGCGTCTGATTATCCTTATTAGAACGGCAATAGAGACGCGATAAAGATGCGATAGAGACGCGATAAATCGCGTCTGTACGAGGGGGAGAAAATCTTTGATTATGAAACCTATTAAAAATGCATTATTATTAATTATTCTTCTGCTGTGTTTTGGTTTAAACAGCAAATCACAGATGACTTATTACGCGGCTGCAGAGGCGAAGGGCAGCGGGGATGGGTCTTCGGCTGCAAATGCGGCGGAATATGTGAGTAAACCGTTTTGGAGTAAGTTGCAGGAGGGATTGAGCAAGAGTGCTATAACGGTATGGTTGTGTAAAGGAGAATATCATTCGGGCACGTTGAATTTAGCTTTGATGGGTGATCCGATGCATCAGCTTACGGTTAGAGCTGAAAAGGATGATCAGGTTGTTATGGTTGCAGATTCCTCCATGGCTTATATTCTTAACCTTAAAGGCGCCGAAAACATGCTGGTCAGGGGTATGATTTTCAAAGGACCCGTTAGTAGTTTTGCTGTGGCGTGTTTTGCCGATGGGAAACGGGCTGCCAAAAATCTGACCATTGAAAATTGTCAGTTCCTGGATCTTGAGAAGGCTAAATTTGGAGGCCTTCTTCTGGCGGAAGCGAGCAATATCATTGTTCGAGGCTGCACTTTTAAGAACGTTGGTGTTGGCGGAGGATCACATATGATCTATTCAAATACCAACTCCAGGGATCTTTCGGTGATAGGGTGCAGTTTTACGGATTGCAAAGGGGACTATGTGCGGTTCAGGAACGGGACGGGTTATGTCAGAGTGGATTCATGCAGTTTTAGCAGCAAAGATCTTATTTATAACAATGAATTTATTCTTGTTACCCTGTTCAATGATGTTAATCCCGGAGATGAATTTTTTGGGACGGATTATCAGTTTACCAATAATAAGTTCACTTATGAGGTGGAAGGGCGCCGCCAACATGCCATACAGTTTCGTTGCGATGGTTACAATGTGTCACCTGAGGATGGTTTGAATTACCAGGTGAGCGAAACTGAATGTAAAATCCTGAATAGCGGCACCGTGAGTGAGAAAGCCATCCTATTGAAGGATCAGATGGAATTGGACAATTCAAGAATAAAGGTTTACGGGAATACCTATTCCAATGTTGACCACCGGGTGGTTTACTGGTATCATCCAAACTATGGAGCTAAGAATAAAGACAATGGCTTCTGCGATATTTCGGACTGGCCCTCTAAAAGTGGAGTGGTTGCAAAGACTCCCTGCATCGTAAACGGTGATTTTGAAATGAGGGGATATTTTCTCCGGAAATGGCAGTATTCAGGATCAGCGCCCATTGTTCACACTGGCTTGAACGAAACCTCTAAAGCAGTACTCCTTGATTCCAACCAGCCCCAGGAGTTGTATCAGCTGCTTAATAATACAAAATCGAATTGGGAAATGGATTGCCTGTTCGCTGTTGGTGAATCTTCGGGTCCAGGAAACGTCTTTCGGATCGATATTGGCCATAACGAACTTAATGATTCAAGGGTTTCCATTGCAATAAACGACAAGGGACAGACGGGTATTTTAGACGATGAGAAATTTATTGAATTGCCTGAACTGGGTAAAATTGATTTTTCGGCTGTTTCGACTTCCGGTAAAGATGAAAAATTGATATGGTACCATTTAAGATTAACCGGGAATTATTCAGTTGATAAGCCATCTGTTGATGTCTCCTTAAGTGAGGGAAATTCCATGGTTCTTAATAAAGCTGTCCGGCATCTTTCTTTTTGGGTAAATGGGACTCCTCCTTTAAATGCAAAACCTTCCCTTGTAAATTTCTTTGGGAATTCCGGTAAGGTTATCGTTGATGAAGTTGAATTTAAGTGAATGTTATAGCTGATGTGCTGATGTGCTAATGAGATGATGTGCTGATGAGATGATGTGCTGATGTGTTGATATGCTAATGAGATGATGTGGTGATGAGTTGATGTACTGATGTGAGAGATGATGAGTAAGCCATGAGTAAGCCATGAGTAAACCATGAGTAAACGATGAGTAAACCATGAGTAAGCCATGAGTAAAGCATGAGTAAAGCATGAGTAAACGATGAGTAAGCCATGAGTAAACGATGAGTGGGTATGTTAATGGTTAATGGTTAGTGATTAATGGTTAATGATTAGCAAATGAGTGGGATGATGTGCTGAGGTGTATCAGATGCATGATGATCAGATACACATTGAATTACTTGCCAAGGATGAAAATTACTAATTCAAAAACAGGCTTTAGGCTTTAGGTTGAAGGTTGTGAATTTATTTAACAGAAGTATTTTCCTGATCTTTTTCAATTTTTTTTAACGGAATGACATTAATTCATAATTTTAGATTTTTAATCCTTAATTCTTTTTTTAGTATGATCCGAAAAAATGCCTTTTTAATTCTTCTGTTGTTACTCATTTCTATTGTGGGTGTTAACGCTGCGGAGAAAGGTGATAAATTAGTTTGGGGAATCAACGCGATTGACCTGGGGCCGGTTGGTAACGGCAAAGTTACCCTGGAAAATTTATTGGCAGGAAAGAATGTATTGTCCCTGAATAAATTTTATCGTGCCGGCGGGGATAATTCACCTGTTACACCAACAGAATGCCGGATTGCCTATAATTCTGATACCCTGTACGTGGTATTTCGCTGTACAGAGAATAATATGCAGTTCCCGACAAAAAGCCATGAAGACTGGTATTCTCAGTTGTATTCGGCTACCGAGCAGGATGCCTGTTTCCCGGATAAAGTTGATTTCTTTGTCTTCCCGGACCTGGGTAATGCATCGCGCTACCAGTTTGCCCTGACCAAAGATGGACAGCATTTTGGTAATAAAGTAAATGTTCCGGTTGCTGAGAAATTGATTTTCACAGACGAAAAGAAACAAGAGAAGTCTGAAAAGGTGACCGCTTTTAAAGCTTCTGTAATTAACAAAGATAAAGAATGGATCGGATTGATAAAGATTCCCTGGTCAACCGTTGGGGGAAAACCAAAGACTTCTTTTGGAATAACACCCATACGGTCGAGGTGGCGCGATTCGGAAGTCAGCAGCCCAGTTGCTCTGGATTTTAATGAAAGACCATCGGCGGATCTGTATCTTGAAACCCGCCTGATGGATAAAGCGAAAATATATTCTTATAATAAGACTTTATGTTCCTTGCCTTCCGGGGCTATGCGCTGGCAACGGCCGGCTCTTCTTGATCATCCCAACAAGGATTTAATGCAGCAGATATGGGATATGCAACAACAACTGCAGAATCCGACTGATGATAAGAATTTTGAACAGAGAATTTATCTGACTCAAAGGTGGTTTGATTTACTGGTGCTGGAAGGTTTCGGTTTCAATACGGGCCAGGGTTCTATCGTAGATGAAAACATGTATCCCTCGGCTCTTCGAACAAAGATTAATAAGACTTTGCGGGAGAAAAACAGTATTGAGGCCCATAAAATACTGGACTCTTATTTGCATAAACTGGACAAGGTTTCAAAGCAATGGTTTGCCGATGGGTCCGTGGGCAATATTCTGAAAAAGGAATGGAAAAGCATTTCTGAATTGAAAAGCACGGAAGAGAAGGGCAATATACTGATCATGCATTGTATGGCGGAAGATTTGGCAGTTGATCTGAACCTGTCTTTGCCTAAAGAGGGAGGTGTAAGACTTTACGCCAACGATCAGGGTTACTTTAAACCGGCTGAACTTTCTCCCTTGAATGTTTTTAAGGAACCTGGGAAATATATTATTTCTGACAGACCTGACAGGTTTTCAAAACCTGTCAGGTCTATTGTGTTTGAAGAGAAGCCATTCAGGATTACCCTGTTTGATGTGGATGGAAAAGAAAAGCTGCAGATTAAGGGATCCAATATTTCTTTCAGGGTTGGACAGGATGGGAAAATTATTGCAGTAGATTTCAGAAATCATTTGGATAAAAATGAAGTGATCTATGGATTTGGTGAAAAGAGCGACCGGTTCAATCAGAACGGGAATGTGCTTACCCTCTGGGGAATGGATGTCTGGAATGACTTAACAGTTGGATTACGAAATGAAAGTTATAAACCTATCCCCATTTTCCACAGTTCCAAGGGATATATGGCTTTCGATAACTCTTCCTACCGCTTACGGGCTGATATTGGCAATACACAGCCAGACCAGTACAGGATCAGCCAGTTTGGACCAATCTTTGACTATTACATTTGGGTCAGTTCTCCGGAGCAGGCGCTTCAATCGTATACCTCCCTGACGGGGAAACCTATCTTGCCGCCTAAATGGGCCTTTGAACCGTGGATGGGACGTACCGGTCGCAGCTGGACCAATGATGCACCAGACCATGATCCCGTAGCCGAACAGATGAGGGTCGTGAAGAAATTTGCCGAATTAGACATTCCTCACTCTGCCATTTACGCTGAAGGGAGCACTGCTAATACTCCCGCAGTTCATTCCTTTATGGCTCCAAGGGGGATTAAGGTGCTATCCTGGTATTTTCCTGCAATCTCTCCAAGAGAGCAAAAGAAATTAATGCCGGAATATAAAACTGAGGATCTTCCTGTCCTTAAAACAGATACAACTATTCCTAATAAGGTCATCGATTATGTTGATTTTACGAATCCTCAGGCTAAGGAGGTTTCCAAAAGATGGTGGAAGCTTCGTCTCGATCTTGGGGTGGCAGGAAGTATGATCGATTTCGGGGATAGAGTTCCCGAAGATGCTGTATTTTATGACGGGAGGAAGGGTGCAGAGATGCATAATTTCATGTCCTATGATTATCACAGAACCTACAGTGAAGTTTTCAGGGACCGACGTGGAGATGATTATATCTTATTCGGAAGGGCAGCAGCCCCGGGAACGCAGAAATTTGCTGCACAGTTTTCAGGTGATGTTCGTGCCAATTTTGTGGGACTGTATGGCGGCATGAAAGGAGTTTTGAATCTTAGCTCCTGCGGATTTTCAACCTGGGGAAGTGATTTAGGCGGATTCAGGGCCTGGGCCGAACCGGAAGTATATATGCGATGGACCCAGTTTGCCTGCTTCTCACCTTTAATGCGCTGCCACGGAAGAACGCCCCGCGAGCCATGGAATTTCAGTGAAAATGCAGTTGCCAACTATAAACATTATACCTGGGTCAGAGAAAACCTGCTTAACTATATCTATAATACGGCAGTAAGGGCCCATGAAACCGGTATTCCTATGATGCGCTCAATGGCTGTTGCATTCCCTGAACAAGATGCATTAGCTGGAATTGACGATCAGTACATGTTTGGAAGGGATCTGCTCGTGGCTCCTGTAGTCAGTGACAGCTATTCGAGAACTATTTCATTTCCTGCCGGTAAATGGATCGATCTGTGGAGTGGTAAGGCTCAATCCGGTTCATCAACCGTACAATATGATGCTCCTATTGAAACCATTCCGGTATTTCTTAAAGAAGGAGCGGCTATTCCTGTACGCTTGAACAGTAATCTGAAGTTTGGGGAAAGCATGACCAGCAATCAGGTCGGGGCTCTGATTGTTACCGCACCTAAAGATAAGGAAGAGGTTTCGTTGGTAAATGATCAGAATAAAGCTGCTTCAGTCAGCCTGCAGAGCAATTCGAATTCTTTCAGTGTGCAAATGAATAATTTACCTGAAATGACTTACCTGATTGTTTATGATAGTTCTGTAAGCGGAATTAAAATCGAAGGGAAAAGCATTCCTCAATTAAATAAAGAGGAACAAAAGACCCTCCCCGTAGGTTGGTATAAGGATTCCACTGCGAACAGGGTTATTGTTCGGTTGCCGAAAGGAATCAAAAATGAGGTTGAAATATTAAAATAAAAATTAACAAATATGTCTGAACTGTGATTGAAGCAGATTGAGCGGATTAAGCAGACATTGTAATCTGCTTGATTTTCTTAATCGTGGTTCAGATGACACGCTTATGAAACACTATTTATTTTTATTGATTGCAGCTTTTGGTGTAGGGTTCTCGAATGTTGGTTTAAGTAAGGATCTGTCAAGTTGCAGGGCTTATTTGCACAATGATACCCTCACGCTTGAAAATGGGAAAATGTTCCAGCACTTTAGATGGAACAACGGCAATATTGTCCGTTTAGCTTATGGCTTACAATCCTCCGCTCACTCCGGTCTCCGGTCTCCGGTCTCCGGTTCCCCTTCTTCCCAAAACGGCCAGCTTCTGATTTCGGAACAGAAGGCAACTCCGGTAACTGAACCTTACCTTAAAGTTGCCGTTAGTTGTTCTGTTGGAAAATTAAACGTGCAAAGAGTGTTCAGGATCTTTCCGCAATGTCCGGCCATGGCTTGTGATTTATATTTTAAAGGTTCAGTTGAGGATGGATCAAGTGACCTGAGTAAACTCCAGGAAGAATTAATAACGCGTGGAAATGAAAGAGTCCCTTTACAGGGAGGAGTACAATGGAAAGCAAGATCGGTGGAATTTTATGATGCCACAGACCGGAATAACACGCTTGTCCAAACTTATGACCGGCTGGCGTTTATACAGGACTGTCAGCTGAGGGGAAACCTGCTTTTACTGGAAAATTGCCTGACGGGTCAGCGATTATTTATTTTGAAAGAAGCACCTACCTCTTCCGTTCAGCTTTATTATCCTGGCTATGATTTTACACTGAGAAGGGATGAGGTTAAGATGATCGGGAATGGAATGGCTCCTGCCGATTTAAACGATTCTACCTGGGTCAGGGCTTATGGAACAGTTATCGGATTATCCGAATCCAGGGATGAATTGGGCATTCTTACCTCCTTAAAGGAGTATCAGCGTACTATACGCATTCATCAGTCCGGTCGTGATGAGATGGTTATGATGAATACCTGGGGCGACCGTTCACAGGATTCGCACATTGGAGAGAAATTTGCTCTGTCAGAACTTGAAGCTGGCGCCAAGCTGGGTATTACTCATTTCCAGTTGGACGATGGCTGGCAATATGGCCGTTCACCGGCCTCAGCTCAAAAGGGAGGGTCATTTGATAAAATCTGGAAAGATGATAAGTACTGGAAAGTCAACCCGGAAAGATTTCCTAATGGATTCGGCCCTGTTGTTAAAAAAGGGAAAGAACTTGGGATAGAAATTTGTCTTTGGTTCAATCCAAGCTATGATAATCACTATGAAAGTTGGGCAAAGGACGCAGATGTACTCATCGGTTTTTACAAAGAATACGGTATCCGCACCTTTAAGATCGATGGTGTGAATATCCCCGATAAAAAGTCTGAGATCAATTTCAGGAAATTCCTGGACAAAGTGAATCAGGAAACTAACCATAACATTGTTGTAAATTTTGATGTTACCAATCAAAAACGCGGCGGCTATCATTATTTAAATGAAAATGGCAATCTCTTCCTGGAAAACCGATATACGGATTGGCAGAATTATTTCCCGTACACCACTCTTCGGAATCTTTGGATGTTGTCCAAATATGTTCCGGCACAGAATCTTCAGATTGAATTTCTAAACAAGTGGAGGAATGCGGACAAATATGGAAATGATCCTTTTGCACCTATAAATTACTCGGTTGATTACCTGTTTGCCATTACCATGGCCGGACAACCACTTGCCTGGTTTGAAGCTTCGCATTTGCCTGATAAGGCTTTTCCGGAAGTCGTGCCTGTAATTAAAAAATACCGTGAAATTCAAGCTGATTTTCACAAGGGGAACATCTTTCCTATTGGCGACGAACCATCAGGAATGAGCTGGACAGGATTTCAATCAATCCGGGAAGGCGAAGGATATTTCCTTGTCTTCAGAGAAAACAACAATAATCCGGCAGCAAAATTGAAAACATGGCTTCCGTCCGGTAAAATGGTCAAGTGTACCCATCTGATCGGAAAAGGGAAAGATTTTTCAGCTAAGACTGGTGAGAATGGTGCCATAACGTTCGCTTTGCCTGAAAAGAATAGTTACGCTCTATATCATTATTCTTTTTGATGTGTTGATGTGCTGATTAAAACAATGATATTACAGAAAGGAGAAATTACATGAGTTCCGAAATACGAAACCGAATCGCGAACTTCAAACTACAAATTAGGAATTGTATATTATCGTTGTTCCCCACATCAGCACATCATTGCATCCTGCTAATTACCATATTTTTGACTTTATTCGTGAATAGCTCTGTGCTATTCGGGCAATCTTCCGTGGACTTGTCAGGGAAATGGCAGTTTTGTATCGATCCTCAGAAAAAAGGTGTTTCTGAACAATGGTTTGCAAAGAAACTGCCGGATTCTATCCAGCTTCCCGGTTCTCTGCAGGAACAGGGATATGGCGATGATGTTACGCCTGACACAAACTGGTGGTATGGTAAGCTTTTCGGTGAATGGAGGAACAATCCCATTTATGAAAAATACCGTCAGCCGGGTAATGTAAAGATCTTTGAATGGCTTCAGCCAAAGAAACATTACATTGGTGTTGCCTGGTACCAGCGTCAGATAAACATACCGGCAGAATGGAAAAATCAACGAGTAGTGCTCTTTTTGGAAAGAGTGCATTGGGAAAGCTCCTTATGGGTGGATGACCAATTTGTCGGGAAACAAAGAAGCCTGCTTTCTTCACAGGAATTTGACATTACTGATTTTGTCCAAAGCGGGGCTTCTCATACAATTACTCTCAGAGTTGATAATTCCCAGATAGTAATGATAGGTAAGTGGGCTCATAGCGTATCTGATGAAACCCAGACTTCCTGGAATGGTATGGTCGGGAAGCTTCAACTTCAAACAACACCCAAAGTTTGGATTGATGATGTACAGGTCTATCCTGATATTCACCAGAAATCCGCTAAAGTTGTCATGACTATTAAAAATAATCTGGGTGGAAAAGGATCAGCTTATCTGTCTCTTAAAGCTGAAAGCTATAATACCCCGAAGAGTATTCCTGTAAGTCCTTTGATGCAAAAAATCAATATCGAAGAGAAAGAAACCGTCATTACACTAAATTACCCGATGGGTAAAGAAGTGCAGCTTTGGAGCGAATTCGATCCTGCTCTTTACCGATTAACTGTAAATCTGGATGTTAGTTTTAATGAGCTTAAAGATGCATCAACACATCAGCACATCATCACATCATCAACCGTATCCTTCGGGATGCGTGAGTTTGCCACAAAGGGAACACGCTTCGAATTAAATGACCGGATTATTTCAACGCGGGGAAATGTTCATAACTGCGAGTTCCCCTTATCCGGTTACCCAAGAATGGATAAAGCCTACTGGGTAAATCTGTGGAAATTATACAAGGATTGGGGATTGAATTATGTGAGGTTCCATTCATGGTGCCCTCCTGAAGCCGCCTTTGCTGCAGCCGATGAAGTGGGTATCTATATGGAGCCAGAAGTTAACGACTGGTCCAGGTTCAATACTTTAAGGCAGGATTCATTTGCCCGTGAGGAATCCCGCAATGTTTTCAAAAAATACGGAAACCATCCCTCCTTTGCCATGATGGCTCTGGGTAATGAATTGAGCGCTGATACCACGATCCTCAGAAACCTGGTCGATTTTTGGAAAAACACTGATAACCGGAGACTTTATACAGGGAAGATAGCCGGAACACCTATTCTTGATAATTTCCAATGGTATAATGCGGGACAGTTTAAGGACATACCCACCCGTTACCATGGCGTACCCGGCGGTGGATGGCCTCCACACGACAGAAGTACTTTCTTCCATACCATGGCTCCACAAACTACTATCGATTGGAGCGAGGCAATCAGGGTATTTAACAGACCGCTGATCGCTCATGAGTTGGGACAACGCTGCGTGTACCCCGATGTAATTAACGAGCCCCTTAAATACACGGGGTCCTTGAAACCGGCCTACATGGATATTGCCAGGGATCAGCTTACTGAAAGGGGAATGTTGGATCAGGTGCCTGCATTTGTTCGCGCAGCAGGTAAGTGGCAGGTAGAATTATACAAAGAAGAGATTGAGGCCAATATGAGAACTACGGGTATTGCAGGCTTCAATTTGCTCTCTTTGCAGGACTTTCCGGGACAAAGCACCGCTCCGGTAGGCCTGATGGATGTTTTTTATAAAACCAGGGGATACGTCAACGCTGAACGGTTCAGGCATTTTTGTTCGCCCGTTGTACCACTTGCCAGAATGAAGAAACGCATTCTTGAAAATGATGAAACCTTTACCGCCGACCTTGAGATGTATAATTTTGGAAAAGATCCCATTAAATCAGCTTCGGTTTACTGCACCATCAAAGATACACTCGGAAAAGTGATCTTTAAAAAGGTTTTCACCAATCAGACATTTCTGATAGGCAATAACCTGAAAATTGGGAGCATCGCGTTAAACCTCCAAACGCTAAAAGCCCCTGCAAAATATAAGATGGAGGTTGGAATAGCTAATAGGGCCATTTCCAATGAGTGGAATTTCTGGGTATATCCGAAATCAGTGAATCAGGTAGATGAGTCATCGATCGTAATCGCTCATGATCTGAATAAAAATGTGAAGAAATCCCTGGATGAGGGGAAGACAGTCCTATTGTTGCTGAATCAATCTCAGTTGAAAGGAAAATTGGGGATCTGTTTTGCTGATTTCTACTGGACTGGCTTTGGTCTTTTTGGCGGTGAGTCGTCGGCAACCGGAATGCTATGCAATCCCGCTCATCCAGTATTTAAATATTTTCCGACAGCCTATCACACCGACTGGCAATGGTGGGATCTTTTAACCAATGCTCATCCGATGATCCTGGACGAGTTCGCTGAAAAGAATCCTTTTCCAAAGGAATACAAGCCGCTGATCCAAATGATCGACTCCTGGAAGGTCAACCGCAAAATGGGTGTTCTGGCTGAGGGAAATCTTGGAAAGGGTAAAATAATGATTTGCTCCATCGATCTGGAAAAAGATCTGGACAAACGCCCTGCCACGCGCCAGTTTAAATACAGTCTTTTCAAATACCTGAATTCTGCGGATTTTAAACCTTCTGCCACTCTTACCCCTGAAATGATCCGTGATATCATAGCAGTGGATAAGAGTAAGGCAAATGCCCTAGTTCAGGATAATGCCTGGGGAGAATAATTTAATAAGGCCGGATTAAGTTATGCCACCAAATCACCGAAACTCCAAGTTTCACCAGATAGTTTGGTGGAATTTGGAGTTTTAGAGATTATATAAATTTCTTAACTTTTAGCGGATTGGAAAGAGTTCGATAACTTGATCTTCCAATTTGGAATATCAAGTTGGGGAGGAACAAGAAAGTTGCTGTATGCATTTACAGAGCAGGGGGTTGCCATGTTATCAGGAATATTAAATAGCGGCAGGGCAATACGGGTCAACATTCAGATCATGAGGATCTTTTCAAAGCTGCGTGAAATGTTGGTTATTCTTATTTTTCATTTAGCCATTCAGCTTTTACTATTACACTCTTTGATTTATAGTTAAACATATCAATAGTGGGATTATTCTGTAATCCCTCAATTTCACTTGCCTTCACAATAGCTATTCTATCACCTATTGATTTAATAAAACCTGAATTTGATATAATATCGCCTTTTTTTATGATTGAGACAAGAAATTTTTCTTTAGGTTTAATTATTTTCATAAAAGTATCAAATAGATTTGGCGTTGAACTTTCTACGTTACCATCCCATATCATTTGTATCAATGACATATCACCTTTTTGAGCATAGAAGTGCTTTTGGATTCTCTTAAAGTTTGACAATGAATCAACAGTATTTTTTTCAATCCATAAAACATATGTCCTACCAGAATTATTCGAATACCAGAAATCAATTTGGCTATAAAACATGGTGTCTACTATGAACTTATTGACATCAATCTCAATCTTTATGGGATTAGTTTGAGAATACGAACTAGATACTAAAAAGATACCAAATAAAACAATTACTAATCTTCGCATAGTAGCTGATGCTGTTTTGAAACATCCATTAAAAGCGTATTGCAATCATAAAATTACATAAATTTCTTAACCTTCAGCAGATGGAAAATACACAAAATAGTGAAGGGATATTATCGCGGGGAGAAAGGATTCGGCAGAGTTTACTTTTAATTTGGGCGATTACGAATCCAATTCTTCTATATCTCTCACTGGTATAAGGGAGTGTTGTAAAAAAGTCGTAATTTTGATTAAAGCAAAATGTTCAAAATGGAAACGTTGATTGTAACAGTAAAGGATAAAGATGAATTGCATTTGGTCTCAACGATGTTAAAAAAAATGCGGATCACCGCTAAGACTTTAAGCGAAGAAGATCGCGAGGATTTGGGTCTTACTAAATTAATGAAGCAAGTTGACCGTTCTGAGAAAGTATCGAGAGAAGAGGTAATGAAAACACTTCGTGCAAAATGAAAGTTGAATTTTTAAAGCAGTTCAACAATGATGCAAAAAAGATATCGGTTCAAAAGGTACGAAATGAAGTAATCAAAGTCATAGAAAACGCTGTTAACAAAAAAATATATCAATGGATTAAAAAAACTATCCGGCTATAAAAATGCATTTCGCATTCGAATTGGTGATTACCGGATTGGCATTTTTATTGTGAACGACACTGTTCAATTTGCTCATGTTGTTCATCGGAAGGGTATCTACAAAATATTTCCGTAATTCCTCTGACAAATTTTACTATTGAGCTACATTGTTTAGTTAGTCTCCAACAAATATTTTTTTGTGATTCGATTGCCGTGAGCCTTATATTGAATTTTCTAAATGAAAATTTAATTAACTTTGGAAGAGTTCAAACATTAATAACACTAATACCTGAAATGAAAAAACTGTTATTCCTGTTCGTCTGCTCTTTTCTTACTGTTATTTCCTTTGGACAAAACAAAGTTGAGAAAGAAGCTTCTGCGATTGTGTATGAAGGGAAAATGCTGTATTATTCTGAAATGGCATCCTGGTATGGGACTGATATTTTTCTGGAAAAATGTAGCAGCCAGAGGGTTAACGCCGGAGGGTATTTTTGATATACAGATAACGATACTTCAAAATGTATCTTCTTTTCAAAAGAAAATGATCCAAAGGTGATAAGTACCATTTCTTTTGATAAAGCGTACAATGTCGCAACGGCAAAGTTAGACACCGCAATCAGGGATTTCACCTCTGAAGAGCTTGATCTGTATGCTATTCGTAAACTTGCACTGACACAGGTTAACAGCGATACACTGTTTAGGAAATACAATAACACGGATCTGAACTTTATCCCTGTTATCAAAAACGGAGAAAAGAATGTGTACGTGTTAACTGGTCCGAAGAACGGCGGGGTTGTAATCTTTGGCAATGATTACCTGATCACATTCGACAGCAAAAATAACATCACAAATAAAATACGGATACATAATAACATTATTGCAATGGATTTCGGTAAATTGCAGAGAGAAGGTAAAAGTATTAAAGGCGGCGTTCACTCTCATTTGCCTTCAACCGGTGATTTTATCACGCCAACAGACATTTGCACCTTGATGCTTTACGAGAAAATGGCCAAATGGGAACAATATTACGTTCTTTCGAAAAATTATGTATCTGTTTGGGACTGCAAAAAAGATCAACTTGCAACCTTTACAAAGGAAGAGTGGGAGAAAATTTCAAAAAGCAAATAAATGATGAGAAGTTCCAAAAGTTTCAAAACTGAGGAGATTATGTCCGTTCTAAAATTCTTTTTTCCATGATATGTCTTTTCCTCTCGATGATTGATCCGGGGATGCAATAAATCAAATAGTACCTATTTTGCATATGCTCTATAATCGGTTATGTTTTTAATTCCTCATGTAATATGTGTATTAAAAATTTTGTTAAATTTGGTTTTTAATGAATGTATAAATTATATCAGATAATTTTTTTCATTTGTGAAATTAGCCAATAGACCAACTATGAGAAACACCATTATCCTCATTCTTTTTGTCGCAATTTCATCTGTTGGATTTTCTCAGAATACAATGTATAATGGAAATTGGAAGGGTGAGATAAAAACAAAGGATACCTCTTTCGTTGTGAAAATCGGTACTTACAGCAAGTTTGCCGATTCAGAACATAAGAAGACAATCGTTGGCGCAATGATATATAGCCCTGAATTCTGTGCTGCCGAAGAAACTTCTTTTAATGATTCCATCCTACTTCTGAAGGCTGCTAAAAAAGACATTAGCTTTAAAGGAAGTCTCACGGCTGACAAGAATAAAATGAGCGGCGATTTTACTTATCGGGGCAAGGTGTATAAAATTGATTTACGGCGGGGAGAAAAGAGTGCTTTCAGGCCTCAGGAGCCTAAAAAGCCATATCCCTATATTACGGAAGATGTAACTTTTATAAATAAAAAAGACAGTGTCAAATTAGCAGGCACCTTAACCATTCCAAAGAAAGAAGGGTCTTATCCTGCTGTCATTCTGATCTCTGGCAGCGAACCAACCCCCAGGGATGGTGAGTCGAACTTTCATAAATGGCATTTAGTATTGGCAGATTATCTTACAAAAAAAGGGATTGCTGTGCTTTGCTACGACAGCCGGGGAGTAAATGAATCAAAAGGAAATTTTTATACTTCAACATCGGAAGACTTTGCACAGGATGTTATAGCAGGTTTCAATTTGTTATGTGAAAGAAAAGAAATAGATAAAAATAGAATTGGGTTAATAGGTCATAGCGGTGGCGGCCTGGTCGCAAGCATTGCGGCATCGGTCAACCCCAAGATAGGATTTGTAGTTTTATTAGCGAGCATGGGAATCTCAGGTAAAGACGATTTTATGATGCAAACTGATATGAAGTTGAAAGTTGGTGATTTTACAAGAGAAAAACATGCATTCTTCACAGAATTTTACAACAAATGCTTTTCAATGATTGAAAAAAATTATGATAGTAAAACGATAAGGGATACATTAAAGAATAATTATAAAGATAAATTCATTTCATGTCATAAATCGGCTGGTATATCAAATAACGAGATGTCGATGTTGGAATTTGGATTTACATATCTTTTAATGAGGATGGTAAACCCTAATTTTTGTTACTATGTGAAGTGTGATCCCGCTGTTTATCTAAAAAAATTGAATTGTCCTGTGCTTTCTTTAAATGGCAGCAATGATATATCGGTTTCGGCTGAGATTAATCAAAACGCGATTCGAAAAGCGCTAACAAAAGGCGGAAACAAAGACTTTACTGTTTTAGAGTTAGAAGGATTAAACCATACTTTTCAGGAATGCAAAACAGGTTCATTAAAAGAATCATTGGAATTGGAACAGACGATTTCTCCGAAAGCAATGTCGGTAATCGCTGAATGGATACTAAAACACACAAAATAGAGTAGTAATGAAAACATTAATCCAACTTTCTATTCTGATCCTTTTGCAATTTGGACTGCAGTGTCAGGGGCAATTAAACAATTTTCAAACCTCCATTTATGATGACCCTAAATACGAAAGTGTTACTGAACGTCAAAGGAAATCATTAAAGAATTTGGATGAGAATAAAATATTTGATAAGATTCAAAGCAGGATATTACCAAACTTACCAAAAAAACATCAGGAATACTTCAATTCAAACAGTGCTTTAAAATTAATATTTTCCAAATCCGGCGATATTTTTTCAAATAGCAGAACGGACTTTGCCTTTGTCGTTTTTGACCGCAATAATATTCGGATTTCGATCATTATATACAATGAACTCACCAATCAGTATAATGAATTGTACAGAGGCGTTAAGGTACTAAACACCCTGTTGCAGAAAGATTGTTATCATAGTGCATTCCGAACACTTGATTACCAAATAGGTAATGAGATTATCTACTGTGAAGATTTGCCTAAAGATTATAAAAAATTTAACTGGGATATTATTAAGATTACAAATATTACCGAAGACGATGATTTTATTATCTCTAAAAGTTGTAATGCCATCAATGAAATGGGAATTCATGCTAATACTTCCAATTCATTATGCATATCGACCGATCGGGCTTACAACAATTGGGAGTGCTTAAAATACGATAAAAAGAAAGATTTGTTTATTCTGTATTATTGTCAAACGTTTGCAGATTAGATTTTATGCGAGGCTCACATGTTATTAGAAGAATTAGGATATAATACCAACCTTGAAAAATTCAGGACAGATAATAATCTTCGGCATTTTGAAGTTGGAAGGGTTATTGCTGAACACAAGGAGAGGTATGTCGTAAAGACCGAAAAAGGAGAGTTTGAGGCGGAGATCATTGGCAACATGCGTTTTGCTGCCAAAGGACGCGAAGATTTTCCCGCGGTGGGGGATTGGGTTGCCCTGACAACGTATGAGGAAGATTTCGCGATCATTCACAGGATATTTCCAAGATTTTCCATTATAAAAAGACAGGCTGTCGGGCAGTTCGGCGAAATCCAGATCATCGCAACCAATATTGATTATGCCTTTATCATCCAGGCGGTCGACCGTGATTTTAATATCAACCGGCTCGAAAGATACCTGACCATTTGCAATTCGTCAGGGGTAAGCCCGATCATTGTTCTCAGCAAGATCGATCTGATAAACGAACAGCAGATTTCCGGGATACTGGAGAGCATAAAGACCAGAATTAAAAATATCCCCGTTATTGCGATCAGTAACGAATCGAAAGACGGATACCATGAACTGAAAAAGAGCATTGAAAAAGGGAAAACCTATTGTTTGCTCGGTTCATCGGGCGTTGGGAAATCAACGCTGCTGAACAATCTTTCAGGTAAAACGGTCATGCAAACCGCCGCCATAAGCCAGACCACCAATAAAGGGAGGCATGTTACAACTCACCGGGAGCTGATTATGCTGGAAAACGGGGGAATGATGATTGACAATCCCGGTATGAGGGAGGTTGGTATCGCTGATTCATCAGGAGGATTGGAAATGACCTTCGATAGGATTGACGGTCTGTCGAAAAATTGCAGGTTTAAAGATTGCACTCACACGGTTGAGGCAGGCTGCGCCGTTCTTGAAGCGGTTGAAAAGAGAGAACTGGACAGGAATTCTTATGAAAATTATCTCAAAATGGCCAGGGAAAAGTCGCATTTTGAATCAACGGTTGAGGAGAGGAGAAAGAAAGATAAAGAATTTGGGAGATTTGTAAAAAATTACAAAAAGGACATGAGGAATAATAGGTACTAATTTTATCATTTAACAGATGACTTTTTCTTATGCTTTAAGTTAGGAGTGTCACTCTGAGAAAAGATTTTATCCTTTATTGTTTAGCAGGAAGAAAATGCTGAGGGAAAAATTTACTTTTGGGAAAATTCAGAAAATATGTCAACAATCAATGATAAAAGGAAATCTTATTCGCGAAGGAAATTTTTAAAGATTGGATTGGCCGGGTTGGCGGGAGCCGTTGTTTTGGAGCGATCCGTTCATTATTTCAATCAGTCGGGAGCAAAGGCCAAAATTGTTATCGTAGGCGGCGGAGCTGCCGGAATAACAATGGCCGCTTACCTCTCACATATGATCCGCAATTATGATATTACCATCATTGAACCTAATGAAAAGCATTATTACCAACCCGGTTTTACGTTGATTGCAGCAGGGGTATTTACTCCTGAAGAGGTTGTTAAATCCACAAAGAGTCTTATACCGGATCATGTAAAATGGGTAAAGGATTCTGTGACAGAAATAAAAGCTAACAGCAATACCGTTGTTACCGCCAAAGAAGGGAAGTTTTCGTACGATTTTCTGGTAATGGTCCCGGGTTGTCAGATGAATTTTGATCTTGTTGAGGGGATATCCCGTGAGGAACTGGGGAAAGGGAATGTTCATAGTATTTATGATTATAATGGTTCTATCCGTTGCTGGGAAGCCATAAAAAGACTTCCGGAGTCAAAGTCACAGAAGCTGATTTTTACCAATACCTATACAAAAATAAAATGCGGGGGCGCTCCCAAGAAGATTTGCCTGATCACGGACGATCATCTGAGAAAGGAAGATAAGCGAAATGATTTTCAGATCTCCTATTTTGCCAATCAGAAGGAGTTGATGAAACCTAAGATATTTGGAGACCGGCTGAGTGAGATTTTCAAAGTGAGGAATATTGAGACAAACTATTGTCATCGTTTGATCTCGGTAGATACCAGTTCCCAAAAAGCGGTCTTTATGAAATTACCTGAATCCGTCACCACAGCAGTTTTGCCGGAAGGTTTGGGTGAGAAAGTCGTTATTGATTATGATTTTCTTCACATGGTACCCCCGATGAGTGCCCCGGATTTTGTCAAAAATTCTGAACTCTCGGGAGATCCCGACCAGGGAAGCTGGGTAAAAGTCGATAAAGAAACCCTGGTACATGCAAAATACAAGAATATCATTTGTTTTGGAGATGTGGCAGGATTGCCTACCAGCAAAACAGGCGCCGCGATACGGAAGCAAGCCCCGATAGCCGCGGCCAATCTTGTTTCTTTGATGGAGGGGAAGGTCCCTCAACTGAAGTACGACGGATATTCCGCCTGCCCGATCGTCACCGAATACGGTAAGGTGCTGATGTGTGAATTCGGGTATGATGATAAGCTCTTGCCGACCATTCCTTTTATCGATCCGGGAATTGAACGGGGGATGTGGTGGATCCTGAAAGTGCACGGCCTTAAGCCTATGTATTATCAGGGCATGTTGAAAGGTTTAATGTAGATTCTTAATAACCTGAGACGATATAAGTAACCTAATCTGTCGAAAACACCTTGGCAGAAATGGTCGATGCCATAAAAACCGACCTAATTACCTGATTTAATCAGGTGAATTAGGTCGGTTAAAGGATAAAATCAATCCCTTCTACTCTGAGGTGTTTTTTTTAAATCAGGTTATCGAAAACCAGATTATCACTCAGACAATATATTATCCGCTGGTTTGATCGGACTCACATTAAATGCAAAAAATATTTCTATTTCTCTGCCATGCCCAATAACCACCTGAGGTAATTTTTAGTAACCTCTTCGGAAGTGCTTTTAATACTGCTCTTCAAAGCGGATGCTATTTCTTTCTTGTCTTTCTTTGAAGCCTGGGGCGCTGTAGCTTTTGCCACCAGATCAAAGAGGGCTTGTTTTGCACTGCTCTTGGCTGCGATGTCATTGCCAGCCATCACGCCGCTTAAAGGTTTTACCATTTTAGCGCCCAGATTAGCCGCGGCTGCTTCAGCCTGGGTCCTGTACTTATCGCTTTTTTCATAGAAACCTTTGATCACGTAATCCGGTTCAGCATCAAGATCCCGGATATAGACATTGCGGAATCTGGCATCCTGACCCTTATCGTTAGCGTGGTTTGCCTGGATACCGATAACGCCAACCAGCGGCTTGTTCATCAAACCTTTAACAGTATCTATATTGGCGACGGTGGTTACTTTGTCATTGATTGAAATAGTGATGACATTACGGTCACATTTTATTTCCGTCTTATACCAGATACCCGTTGTTTCATCAGGTCTGTGCTGCGGGGCCACATAACCGTATATTGAACCGGTGCAGTGGATATCGTCTCTCCAGGGGGTCCAGGGGGCCAGCAATTGTACTTCGTATCCTGCACCCTGGTTAAAGGTTTCACAACGGAGGAAGATACCGCTGTTGCCAACTTTGGATAATTTGAATTCGAAACGAAAGATAAAATTCCCGTACTTCTTGTTTGTATAAATATCATGGCCTTTGCCGAAACTTTTGGTCAGCATCTCACCATGATCTACTTCAAATCCGTCGGGTTTTTCGAGAGTCCAGTTTTTTAAGTCTTTCCCGTTAAAAAGAGAAACAAATTTGCCATTTTCCTGGGAAAAGCATGTCATCACATAAAACAGTGAACAACACAATAGAAATATGAGTTTTTTCATTTTTATTAATATAAAAGGTTATGAATTACTTGGGTAAAGACCAGGGCGCCCTGTAAGCTCTTGACAAAAGATAATCAGCAGCATCGTCCCCGATGAATTTTTCATTGGCGCTATCCCATTGCAATTTTCTTTTAAGCCGGAATGATATGAGGGCCAGATGCATCGGGATGGTCATTTCGTGTGCATACATGAGATTGCTTTCAGGCTGAATCCTTGATTTTACGGAATCAACGAAATTGCGCTGATGTCCCGGAGAACGAACAATGGTCTTTGGAATATCAGGAATGTCATTCATTACTTGATCCCCGATCCGGACGGTAAAAGTACTATAGTCGCATGTTAAAGTACCTTTTTCACCTTCGAAATGAGCTCCGATTCCCATATTTTCAGCTCCGGGAACTTTAGGCGGTTTGGTGGTCCAATATACATCGAGGTCTTTGTATTTAAGATCAATATCGATCCATTGGGGAGCATCGGCAATGCCGTCGTGAGGCCTGTCGCCCCTGCTTTCAACGCTGTACAAACCTTTGGGATGAATTGACATGTACATGATATCGGCAATATGACTCCAGAAATCGCAGAATACGCCTCCGGAATAATCCATAAAATAGCGATAACTCCTGTGACAACGCACGGGGGTGTATTCCTGGTAAGGAGCCGGACCCAGCCACATGTTCCAGTCCAGGGTGGCAGGAGGAGTTTCATTGGGAGGGAATCCCAAACCCGGTGAGCCTCCGGTTTTCCATAGACGGACGGTATGAATTTTCCCGATAGCCCCTGCCTGGAGAATTTCAGCAACGCGATGGTAATTTTCGCCGGCGTGTATCTGGGTTCCCAACTGGAAAACGGATTTGTTCTTTTGCAAGCTTTTGATCATGGCCTTACCTTCGTCCACGGTGTAGGTGAGAGGCTTTTCGCCGTAAACATCTTTCCCGGACTGGAATGCCAAAATCGCGATAAGGGCATGCCAATGGTCGGGTGTGGCACAGGTAATAGCATCGATATCATTTCGGTCAAGAATGCGTCTGAAATCAGTATAGGTGTCTACTTTTGCATTTTTGTTGGCAGAGGCAAACTTCTGATAAGTTGAATCCAATATTTCCTTGTCAACGTCACATAATGCGACAATATCCACATCTTTTAAAGCATTGAACCAGTTCATGTGACTTCTTCCCTGGTTCCCCAATCCTATATGGGCAACTCTCACTCTGTCGCTGGGTGCAACCTTCTTATAGCTATTTGAAAGAAGAGGGAAGCTTAATGCCCCTAATGCCGTAGTATATAGAAATCTACGCCTGTCGATATTAAATTCTTTTTTCATGTACTAATTTTTAGGTTTGTATTAATTTATTTTTGGAATTCTTGTAAAGAAGCTGATCTTCTTATTTGGCAACCGCTTTTTTGATTTCACCTGCTGTTTTATGGATTTTTTCAACTGCAGCAACAATGTCATCCATATCTGATTTGGATCCAAGGAGCATATTCTGGGAAATCCAGACAGCCTCCTCACAAAGCAGGTTATTCTCGGGGCAGTAATTTCTCTCAAGATATTTACTGAAATCCAACACCTTCCTGGAATACATCCTGCGGTAGTTTTTGGATTCAAAGGTATTTTTTAAATATGGTTTATCGTTTTGGGTGACATAACCCGAGGAGCAGGGGATGCCTTCTGCATGAAGGGCTTTAATGAATTCAGCCCGAGACAAGCCCTGAAATTCTTCCTTTTTGTACCTGAACGGAAACTGCCATGCGGAAATTCTTGTGACGTTTGGACTCAGTTTAAAAGGAACAATTCCGGGAATGCCTTGTATCTTTGATTTGAGATACAGCGCATTCTCATTTCGCGTATCGGTTTGTTTCTCCAGCCTTTTCAGCTGTGCGAGTCCAATTGCTGCCTGGTATTCAGTAATCCTGAGTTTAGTGCCGTTAATCACTGTTCCACCATTAACCCCTTGGGGTAATACAACTGATCCATAAGGATTCCCATAGTTATGGTAAGAATAGCATCTATCCATAAATTTATCATCATCGCTGACAATGGCTCCTCCTTCACCGATGGGTATATTCTTGGAAGTCTGGAAGCTAAAACAACCGGCATTGCCAAATGTCCCGACTTTTCGGTGATTAATTTCTGCCAGCCAGGACAAACAGGCATTCTCGACAACAATCAGATTGTGCTTTATAGCTATTTTCATGATCTTCTCCATATCGGCCGGCATTCCCAGCGTATGAGCGGCAACTATTGCCCTGGTGCGGGGAGTGATTTTGGCTTCAATCTTGTCGGGGTCGATCTGAAATGTATCGGGATCCGTGTCAACAAATACCGGCAGGGCGCCATTTTGAAGAATGCAAATGATGGTTGAGATGAAGGAGTAAGGTCCGACGATTACTTCATCTCCGGCTCCGATATCGAATTGGTTTAGCGATGCGATGAGGGCGTTTGTCCCGTTAACAACAGCCAGACAGCGTTTGGCGCCTATGGTTTCTGCCCATTTCTTTTCGAATTCGGTCACCACGCCAGCCCGGGTCCAGGAACCGCTTCGAAGGACTTTCAATACAAGTTCTTCGTCTGTGCCGGAATCCCATACAGGCCAACCCGGCCATCCTTTGGTTCTTATTGGAGAACCTCCCAATAATGCAGAAGTCCGGAGATCTGAAGTTTTGGCAAAAAGTGTCCTTGATACATCCATGGCAACAATAGTTCCAAGTCCTGTCAGTGAGTTTTTTATTATAAAATCACGTCTTGAATACTTTTCCTTTGCCATGGTTGTAAATTGAAACGGTTAAACTAAAAAGACCATATTTAGAAAAACAATGAAACTGTCCGGTAGAATCCAAATTCTTCGTCAGAATCATTGTTTTTTCTAAAGTTATGTAAATAAAAGATAATTCAATAAAGAGGAATCATCTTTTTGCAAATCAATTACAAGAGCTTAAATGGTTTCTACCTTTTCCCATTTTTCGTTCTTTGAAGACTTTTCCATTGCTTCCAGAATGGCTATTTCTTTCAAAATATTCTGGTGGGTACGTGGCTCCTTGCGGGTTCTGAACATCTCGACCATATCCACGTAGATTTTTCCAGGTTCAGTTTCAGGTACCCTTGATTTCAATTCTACCAATCCTTTTTTGGTTTCAACAAATGTCTCCCATCCGTAAGAAATGTTTTTAAAGATCATTGTAGCGTAAAGTCCATTTTTAAACACGAGGGCGGCACTGCCTTTAATGCCGTCGCGGGTAACTTTTACGCGGTCAACATCTTCTCCAAACATTACCATAAGTGGTTGAAGACAATGTACGCCATAGAAAAATACACCACCCCATTGTGAATCCAAATCAACAGGGCCAAAGCGGATCACATGATTGATGTCTTTCATGTTCTCCAATTGTGCTTTGATATCATAAGTTGCATAGCTGTTTGCAATTGAGCTGAATGAAGTCACCGGAGTTCCGGTTTTTTCAGCAAGGGCAAGAAATTTCCTTCCTTCAGCAACCCTGTAGCAGAAAGGCTTATCAACAAAAGTAGGAATGCCTGCTTTTACAAAGGGAGTAGCGGCTTCAAGGTGATATTTTGGGTGACGGTGATCAACAACCAGCGCATCAATCTTGCCCAGCATTTCCTTTTGATCTTTTACGATATTTGGGATATTACCTGCTTTAGCTGCTTTAGCTGCGAATTCGTCGGTCTCTCCCCAAAGATGAGTAATTTCAACACCAGGGAATTTTTTTTCAATGTTAAACATTTTGGAAAGAATGTTCGTATGGGAGTTTTCGGCTCCGATAACCCCGATCCGGATTTTTTTATCCTGGCCGGCAGTCATTGCAGAAGCAATAGAAGAAGCGGAGAGGGTTACTGCCGATACGGCGGCCCCTGCACCAATGGTTTTGATAAATTCTCTTCTTGTATTCATTTTCTTTATTCTGTTAAAAGATTGTGATCGTCAAAGAACGATCTGTTTAAGTTTATAATGGTGTGATTATAATTTCATTTCCCAGCCTTTTTCGTAGGTGCGGGACCAGTATTTCATTGCTTCTTTGTCATTTTTAATACGGCCCGTCTCAGGATCGATTTCCAAAGAATGTCCAACTCGCTGAGAAATGTTGCCAAGCTGCATCAGCAGCGTGCTCTTGTAGCCTGATTCGATATCTGAATTGAGTTTTGTCCCGTTTTTAATGGCTTCGAAGAAATTCTGAATATGATTTCCGTCAAGACTTCCGGAAGGATTCATGAGATTACGGGCATCAATTTTCTGCTCTTGTTTCACCTCTTTAATAATTTTATTGTTGAGGTCAAACACTGTATAGGCATTACCTCCGCCTATAAGCATACATCCTTTTTCTCCGTAAAACATTGCTCCAACGGAAGTGCCTTCAATATAACGCCCGTTACAGCTCCGGCCTTCCCACGTCATTGAAAGACCTTCCTTAAAATCAATATTTATAACTTGGGTGTCAGGAGTCTGCCAGTCATCTTTGTAGCAATATCTACCCCCATTGGAGCTTACCTTTACGGGATAATTGACATCCATACCCCAACGTAAAAGGTCAACCATGTGAGTACCGTTATTCAATGACTCACCTGTTCCCCAGTGCCAGCGCCAGTGCCAGTCATAGTGTACAATATTGTCTTTGTATGCTTTTCTGGGAGCAGGTCCCTGCCAGAGATCCCAATCGAGCCATTCCGGCACTGGCACTTCTTTGCCGATGCCAATGGATGGACGGTTGTTGGTGTACCAGCCTTTCCCGAAATAAACGCGTCCGATGATTCCATCCTTTAGTTCCTGAATACCAGCCATAATATTTGGATACGAGCGTCGTTGATTGCCCATTTGTATCACTTTATTATAGCGTTTTGAAGCTTTGATCAACAGCTCACCTTCGCTTGGATCGTGACACAAAGGTTTTTCAACATATACATTTTTATCAGCCTGGAGCGCCAGGAGAGCAGCAGGGGCATGCCAATGATCCGGAGCTGCAATAACCAATGCATCGATATCTTTCGTGGCCAGTGATTGCCTGAAATCTTTGAATCCTTTGGCTTTAAAATTTTGCTTGGCATCAAGCATTTTGATGCTTTTATCGATGGCCCGGCTATCCACATCACAGATGTGCACAACCTCACAGTTAGTCTGATTGGAAAAGTTCTGAGCATGTGCAAAACCACGTGAATTTACTCCCATGATAGACACACGGATTTTATCATTTGCTCCCATTATCCGGTTATAACTTGCAGCGCTAAATCCAGGTAAAATTCCTCCTGCAGAAACTAAGGCCGTTCCGGCCAAAGTTTTTTTCATAAATTCTCTCCTTGAATTTTCCATAAAAAAATTGAAATTTATTTTTAGTTTAACATTTCAGAAAGTTGTTCTTTAAGCAAGGCTCCAGTCTTGAAAAAAGGCTGGTAAAATAGATAAAAAATTATTTAAAATCAATGCAATAGAGTTAATCTTTAAAAATAGTTTAACTGATGATTAAATTATCGTGTACGCACACAAAAATAATTAAAAATTAATAACCCGATTAAATAACTTCATGTAATTGAACTTTTATATTCCGCTCGTAAAAAATTTTCAAAAGATATTTACTTCAGGTGAGCATGATATCAACTGACTCCATTTTTCACTGGTCAGGATGCGGCTGGGCGGGGAAGACGGATTAAACTTATTTCTAAAAAAAATGCGTTTTCACTGCTTTTTAATCAGCAGCAAAAACGCATTTCCTGAACAGACCTGACAGGTTTTCTAAACCTGTCAGGTCTGGTTTCATTTCTGTGTTATAAAAAACTCTTAAAATACTTCTCGTAAACTTCCATGTTTCTTTCAAGCAATTCAACTGAGTACTGATAAGCCTTTTGGTCATCCAGAGCTTCTACAGCAGCTAAAATACACTTCTGAAGCCGAAGGGTGTATTCTTTTTCACCCTCGATGTTGGCATAGATCATGTTCCGCATCCGGGGCAACAGTGAGTAGATCGGCTCCATGCTAATAATTATGATTGGATTTCCTGTGGCCTTTGACAGATTCATATGGAACCTGTTTATAAGATCGACCTCAAGCTGCGTATTGTCCGAATCGCATTTACTCAAATCGGCAATATTTTCCTTTAATAATTTAAGGTCATCGGCCGTACGGTTACGTGCTGCTAAACGAGCGATTTCGGGCTCGAATAATCTTCGTACTTCAATGATCTGTGCGATTAAATTGGAGTCGAATTTCAAATCATAATAGAGGTTTAGCGAATTAATGGCATCTTCAATTTTAATCTCAGAAACAACCATTCCGCTTCCTTTTCTAACGAGGATCAACCCCCTGGCGCTTAAACGGCGTAATGCTTCCCGTAAAGCAGTACGGCTTACGGCAAAACTCTCACACAATTCTTTTTCGGATGGAAGTTTGGTTCCTGCAATTAATTTCTTTTGCCGTATCGCCTCTTCTATTTTGCGTTCAATTTTTTGACTAAGGGTTTGGCTAATACTTATTTTACTGAATATTTCATCCATCGGATTGGCTTTTCAAAAATTTAATGCAAATGTACTCTTTTTTCATTGTAGATCAAGCAGATGGTTTGTTGTTTAATCAATTAATAATTAAGAATTAATAATTAAAAATTATGGAGGGAAACATCGTTTGGTAATTATTAATTCTTAATTCTTAATTGTTAATTATTTATAAGACTGGCCATTGCTTATCTTTCTATTTAACTTTCCTGATCCAGTCAATCATTCCTTCGCGGATTTTTTTTGCAACCTTTCTCTGGAATATCGGATTGTTTATTCGCTTTTCATCCTCTTCATTGCTCATAAAGGCTACTTCCACCAAGCAGTTGGGATATTCAGTGGGACCATTAAGCGCGAAATTAAAACTGCCGATATTCCCGAAATCGGCGAGTCCAAGTTCGAGGATGCGGTTTAAGATATCCACTGAAAGTTGTTTAGACCCAAGGTAACGGTAATAAGTACTGACTCCTTTTGCGCCGGGACTTGAGCCTGCATTATGATGGATGCTGATTAAAAGATCGGGATTTGCCTTGCGAAGCATTAAAGTGCGGTCCACCATACTCAGATCTATATCCGTACTGCGGGTCATAAATACCCTGGCGCCTCTGCGCTTTAAATACTTTTCCAGCTCTTTAGCGATTAAAAGATTGACTTTCTTCTCCTCGCTGCCACTTTTAACTCCTATGGCTCCCGAACTGGATCCGCCATGACCGGCGTCAATGGCAATGTTCAAATGCCGGATTGAAAGCCGCTCCGGCTGACGTTTCACTGCAATCACCAGGGTCTTGTTTTTATAACCGATCGAATAACCCCACTGCTTTGAATGTTTCAGATCAATACTTACGCGGAAAACATCATCTTCCAGCTGTTCATGTGAAACCTGTTTTATCTCTTTTGCTGACTTGAGCTGAGTAATCCAGTTCGTATTTCCAGTTGCGCCGTAAATATCAACAATGATTCGCGATGGATCCGTTTGCTGAATACTCTTGTAGGGCAGACGCTCATCAAGCGCAATCGTTACATAGTCATATTTATCATCGCCTGAGACCTTCCATGAGGAGGTGAGATAATAATCAGGTTTCCGGTAATCCGGAATAAACTGCACATTCTCTTTGGGTATAAATGCCCGGTGGTTTTTTGAAAGCTGAACGATATAATCATCCTTCAAACTATCAACCACCTGTAATACAATAGCTGTGTCCAGATAGGTCATCTTGGCGCCGCCGAGCCTGTCTATTCCAGGGCCATACTTGAGAAAAGGTAAAGGCCCGGTAGTTTTGCCCGTTTTTACCATAATTCCATGAGAAGGTTTTGGCTTAACAATACGGCCAAATGAATGCAATTCAAATGTTAGTCCCAGTATCAGGAACACGACCTTTACCATTTTAAATCCTGACGGAGATATAGATCGCTTTAAAAAAATCATTCTTATTATTTCATTAAAATATAAATTAAACCTTATCATTCGTGACCGGATAAAATTTTGATAGATATTAGAGCCGCAACTCCTTTCTGAATTTTGCAATATAATTATTACAAAGACGCAATTCCATTGCTGATAGTTGCATTGCAGAGACATCTTTGTAGAAAAAATCAGGAGAATATGGCATAATTCTGCCACATCCTCCTGATTTTAAAAAAAACCAATTATAATCACCAGCCTGGATTTTGCTCTAAAACATAGCCTAAATCCTGGTATAATTTTATTTGATCAAGAGGAACGCAATTCAGATACTGCCTCTCGTAATAGGGGTCTCCCGGCTTCCAATCCCTTCTCATGTTTGCATCGTAGAGATTGTACATAAAGCTCTTGGTGCTATCGCCCGGAATAGGGAGATAGAAGTGACCGGATTTAACTACCGCTTTTCTTGTTGCTAAAGGAAATTTCATGAGATTGACCAATGCTCCTTTCCCTAATGTGGTAGGACCGTTGTTTTCTATTGTCTTCAGATATTCATATTTTCCCCACCGTGTAAGATCGTATCTGCGGAGTCCTTCAAACATCAGTTCCACGCATCGCTCTCTTCGGATTTCCCAGATAAGCGGCGATACGCCCGGATCCCTGTCCGGATCATTGATCTCAACCCCGTTTGCATAGACCTTATCACCGGCCACCGTCATTGGCGGAAGTTTCGGAAGGACATTCCCAACATTATTTTTCTTGATACTTCTGTTGCGAAGTTTATTGATCGATTTGTCAGCATCTGCCTGTGCGAACTGGCCCAGCTCAGCCGCAGCTTCCGCGTAGTTAACCAAAACTTCGCCGTACCTGATAATTGGAGCGTCAGTAGTATTTGTCGAACCGATATAGATCAAATCATTTGCATTAGCGGTATATGGCAGGAATTTTAAACACAGGAAGCCCGTGGTTGAATAAGCGCCGTGAGCCTGGTTAATTCTTATTGAATCAACAAGAGTAGCAGACATTCGAGGGTCTCTGTTCTTGAATTGATCGGGACAATAGCGCAACCCATTGTCCGTGGCATAATTGTAAACAGGCGATTGTTTAATCGGAAGTCCGTCAGATGCCAGATAAGTTTCCACCATCTTCAGCGTTGTACCGGTCTGGGGCTCCTGATTATTATAGGAAACAAGTGAATGAGTAACCTTGGCGGGCTCATATTGGCGATACATAATCACTTCTTTATTCCCGGAAAGATTTTCAGAGGTAAATATTCCCCTGTAATCATCAGCAACTACGTACTTCCCGCCTGCAATAAGCTGATCTGCTGCCCATTTAGCTTTTGTAAGAAGTGCAGTTGCAACTGTTTGATCAAGATTATGATACTTCAGATAGGTGCCAAAATAAAGCAGGTGTCTCGACATAAAAGCCAATACAATATCCCTGTTAATCTGCTGTAATCCATCATTAACTCTTACATTATCGGCGGCATATTGAAAATCATCCATGATTTTTGTTGCTACCACTTTTAACGGATCTCTCGGTTTAAAACTTTCTTCTTTATCTGCCGGTAGTATTTCCTTGTCATAATACGGGAGGTCTCCGAAAGTTCGTGCAAGATCTGAATATTCCATAGCCCTGTAAAAGCGGCCGACACCCTTCCAATGATTTTTTGCCTCTTCAGAAATTGGCATGCCATCCACGCGCTGTATCATGATATTTGCTCTGCGCACGTAAGTAAAGGACCAGCCATTCCCTGATGTGGCAGGATTTTGTGTCCACAAGGTACTGGAACTGTATTCATCGGACCACGGTCCGAAGGTAAAGAAATCTCCATAGGTATAGCCGCTTCCGTATCCCATAAAATAGTTGGTATAAGCTCCCTGGGAATACAGCCTTACATTTCCCTCATTTTGCCAGAAGTTTGATTCGTCAAACACGTCCAGGGACTTACGGTCCAGGTAGTTCTCACAGCTTGAAAAGCCAATCAGCGCTATAATAAATATAAAAATAGTCTTTTTCATCGTCTTAATTTTTTAGAATTCAAGTTGAATACCCATTGATAAGCTCCTTCTGTATGGATAACTACGTCCGAAAGAACGGGAGTCGTTGGCAGTAGTACTCGTCCAGTCGATCTCAGGATCGATCGGGATATTGCCCAACTTGTCAAATTCAAATAAGTTTTCTCCGTTGAAATAAACACGTAATTTTTGAATGTTTACCTTGCTAACCAGTTTTTGGGGGAATGTGTATCCAAAGCTTAAGTTCTTTAACCTGAAGTAAGCAACGTTAAGAAGATACCGGTCATTAGGAAGATAGTTCCATTTTGCGGTTTGACTGTATTCCATTGGCCTGGGATAGAATGCCCCGGGATTCTGAGGTGTCCAGTAGTCTAATGTATGAGCGAAATTTGCTTCTGAACCATAGTAGCCCGGTAAAACCATGTTCCCTGTGGCCCAGATATTCCTTTTGCCTACTCCCTGGAAGAAAAAACTGACATCAAATCCTTTCCAGTCTGCATCGATGCGGAACCCATACTGATAGCGGGGTTGACTGTTGCCTATTACAGTTCTATCCCCCGGGTTTCCAACGGTGTTTGTTCCATAATTGATTACACCGTCTCCATTCAGGTCTTTGAACCTCACGTCTCCAGGACTAAATTTAAAGAGCCCGGATTCAAGAATATACTGGTTGGGAACCCCTTCGGCCATTGTGTTTCTTGGTTGTCCGTCAGGTTGAACAGTCTGCTTGATGGCGCCATTTTCCCAAACAAAATCTTCTTTTTGGAAAAGGCCTACTGTTTTATAACCCCAGATATCACCCAAAACCTTGTTTTTATAATATGTTGTGCTGGTAAGTGGATCGTTCGCCGCTTTGTATTGGGTAACTATAGATTTGTAATCACTAAACTGCCCGGTTAAGGTCATGTGCAATCCATTTGAAAAAGTGTGGGTATAATCAATGGACAATTCAATACCTTTGGTTGTCAGTTCCCCAAAATTTCTAACGGCCGCGGTAGCGCCAACTGTCGAAGGCACTACTTCACCGGGTGAAATTACATCAAGTGTTTTCCTCTGGTACCACTCAATCGTGGCGCCCAACGTATTATCAAGAAACCTTGAATCGAGACCAATATCAGTCGTCCTTACGGTCTCCCAGGTTAAACTCGGATCTACCAGTGCAGCGGCATTCAAAATATAAGGAACAAAATTGCTGTTGATCAGCCAGTAGTTTCCAGCTATCGTCGGATTGGTTACACTCAAAGTCGGATAATATGCAGCCGTGGGAACATCCTGGTTGCCATTTTCACCATAAGATGCGCGTAATTTCATTGAGCTGATCACCGGAAGTAAAGGCTTCATCCAGGGTTCTTCCGTTATTCGCCAGCCTGCTGATGCGGAAGGATAAAAACCCCAGCGCCGGCCTGATTGGAACTTTGACACACCGTCATAACGGGCGTCAACCTCCAACAGGTATTTATCTTTATAGGCGTAATTCAACCTGCCAAAAAAACCGGCAATTGACCACCACGAGTGGCTGGATCCGGCTGCCTGGTCGCCACCGGCAAGGTTGACTTCAGGCAAGTCAAAATTATATACGTTGTTTCTCTTTGCAGATTGATAAATGTATTCCGCGTCCTCCAGGTTGGTCCCGACCATAGCTTTGAAAGAATGATCGCCAAATTTGTTTTCATAGGTCAGATATCCGTTATAAGTATTCCTCAAATTTTTGCTGGAAGTATATTGAATATAATCATAACTTGCCGAGGTATAAACCTTTGTAACGTCGTCAAACTTCTGTCCTGCAGCCAGGTTCCAAAGGTCAATACCTTTTACATAACCTCCCACAGTGTGATTGGTGGCAAAAGTCTGGCCGCTGGTGTAATCAAAGTCAGCCGTCAAACCCTTTGTAAGTTTCAGGGTGGTCCCCAGGGTGAACCTGTTGAAATAAGCGTCGTTCTCAATGGGGCGGGCAGCTTTCATTTCGGCTACTCCCCCTCTGAACTCATTGCCATTATAAGTACCGCATGGCATTACGTTGTGCCATCGATAAAGGTAATACATTGGATCATAAGTTGTTCCAGTATATGAAAATGGAGTTTCCTGCGTTTCCTTGGTATGGATAAACCTGCCCCTGACGGTCATCCATTTATTGACCTCTGAGCTGACAAAGACCATTGTATTTAGCTTCTTGTAAAAATCATCAAAGAGGTTCAGAATTCCTTCCTGTTTGAGGGAACCTGCAGTGAGGGTGTACTGTGTTTTCTCATTCCCGCCGTTTATCGAAATATTATGATTTTGTTGCGGGGTCCAATTTTTATAATAGATGTCAAAAATATCCCATGGACGATAGTAATAAGCCCCGGATAGGGGTTTCCCGGTGGTGGGGTCTTTCCTGTAATCAAAATCCCTTCCTTCAACCATTTCCCGGCCAAGGGCTTTACCATCACCATAGGTGTCTATCCAGTTTTTAACCTTGGCGATCACATCAGGATTGTACCAATATCCTACCTGGCCGTATTCCCACTGGGGGGTAGTCTTTAGCGCATTCAACTGATCGTAAGAATACTGGAGGTTCAGGTCTGCCCTCGTATGTTTAGGAACGTTGGTCGGTTTTGCCCACGAGAAATTATTGGAATAGGAAACCTTCACTTTCCCATCTTTTCTCCCCGATTTGGTGGTGATAAGCACAGCGCCAAAGGCAGCGCGCGCTCCATAAATAGCGGTTGTAGCAGCATCTTTGAGCACCGAGATGCTCTCGATATCATCCGGATTAACATAGGACAGGGAAGGAACCTCAACCTGATCGACCAGGATCAGAGGGCTTGATGCCCCTAAACTGTTAATGGAACCAACCATGCCCCGGATCCTTATTGTCGGATTACCGCCTAATGCCCCGGAGGTGGTAGTAACAATGAGGCCGGGGGTCGTTCCCTGCAATGCGCGGCCAACGTCCGTGATTGGCCTTGCCTCAAGATTTTTTTGCACATCAACAGTTGAGACCGCGCCCGTCAGATTGACTTTCTTCTGCGTTCCATAACCTACAACGACCACTTCCTCTATACTCTGGACCATTTGTTCAAGTTCAATAACCAGTGTTGGCGAATCCCCGGGAATGATGTCTTTCGGCTTCATCCCGATAAAAGTGGCAGAAATGACAGCCTTGGGGGCAACAGAAATTTTGAAAGCGCCGGAAGCATCCGTTATGGTCCCATTGGTGGTTCCTTTCTCCAAAATGGTAACCCCGGGCATAGGTTCTTTTGTTTCTTTATCGCGAACAGTTCCCGTGAGTGTTCGCTTTTGTGCGAAGGTCATTTGAACGGCCATGCACAAAATGATAAGGAATAAGGTTTTTTTCATCATTTGATTTTAGTTTAAGATTCAGCATTCTAGTACATTAAATTCAATAAAAGTTCATAATAAAATTTGATTTTAACAAGTTTTTACTAAAGTTTATAATTTACATTGCATGTTGTATTACATATTATAAAAAGTGAGTATCGTATTTAATACCTAAAAATTACTATCTATAGGCTTCACTAAATCATTTAGGAACAATGAACTTGCTTAATTTTATAAGTCAATTCCCCGATGAGGATAGTTGTAAGTTGAAACTTAAAGCTAGCAGAGATAAGGAAGGGGTCATCTGTCGACATTGTGGCAGTAAGGATCATTATTGGAAGAGCGACAAGTGGCAATATGAATGCAAAATCTGTAAAACAAGAACAACACTTCGAAGTGGAACAGTTATGCACGGTTCTCAATTGCCTATTCGTTATTGGTTTGTAGCTATGCATTTGCTCACATTCACAAAGAAGAGTTTTTCTGCCATTGAATTGCAAAGACAATTAGGGCACAAATACTTTGAACCTATTTGGGTAATGCTTTACAAGCTAAGATTGGCAATGGGTAAAAGAGACGAAAAATATTCACTTTCAGGCCAAATCGAATTAGATGAAGTTTTTTTTCAACAGAGGTAAAACTACCAGATAAGGATAAGCCAAGAAAACGGGGAAGAGGTAGTCAAAAGGCAACAAAAGTATTGGTTATGGCTGAAAGTAAGGATGTTGATGAGAAACCTGCAAAGAAAGGGAAGCCACGAAAAGTTGGATTCATTAAAATGCAGGTAATACCAAATTTTAAATCTGGAACGATTAGTGGAAAGGTCATCACGAATATCTCCAGAAAATCGACTTTATTAACCGATAATTCCACTTCCTACACGGATTTGTGCAACCTTGTAGATAAACGCCAGGTACAAGTAATTTTAAAGGAAAAGATTGGTGAAATATTACCTTGGGTACCTCTGGCAATAGCCAACGCAAAAAGAATGTTTCTGGATATTCATCATAACATCAAACCAGAGTATTTACAAGGTTATCTAAATGAATTTTGCTATAAGTTCAACAGAAGATATTTTGGCGAAGCCTTGTTCAACAGGCTTTTACTGGTCAGTGCAACATCGAAAAATGAGTTTAGGTATAGAATACGATAATCATTTTATAAAATATTCACTTTTCTTTTAAGGAAATTATTTTTCCTTCCGATAGAGTGATATATATCATTTTTTTTTCGTACCCAACTATTTTATTGACCGAGGAATTGCCTGCTTTGTATTTCCAGTTAACTTTCCGGCCCTGTCCATCAATTGAAATAACAACACCTTCTCTCGTGCCTGCAAATAATTGTTTGCCATTGCTTATAATTGGACAAGGGTTATGCTCGTAACCGAATCCTGCATCGACTACCCAGTTTAAGCTGAATTTTTCTGACAACGCAGAAACTGAAATCACCGAATCATTCATTAACTTGGCATAAACCTGACTCTTGTCAGGGCTTATTCCCATCGATTCACGAACCTGATGGGAACAATCCCGCCATATTTGTTTCCCGGAAACCAGGTCCAGGGCTGTCATACATCTGTCAGGAGCAACAAGAAAAACCTTGCCATTGGCCACCGCGGGGACAATATTTCCGGGAGAATAAAGCAGATGAGGTTTTCCATTGTTCCATTTCCATAGCAACTCACCTGTTGCCTTATCGAGGCAATAGAGGTGGCGGTCCCACGCGCCGAAAACGACCTGTTTCCCTGATAAAGCCGGTTGGCCTTGTATAAGCCCGGCAATTCCTTCAAACTTCCAGATCACCTTACCGCTTTTCATATCTATTTTATAGAAAGCCGACGATCCACCGCCAATAAATAACTGGTCATTTTCAACAATACCATCTGCAAGAACAGGCGTCCCTGCAACTACTTCCCATAACCTTTTTCCGGTTCGCGTATCGAATCCTAAAATTTTACCATCCACTGTTCCAACAGCAATAATCGATTTCCCAGCAACAGGAGTGGAGTACAACGGACCTTGAACTTTATTTTGCCAAATCACTTTATTTGACCCGATCCTGAGCGCTTTAATTATTCCAAGTGAGTTTCCATAGATAAGCATTTTCCCGCTGACAATACAGGGCCCTGTGAACACCGAAGCAGTATCCTCAAGAATAACATTGGGTTTCACGTTTGGATAGTCGCGGTTTAAATTAAAATCAGGCTTTTTAGATAAAGGTAAAGAACCAATCGGCTCAGGGTGCAGATAATTAAACCCGATCGATGCAGGTTCTTTGGATTTGCCAATTGGCTTCTGAGAGACATATACAGAATCGTTTCGAAGCTCGACAATAGTGTACCCTGCCAAAGGACTCTTCCCCATCATCATAGCCCGTCCCATGATGCCCGGGATACCGTCAAAGTTGAGAAGCGCCAATCTGTGGCCATGTCCACAGAAGGAGAGGATGCAATTGCTTCCCTTCAAAATTTCGGTAACGCGATCCCAATTGCTAAGCCCTTCGGCCAGTGGATAATGACTGAATGAAATTAAAATTTCCTTGTTGGCTTTAACGTTTTTGAGTTCCCGGCTTAGCCACTGAAGGTCTTCCTGCTTTACAATTCCATCGCCCATTTTCATAAAGGGACCTGTGTTCATGCCAACCATTGCAAAACCATTCTTCCGGAACAAAAACCTGTCATTTCCAAATAAACGGTTAAAATACAATCCGGCCGACTCTGACCAGTTGGTTTCATGGTTTCCTGGAATGGCATAACAGGGTTTATTCAATTGTGAAAGCGCTTCGCTCACCGCCTTGAGCTCTGCATTCGAGCCAGCGTTGGTAAGGTCGCCGGTCACAACCACGAAATCATACTCAGTCTGGTTGATTTCTTTCACAATCTGATGTAGGGCTGTATCGCTTATTGACTTAGGGCTGACATGCAAGTCGGTCAGGAGCGCGAAAGTAAGTTTCTGTCCAAAACCTGATAGGCTGAATATAAATATAAAAATCAGGGCCAGATATTTTTTCATTCCAGTAGTTGTTCGTTAGATTCAATAGTTGTTAAGATTTGACTGAAATCTCTTTTAATTTAAGCCGGCAAACTTCATAATTCAAGTAAATTGTATTTTGTATGACAACTTACAATTTGTGCAAATATAAAAATAAAATGATTCGTTGATTTTATTTTTAGAAATATTTTATAACATCCTTTAACACTCTTGTCTGGAAAAAATTTAAGAAGATGAGATATCGCGACCATGTTGCTTCTTCGTGTATTGTAATGCATTATTCTACAACGATATCCCGCACGCGCGGGAGCGATATCCTTCCAAAGTCTTACTATAAATGATAATTCATAGTTTCAAAAATATTTAACCGGATACCAATGATTCTTTAATAAAGTAACAGGGAAGATTAAATAAACCAGAACAAGGAACTGCTTATATTTTTTTGTAGTACAAACGCCAAATCAATTTTCAATCTTTTAAACCAACATGAACAATATACGCATCCTTTAAAAGTTGTATCATGCTATTTCTTATTGCGAATTTATTGTAGATATTTTATTGACTTTGAATTGAAATATCAACATAATATCAACATAATTTCAACAGAAAGTCAACAGGAAGTCACCGGATAGTACAAAGAAAACCCAACTCTGATATGATGATTAGTTGATGTGCTGATTAGTTAATTCGCTGATTAGTTGATATGATGCATATCAGCTAATCAACACATCAGCACATCAGCACATCAACACATCAGCACATCAACACATCAACACATCAGCACATCAGCACATCAGAGTTAGGTTTTAGTTATTTGAATAATCAACTTTCATGTTGTAATCCCATTGGTCAAAGTAGAGGTTTCCGTTACGCCACTCCACTTCACCTCTTTGAAAATCATAAGGTTCGCTGCGGGGAAATTTCTTTGCAGGGACAAATGTTGCTCCAATGCCATCGTTTACAATCAACCTGTAAGCATCGATCCCACTGATGTAGAACTCTTTCTGGCGCAAATCGGTTGAAGGTTGGAGATTAAACGACATGTCAAGCGGTACCCAGCCCACTCCCTGGTAATAAACTTCGCACCAATCATGGAGATTGACTCTTTCAGGACACATATTCCAGCCGCTCTGCCATTTAACAGGGATCCCCTGGCATCGGGCCATCGACATGAATAGCAAGGTTTGCATTCCACAATCCCCTCTTAGGTTGGTTAAAACATAACCGGGGATGTCGGGCATGATCGAATATTCAAGCGCTCCCGTCCAGATAATGTGATCGTTGATCCAATAATAAAGCTTTTTTACTTTTTCAGCCGGATTGGTAACATCTCTCACCAGGCTGTCTGATAACTGCCTGATTTTCTTCGTAAAGACGATTTGGGGAGCTTGCTCGCTGGTGTATCTTTTATAAATGGTTGAGGAAGTATCGTAAGGAAGGATGTTTTGTCTGGAAAGATCAAAATAATGAGCCATAGGCTGGTAGCTGAATTGGATTTCGAATATCGTAGGTTTTCCTTTTGCAGCTGTTTGTTCCATATAGATTGATCGCTGCAAGAGGGTATCGGGAGCCATAAAATATTTTTCAGGCACAGTTTTGATCAGTTTTACCTCTCTCTGACGCTCATGATTTTCACGAGGGTAGGGGAGCCAGCACCTGATCGTTTCGCCATCCGGAACTGCATCCGCTTTAACTGACAATTGATAACTTACCTTTATATTCACCGGAAGGACTGGTTTTCCGTCCGGTTTGCTGTTCCCGATCACCTTACGGGAGTTTTCCAGGAAAAACAGGGATTTCTTATCAGGAATCAATTCTGAGGAATCTTTTAGATTGGGACCTCGTTTGTTGAGAATTAATCTAAGATTGGAAACAGCCCGCTTGAAATAACGTTTTTCACCATCAATTGTCCTGTATTCAAGCCAGTTATTCTTCTCCCATTGATTCTTGTCATCTTGCGAATATTCCCCAAATTCTTTCTTTAATCTTGTTTCAACTTCAGGTTCTGTCAGCTTAAAGTCATATTTAATTCGTTCTGACAAATCAATAATCTCCGTCAGTTTACCTTTTGTTAATGAATCTGTTTCCTCGTTTTTAAATAAGGAATCAGCCCAATGCTTTGTCATTGTGAATTGGCCATCAGCAAAAGCCTTCTCAACATCCGGAAGTGTATGAACTTTAGGCTCCTTATATTGACAGCTTACTATTAAAAAGAAAATAATTACAGTAAAACAAGTTGTAATACGCTTCATAATTTAAACCTTTTTAATACTTTTACGTTTGTTGTAATACAACTACATTTATTGTAATACAATTATAAAAGTAATAATTTCTTCTAAGAAACCTAAAAAATTCACCATCCATGAAATTTATAAGACAGCTGCTGATTCTTTTTATCTTTTCATTGTTCTCGACCTCCCTGATAGCGGGTAGGGTAAAAACCGGAGTAGAGGTTCTGAAAGATATGAACTTTGCCCCCATTAAAGGAAAACGTGTTGGGCTAATCACCAATCCAACAGGAGTTGACCGCAACCTGGAATCTACCGTCGATCTGTTTTTCCATTCAAAGGAATTCACGCTTGTTGCTTTATACGGCCCGGAACACGGAGTCAGAGGCGATTATGGTGCAGGAACTTCCGTTTCCAATACTAAAGATCCAGAGACCGGATTGCCTGTTTTCAGTATTTATGGCAAGACGCGCAAGCCTACGTCAGAAATGCTGAAGGGTATCGATGTTTTGGTGTATGATATTCAGGATATTGGCTCACGTTCCTATACTTTTATCAGTTCGCTGGGACTGGCCATGGAGGCGGCGGCTGAAAACAACATAGAATTTGTAGTTCTTGACAGGCCGAATCCCCTGGGAGGCCTTAAAATGGAGGGTTGCCTTACCGAACCGGCATTTACTTCTTTTGTCAGTCAGTTTCCCATTCCCTACATTCATGGACTGACGGTAGGGGAACTTGCTAAATATTTAAATGAAACGGGATTGCTCAAGAATAAGATTAAATGTAATCTCAAGGTGATCCCGATGAAGGGCTGGAAAAGAAAGATGACTTTTGAAAATACCGGACTTCCCTGGGTTCCTTCATCGCCCCATATCCCACACGCTTATTCGCCCGTTTTCTACCCGGTCTCAGGTATACTTGGCGAACTCTATGTGATGAGTATTGGCGTTGGATATACATTGCCATTTCAACTATTTGCTGCTGAGTGGGTAAATGCTGATAGTCTTTCAAGAAATATGAACGCGCTCCATCTCCCGGGTTTGAAGTTTCGTCCAATCCACTACACCCCTTATTACAGTGTTTCCAAGGATAAAGTCGTTCATGGGATACAGGTTTATGTTACTGATTACAAAAAGGCGGAATTATCGATGGTTCAGTTTTATGTTCTTCAGGAGTGTCATAAGCTTTGGCCGGACAAGAATGTTTTTGAGTTATGCGAAAAATCGCGGCTCAATATGTTTGACAAAGTCTGCGGCACCGATAAAATCAGGATAGAATTTACAAAGAATTTTGAGGTTGCATCCATTCTTCCGTTATGGAATAAGGATATCGCAGATTTCAGGGAGAAAGCAAAGCATTATTTTTTGTATTAAAATTATTACAAACGTGAGTTCGATCTAAGCAAAGTTGTGAACAAGTGTCAGGTGGTTGAGCCTATCGGATTAAAGCAGACAGGGAATCCGGGTTCAGGGGCTGAGGCCTTTAAGCGTAAGTGCTTAAATAATCGCCCCGAAGATTTTGATCCCAGGATGACAAAGAAAAGGTCAGTACAACAGTTGATACCAATACCAAATTGCATATCCAACCGGCCTCTGGGGGGAGGATGGCCAGCCATCATATGACGGCAATTTTAATGCTATTAATTACGATAAAAAATGAAGACACTCAATTGCATCATCCTATTAACACTGTTTAGCTCAACAGTATTTGCCCAAAACACTAAACGTTGGGGCTTTTCTGAAGATCAGGGCATTTACTGGTATGTTAAAAAAGGTTCAACTCACAGAGACCACATCGAAATGAGCGGTTTGCAGGTTTCAGCCGTCGTCGATTACGGAGTAGACGACAACAGGGAATTGTCCATGAAGAAAAAGCTGGTTTTCCCCATGCTGCGTACCATCCCGAACAATACTCACGCCAGCCTGATCGTCGATTTCAATGATCCGGGCCAGTTGGAGATAAAAGTCAACGGATCGAAGTTGCAGGAATATCCACAGTCGTTCGGTTTAAAGGGGAAACTCACTGTAAACAGCACGACCAACAGTCAGCTTGAAACACAGCGGACCATCTTCCCATCGGTTGATAAGCCTGCCCTGATTGAAATCATTACCCTTAAAAACAAAGGGACTACTCCTTGCACGGTGGGAATCGAAAACAACAGCCAGCCAGTGGAAACCGATCCGGCCAAAGGAGTGTATGGGAAATACATTGTTCGGATGGACATAAAAGCGGTAGGTCAGCACACTATTCCTCCCGGTGAAGAATTTATTTTTTCTTCCGTTTATTCAGGTCGGAAATTGTGCGAGGAAGTCTATCGTTATTCTCCCGAATTTGAGGTTGCTAAACGTGATAAGTTCGTCACCGAAGTTTTCAGCAACCTTGTACTCGAAACACCCAACGACACCATCAACTGCGAATTTGCCTTTGCCAAATTGCGGGCCACTGAAAGTATCTACGATACCAAAGGCGGGTTGATGCACGGACCGGGAGGAGGATCTTACTATGCCGCCATCTGGGCCAACGACCAGGCCGAGTATACCAACCCGTTTTTCCCT
>Ga0183097_10225_pt1 | contig 172491 bp, 148 predicted proteins | sample BioMet8_FD_128883 | JGI IMG/M metagenome (GOLD analysis project Ga0183097, IMG submission 128883) | Microbial communities from bioreactor (seeded with sewage sludge) at Lawrence Berkeley National Lab, California, USA - Biofuel... | ecosystem: Engineered > Bioreactor > Anaerobic > Unclassified ... | reverse complement strand
CGTATTTTGCAAATAGCCCAACACCAGCCATCGCTTCCGCTTCGCTCCAGCGAGTTTAAGGAAGGCGACGCCACGACCTGCTTTTGATGGCGAAAGGATTTTCTGACTTCTGGCCGAGCCGTTTGATCGTGGCTGAGCGGAGCGCTGAATTGCCGTAACCGTATCGCTATAGGTACACTGATTTTGTATTTTTAGTGCAAGTTATCAAGAGGTTGAAACTATTGCGACAGGATTTGGTATAAAGTTCACTTGCAGTAATCAAACCGACCAAGGGTAGTCGGCTGAAGCGGAATATAATTCGAAGCGGGAGCGGCATATGGCATTTACGCGTCGCGGAGGGAGATCGCCTGAGCGAGCAAAGCGAGGGAAGGAAGCTCCCGCAGCACAGGACGCGTGCCCTCGTCAAGCTATGCTAATTGAAAACCTCAAGGGGGTGGTTCGGGGGGGATGCAAGGGGGGCCGCGCAGGGGGCGCAGCCCCATAACCGGCCCCGCCTTGCCGTGCGCCGCGCAGGCGTCCCAACTTCGCCGGAGGGCGAAACACTGTGCCCGCAGGGCAGAATGAACGAAACATCCCGCGCCGCGCAGGCGTCCCAACTTCGCCGGAGGGCGAAACACTGTGCCCGCAGGGCATAATGAACGAAACATCCTCCCCCCCCGGGGCAGGCGAGAGCAGCCCGCCGCGCAGGCGAAATACCCCCCTCACCCCTCTGGGGAAATCCCTTAGGCATTATTTCACAAATCAGGATTCTCCTGATAGCGCCCCAGGGCGTTGCGACCTAACGTGAGCCAACAGTAAATAAACTTGCGTCGGCAAAAGGCCGCAAGGGGGAAACAATGGCTTTTGATTTCCAAAGAACCCCGAACAGCGGGGCTGTGAATTTTGTGGTGAAGTTCATTCTGCTGCCCATGGCGCTGTGTCTGTGGCTTGTTTGCCCGGCATCGGCCCAGGCCGACAAGGCCCCAGCGCCTACTGCGGCCGCCGTAACGGCGCAGGCTGAAAATGCCGCTCAGCAGGCCCCGGCCATGCTGACAGTGGCCAGCGCCGACACCTCGGTGCAGGCTGCTCCCGCCGCCCCGGCTGTTTCGCAGGGGGACGATGCGGCGGCCATAGACAACCACCCCTGGTGGTACTGGCCTGTGGCGCTGCTGTTTTTCTGCTTCATCCTCGGCGTGATCGCCGTTATGGCCGGTGTGGGCGGCGGCGTGCTGTTTGTTCCGCTGGTGAGCGGGTTTTTCCCCTTCCACCTCGATTTTGTGCGAGGCGCTGGCCTGCTGGTGGCCCTCGCGGGTGCGCTGGCCGCTGGTCCTGGTCTGCTGCGGCGTAACTTCGCCAACCTGCGCCTCGCCCTGCCTGTGGCGCTGATCGCCTCTGCCTGCGCCATCGTTGGCGCCATGCTCGGCCTGGCGCTGCCCACCAACATCATTCAGACCTGCCTCGGCGCGACCATTCTCGGCATTGCCGTGTTGTTGCTGCTTTCCAAAAATTCCGTGCGCCCGGTGGTCACCACTCAGGACGCCTTGGGTATGGCTCTTGGCATGAACGGCGTTTTTCTCGAGCCCAGCACCGGTGAAGTGGTGGAATGGAAAACCCACCGCACCCTGGCCGGGCTGTTGCTGTTCATCGCCATCGGCATTATGGCCGGCATGTTCGGCCTTGGCGCTGGCTGGGCCAACGTGCCCGTGCTCAACCTGCTCATGGGCGCGCCCCTCAAGGTGGCCGTGGGCACTTCCAAATTCCTGCTTTCCATTACTGACACGTCTGCCGCCTGGGTGTATCTGAATCAGGGCTGCGTTATCCCGCTCATGGCTGTGCCTTCCATCGTCGGCCTCATGCTGGGTTCTGTGGTTGGCGTGCGGCTGCTGGCCAAGGCCAAGCCCAAGTTCATCCGCTACATGGTTATTGGCGTGCTCTTCTTCTCCGGGGCCAAGGCCCTCATGAAGGGTCTCGGCTGGTAATAGCACCGGATACGCTTGAACAGAAGGGAGAAAAAAATGACCACTGATCTGAAAAACGACATAAAGGCCTCCCCCGCGCAACTGCGGTATGCAGACACCTTGTTTTACGGCGCGCTGCTTGGCTTTGTGGCAATGCTGGTTACCTACGCGCTCTACGTCTTTGGCGTGCTGACGCCGCAGATTCCCCTGGATGAAATGCCGCGCCTGTGGACCCATAGCGCCGCCTCGTACCGCGCTGCGGGCCATATCCCCCAGGGTTGGGGCTGGCTTGCCCTTGTGGGCAAGGGCGATATATGCAATTTCATTGGTATCGCTTTTCTTGCGGCGCTTACCATCTTCTGCTTTGTGCAGCTGGCGATTGGGCTTGCGCGGCAAAAGCAGTGGGTTATGATGATCATTGCCGTGCTTGAAGTGCTGGTGCTCAGCCTTGCGGCTTCGGGCGTACTGGTGGCTGGCGCTCATTAATCGTGGTTTTGCCTTGCGGGGCCGGGGAACGTGCCGCCGTGGAGCTTGACCGCACCAGCGGGCTTGACGGCGGCGCAGACCTTGGAGGGCACATGTTTGCCAAGATAAAAAACTACTTCGCGCATCTTCTGGAAGTTCCTGAAGCCGTGTCGCCAGCCCGGTACCGTTCTCTGCGGAGGCTGATGACCGTGCTCATGGTGGCTGTTTCGGTTACGCCGCTGCTGCTGCTTGCGGGCATAAGCCACGTGCAGTACATGCGAACCCTTGAGCGCGAAATGGAAAGCCCGGTGTACGCTCTGGCCCGCAAATCGCAGGCGGCATTAGAACTTTATCTTGGCGAGCGCATCTCGACGGTGAGCTTTTTGGCCCATGCCTACACCTTTAAAGACCTGATGGACGAGCGTACTCTCAACCGCGTGTTTCTGGCCCTGAAGAGCGAGTTCCAGGGCTTTGTGGACATGGGGCTTGTGGATGCCGACGGCCAGCAGGTGGGGTATGTGGGGCCGTACAAGCTCAAGGGCGTCGATTACGCAGGCAAACCCTGGTTGCGCGATACAGAGATCAAGGGCCGGTACCTCAGCAACGCCTTTTTGGGTTACCGGGGGTATCCGCACCTGGTTGTGGCCGTGCACCGGCTTGAAGAAAACGGCGTTTCGTGGACCCTGCGCGTGGCAACCGACACCCTGCGCATCCAGCAGGTGGTTTCTACCGTAGGGCCGGAGCACGATACCGATGTTTTTTTGGTCGATACCGAGGGCGTCTTGCAGACAGATTCAAACCTGTTTGGCAAGGCGCTGGAAAAGCTGTCCCTCGAGCTGCCCCCCGCCGCGCACGAAACAGTGGTTCGGCGGGTGACGGACGCCAAGGGCAGGCAGCTCATGGTCGCCTCGTGCACGCTGGCTGGCACAGACTTTATGCTGTTGGCAGTCAAACCGACAGAAGACGCCATCCGTCCCTGGCGGTCGCTGAGTACGGAGCTTCTGCTGGTGCTGTGCGGCGGTATCGCCCTGATTTTTATGGTTTCCAACCTGCTCATGCAGCAGCTGGTCAACCGGCTGCAGGCCAGCGACGAGCGGCGGGTGGCTGTTTTTGCCCAGATGGAACACAACCAGAAGCTTTCGTCCATTGGGCGGCTGGCGGCTGGCGTGGCCCACGAGGTCAATAACCCCCTGGCTGTCATTTACGAAAAGGCCGGGCTTGCGCAGGATCTGTTGAACATGGGCAAGGTGTGCGGCGACGGCAAGGACAAGGATCGGCTGAGCGCCCTGCTCGAGGGCATAGAGAGCACGGTTGAACGGGCACGCGGCATTACGCACCGTCTGCTGGGTTTTGCCCGGCGTATGGAGGCCAACCGCCAGGCCCTGCATATTGAAGAAGTCATCACGGAAACTCTGGGCTTTCTTGAACGCGAGGCCAAGAACCGTGGCGTGAAACTTGAGACGGATCTGCCCCCCAACCTGCCGGAAATTGTCTCTGACAGGGGGCAGCTGCAGCAGGTATTTCTCAATATCGTGGGCAACGCGCTTGATGCGCTGGCAGGCGGCGAGGGCGCAGCGCAACGGCCCAAGGGCGAAGAGCGTTTTGTCAAAATACGCTGTCAGGGTCAGGGCAGGTATATGCTTGTGAGCGTGGAGGACAACGGCAAGGGCATGTCGCCCGAGGTGCTCAAACACATTTTCGAGCCGTTTTACTCTACCAAAAAAGACAAGGGAACCGGGCTTGGCATGTTTATCACTTACGGCATCGTGCGCAAGCTTGGCGGCGAAATCCACGTGCAAAGCGAAGAAGGACGGGGCAGCACCATCAGCATAACCCTGCCGCTTACTCCGCCCGATGTGGCTGTGGAGGTGTAGAATGGCGTTGCGCATCCTTCTGGCTGACGACGAAAAAGAATTTGTGGATACCCTGGCCGAGCGCCTTTCGCTACGCGGATACGCGCCCTATGTGGTCTATGACGGCATCAGCGCCCTGCAGGCGGCCACGCCTGAAAAACCCGATGTCGTCGTGCTTGATCTTTTCATGCCCGGTTTGGCGGGCGACGAGGTGTTGCGCCGCCTCAAGGTGCTGTACCCTGATTTGCCGGTTATCCTGCTTACCGGGCACGAGGCGGTAGACGACAACGGCACCAACCCCGTGGCGCAGGCCTTTGCCTGCCTGACCAAACCGCTGAGCTTCAATGTTTTTTTGGAAACGCTGCAGGCTGCGGCGCGTGAAGGCAAGGAATGCGCAACCGAGGGAGGCAGGCCATGAATGAAAGTCAGTGCATGGCACGACTGCTGGCCTCAGCCGTTCACGATATGCGCAACGTGCTGGCCGTAATACGCGAATCAGCCGGTCTGGCGCAGGATCTTGCCTCTCTTGCGGGCAGCAAGGCAGTTTCGGCACCGGGGGCAGAGCGTCTTTCGTCGGCCTTGAGCGAGGTGCAGCGGTCCATCATTCAGGGCGCGGCGCTTTCGGAGGCCATGGACTATATGGCGCAGGCAGGCGGTATGGAGCCGGGCGGAGCCGGGCCGTGCGATCTTGCGCGGGTATGCCGCAGCTTTTGCCTGCTGGCGGCGCGACAGGCTCGCGCGGCGCAGATATGCCTGACCTGCGGCGAAACCGACGAACCCGTGTGGGCCAACGTGCCGCCGCTGGCCGTACTGCGCTCTATACTGGAAGTGTTTGACCTCTGCGCCTCGGTTGGCGGGCAGGTAAACCTGCGCCTCACAGCTGGCCGGCGGCAAAAAGATGAAGGCATCATTGTCGAAGCGCTGGAGGGCGCCAACCGGGAGATGGCCCTTGCGGCCATGACCGGCAGCCCCATGCTCGACGGCCTGCACCCTGGCTGGCGGGCGGTGCTAATGCCCTGGCGTGACGCCGGGCCAAGATTTTTCCTTTCCATTTCGGCCTGCGATAGCGAAGGCGAATAACCGGCGCCGGCATGTTGCCGGGCCTTCAAGGAGTATTCCATGACCAAGGAAGACATCAAAATCCTGCTGGTGGACGACGAAAAGCAGTTTGTGGACACGCTGTCGGAGCGCCTGGCCATGCGCGGCTTTGAAGCACGGGTTGCCTACGATGGCCCCGAAGCACTCAAGGCTGTGGAAAAGCCCACCGACGTTATCGTGCTTGACCTGCGCATGCCCGGCATGGACGGTTTTGAAGTGCTGCGCAATGTCAAAAAAAGCAATCCGCAGGTGCAGGTCATCATTCTTACCGGTCATGGCGGCGATGCCGAAGAGCAGACCGCTTACCGCATGGGCGCGTACAACTTCCTCAGAAAGCCCATGGACATTGACGAACTGCTCAATAGCATCCGCATGGCCTACCGTGACAAGCTCGAAAACGCCATGGTTGCCGTTTCGCTGGCCGAATGCGGCGACTTTGATTCTGCCAGAGATGTCTTGAATGAAAAAGACGTGATGGAAGAACACGGCAAATAGATTGTGATGCAATACGGCCATACAGGCCGGATGTCGTATCCGGCCTGCGGCTTGTGAGGTGCGGCCCAGCGGCCCGCGCCTCGGCAGTGGTTCGCCCTGGGAGTTCGCCATGCGTGTACTTGTTGTGGATGACGAACCTGCCTTTTCGGAACCTTTGGCAGAGCGTCTTGCCTTGCGCGGTTATGAAACAGCAACCGCACTGGATGCCGATGCCGCACTGGCAGAACTGGCCTGCGGCCCCCGCGACCTCATCTTTCTTGATGTGGGGCTGCCTGGCATGGACGGCGTGGATCTGCTGAAGATCTTGCGCGAGCGTTACCCGCAAAGCGACGTGGTGATGCTGTCGGGCGCTGGCGACATGGGCAAGGCCGTGCAGGCCATGCGGCGCGGGGCGTTGAACTGGCTTTCAAAACCCGTTGGCATGGACGGCATACTGGCCGAGTGCCGCAAGGCTGCTGAGCGCGCGGGCGCACGGCAGGAGGCGGCCCGGCTGGCTGAGGCGGCACGCTGGCGCAGCTTTGGACGCGTGGCCGAGGGCGTGGCCCACGAGGTCAACAATCCGCTGAACATCATCGTGCAGGCTGCTGGCCTCATACGCGACTGCCTTGAAGAGCCCGAAGCCCAGTCTCTGCCCGATATCGGCGAAGTGCGCGACGCGGTGGACACCATCCGGGCGCAGGGCCTGCGAGTGCGCGAAATAACGCGCAAGCTGCTGATGGTCGGGCACGGGCTTGACCCCCGTGTTGGCGCGCTGGATGTGGCCGCCGAGGTGGGGCAGGTGCTGCGGCTTTTGCGCGAGCGTATGGAAAACGCCCATGTGCGTTGCGACGTTGTTATCCCTCAGGGCGATGATGCGCCGCGTCCTCTGGGTTCCGCTCCGGAACTGCAGCAGATATGTCTGCACCTGCTGGAGAATGCTCTGGACGCGCTGAGCGATGACGACGCCACGGCACGAGCCGCTTTCGCCGACGGCGCGGCGGCCGCGCAGGACAGGCTTGTTGTTCTTGCAGCCTCCACGCGGCGCGACCCGCAGGGGCGCGACTGGTATGATCTTGTGGTGCGCGACAACGGCCCCGGCATCGCGCCCGACATCATGCCGCACATATTTGAACCTTTTTTTAGCACGCGCGCGCTGCAAAGCCCTTCAGCCGGTCATGCCGCAGGCGGCAAAACGCTAGGCCGCTACTTGGGGCTGGGTCTTGCCGTAGCACGCTCTCTGGCCCACGCACGAGGCGGCGAGTTGACAGCGGTCAACGGGCAGCACGGCGGGGCAGAATTCTGCCTCAGCCTGCCTCTGGCGGAGCCTCTGGGCCAGCCGAATCCGACGGCAGAAGCGTAGCCGTACGAATTACCATATTACGCGCACAGGTTCAGCGACTGAACCGCTGCGCCTGCCATCACCTCCAATCGCCCCAAGCGTTTACGGTGGACGCCCCTCGCCATGGGTTCGGCGGGGGGCAATGTTTTTTTGGCCGCTGGCCGCAAAAAAGCCCCCTGCCGCAACAACAGGGGGCTTGTACCATCTGTCTGGTTTGTCCTAATCGGGCAACAGCACTTCTGTCTGAAATCCAGAGGCCACGCATTTGGCTACAAGGTCGCCTGAACCGTCGTAAATCTTTACGTCGTAGTTGAGAATATGCTTGCCGTTGCGCACTACGGCGGCCTCGGCCGTGAGGGGCGAAACCCTGCCGGGGCGCAGGTATTCGATGGTGGTGTTCAGGCTGACCACGCCGTAGTCTTTGCCTGCATTGGCCGCCGCGCCAAAGGCCACATCGGCCAGGGCAAAAATGGCGCCGCCGTGGGCCATGCCCATGCCGTTTTTGTGGTTGTCGGTAATGGGCATGGTAACCTTGGCATATTCCGGAGTGGCGTTTTCAATGTTCATGCCGAGAAAACGCATCAATTTGTCGTGTTTTTTTACGTAATTTTTCATACCGTCTCCACGCTATCAAAAAAGGGCTGAAAGCCGAAACTCTCAGCCCGTGCCTGTTTTGCAATGAGCGTCCTGGGCAGGGTTATTCAACCTGCTGGATGCCGTCCAGTTTCCAGTTGCCCCCTGAGACCGGTCGCATGAAGTGCCAGACTTCCCGCACGGACGAGGGCGTCTCCTGCGCCGGGGTTTCGCGCAGCAGCACGTCAAAGAACACCTGGGCGTACTGTTCGTCGCCTTCATCGTGCACGCCCAGCAGTTGGGCGTTGACCAGCAAAATTTCCGTAGTGCTGGGCTTGGGGTCTGCGGCCATCTGCTCGCGTACCGATTGCTGCACTGCCTCGGTGGCAAACTGCGAGATGTCGTTCATGTCGCGTTTGTCCCACGCGGCCTGCAGGCGGGTGTAGGCCATCTTGGCCCCGCGCAGAAATTCTTCGGCGTCAAAACCGGGGGGCATTGGAATCTGCGGGCCGGGCACGTCTGCCTGGGCAGCGCTCTGATTACGCAGCGCCTCCCAGCCGTTTCCGGAGGCGTCCTCGCGCATCATGCCCGCTGCGGGCTGGGAGGATGAGTCTTGCGTGCCTTGCGCACCTGCACCCGCTTGCGCGGGCCTTTGCGAACCCCGAAATGCCGCAAACAGCTTGAGGCCGATGAAGATCATCAGGCCAAAAAGCAGAATATCCATAAAGCCGCCGCCAGCAAAGCCGTGTCCGCCCAGTAGCGAGCCTATGAGCGTGCCCGCCAGCAGACCGCCCAGAAGGCCGCCCATGCCGCCAAAAAGACCGCCAGGTCTGCTGGGCGCGGGAGCCTGCTGGGGTTGGGCCTGGGTCTGGCCGGGGTTGGGTTTGCTTTGGAACGCGGGCTGCTGAGGACGCGGCGCGGGCGTACTCATAAAGGGTTTGCTGCCAAAAGAGCTGCCGCCGCCAAGGCGGGCAGCAAGTGCGTCATCCGACAGGGTGAGCATGAGTGAACAGCAAAGCAGAACCAGAATAGAAGAAAAAGCTTTTATTTGCATAAACATCTCCCATAAGGGCGGTGTTGGTCATTTCCCTGAAGATCAGACATGACCGGGAAGTACTTTCTGTACGTGCCTTATTTACTATAATCATTATGCCGATTAAGGCAAGTTGGCCCGCAACACGCCAAAAGCTCGGATAACAGCGCGCAGTCGCGGAATTCTTATTGCGTGGCAGGGGCAGGACAACTGGCGGGGCAACCGTCGGGGTTGCTATTTTTGCAGCGAAATCAGCCCGTCCAGAATTGTCCACGGGTTGGGCGGACAGCCGGGGATAAAAAGATCCACAGGCAGCAGATCGGTGACGCCCTTGTTGCACTGGTCACTGTCGCGAAACAGCCCGCCTGAAATGGCGCACGCGCCCACAGCCACCACAAGGCGGGGTTGCGGAACTGCGTTAAAGGTGTCCAGCAGGGCCAGACGCATGTTTTCCGAGACAGGGCCGGTAACGGCAATGCCGTCAGCATGCCGGGGCGAGGCCACAAAGTCGATGCCAAACCGGCCCAGATCATACACAAGCGTGGTCAGAACATTGCTGTCGGCCTCGCAGGCGTTGCAGCCCCCAGCGCTGACCTGGCGCAGCTTGAGCGAGCGGCGGAATAGTGCACACCGGGGTGGCGTGGGCTGCTCTGCATGGGGCTGACCGGGAACAACCAGCAGACCCTCGCGGGTAAACGAAGCCATGCGGTGCTCCCCGGTAAAGGTAAAGGCCCCCTTGGGGCAGACCGCGCGGCACTCCCCGCAAAAGGTGCAGCGTCCCATGTCGAGGGTAGGCGTGCCGTCTTCACGCCCTGCCGTGGGCAGCAGAGCGCCTGTGGGGCAGGCCTGAAAGCAGGCGCGGCACGCGCCGCACGAAACCGGGGCGAGCTCTGGCCTGCCCAGAAACCGGGGCGAGAGCGCGGGCTGACGGTTGGGGTAATCCAGCGTGCGGTATTGCTGGTGCAGGCGTTCCTTGATGATGCGCAGCATGTCAAAGCCTCACAGATCGTACCCGCAGTACGAGAGGTTGAAGCTCTTGTTGCAGAGCGGAAAGTCGGAAATCTGGTTGCCGCGCAAGGCCATGGCAAGACCCGTCCAGTTGTGGAACGAGGGGTCGATAACCTTGTAGGCCAAAAAACGGCTGTCAGGCCCGGTAACTGCCACGTGGCATATTTCGCCGCGCCAGCCTTCCACCTGCGACACCGCCAGGGTATCGGGCGGCAGAGAGGCCGCATCCAGCGCAGGGGCCTGGTCAGCCAGCGGGGGAATGGCCGCCAGCGTGTCGAGGTCTGCCTCGAGCAGCCGCAGCGAGTCGTCCAGCTCGTTGCTGCGCACAAGGGTGCGGGCCAGCACGTCGCCGCTGGTCTCCACGCGCGGGGCGCAGTCCCTGTTGGGCAGGTCGGCAAGAGGAAAGTGAAACCGGGCGTCAATTTTAAGCCCGCAGGCGCGAGCGGCCATGCCTACCATGCCAAGGTTCTGGGCGGTCTCCCTGCTGACGTATCCCGTGCCGGTAAGCCGCTCAAGCACGCTCTGGCTGTGCAGCATCACGTCCACTGCGCCGCGCACGTCGCGTCCGGAGGCTCTGATGCGATGCAGCATGTCGGCGCATTCGTCGGCGTTCAGGTCGCAGGCCGTGCCGCCAAATCGCAGCAGGCCCCGGCCAAACCGGTTGCCGCACAGGCAGGCCGTGGCATTGAGAAAATCACCGCGTATGCGGCCATTCCACGAGGCGGTTGGCAAAAAGCCCGTATCTCCCGCTATGGCCCCAAGGTCGCCCGTGTGGTTGGCAAGGCGCTCAAGCTCCAGCCCGATCCGACGCAAACGGTGGGCGCGCGGCGCGACCACGCAACCGGCAAGGCGCTCAAGAAGCACGCAGTGCGCCGTGGCGTGACCGACCGTGGTGTCGCCTGCGGCGCATTCCAGCAGGGGCAGGCAGCGGGCCAGCGGACCGCGCGTGAGCATGCGCTCCAGCCCCCGGTGCTGATAGCCGAGGGCAATCTCAAGATGCAGCACGTTTTCACCGTGGCACTGAAAGCGAAAATGCCCAGGTTCGATAACCCCGGCGTGCACCGGGCCCACGGCTACTTCATGAATTTCTTCGCCCTCAACCCGAAAAAAAGCAAAGGGTGCAGACGCAGGTTGCGGCGCAGAGGCCAACGAGCCGCCTTCGGCCAGGGTGCGGGCATGGGCCTCGGCGGCGTCGGGGATGCGCCTTACGCTTTTGAGCCAGGGATGGCCCACGGGCTCAATGCCCCACTGCTCGAAAATTTCGCGTTCAAATAGATGGGCCTGCGGCGCGGACGGCGTCATAGAGGCAAAGGATTGCAGGGGAACGGTGCGCAGGGCCGCAAGATAGTGCGAGCTGTCCTGCGCCAGCACGCAGCACAGGCCTGCAAGGGCAGCATGGTCCTGCGATTCCGGCAGACCAAACAGGGCCAGCAGCCGCCAGCCTTCCGCAAGGTAGCGACGCAAAAAATCACCCATTTCTTCTGCGGAAACCGGGGGCATGCCCGCAAGCGGCACGGTATCGCGGTAATCGAATAGCATGGGGCCTCTCACCAAATGCGGTTTCGCGTTTGTAATGCGTCAGGTCTGGCGCTTATGCGCCGATAAGCGCGGCGGCGCGGATAAGAAAATTCCACAGCCAGTCTGGTATCCACAGCCCCAGGGTCAGCACGGCAAGCCCCAGAGCCAGCGGCGGCAGCACGCTCAAAGCCGGTTCGGTGTTTGACGGCGGCAGATCCACGGGGCGGTTGCCCTGCACCATGCGCAGCACAGAGACGGAAAGCCCCACAAAGATGATGGCCAGCAATACCAGATACCCTGCGGAAAGCCACGGCAGCCCCGCAGCCAGCATGCCCTTGAAAATCAGCAGTTCGCTGACAAAAAGCCCGAACGGCGGCGAACCCGCCACAGCCAGAAAGCCCGCAGTCCACAGCGCCGCCGTGGCGGGCATGGTCCAGCGCATGCCGTGCACGTCGTAGCTGGAATACGTGTGGTAGCGGGCCAAAATATTGCCCGAAAGCAAAAACAGCATGCACTTGGTGAGCGAATGACAGACCGCGTGCAGCATCGCGCCGGGCACGGCCACGCCGCCCACGCCGATGCCAAGGGCCAGAATGCCCATGTGCTCGACGCTCGAATAGGCCAGCATGCGCTTGTAGTGCCCCTGACCCACGATAAAGATGGCGGCGGTCATGAGCGACAGCAGGCCAAAAAACATGAGCATGCCACCCGAAAGATCGCCCAGACCGGCGGCCAGCATTATCTGGTGGCCGCGCAGCATGCCGAGCATGGCGCAGTTGAGCAGCGCCCCCGAAAGCAGGGCCGAAACCAGCGACGGAGCCTGACTGTGGGCGTCGGGCAGCCAGTTGTGCAGGGGGGCAAGGCCCATCTTTGTGCCATAGCCCACCAGCAGAAACACAAAGGCCGCCTTGAGCCACGTGGGCTCGGCCAGCTGCGCGTTGCGTACAAACCAGCCTACCTGGTCCATGCCGTCTGCCGCGCCCATTGCGCCCTCGGCTCCGTGAAAGGCGACCGCGAGCAGAATATTGCCCAGCAGCGCAAGCGCAATGCCGACCGAGCAGATGATCAGATATTTCCAGGTGGCCTCAAGCGAGCGCTTGTGACGGTGAAAATAAATAAGCTGTGCGCTGGCAAGCGTGGTGCCTTCAATGCCCACCCATTGCGCGCCCATGTGCGGCGTAATGGTGACCAGCGTCATGGCTCCGAGAAAAAAGCACAGACAGGCGGTAAAGCGACGCTCCGGCGCATTGGTGAAGCGCCCGTGGTCGAGAATATTGGTATGCACGCCGATGCGTTCTTCTTCGCGCAGGTAGTGCATGGCATAAAAGGACGCGGCCAGAAACAGCAGGCTGGCCAGCAGCAAAAAAAGCACCCCCAGCGCGTCCGGGGCCAGCAGGCCGCCAAGCTCCGACGGGGTTTCGCCTCTGGCGACCCGCGCGGCGGTCATGACGGCAATGACGGTGTGCGCCAGCGCCGTCAGGGGCAGGCCCACGCGGCAGATCACGGCGCGGCCCCACAGCAGCATCATGCAGCCGGCGCACAGGGGGATGAAAAGAAGAGCTGTCAGCATGCGCGCGTCCTAATCTCTGAGGCTGCGGAACCGGGCCACGTCAATGGAAGCAAAAGAGTCGCTGATGTGGTTGATGGCTATGCCCATGACAAATACCGCCACAAAAACGTCCAGCAGCAGGGCCAGTTCAAACCACACCGTACCAGTAGTCATCAGCGGCACGCCCAGCAAAAAGATGCCGTTTTCCGCCACCAGATAGCCAATGACCTGAGTGATGGCCTTGATGCGGCCCACAATGAGGATCAGCCCGCAAAACAGCGTGGCCAGCCCCGTGGGCAGCAGCAACGGCGGAAACAGCCCCAGCGGCATGACCAGTTTGCCGTCCAGCCAGATGGAGAACACCAGTCCGGCCATACCGGCCAGCACGCCCAGGCCCACGCGGCGGGCGGGGCAGACGAGCGCGTCGGCGGGCAGCCTTTTTTGCGTGCGCCACAGCATGCCGGGCAGCAGAGCTCCCTTGATCAGCAACACCGCGCCTGCCAGCAGGGCATGCTCAAGACTCACCAGCAGAGCCGCCAGCAGCAGCCCCTGCAGGGCCGTGAGCCTGGTCATGCCGGGTACGCGGCGTGTGCCCAGCAGAAAAAAATTGCTCAGCACAAGCAAAAAAAGGCAGGATTGCAAGAGCGTGGTCATGGCTACCTCGCCTGGGTAAGAATAAGCGCCAGCGTGCCCATGGCCCCCGCCGCGCCAAGCAGATACGGAACCCGCTCCATGCGCAGCCGCGCCATGACCGATTCCACAATGCCCACAACAACTGCCAGCAGCAGCACAATGCCCACGCGCAAGCCCATCTGCTGCCACAGGGGCAGGGCGGGCGTAAGCAGGCCCGCAATCAGCGCCGCGAAAAACCAGAGCTTGAGGGCCCCGCCATACAGTATCATGGCCAGATTGGGGCCGGAGTGGTCAAGCACCATGACTTCATGTATCATGGTCAGTTCAAGGTGCGTGTTGGGGTCGTCCACCGGGATGCGGCAGTTTTCCACCAGCAGCAGCATAAAAAATATCACGGGCAGCAACAGCAGTTCGCCTCTGCCGGTCAGCCACGCCCCGGCGGTCTGCCCGCTGAACAGGGTTGAAAGGCTGAAGGCCGTATCCGCGCTGTGCCCAAGCCCCAGGCACAGACTGGTGAGCACCATGAGCGCAAGAAAAAACACCGGTTCCGCAAGGGCGGAGAACGTGGCCTCGCGGCTTGCGCCCATGCCTTCAAAGGCCGAGCCGGTATCCAGCGCGCCAAGCATGACGGCAAAGCGCCCCATGCCAAGCAGGTAGGCCGCCAGCACAAAGTCGCCCGCAAAGGCCAGCGGCGAAGCCGCGCCGCCAAGGGGCAACAGGGCCAGGGCGCACAGCGTGCCCGCCAGGGCTATGGAAGGCGCGGCCGCAAACGTCCATGTGGAGGTGCGGCTGATAACCTCGCCCTTGCGCAGCAGTTTGGCGATGTCGTAGTAGGTCTGCAGCACGGGCTTGCCGTGCCTGCCCGCGTATTTGGCCTTGACCCGGTTGATGATGCCAGGCAGCAGCGGGGCCAGAACCAGCGCCAGGGCAAACTGCGTCAGATACACTGCAAGGTTGGCGTTCATGAGCGCAGCCCCCACACCAGCAGCCCCACCACGGTGGCCAGAATATAAAGGATGTACAGGTGGATTTTGCCGTGCTGGATCACCTTGCAGGCATTGCAGATGCTCTCCACCGCCGAAAACAGCGGGGTAAACAGGCCGCTGCGCAGGCGGTCGGGCGCGGTGACGCTCAGCTCGCCGTGCTTGGGAAAAATTCCGTCATCCATATGCAGCTGGGTTTTGAGACCCATGGCCGGAGCAAATATCTTTGCCGTGGGTTCCGAAAAACCAGCGTCCGTGTACTGGATACGCGCTGAACCTGCCTGAAAGCCGCACCCCCAGGTGGGCATGGCTTCGACGGCGCGTTTTTTGAGCAGGCATTTGCGGACAAGCAGAAATATCAGCGCCAGGGCAAGCCCCGCGCCGCCGATCACGGCTGCCGCGCCAAGGCTTGCGTGGGCCCTGGCCAGCCCGTTCAGCCCGGCCTGCTGCAGGTGCGGGGGCAAGGGCAGCGCGCTGTGCGCGGCCCCGGCGGCCAGATCAAAAAAACACGGCGCGGCCAGACCGCCAGCCAGACAGACGGCGGCGGGCAGGGCAAGGGGCCAGAGCGTGCGCCACGAAAGGGGGTGAACATTGGCGGCCATTTCTGAACGGGGTTCGCCCAAAAAGGCGATGCCGTATGCCTTGGCGTACAGGGCCGCCGCAAGGCCGCTGATGCAGGCAAGGCCCGCCAGCGCCAGCAGCAGCCCCACCTGACGCTCCACGCCGGACAGGGCGGGGCCGTCCAGCAGCGAAAGCCCCAGCACCAGCTCGCCCGCAAATCCGTTAAACGGCGGCAGGCAGGCTATGGCCGCTGCGCCTATGGCAAAGGCCGCGCCCAGCAGGGGCAGGCGTTTTTGCAGGCCGCCCAGATGCTGCATGCGCACGGTGCCCGTGGCGTGCAGTACTTCGCCCGCGCACAAAAACAGCAGTCCTTTGAATGCGGAGTGGTTGAGCATGTGCAAAAGCGCGCCTGAAAATCCCAGCACGGCAATCCAGGCGTTGCCGCAGCTTTGACCGATGAGCCCCGCGCCCAGACCCATGACCATCAGGCCCATGTTTTCTATGCTGGAATAGGCGAGCAGACGTTTGAGGTTGCTCTGGGCCGTGGCTTTTAAAATGCCCATCAGGGCGGTGCCAAGCCCCAGAAGCAGCAGGGCCCAACCCCACCATTCAGGCGTTGCGCCCGCAGGAGCCAGCATGCCCACGCTGCGGAGTATTCCGTAAAAACCGGCGTTGATCATCGCGCCCGACAGCAGGGCAGAGATGTGGCTGGGCGCGGCGGGGTGCGCCTCGGGCAGCCAGATGTGCAGGGGCGCCAGCCCGGCTTTGGCCCCAAAACCAAGTACAGCCAGCACAAACAGGGTGGTGAGCAGGCCGGGGCCAGAGTATGCCGATGTCTGTTCCATGGCGCGGGCCAGCGCCGCGCCGCCCTGCAGGGCCTCAAGCGAGGTGTCGCCCGTGATCTGCCACAGCAGGGTAAAAAAGGCCATCAGGGCCACAGCGCCAAGGTGGGCGGCCACCAGGTAGACCCACGAAGCGTCGCGCACCTTGCTGTCGCCGTCGTTAAAATCAATGAGAAAGAACGGCGCGAGCGACATGATCTCCCACGCCAGCATGAACAGCACGGCGTCGCGGGCGGTCATCACCAGGGCAAGGCCAATGAGCAGCATATGAAAAAAGAACCAGTGCGCGGCAAGGTTGTGGCGCTCCGGTTCTTCATGCCGCAGGGCAATGCCCCCGGCGGCGGCGCAGGTCAGGCCCAGGCCAAAGACGGGCAGCAGAAACAGGCGGCTCAGGGCATCCATGCCCAGTGCGCACGTCCCCACGGGCAGCGCCAGCGGCAGCTGCAGGCTTTCGTGCCCGGCCCAGGGGCCGGAGGCGACGGCGTACAGGCCTGCAGCGCAGCCAGCAAAGGCGCCCAGAACACCAACCACGCTGGCCGTGCGTCCGGTGGCCTTTGAGGGCGGGCGCACAGCCAGAAGAGCGCACAGAACGGCAGACGCCGCCAGTATGCCGATGGCAGTGATAAACAAAAACATGGCTGCCGGAAAACCTACGCCATGCCGTTTTTCAGCTGCGTGTCAAAGTAGGCGATGGTTTTGGCCAGGCCTTCTGCAAGCGCGACCTTTGGTTCCCAGCCCAGCTTTTCGCGGGCCAGGGTGATGTCGGGCTTGCGCTGCTTGGGGTCGTCGCCGGGCAGCGGTTCGTAAGTGATCTCTGATTTGCTGCCGGTCATTTCCACAACTTTTTCGGCCAGCTCACGGATGGTGAATTCGCCGGGGTTGCCCATGTTCATGGGACCGATAAAGTCAATGGGCGAGGCCATGAAGCGGATCATGCACTCCACCAGATCGTCCACATAGCAGAACGAGCGGGTCTGCGAGCCGTCGCCGTAGATGGTGATTGGCTCGCCCTTGAGCGCCTGAATGATAAAGTTGGACACAACGCGGCCATCGTTGGGATGCATCTTGGGCCCGTATGTGTTGAAGATGCGGCCCACCTTGATGGGCAGGTCGCCCTGACGCCAGTAGGCAAAAAACAGCGCCTCGGCGCAGCGTTTGCCTTCGTCGTAGCAGGAGCGGATGCCGTTGGGGTTCACATGACCCCAGTAGCTTTCGGGCTGCGGATGAATGTCGGGGTCGCCGTACACTTCGCTGGTGGAGGCCTGATATATGCGCGCGCCGAGCCTTTTGGCCAGGCCCAGCATGTTGATGGCGCCGTGCACGCAGGTCTTGATGGTCTGCACCGGGTCGTGCTGGTAATGTATGGGCGAGGCCGGGCAGGCCAGATTGTAGATTTCATCCACCTCTACATAGAGGGGAAAGGTCACGTCGTGGCGGATCAGCTCAAACCTGCGGTTGTCCATGAGCGCTTCCACGTTGGCGCGGGCGCTGGAAAAGAAATTGTCCACGCAGAGCACTTCGTGCCCTTCGTTGAGCAGGCGTTCGCACAGGTGTGAACCCAAAAAACCGGAACCGCCAGTGACCAGAATGCGTTTGCGGAGATGCATGATTCCCCCGGAAAAAATTATAAGAAGCCAGTATAAAACCGGCAAATCCCGTAAAGCATAGCCCCATTGTCCGGGCTTTGCAATGGTGACCCCGCGCAGCGAACATCCGGGGCCTCAAGTTGTCTCTTGCATTACAGCAGTGCCGATTGCTATGTATCGGCCGCGAGGTAAATCATGTCAAAAAAATCTGTGGACCGCATTGATCCTCTCACCCTGGCTTTGCCCCTTGCAGGGGTGGACAGCCACGCCCATCTGGACGGGCAGGAATTTGATGCGGACAGAGACGCCGTGCTGGAGAGGGCCCATGCGGCGGGCGTGGCGCAGGTTGGCAACGTCTTTTTGGGGCCGGACGAATACCATGCGGGACGGGGGCTGTTTGAGGCCCGCCCCGAGGTGTTTTTTCTCATGGGTATACACCCCTGCGACGGGCAAAAGTGCACGCAGCAACGTCTTGAGGCCATGCGGGCCGCTTTTGCCGCCGACGCGCGGCTTAAGGCAGTGGGCGAAATCGGCCTCGATTTTTATTGGCCCGACTGCCCCAGAGAAATACAGTATGAGGCCCTGCGCACGCAGCTGGCGCTCGCCCGCGCTGTGGAGCGCCCGGTGGTCATCCACTGCCGCGAGGCCGAGGAGGAAACCCTCATGACCCTTGAGGCCGAGGGCTTTGCCGGGTATCCGCTGCTGTGGCACTGTTTTGGTCAGGGACCGGATACCGCCCGCCGCATCCTGCGCAACGGCTGGCATATTTCCATTCCCGGCCCGGTTACCTACAAGGCCAACGACGCCCTGCGCGAGGCTGTGGCGCTGATACCCGCCGACCGCCTGCTGCTTGAAACAGACGCTCCCTACCTTGCGCCGATGCCCTGGCGCGGCAAGCGCAACGAGCCAGCCTTTACCGTATTTACCGTGCGGGCCATGGCCGAAGCGCGGGGAGAAAACGCCGCAGACCTCTGGCGCACCTGCGGCGACAACGCCCGCCGGTTTTTCGGGCTGACAGCGGCTGTCTGAGCGGGTTTACGGCGATTGGCAGGCTGTCTGGGCAGGGTCTGTTCTTGTGTCCACATGCCGGAAGTGATACCATGCTCAAAGCCACTCGGAACGGTGGCCGAGAGCTTTTTTACAGATATTCCCCCTGGCGGTCCGTGTCCGTCCGCTTTGCCGCAGCGCCTTGCAGCGGCGGGGCCGTCCCGGTGCGTCCTCTATAGTGTCCAGCGCAAGCTGTTTACCTAACTTCAAGGAGATTCCATGTCGGATCTGCGTACACCCCTCACTGCCTGGCACGAGGCGCACGGCGCAAAAATGGCCCCTTTTGCCGGGTGGCTCATGCCCATCCAGTATGAGGGCATTATTGTAGAACATCAGCATACCCGGCAGCATGCGGGGCTTTTTGACATCTGCCACATGGGCGAATTTCTTATCGCGGGCCCCGGCGCGGACGAAGCCCTGAGCAAGGCCGTCAGCCACAACCTGCAGACCCTCGCACCCGGCAAGTGCCGCTACGGCTTTTTGCTTAACGAAAAGGGCGGCGTGCTGGACGACGGCATCATCTACCGCTTCGGCCCCGACTCCTTCATGGCTGTAGTCAACGCGGCCTGCGCCGCCAACGACTTTGCCGTGCTGCGCTCGCGCCTGCCCGAAAGCGTCAAGATGACCGACATCTCGGCCGATACGGGCAAGATTGACCTGCAAGGGCCGGAATCGCTGGATGTGCTTGAAAAACTGCTGGGCCAGAACTTTCACGATCTCGGCTACTTCGGCTTTCGCGAAACCACCTGGCAGGGCTCGCCCCTGCTTGTAAGCCGCACCGGCTACACCGGCGAGCTGGGTTACGAACTGTACATCGCCTCGTCTGAAACCGAGGCTTTCTGGAATGCCCTGCTGGCCGACGAACGCGTAAAGCCCGTGGGCCTGGGCGCGCGCGACACCCTGCGCCTTGAGGCCGGTCTGCCCCTGTACGGCCATGATCTGGACGAAAATCACAGCCCTGCCGAAGCCGGCATGGGACGCATGATGACCAGCACCGCCGACTATGTGGGCCGCGAAGGCGCGCAGAAGATCGCCAGCGTGCTGGTGCCCCTGCGCATTGACGGCCGCCGCGCCGCCCGCCACGGCGACGTTGTGGCCGCCGCCGACGGCACGGAAGTAGGCCATGTTACCAGCGGTTCGTTTGCGCCCTCGCTGGGCTATGTCATTGCCTTTGCCTGGGTGGACGCCGCCCATGCCGGGGCGGAAAATTTTGTCGTACGCGCCGCCAGAACGGAGCTGCCCGCCACGCGGGTTGAAGCGCCGTTTTATACCCAGGGTACTGCGCGCAAAAAGCTTGCCTGATACGGTCGTCGCTCTGTGCGGGTCACCATCCGCAGCTGGCTGGCGTAATTTTTATAACGATTGAACCCAATTTTTTCAGGAGTTTGCACATGGCTACCAATCCTGCCGATATTCTGTACAGCACCAGCCACGAATGGGCCCGCATCGAAGGTGATGAAGCCGTCATCGGCATTACCAGCTTTGCCCAGGAATCCCTCGGCGACATCACCTATGTGGAACTGCCCCCCGTGGGCGACCAGCTTTCTGAAGACAAGGAATTTGGCTCGGTGGAATCGGTCAAGGCGGCCAGCGACCTGATCTCGCCCGTGGCTGGCGAGGTGGTGGCCGTGAACGAAGCCCTGGAAAACACCCCCGAGCTCTGCAACAGCGATCCCTTTGGCGAGGGCTGGATTGTGCGCGTCAAACTGACCCACAAGCCTGGCGGCCTGATGGATGCGGCGGCTTACGAGGCGCATTGCGCCACCGAAAAACATTAGACAGGGCAGCGCGGACTTCCGGCCTTTTTGTGCCCTGCCTGTGTCTGGCTTGTTTGGTGCGGCGCTCATGTATGTTTGTATACACTTCGCGCCGCCCGAACGCGCCATCCTTGGCGGGAAACAAAAATTTCCGGAACTCCGCGTCACCCATGTATGATTTCTTTCGGGCTGACTGCGCGGCTGCAACATTCTGCAGGGCAAACACAGTCTGAAATTTTTCTTTCGCCCCGGCTGGAGCAGCGTCGTACAACGACGGGCTCCAGCCGGAGTCCCTTTCACAGCGGCTGCCGTCGCTCAAGCGATATAACGCGTCCGGCGGCAAGGAGCTAATATGCCATACATTCCTCATACGCCGGAAGAGTTGCATGAAATGCTCTCCGTGGTTGGCGTGCGCTGTCTGGATGAGCTTTTTTCCGACATTCCATCCAGCATGCGCCCCAAAAGCTTTGATTTGCCCAAGGGGCAGAGCGAGGCCGCCGTCTGCGGGCATTTTGAAGAACTGGCAGCCAAAAACTGCCCCGGCCACGTGTCTTTTTTGGGCGCGGGTTTTTACAACCACGACATACCCAAGGCTGTGGACGCCCTCTCTGGCCGCAGCGAATTTTATACCGCCTACACCCCCTATCAGGCCGAGTGCTCGCAGGGCACGCTGCAGGCCATCTTTGAGTTTCAGACGGCCGTCAGCCGCCTGATGGAGATGGATTGCGGCAACGCCTCAGTCTATGACGGCGGCACGGCGATTTTTGAAGCCTCCATGATGGCCGCGCGCTCGACGCGGCGGCGTCTGCTGGTGGTGGACGAGGCCGTCAACCCCATCTGGCGCGGCATGCTCGCCTCGTACACCTCGAGCCTTGACCTGGAAATAAGGACAGTACCCCAGCACAACGGCTGCAGCGACATGGACGCCCTCATGGCCGCCGTCGACAACACCTGCGCCGCCGTTATTGTGCAGAATCCCAACTTTTTCGGCGCGGTGGCCGACTACACGGCCCTTTTTGCCAAGGCCCGCTCGGTCAAGGCCTTTGGCGTCATATCCGTGTATCCGGTCATGCAGTCTGTGCTCAAAACTCCCGGCGAAATGGGCGCTGACGTCGCAGTGGCGGAAGGCCAGAGCCTGGGCATGAACCTCTCGTTCGGCGGCCCCTACCTCGGACTCATGACCTGCCGCAAGGAGCACATCCGCCAGTTCCCCGGCCGCATTGTGGGCCGCACCACCGATGTGGACGGCAAAACCGGCTATGTGCTTACCCTTCAGGCCCGCGAGCAGCACATCCGCCGCGCCAAGGCAACCTCAAACATCTGCTCCAACCAGGCCCTCTGCGCCCTGCGCTCGCTCATCCACATGAGCCTGCTGGGCCCCGAAGGCCTCACCCGCGTGGCGGAAAACAACATGGCCCTTGCCCGCTACGCCGTTGAGCGTCTTACCGCCCTCAAGGGGGTGGAGCTGCTCAACAGCGCCCCCTACGGGTCGGAAGTAGCCCTGCGCCTGCCCGTAAACGCTGCTGGCGTGGTCAAGGCCATGACGCCCAAGGGCGTTGTGCCCGGCTATCCGCTTGGTCGGCATTATCCCGGCATGGAAAACGTGCTGCTGCTCTCGTGCACCGAGGCCAACAGCCGCAGTCAGATAGACAAGCTGGCCGAAATCATGGGAGGTCTGCTGTGAAAACCATTTTCGCCAAATCCGTACCCGGGCGTACTGCGTACTGCCTGAACAGCGAGGCCCCCAAGGCTTCGGCCATGCTGCCCGCAGAGCTTCTGCGTAAAAGCCCCCCCCGTCTGCCCGAATGCTCCGAGCTTGACGTGGTGCGCCATTTTACCCAGCTCTCGCAACTCAATTACAGCGTGGACGCCAATTTTTATCCCCTTGGCTCCTGCACCATGAAGTACAACCCCAAGTTTATGGAATACGTGGCGTCGCTGCCGGGCTTTACCCGGCTGCATCCCATGATGGCCCAGCTTGAGGGCGGCGCCGATTGCGCGCAAGGCGCGTTGCAGTGCCTGTATGAAGCCGAAAACCTCCTCTGCGAACTCACCGGCATGAAGGCCTTTACCTTCCAGCCCATGGCAGGAGCCAACGGCGAATTCACCGGGGTCAAGCTCATCGCCGCCTACCATGCGGCCAAGGGCCGCCATCGCAAAAAGATGCTCATTCCCGACGCGGCCCACGGCACCAACCCCGCCTCAGCCGCTCTTGCCGGGTTTGATGCCGTCAACATCGAGTCTCGCGACGGCATGGTCGACCCCGAAGCCATTGTGGCCGCCATCGCCGAACACGGCGAAGATGTGGCGGGCCTCATGATGACCTGCCCCAACACCCTGGGCCTCATGGAAGTGCATCTGCCCCGCATCGTGGCTGAGCTGCGCAAGGTCGACGCCCTGCTGTACTACGACGGCGCCAACATGAACGCCATCATGGGCAAGATGCGTATGGGCGATGCGGGCTTTGACGTGGTGCACCTCAACGTGCACAAAACGCTGGCCACGCCTCACGGGGGCGGCGGCCCCGGCGCTGGCCCCGTGGGCGTTACCGACCGCCTGTTGCCCTTCCTGCCTGTTCCGCGCGTGGGCAAGCACCCCGACGGACGGTTTTTCCTCGACAGCAATCTGCCGCAGACCATCGGCCACATCGGTCCCTTCTACGGCAGCTTTGGCGTGGTTATCAAAGCCCTGGCCTACATGCTGCGCCTCGGCGGCGAGGGGCTTGCCCGCGCCTCCGAATACGCCGTGCTCAACGCCAACTACCTCAAGAAAAAGCTTGAGAACGTGCTCGATATCCCCTTCAAGGACCGCTTCTGCGCGCACGAATTTGTGGCCTCAGCACCTCAGGGCCTGCGCGCCCTGGATATCGCCAAGGGCCTGCTGCAGCGCGGCATCCACGCGCCTACCATCTACTTTCCGCTCATCGTGCACGAGTGCCTTATGGCCGAACCCACCGAAACGGAAAGCAAGCAAACCCTGGACGAGTATATTGAAGCTCTGCAAGAAATTATCCTTACCGGCAAGGCCGACCCGCAGGCCCTGCAGGATATGCCCACCAATCTGCCGGTGCGCCGTCTGGATGAAACCGCCGCTGCGCGTCAGATGGTGCTGACCGAAGATATGGGGTAGAAACGGTTGGGGGCGGGGAGCTTTTTGAAAAAAGCTCCCCGCCCCCAACCACCCACCCCGCAAAAACCTTTATTACAGGCCCTGGCTGATGCCGAGGCCTGTTTTTTGTTTGCTGCTTGCGGCAAATGCGTTGGTCATCAGCAGGGTAATCTTAGGCCATCTCTTCCACCACGCCAGCAGCCAGAACATGTCCCTCCGCATCATATACTGCCGCCACCTGACCGGGAGCCGTGGGAAACTGCGGTTCATCCAGCACTATGCGCAGTCGGTCGCCTTCAACCTGCACACAGGCAGGGCAGGGGCGCTGCCTGTGACGCAGGCGCACAAGCAGCTTCGCAGGCCATAGCTGCTGGGGCAGGGCGATGTTGGCCGCTCCGGTAAGGCAGGTGCGTATGCCGAGCAAGGCGCGGGCCCCCACCACAAGCGTATTGGCTGCGCTGTCCTTGGCAAGCACAAAAAGCGGCTCCGTGTGGGCAATGCCAAGACCCTTGCGCTGCCCCTCTGTGTAACGCCACAGCCCCTTGTGCCGGGCGATTTCACGCTGGTTGCCCTGAGCGTCGCGCAGCAGCACCGGCCCGGGCCCCGGCGCTCTCGTGCCAGCCGCCTGCCAGTGCCGTTCAAGAAAAGGCCTGTACGCTTCGGCGGCGGACATCCCCGGCTGGGCTACGGGCGGGGCAAAGCAGATGTCCTGACTCTCCGACGGCAGGGGCACAATCAGCCCTGCGGCGGCCACAATGGCGCGGGTCCGCTCCTTGGTTTGTCCGTAAAGCGGAAAAATGGCCCGGGCAAGCCGCTGACGCGGTACAAGACTGAGAAAATAGCTCTGATCCTTGGCCGCGTCCGCCGCCGCTGCAAGCAGGGGCGGGTAGTTGGCGTCGCCAGCGTCTGAGGAAGCGCTCGGGGGCGCATCCGGGCCGGGAACAAGGCGGGCGTAATGCCCGGTAGCCAGCTTGGCAGCACCCAGGGCAAGAGCCGCATCAAGCAGAACGCCAAACTTGATGGCCCGGTTGCAGTAGGCGCAGGGATTGGGCGTGCGGCCTTGGGCATAGGCGGCGGCAAAGGGCGTGAGTACTTCGCGCTCAAACTCTGCGCGCAGATTGACCACATGCAGTGGTACATCCAGCTTGGCGCAGGCCTCTGCCAGGCCCGCAGGAGCATCATTGGACCCGTCGGGCAAAAAAAGACCGTGCAGGGCCAGCACGTTAAAGCCTGCCGTGCGCAGCATGACCAAGGCGCAAAGGCTGTCCACGCCGCCGCTCACGGCCACGGCTACAGTGGTTGAAGAGGGAGTGTACACGTTCATATTTGATCGGGCGGTTGTAATGGATGCCGTGTTGCGGCCGGTACGCGGGTATCGCAGTGGTGCGGAGAGAAGTCTGGCAGACAGGGAGCCTTGTGTCAAAAAGCCTCCCTGCCTGCCGCAAAAGCGGAATTACAGAATCTGGTTCAGGAACTGGCGCAGGCGGGGATGCCGGGGAGCGGTAAAGAGGGTTTCGGGCTTGCCCATCTCCACTATCTGGCCCTGGTCCATAAAGATGAGGCGGTCGGCCACCGTGCGCGCGAAGCCCATTTCGTGGGTAACGCAGACCATGGTCATGCCTTCTTCGGCCAGCTTTACCATAACGTCCAGCACTTCGCCGACCATTTCGGGGTCGAGAGCCGAGGTGGGCTCGTCAAACAGCATGATTGAAGGCTGCATGGCCAGGGCGCGGGCAATGGCCACGCGCTGTTGCTGCCCGCCCGAAAGCATGGCCGGGTAGACGTTGGCCTTGTCGCTGATGCCCACTTTTTTCAGCAGCGTGAGCGCGCGGGAGTCGGCCTCTTCACGCGAGAGCTTGCGCAGGTGGCGCGGGGCGAGGGTAAGGTTGTCCAGCACCGACTTGTGCGGAAACAGGTTGAACTGCTGAAAAACCATGCCCAGATTTTGACGCATCTCGTTGATGTTGTTCTCGTCGCTCTGGATGTCCTGCCCCTGAACAAGGATGCTGCCCTGGTCTATTTGCTCCAGCCTGTTGATGGAGCGCAGCAGCGTGGACTTGCCGGACCCGGAGGGGCCGATGATGACCACGCGTTCGCCGGGCGCAATCTCCAGGCACACGTCCTGCAGCGCAGGCAGCGAACCAAAGTACTTCCAGACGTGATTGATGGCGATAATGGGAGCGGAGCTATTTTCCGTCATAGTAGTTCAGCCTGGATTCCATGATGCTCACGGCCTTGGAGAGCACGAGGGTGATGATGAGGTAAAGAATAGCCACTATGGTGTATGTTTCAAAATACAGGTAGGTGGTTCCCACAAAGCTGCGTGCGCGCTGCATGATGTCCGGCACGGCCATGATGGACACAAGCGAGGTGTCCTTGAGCATGGCTATGCACTCGTTGCCCACAGGCGGCAGAATGGTGCGCATGGCCTGGGGCAGCACCACAAGGCGCATGGTCTGATAACGGTTGAAGCCCAGCGAGCGCGCCGCTTCCGTCTGCCCTTTGTTGATGGCGGTGATGCCTGCGCGAAAAACTTCGCCCATGTAGGCGCCGTAGCAAAAACTGATGGCCACAACCGCCGATGTTACGCCGCTGACCTGCACAAAACGCGAAAGCGCGTAGTAGATATAAAATATCTGCACAAGCAGGGGTATGCCGCGTATGATTTCCACATAGGTGGACGCCAAGAGGTTGATCAGGCGGTTGCTTGAAATCCGGCCAAGACCAGTAAGCAGGCCCAGCGGCACAGCGCAGCAGATGGAAAGCAGGGTGATTCTGAATGTGATCAGCACCCCATCCGGCAGGTAAAGCAAAATGCGCAGGTAGGGCTCGGGCCAAAGCGTACAAAGGGCAAACAGGGTTCCGAGCGCACCCACCAGAGCGATCGACCAGGCATTGATCAGGCGCCATTCGCGCGGGTCGGGGATGGACGCTCCATCCGTGACCATAATGATGTTGCCTTTGCTTCCATCTTTTTTATCGTGCATCGCAGTCCTTCATGACAACGCGTTTGAGGCTGGCGGCACTGCTGGCCGGCCTTTGGGCCGGGCGTGCGCATGTCGCCCACGGTGCGGGCAAGGCCGTTTGCGGTGCGGCTGTTGCCCTGGTTTACGCCAACGGCTTCCGGGCGGTGCGCCCGGAAGCCGTGAGCAGCAAAATGCCAAAAAACAAATTACTTGGAAGCGCCCATCCACTTTTGCAGCAGCTGAGCTTCCACGCCGGAAGCCTTGACTTCCTTGATGCCCTTGTTCAGCTTTTCCACCAGGTCCTTGCGGTCCTTGCGCACGGTAAAGCCGTAGTATTCCTTTTCGTCGGTCTTGAAAGAAATATTGAGCTTGCCGGCGGTGTCGGCCTTCTTGTTTACATAGTACAGGGCAACCGGGTCGTCGCAGATGACGGCGTCAAGGCGGCCGCCCAACATGTCCTGAATGGCCAGACCCACGTCGTCGTATTCCTTGAGGTCAACGGCAACGCCAGCCTTGCGGATGACAAAAACGCCGGTGGTGCCGATCTGGCCGCCCACCTTTTTGCCCTTGAGGTCGGCAAGGGTCTTGATGGCCTTGCCCGTGGGCAGCACAACGGCCTGGGCTACTTCATAATAAGGGTCGGAGAAGTCAAACTGCTTCTGGCGTTCTTCGGTAATGGTGGTGGCGGAGGCCACAATATCGTACTGGCCGGTGGCCACGCCGCCGAAGATGCCGTCCCAGGCGATGTTGCGCACATCGACCTCAAAACCGGCTGCCTTGGCAACGGCCTTGATGAAGTCCACATCAAACCCTTCAGGCTGTTTGTTGGCGTCCAGCATTTCCATGGGGGGCCAGGTGCAGTCTGTGGCCACAACAAATTTTTCCGCAGCCATAGCCTGGCTGCACAGCAGGGAGACGGCAACCAGGGCCAGCATCAAGCGACGAATCATGTCCACTCCTTAAAATACGGCGGGGCGCTCAGGACAATTCCCGAACGCCCCGCGAAAACGGAACGTTAGTTATTTACCAAGCCATTTTTCAGCAATCTTGCGGTCTTCGCCAGAAGCCTTCACTGCGGCAATGCCCTTGTTCAGCTTTTCCACCAGGTCCTTGCGGCCCTTGCGAACGGTGAAGCCATAGTATTCTTTTTCGTCGGCCTTGAACGAGATGTTCAGCTTGCCGGCGGTGTCAGGCTTTTTGTTGACATAGTACATGGCAACGGGGTCGTCGCAGATAACGGCGTCAAGACGGCCGCCCACGAGGTCCTGAATGGCCAGACCCACATCGTCGTATTCCTTGATGTCGGAGCCAGCATTGGCCTTGCGCATAACAAAAATACCGGTGGTGCCGATCTGGCCGCCCACCTTTTTGCCCTTGAGGTCGGCCAGGGTCTTGATGCTCTTGCCAGCGGGCAGCACCACGGCCTGAACCACTTCATAGTAAGGAGCGGAGAAATCAAACTGCTTTTCGCGTTCGGGGGTGATGGTCACCGAGGAGGCCACTATGTCGTACTGGCCGGTGGCCACGCCGCCAAAGATGCCGTCCCACGCGATGTTGCGCACTTCTACCTCAAAACCGGCGGCTTTGCCCATGGCGCGGAGGTAGTCGGTGGAGAAGCCTTCGGGCTGCTTGTTGGCGTCAAGCATTTCCATGGGGGGCCAGGTGCAGTCGCTGGCCACAATGAACTTTTCGGCGGCAGCCGCCGGCCCGCAGAGCAGGGCGAGGGTGAGCAGGGCAAGAGTTACACGGCGAAACATAGGACCTCCTAACCAGGTTTTTATTATTCAGGCCCGCCGCTGTGCGTCATGGGGGACGCTACGCCGCACCCGCCTCCGAATTCACTGAAAACGGCGGCAGGTGCGTCGGTCCGTGATTCGCCGGAAAGCGCGGTGTGCACCAGTAGAGCGGGCTACCAACCAGAAAAGAGCGTCTCACTTTTTAGCGTCGGCGGCTCCCGGCGTCAAGCGCTTCTGGCCGTTGCAGCGACAGTTTGCAGGTATTTACCACGCATTGCCCGGCGCGGGGCCGTCCTCTTCGTCATCCACGTTGCCTTCGGGGGTGTGCGGGGCCAGCGGGGGCGTGTGCTGGGCCAGCTGGGGCGCGCGGGGCACGGGCGGCTGGATTGCGGTAGGCATCACCGGGGGAACGGGCTGGTCGTCCACATCGTCGGCGCGTTCATCGCGCAGGGCCTGCTGCAAAAACCAGTCTTCGCGGATGCGCCACGAGGCCGCCGCCGTGTAGGCGGGCGACGAATAGCCCACCGAGAGCACCAGCGTGCGCCGGGCGTGCTCTTGCAGACGGATAAGCAGGGGGGTGAAATCGGCGTCGCCCGAAAGGATGATGAACTCGTCAAAATGTGTGGAATGCGAGAGGTCGTCCATGCAGTCCATAACGAGGTGGATATCGGTGCTCGTTTTGCCGCGCGTTGTCAGCGGGGGGCAGTCAACCACCTGAAAGGCGCTGCGGATAAAGGGGTTGCGGTATTCCTGATAACGCTGGGGGTTCAGATAGCACATGCGTTTGAGAATGCGGCGGCGTACGCCCTCGCCGTAAAGAATGCGCAGCGCGTGGTTTTCAATCCAGCGTACCCAGCGGTACGGCACAGAGCCAAAAGCACGTGCCGCCTCAGGGTCAATTTCAAGAAAACGTGTGTAGATATTGTCAAAATCAACGTAAAGCGCACTGAAAACTTCGTCAAAACCGGTAAATCTTGCCATATGTACCTCAATGGTGAAATAATTTATCTGAAAAGTATATTTTGCCTGTTCCACTAATGCAAGGAATTTGCCGCCACTTGAATTTATGCCCGCCAACGGATACATCTTGCGCCGTGATCTACACCCAACCAGAGGCGACACGCACAGTGCAAAATATACTTGCCGAGACAAAAAATCAGTGGCAGAAGGCGCGGCAGAGTCTGCTTGAGGCGGAGCGCAATCCGTCTGGCGCGCCGTGGGACAGATGGCTGTTCTGGTCGTTCTGGCTTTCGCTGGCGACCTTTCCCGTCGGCTATGGCGCACGCGAAGTCTTGCCTGTTATCTGCTTTATATTCCTCTTATTTTACTATCGATACAACTGGTCAAAAAGCGTACTGCGCAGGCTTGATGCACGCCCGCTCTTTTACTGCCTGTGGGCCATGATCGCTATTGGGGTTGTCTTTTCAGAGCATGTCTGGGTTTCTGTGCTGCACGCGGGCACAGGCCTCAACAAGGGGTTTATCCTGCCATTTATCGCCATGGAGTGCGTGCACGGCGAAAAAGACCTGCGACGCCTTGTGTGGGCCTGCGTTCTGGCCTGTTTTTGGGAGGGGCTCGACGGTCTGCATCAGGCGCTTACCGGTGCGGATTTTATCTTGGGCTACGCCTGCAACGCTGGTCGTCTCACCGGCAGCCTCGGCGACTACACGGTGGGCAATTACATAGCGCTGGCGCTGATTCCCGCTTTTGCCCTGTGGTTTGTGTTGCGCCGCGCGTTGTCCCCTCTGGTTTCGGGGCTGTTGTGTTTTGCACTGCTGTGGCCCGCATTTTTTCTGCTGATCGGGGCGGCCAGCCGCAGCGGGGCGCTGGCCGTGGCCGCGGCCGTTGGCTTGTGGATGCTGCTGCGCGGCGGGCGTGGCCGCTGGAAATTTGCCGTCATGTCGCTGGTCATCCTGCTGTGCGTGCTTGCGCTGCAGGGGCGCGCGGGGGTCGGCGCTGTGGAGCGCGATGGCCGCTGGAGCTTGTGGGATATCGCCTGGCGCGTCTTTTGCGAGCATCCCTGGCTGGGAGCTGGCGCGGGGCGCTACAATGAGGCCTTTCGCGCTTTGGGGCTCACCCCCGAAAAAGACCTTATCACCATCAGTCATCCGCACAATCTTTATCTGGATATGCTTTATGCACACGGTATTATTGGTTTTATACTGGGCATGATTTTTTTGCTGGGCTTTGTCTGGTGGGGATACCGGCGCATCCGCCCCCGCCTGCTGGCGGAGATGGCGGGCCAAAGCCCCAGTATCTACTGGCGCATGACGGCCTGGTTCTGGATCGGCTTTGGCGGCTGGCTGGTAAACGGCATATTTGGGCATGACTTTTACCGCATATGGTGGCTGGCCCTTGCCATGAGCCACCTTGGCGTCATGATCGGCGCGGTGGTAAACGGCCTTGGTGCCGCCCCGGACGATTTGGCCGCGCAGGCCCGTCGAGACGAGGCTTCCGCCGTGGAGTCTTCCACCCCGTAACCTGCCTGTCCCATAAAATAAAAAAACGGTACCACGCGCCACACGCACGGAACCGTTTTTTTATCTGGTCAACCAGCGGCTACTGGTCGGTAAAATCCTCGGCGCTGGCCTGCTGCCCGCCGTGGGCGCGCAACATCTCCATAGCCTGCTCCTTGGTGAGCACGCGGCCCACGCAGCGCGAATGCTGGCGCTTGTTTTCGGGGCAATAGCCCATCTGCACGCAGCTCGGGCCAGCACCGGCAAAGAGATCGGGCGCGGCCTTGCGGCAGAGGCGCAGCATCTGCCATGCCAGATGGCGTATCTCGTGCTGGGCGTTGCGGCAGCAGCGGATGGCAAACCAGTCGAGCAGGGCGTGGGCGTTCATGCCAATGATGGCCTTGAATTCCGTAGCCTGCGGCTTCAGGTAGCGCAGGTCTTCTTCGGGCAGGCCCGCATTGAGGCCTGCATCGTACCACTGGCGCGAAATTTCGGCCAGGTCGTGCCCGCTCAGGTTGGCGACATGCCCGTCGGGCAGGGTTATCTGCGTGGCAAATTGCGCCACGCTGCGCGGATACACCACAGAGTAGCTGCGCTTGCCGTTCAGCTCGGCCCGGCCAGACTTGATCAGATACGAGGCCAGGCGCTTGCGCACCAGCTGGGTTTCGGTAACGCGCGAGTATCCCTCGACGCCAAAAAGAAAAAAGTCGAATTCAAGCGCCGCCCTGTGGCCGGAATCGAGAATGTTCTGCACGATCTGGCGCGAGTAGGGCGAGGCCGCAATTTCTTCGAGACTGCGCTCGCTGCGCACAAAGCGGGCGGCAATATCCGTATAGATTTTTCCGCCACCTGCCAGCAGCACTACTTTGCCGTTGCCGGTGAATTTTTCGTCAAGCATGGTACTCCGCCTAGTTTTATTGAGAGGCGACTATAGGGCAAAGCGGCTTTGCGGGCAAGGCGGGCGCAACGGGCTGGCGACCTTGCATGACTGGCTAAAATGCGCGGCCTGTGCGGGTTTTTGGCTGGCGTCTTGACATGGGACAGGCAAAGCGACAGAGTTACAGAGTTTTTTTACGCAGCAGGCAGAGCAGGCTGCGGACCCAGCAGAACCCCAGCATCACCAAGGAGATAGCATGAGCCAGCATTCCGCCCCTTACGGCAAACCCGACAGCAACGGCTTTTTTGGGGCCTACGGCGGGCAGTTTGTACCAGAACCTCTCAAGGCTCGTCTGGACGAAGTGGCCGAAGCCATGAAGGCCGCCGAGGCAGACCCCTCCTTTCAGAAAGAACTGGATTATTTGTGCTCGCACTACACGGGGCGTCCCAACCCCGTGTTCCACTGCGCCAATCTGAGTCGCAGCCTTGGCGGCGCGCAGATATGGCTCAAGCGCGAAGACCTCAACCACCTGGGCGCGCACAAGATCAACAATACCCTTGGGCAGTGCCTGCTGGCCAAGCGCATGGGCAAAAAACGCGTTATTGCCGAAACCGGCGCGGGGCAGCACGGCGTGGCCACAGCCGCCACGGCGGCCCTCATGGGGCTTGAGTGCACCATCTGCATGGGCGAGGTGGATATGGAGCGCCAGCACCTCAACGTGATCCGTATGGAGATGCTGGGCTCGCGCGTTGTGGCCGCCAAATCCGGCCAGCGCACCCTCAAGGAAGCCGTGGACGAAGCCTTGGGCATGTGGATTGATGACCCGGAGATGTTCTACGTGCTGGGTTCTGCCGTGGGGCCGCACCCCTACCCGTATATGGTGCGCGTATTTCAGTCTGTGGTGGGGCGCGAGGCCCGCGCCCAGATGCTGGCGGAAACGGGGCGTTTGCCCAGCGCCTGCTTGGCCTGCGTGGGCGGCGGCTCCAACGCCATCGGCCTGTTTGCGGGTTTTCTTGACGATGCCGACGTGCGCCTGCTGGGCGTGGAGCCCGGCGGTCGCGGCAACAGCTACGGCCAGCACGCGGCTTCGCTGTGTCTGGGCGAACCCGGCGTTATGCACGGCTTCAATTCTTACATGATCAAAGACACTGCGGGCGAGGCGGGCGAGGTGTACTCCATCTCCGCCGGGCTGGATTACCCCTCGGTGGGGCCGGAACACGCCCTGCTCAAGGATATGGGCCGCGCCGAATACGTCAGCGTGACCGACAGGGAAGCTCTGGACGCGTTTTTTGCTCTTTCGCGCCACGAGGGTATCATTCCGGCTCTGGAATCGTCGCACGCCTTGGCCCACGCCATGAAGATGGCCCCCGCCATGCCCAGGGACGCCATGCTGCTGGTGAACCTCTCTGGCCGTGGCGACAAGGACGTGGCGCAGGTTGCCGAAATGATGCAGAAAGGGCAGATATAAGGCCGCTGGCCTTGCCCGGAAATATCTGCGTAACCTGACCGGTTTTGGCCTGGTTATGCTGATGGCCAGCTGCTGCGCGGCGAGCGTGGCGTGCGCCCGCGTGGGCGCAAGGTGTTTTGCATAAGAGCGCGGGGGGTGAGAGCCCTGGGGCTTTCTCCCCCGCATTGTCCTTTTTCCCCAATCGGCCATGCAGAAGCCAGAACCTTCCAGCATTCCCCTCACGCCCGGCGTGTACCTGTACAAGGACGCCAAGGGGCGCATCATCTACGTGGGCAAGGCGCGCGTGCTGCGCCGCCGCGTGCTCTCGTACTTTCGCCCCGAGGGGCTGCCCGCCAAGACTCGGGCCATGCTCTCGCACGCTGAAAGTATCGAATATCTGACCACCACCACCGAAAAAGAAGCCCTGCTGCTCGAAGCCAGCTGCATCAAAAAGCACCGGCCTCACTACAATATCGTGCTGCGCGACGACAAGCAGTACGTGCTCTTTCGCATCAACCCCAAACATCCTTTTCCCCGGCTGGAAATTGTGCGCCAGGCCCGGCGCGACGGCGCACGTTACTTTGGCCCCTTTACCTCGGCGCTTGCCGCGCGCGAAACGTGGAAGCTCATCCACAGGGCCTTTGCCCTGCGCCGCTGCACCGACAGGGCCATGAAAAACCGCGTGCGGCCCTGCCTGTACCATTTTATGGGCCAGTGCCCCGCGCCCTGCATGGGCATTGTCACCTCGCAGGAATACAACGAAAACGTGCGCAAGGTTACGGAACTGCTGCAGGGGCGCTCGGCCGAACTGCTGGGCGGGCTGCGGGCAGCCATGGAGCAGGCGTCTGAAGAGCTGGAATTTGAAAAGGCGGCCAGTCTGCGCGACCAGATACGCGCGGTGGAAAGCACCGTGGAGCGGCAGGCGGCCGTGTTGCCCGGCGGCGGCGACATGGATGCCGTGGGGCTGTTTGCCGCAGACAGGGGGTTGGCCCTGGGGCTGCTGTTCGTGCGCAACGGGGCGGTAACGGATGGCCGCGCCTTTTACTGGTCGGGGCTGACCTTTGAGGATGCGCCGGAACTTTTGTGGTCGTTTATGGGGCAGTATTACAGCCAGGCCACGCCGCCCCCGCGCGTATTGCTGCCGTGGATTCCCGCTGACCAGGACGATGCGGCGGGAGAGGACGGCGAGCAGTGCGCAGGCGGCGCTGCCGACGCCAGCAGTGTTTCGACCCGCGACACGCTGGAGCAGACCCTGGCCGACCGTCGGGGCGGGGCCGTGCGCATCGTGCCGCCCCAAAATGCGGGCGACAATCAGCTCATTGACCTTGCGCAGTCCAATGCGCGCGAGGAGGCCCGCAGGCAGGAGCAGAAGCCGGAGCAGAATATACTGGAGCGTCTGGCAAAAGCCCTGCACCTGCCGGGGCCGCCCATGCGCATTGAATGCGTGGACGTGTCCCACACCGGCGGGCAGCAGACCCGTGTTGGCATGGTGGTTTTTGAGGACGGCAAGCCGGAGCGCTCGCAGTACCGCGCCTACGCCATGCCCGACAGCGGCGACGACTACGCCACACTGTACGCCTGGGTGGCGCGCAGGCTTGAGAGCGGGCCTCCTTGGCCCGACCTGCTGCTTATCGACGGCGGCCGGGGGCAGTTGGGCACTGTGCAGCGGGCGCTGCGCGAGGCGGGCAACGAAGACCTGTTTGCCCTTGCCGCCATTGCCAAGGCCAGAGACGAGGAGGGCCACGCCGACCGCCGCGCTGGTAATGTGGCCGACAGAATTTTTGTGCCCAACAGGGCCAACCCCTTGCCGCTGCGCGAGGGCGGGCCGGAGCTGCTGTTTTTGCAGAACGTGCGCGACAATACCCACCGCTTTGCCATCGGGCGTCACCGCAGGGCGCGGCAGGGCGCGGCCCTGTCGGGAGAGCTTATGCGTCTGCCGGGCATAGGCCCGGCCACGGCGCGTCTGCTGTGGGACCATTTTGGCAGCGTTGAGGCCATGCGGGCCGCCGGGGTGGACGACCTGTGTAAAATTCCGGGCATAGGTCCGGCCAAGGCCGCCCTGCTGCGCGAAAAGCTGCGCGGCCTGAGCTGAGCGCTGCAGCGCAAGGCGCATTTTGTCCATAAAAAAAGCCCCTCGCGGGGCTTTTTTGTCGCAACAACCGGGGTCAGGTACAGCCGTTTCGGGGCTATTTGCCCCAGAGCAAAAGCAGGGGATGGGCGGGCAGCAGTTCTTCCAGGGGAATGTCCACTTTTTGCGCGCCCGCCATGCCGGGGGCAACCTGATAGGGCTGAAAATTGATGCGTATGCCCGAGGGGATCAGGGTCAGGCTGGCAAAGTTTTCGGGCACGGGGTTAAGGCCCGTGCGCAGGTACTGCTCATGCCGCATGCCGCCAAGACGCGGGGTCAGCTCCTTGCGCGACCATGAGGACATAATGGCCAGAGCCGCGTCCGGGTCTTCAAAAATATCCACAAGTCCCAGGCGCTGGCCTGTCAGCAGGCTGTAGTTCAGGGTTATGACGTCCAGGTTGCCCTGCGCCCCGCCCGTGTATGTCCAGACCTCAAAGGTAATGCTCAGCGCCTTGTCCGAAGGGTGGCTGAGAGCGTACGAACACCACAGCTCCGGCATCGGGCGGTTTTCGTCCGGGTACAGCCCCGGCGAAGCAAATGTCTCTTCAAAGGCGTCGGCAATGCCGGTGGCCCAGTTGCGGATGTTGGCGTCAATGGCCCGTATGCCCACCGAGGGGTAGCTCAGGTTGATGTCCGGCTTGTCCCCACGGTTGGCGCGCACGATCTGGTGTTCAATAATGCCGGGGCGGCGCGAACCAGAGATGATGGCTGCGGCAGCATCCTGGTCGGTTTTACCCCGACCCTGGTTTTCGTCCTGGGCATTGCCCACGCCTTCGCCAAGGCTTACTTTCTTGATTGCGTCCTGGGTCGGGCTGGTCTGATCTGTAGGGTTCTGTAGCGTTGCCCCCTGCGCCGGGCTTGCGGCTATTTCGTGTTCCTGTGGCGTGCCCGCCATGTTGGGGCGCGGCGCGGGTTCTCCCCGTTGTGCCGCGTCTGTGCCTGCACCGGCGGTCTCAGCATGACTGGCGCTGTCGGCACGGGGCAGGGCAGATGCGTCCCCTGATGGCGGCGCAATGTCCCCGTTGCTCTGGATGGCGGTTTCAGCCTTCAGCGGTCCCACGGTCTGCATCTCAGGCAGACGGGCGGCAAGGGCGGTCTGCACGAGACACAGCAGGGTCAAAAGCAAAAAAGATACAAGGCTGGGCATAGCTATCCAGTGCTGCGGCCATACAGGCAGGCCGACGGGGTTTTGCGGCAAAGCCCGCATGCGGCCCCAGGGCAGGGCATGCGGGCGACAAATACAACAGTGTTAAACCTTGAACCCTTCGCGCAGACGCAGCAAACCCCGCCAGTTGCGGAGCAGCAGCGCCGCCGCCAACACCAGATACACTTGCGCAAAAAAGTAGTGCAGGCGCAGCGGGTCGTGGGCAAGCCCCAGCAGGGCCTCCAACTGGGCGTCATACATGGGCGAAAGCAGCTGGGCTGCAAAAAGGACGAGCAGCCACACCGCCTCGCGCACCTGCAGGCGCAAATCCACCAGCAGGGCCACGGCAAACAGGGATTGCCCGGCCGTCAGTAGTATTTCCTGAAACTGGTGGGTGTCAAGGTTTATAGAGGGAGAAAGCGAACCAAATGACGCGGCGTAGACGCCGGGGATCATGCCCACGAGCAGGGTCCACTGGTTGAGCTTGGACGAAAGCAGGCTGCCCAGGGCCAGGGAAGCGTTGCCGCGCGAGGCGAACATGAGCGCAATGATGAACTCGGGCGACTCGGAGGCAATGGGTGCGAGCCACTGCACCAGCAAAAACTCGTTGACGCCAAGCAGCTTGCCGCTGGCCACCAGACTCTCGCTGAAGGGTTCGGCATTGCACAAGATGACCAGTGCCGAAAAAATAAAAATGAGCACCACGCTGCGCAGTCGTACCTTTTTGGCAAATTGCGCCAGCAGCGCGGCGGGGCCTTCGGGCTCTTCGTCCTCCACCGGTCTGCGCGCGATGATGCAGATGTACCAGATGTAGATGCCCAGCAGGGCCAGGCCGTCAATCCACGTCAACGAACCCTTGATCGGGATGAATAGCGCATAGAGAGTTGCCAGACCAAGAAAAAGCACGTCAGTGCGCTTGTCGTCGGGCAGTGACACCCCGGTATGGAACCTGCCCGCAAACACCAGCACGATGGCCGACCAGCCCACGCCGATCAGCAGCCGGTTTGCGCCTGTCATGTTGGCGATGGCGTAATGGGAGTACGCGCTCTCTGGGTGCTGCCCCGCCATCCAGGTAAAGTACATGTCCACGGCGTATTCGGGCAGCACGGCGATAAAGGCCACCACGGCCACCGCCACTGCCTGGGGAATGTCCATCTGGGCCACTTCGCACGCCCAGGTGAGCAAAAACGACGCGCCGAGTATGGCCATGCCCGAGAGCAGGGCCACAACCAGCGGTGAAATGTCGGGATGAATAAAACGCAGGCAAAGGCCGGGCAGGGTCATGCCAACCGCAATGATGTAGGGGCGCAAAGCACGGACTGTCATATGCTCTCCTTAAAAAAATAAAAAAAGACCCTGGCGTTAACGCCAAGGTCTCACTAATCGGCGGAACCGACGGCGACACCAGGTCAATGACCATGCTGTTGATGTCGCCCGGGTTTCATGAACCCAGTTACTCCCCTTGAGCTTCAAATATAGGCTCCAGAGGCGCGGCTGTCAATATGGTCGCCTGGCGATAACCGCCCCCGTGGCCGGTTTTACGGTTGTTTGCATAATGTCGCGGCGGCGGCACTTGCCAGCACTGTTGGCTGCGGCTAAAGTAACCGGGAATCGTGCGCCGGTTTTACCGGTCAGCCTAGGAGTTTTGTGTGAATATTACCTGTCCGCGTTGCGGCTTTAGCCGCGAATTGCCCGCCGACCGTGCGCCTTCCAAGGCCGTTATTGCCACCTGCCCCCATTGCGCCTGCCGGTTTCGTCTTGTACCCGGCACGGGAGCAACAGATGTTCTGAGCGAGCCGGAAGAACCCGTCGACAGCGGGGCGCACGGCAACGACGCTGCGCAGCCATCGGGGACGGCCCATGCCGGGCCGGATCGCCTGGAGCAGCCCGAACCGCCTCAGGGCAGCTGGCATGACGGCGGCGACGACCCCCTGCCTCCCGGAGCCATTGTGCCCGGCAGCCAGACAAGCCGCTCCCCATCTGACAGCGAGCCGCGCCGTGGGCCTGGATCAGGCGACCGGCGGCAGCCATCTGGCAAAAATGAGCCAGACGCGGGCGAAGAACAAAAAAACCTCGGCAACCTTTGGGGGCTGCTGGGCGGAAAAAATATTTTTGGGCAGAGCGGCAGCCGGAACGATGACCGCGCGGGTGACCGTGCGGATGAGCGCCCTGACGAACGCGACGACCAAAGGCCTCAGGACGGCAAGGCCCGGCGAGGTCTGTTTGGCGACGATGCCGGACACGGCGACGACGGCCGCGCCGCCAGCGAGGCCTACGCACGCGAGGCAGCCAGGTTTGAAGACAACCCTGCCGACGAAAACTCCGGCCCGGCCAACCCTTGGGAGACCGCGCCCGAGCCGGACGGCTGGATTTCCGCCTTTTATCATACCTGCATGCGGGTCATGTTTGGCGCGCACAATTTTTTTGAGCACATGCGGGCTGATACGCCTCAGGTGCGGCCCCTGGTGTTTTATCTGGTCATCAGCGTTATTCAGGTGGTCATCGAAAGGGTGTGGTCGGGCATTTTTCTTTCGCTCATGTCGCCCAGCGCCGCCTCTGACCCAGAGCTGGAAAAAATGCTCATTCTGCTTTCGCCCCAGCTCAGCCTGCCCATGACCATACTGCTCAAAACGGGCGTTTCGGTGGTGCAGCTGTATGTGCTGACCGCGCTGATGCATTTTACCTACGGTTTTATTGCGGGCAGGCGGTCCGAGTTCTCCCTGGTGTTTCAGGTGGCGGCCTATGCAGCCGCGCCCTCGCTGCTATGCGTTGTGCCGCTTTTGGGTTCCATTGTGGGCTTTATCTGGATGATCGCCTGCGTGCTTGTGGGCTGTCGCACGGTTCTCAACCTTACGTGGCCTCAGGCGCTTATGGGCTTTGCCCCTGTGGCGCTGCTGCTTGCGCCGCTGCTCTTGCAGGTGATGAAGGCCGCCCAATTCTGAGGATTGCCATGCCCCGCTTTTGGCGAAGGATTGCGCAGCTCTGGCACGAATTTCGCAATCGTCGTAAATATGGCGCAGCCATCAGGCCCGACAGCATCCGTGCCCAGGCAGAAGACCTTGGGCATCTGGCAGAGCTGGCTGGTCGCAGCGGTGCGCTGGCGGAAGCGGAATCGCGCCATCTGGCGCAGCTAGGGCGGGAAATGCGCAGCCTTGCGCTCATGACCCGACAGACCTCGTTTTGCAGCATCCCGGCGGATAAGCGCCGCGATCTGTACGAAAGTCTGGCGCAGGCCAGGGCAACGCTGCTCGATTCCATGCAAAAGGCAAGTCTGGCCTCGGAGAAAACTCAATGATTCTTCACAATGTTCGGGCAGACAATGCCTGGGGCCTGCACATATGCAGGCGAGGGGCATTGATGGCGGCGCTGGCGGTGGTGATGCTTTTGGGCGGCTGCTCCGCCCCGACGGACGACAGCCACAGAACAGTCAACGTCACCGGTGATTTTGGCACGCCTTTTCAGGTGCAGATAAACAACTTTGTGCGCCGTCAGCCCCCAGCCGTCTATGTGGCCCCCCAAACCGTGCTGGGGCGCAGGCCGCGCGCCCTGTTTGTGCCGTTGCGGGCCACCCAGCAGATCGCCAATCCCGTGAGCTTCAGCGAGATGCTCTCACGGCAGGTCTGGCAGGTCTGGCTGTCGCTCAACGCCTTTCAGACGCTCGAGTACGCCCCCCAGGGAGCGCCGTACGAACCCTCGCGCGCCATAGCGCTTGCGCGCCAGCGCGGGGCCGAGATGGTCGTGGGCGGTTACATCAATCATTATATGGATGGCGGCAGCGGCGGCTCAAGCTCTCTCTCGCTGTCCATGGAAGTGTACGACGCCCGGTCGGGCACATTGCTGTGGTCAATGGCCCAGGGCGGGCTTATGGAAGCGCGTCAGGTGCACGATTTTTATCTTTTCTCCATCCGCGAGCGTAACCCCGGCGATCCTTCGGGCTTTATCGCCCGCTCGCTGGCATGGGACATGGGGCGGGAGGTGCTGGCCTGGGTTGACCCATCCTCCAGGGAAAAGTCCTTTTTTGACACCGTCTTTGGCAGCAAGGCTTTTTAGAACGCCTGCAAGCCGGCTCAACGCCTGCCCGGCCTGCTCTCGCAAGCCACTTGCAGGGACAGCCTGAAGTAGAATGCCCGTTTTGGCCGTGGTTGTACTTTTTGTAACAATCAGGCTAAGGCGGGCATTTTGTTATATCTTACTGTGGAGTGCGTGTCTGGCCGCTGTCTTGACCGGGCATGGAGCCGGGGCGGACTACCCTGTTTTTTTGACGCGCTGCAGGCGAAGAAAAAGCTCTGTTTGACGAAGCCCTTGCCACAGGATAAGTAGCAAGAAATACTAGGGCTGTTCACTTCATCACAAGCTGCTTTGCGCGCAGGCCTTGCAGGCGGCTCGATGACGCGGCTGAGGAGCCCTGCCGGATCTTTCCTTTAATCTGTGGAAAGCGGCAGAAAGGAGTTTTGCCGTGTGCGCTAAGATGCATGGTATTTATTTTGACAGGCAGGACAGAGACATTCTGGCTCTGGTCAACCGTATTTTGGAATCCGACGGCAAACAGTCGGACACTTTTCTTTTTGACCCAAGCCTGCATCCCCATGGCATCAAGGAGCTGGTGGCAACTCCCGTTTCACGCATGGCGTACGCCGTCATAAACCTGCTGCGCAACCTGCAGGCGGGGCGCACCCAGGCCAGGGACCGTCTGCTTGCCCTCAAGACGCTGTACGACGAGGTGCTCAACAGCGCTCACTCCGCCCTGCGGCGCAATACGGCGCGTGCGCTCATGCAGATCATGAAGAGCATGGTGCGCGCCCACGGCGACCACCTTGAGCAGCTCAAGCTGGCCCATGATTTCAGGCGCACCGTGCAGGGCACGCCCCGCGTGGTGCGGCGCATGCTGGCCCGCTATCACCTGCCTGAAATGCCCGAAAGCTGGAACCAGCTGGCATTTGACGACCACGTATACGACGCCAACACCAAGGGGCGCAAAACCCCCACGCACCTGATCATGGACGCCTGGATCAAGGGCATGCGCTCCCTCACCGTGGCCTACGAATACTGGGTGCAGCCCGAGGCCGCACGGGAGATACTGCGCGCTGCGGAAATAACCGGCATTGCCGTGCGTATCGGCCTGGAATTTCAGCTGCCGTTTTACGGGCGCTTTATCAGCCTGTTCTGGATTCCTCGCGGGTTCAGCTCCAACGAGGATTTTCTGGAATTTTTGCACAGCTCAAAGATGGTGGAACTCATGAAGCGCGGGCGCGAGGTGCTGCGCTGGCGGCGTGAGCGCGTGCTGGAAAGTCTGGCGCTGTGGAACGAGCATCAGCGCCCGAAGCTGGAAGCCCAGTGGGAAGTGTCCGTGCCGGCGATGACCGGCGAGGAATTTTTGCGGCATGTGGGCCGGGGGCAGGCTTCTGCACTGCACCTTGCCGAGGCCCTGCACCTCCATGTGCTGCCCTCGCTGCGCGAGCGTGCGGCCCTACTGCGCGCGAGCGAGGGCGACGAAGCTGCCGCCGAGCTGGTGTTTCTGGAAAATCTGGGGGCGGAATACATTGCCGACCACTGGCTTTCGCCGCAGGAACACCCCGAAATGCCCGATCTCAACAACCCCTGCGCGCGCGGCCAGTTGCCGCCGCTCATGCAGCTCTCTGTGGGCGAGCTCACCCGCGAACTGTCGGAGCTCAACCCTGGCTACCGCCTTGTGCTCACCACCACGGGCCTGAGCGTTGAAGACGTGGCCGAGCTGTTGTGGGACAGTCAGGGCAGCATAAGCCACCTCGAAATTTTCAACATGCGCGGCTGGATGGAAGGCAAGCATGCCAGCCTCAAGGCCATCAGCGAGCTGCAGCAGGCGCTCAACGAAGGGCTTGGCCCGCGCGTCAAGCAGATGATCCGGCTCATGGCACGACGCATGGGCAGTCAGGACGAGGAGCGGGCGGCCAAGTTCAGACACATTCTGCACAACGTGCCCAAATTGTGGGAGCATTACCGCAACAAGCCCCTTGGCTCGCGTCTGGGCACAAGCTCCGTGAGCCGCGATTCGTACGGCATGGGCTTTGTGCTGCGCGAGACCCTGCCCGCGCGGAGCCGCAAGTTTTATGCCCGTGACGAAAAGCAGCCCGATATCCCCGTGTGTTCGCCAGTGGAGGAATGCGTGCGGTACACCATCCCGCGCAATCCCTCGCCCTGGCAGCGGGCCTTGAGCGTGCTGAGCCCCCTGCCGGGCTGTCGGCATCTGGGCATGAAGCGGCACACGGTCTGGAAGACCGCCAGTGTTGATTTCAAGGTATGCGGCAAGGGCAACGTGCTCAATCTGGGCGGGCTCAGCCTGACCAGCGGCAACGGCCTGCTGGGCAAGCCCAGCGTCAAGGGAAGCGAGCCGCTGGGGGCTGCCTACCTCAACAGCACCTTCTGCAACTGCCTCAAGGTGCTTCTGGGCTTTTGTCCGGCGTTTTTCTCCTTTATGTACACCCAGAACTGGTGGTTTCTGGCCTGGTTTGGCACGTTCATCTGGTTTGGCATCACGGGCGTGCGCAATGTGGTGCAGATGGTCATGGCCGCCAAGGGGGCCACGCGGTCAACGCTTATCCACTGGAAAGACCAGGTAAATGTAAGCCGTCTGTGTGATTCGCTCATGTTTACGGGTTTTTCCGTTTTGCTGCTCGAAATGCTGGTGCGTGTGCTGCTGCTTGACAGAACCCTCGGCATTACTGCGGCCCAGACGCCGTGGGTGGTCTTTGGCGTGCTCAGCCTGGTCAACGGTATCTACCTTTGCGCGCACAATGTTTTTCGCGGTTTTCCCAAAGAGGCGGCCATTGGCAACCTTTTTCGCAGCATACTGGCTATCCCCGTGTCTTCGCTGTACAACTGGGCGCTGTACCAGATGGCCTTTTTTATGGGCGTGGACAACCCCACCATATATCTGGTGCCCAGTGCTGCGGTTATCTCCAAAATGGCGTCAGACACGGTTGCCGCGATTATCGAAGGCTATGCCGACAGCCAGGTCAACCTGCGTATGCGCAGGTGGGACTACCGCAGCAAGCTGGCCAATGTTTTTGACTGCTATACGCGCCTTGAGCTGCTGTTCCCCGACGAGGACGCGCTGATCAAGCTGGCCAAGACGGGCGGCATGCAGGGCAGCGGCGGCGTGATGGGCAAGGAGCTTGAGCGGGCCTTTATCATCAACGCGCTGGACCTTATGTATATATGGTTTTACCAGCCGCGTGCCCAGGATGCCTTCAGGCAGATAGCCCGGGCCATGCCCGAGGCCGACCGCAACGTGCTTGCCAGGGCGCAGCTTGTGCTCACGCGCGAGCGCGAGGTCAGCCAGATGCTGGTGGACGGCCTGCTTGGGCGTAATTTTTCCCGGCCGCTGGCGTTTTATCTGGACAAACGCAAGGAATACCTGCGTCGTTTGAGCCGCCTGTGCCGGCCCGGAAAAATGCGCGAGCCGGGTAGTTTTTGATACGCAGGCGTCTTCTTGCGACGCACAATGGCTAAAAACTGATAACTAAGCTAGTTAATTGGCATGGTTATGTCCATGTCGCAGATATTATACCTGAGGCGCGGATGCACTCTTTCGTGCCGAATGCGCGGCGCATGCCGCCGTAACTGGGCCGTGGCCCATCCATAAGCGAAGTATGGGAACGACGCGGTTCCCGTCTTCACGCCACCGATGAGAGATACTTTCATCGGTGGTTTTCTGTTTTTTGGCGGGAGGAGAAAAGATGGGCGCGGGGCAAAACTTGCGTATCATATCACGGTTTTGTTTCAAGCGTGCATGTTGTGTGGTCAACCAATCAATGGTGTGATTGTGCAAAAAAGAACTACAAACAGCAATGATATGTGCAAAAAAGAACGTGTGACTGCAAAAAAAAGAGAAAAAAAGAACTAAGCAATTGCGATGATATGCTTGCATTGTCGTTTTATATGGTCTATTTTTATCCACAGGAGTAATTCATACTTACGACAGAGCTATCATATACTGTTTTAGCCCTGTATAACAAAAGGAGTCACGAATGAGCACAGATCTTAAGAGCATGCATATGGGTCAGATCACCTCGTTCTTTATCCCCAACGTCACTCTGGTGGGCGAGGGGTGTTCCAAAGAGATTCCTGCTCGCCTGAAAAGCATTGGCGGGGCCAAACCACTGGTCGTTACCGACCAGGGCATTGTGAGCGTCGGCATTCTCAAGCAGATTACCGACATCCTTGACGCCGCCAAGATGAAGTACGCCATATACGACAAAACAATCCCCAACCCCACCGACAACAACGTTGCTGAAGCTTTTGAAGTATACAAAAAAGAAAAGTGCGACAGCATCATTACCCTTGGCGGCGGCAGCTCTCACGACTGCGGCAAGGGCGTGGGCTTTTTGGCCGGCAACGGCGGCAAAATCCACGACTATGAAGGCGTGGACAAGTCCAAAAAGCCCTTCCCCCCGTATGTTGCGGTAAACACCACCGCTGGCACGGCCTCGGAAATGACGCGTTTCTGCATCATCACCGACACCTCGCGCAAGGTTAAGATGGCCATCGTCGACTGGCGCTGCACCCCCAGCGTGGCCATTGACGATCCCATCCTGATGATGGGCATGCCCCCGGCGCTTACCGCCGCCACCGGCATGGACGCTCTGACCCATGCCGTGGAAGCCTATGTATCCACCGCTGCCACGCCCATGACCGACGCCTGCGCTGAAAAAGCCATGGAATACATCAACCGCTATCTGCGCCGCGCCGTTGCCAACGGCCGCGACAAGGAAGCCCGCGAAGGTATGTGCTACGCCCAGTACCTCGCCGGTATGGCCTTCAACAACGCCAGCCTCGGCCACGTGCACGCCATGGCTCACCAGCTTGGCGGCTTCTACGACCTGCCCCATGGCGAATGCAACGCCATCCTTCTGCCGCATGTGAGCGAATACAACCGTATCTCCAGCCGTCGCCGCTTTGGCCGCATCGCCCAGCTGCTGGGCGAGCTCACCCAGGGCATTAGCGCTGACGAAGCCTCGCGCAAGGCCATCACCGCCATCAACATCCTGTCCAAGGATGTGGGTATCCCTGACGGCCTGATCGCCTTGGGCAAAAAGTACGGCAAGGAAGTGCGCGAAGCCGACATCCCCACCATGACCGCCAATGCCCAGAAAGACGCCTGCGGTCTTACCAATCCCCGCTCCATGACCGATGCGGCCGTGGCTGCCATCTACAAGGCTGCCCTGTAACCGCAGGTGGCATGACAGTAGACTGAACTGTCCTGCGGCGCAGGCCAGACTGCCCGGCAGGAACGAGAAAAAGAACGGCGCGGAATATCCGCGCCGTTCTTTTTTGCTGGCGGCACGTTGTCCCCCCAGAAAGTAAAAAAGCGGCATGGAATCCATGCCGCTTTTTGCATATCCGGGCAGCCCATGCCCGTCGCCCTGCGCCTCAGGGCCGGATGATCTTGCCAGCCAGATCAAGGCTAGTGACTATATCAAGCATGTTTGAGGTGTCGCCCACCGCCTTTGCTTCCAGCAGGCCAAAATGCGCAAGGCATGTGCCGCACACCAGCACCGACACGCCTTCCGCCTCCAGCTTTTTCAGCGCATCCAGTGCAGGGCCGGGGCACGACGCCAGTTTGACGCCGCCGTTGATCAGTATGACACGCCACAACCTCTGACCCAGTTCCGGCAACGTCGCCAAAAAGTTGCCCATAAGTTTGGCGCCCAAAGCGTCGTCGCCACGGCCTATGGTTTCGGTGGTTATGAGTACAAGGGTGCGGTTGCCGCAGACGGTGGACGGGGCTTCCTGCGCGGCCGGTTGCGTGGCGGGGGCTTCTGCGCCCGCAGCTGCGCTGACGCGCCAGCACTCTTGGCCTTCCTGGGTTACGGCGACAGTAAAACCACGCCCTTCCAAAAAACGCTTCACGTTTTCGCGTGCGGGCTCGTTGTCCACCAGAACTTCAAGGGCGTCGGCTCCGCCGCTCAGGGCGTCGCGGCTGCGCATGACGGGCTGGGGGCAGGCAAGCCCCCTGCAATCAAGCAGTTTCATGAGCATTCTCCAGCAGTATTATGTGAGATTTACAACTATTAAGGCTAAGCGTAGTGAGAAACAAGCCGATAGGCAAGTCAAACGAAGGTAGGCATCTCATGGGCATGGCTCTTCAAATTATAATTATTGCCGCACTGGGCGGTTTGACAGTATTGGGCGGCGTGCAGGGCATGGGCTGGCTTGCAGTCGCCATTGCTGCTGCGTGCGCGGCTGCCGACGCGTGGTTGTGGCAGGCCCGGCGAGGCCGGTGCGCCCGGCTGGGTCAATGCCTCGACGACGCTTCTGCTGCATGCGCCGTCGAGGGAGATGTGGAACTGCGGGCCGTGCAGTGCATCGATGCCCTGCGCGAAACGCTGAAAACCAGGGTTGAGGCGCAGGTGGTGGATTCGCTGCAAGCGCATAACCGCGAGCTTGAGGCCAGGCTCAAGGAAGCCGTCGAGCTGGCGGAAACGCTGCGCAAACGGCGCGGGCGCGGCGTCGTCGCCCTGAACAAGGCCCACGACGTGTGCAAAAGGCTTTCTGGCGACATGCGCAAGCTTGCCAGCCTTATCAAGGACGTTAACGGCGCGGTTGCCGTGCAGCGCGACAGGCTTGAAGACACGAGCGCAGCCATGGAACACGTGGCCGATTCCGCCAGTCAGGCGTCCATACGCGTGCGCGAGCTTTCGGAGTCCGCGCAGAGCTCCAGCGCCAGCGCGGCCACGGGCGAGCAGGAGGTTGAGGGCGCTGTTGGATCCATAGACAGTGTGCGAGACACCATTGTGCTGCTCAAGGAGGCCATGGCCGGTCTGGGCGAAAAAGCCAGCAACATCGGTCAGGTCATGAGCGTTATCAATGAGGTGGCGGACCAGACCAACCTGCTGGCCCTTAACGCCGCCATTGAGGCGGCTCGCGCGGGCGAAGCCGGGCGCGGCTTTGCCGTGGTGGCCGACGAGGTGCGCAAGCTGGCGGAAAAAACCATGGGCGCCACCAAGGAAGTGGAAGAAGCAGTCAAGGCTATTCAGGATGAAACCCGGCGCAATGTGCTGACCGTGGACAAGGCCGCCCAGCTGAGCGTTGACGCGGCCGACAAGGCCAACAACGCCGGTGACGTGATGCGCGCCATTTTGCAAAGCATGGCCGATACCGCCGGGCATCTGACCACCATTGCGGCTGGCGCGGCGGAGCAGTCGGAGCACAGCGCCGGAACCAACGGAGCGCTGGAAGAAATTCGCGGCGCTGCGGAAAACACGTCCAGAAATATGGAAGTGTTTACGGCATCCCTGCTGACTTTCCAGAGCGGCATGGAAGAGCTGGACATGATCGTCAACGCGTTGGTGGCGGGCGATTATGACCAGGCCACATCAGACAATTTTGTGGACTGGACGTCCAGGCTGGCGCTGCATGTGCCGCTGGTGGACAGGGAGCACAGGCTGCTGATCGACTACATCAACGAACTGTACCAGGCCATGACGCACAACAAGCCGGTTTCCGATCTTGCAGCGGTGCTCAAAAAGCTGCGCGATTACACGGCCACGCACTTCAGCGATGAAGAAAAGCTGTTTAACGTGCCCGCGTACAAGGCGGCAGCCGAGCATATGCAGATACACAAAAAATTTGTCGCCAAGCTGGACGAGGTGGAAGAACAGCTGCGCATGGGCACGGCCACGGTGAGCATGGATTTGCTGACGTTTCTCAAGGACTGGCTCGTGCAGCACATCATGGGGACAGACCCTACCTATCTGCCATTCCTCAGGCCGGAGGACAAGGAACCCTCGGTGTAGCGGCACGTCGGCTCAGGCGGTTTGCCGTCAGTTTCAGGAGGCCCCCACCGGCCTCCTTTTTTGTTGCAGGCCGCAAAAAAAGGGCGTCGCCATGGGGCAGCGGCGACGCCCTGTGCGCCTGCTGGCGCAAATTGCCGTGAGGGACGGCCGAGGCAGGTTGTGCTGGTCGTACTCTTGGGGTGCACGCCGCAACCTGAATGTTTACAGTGGCCCGGCTCCGTTGCGCAGCTGGCGCATACCTTCTTCGCCCACATAGCGGCGCAGGTGTTTGTCGGGGGCATTGAGCAGATCTACCACCAGCAGGGCGTCCAGCGTGCCGAAGGTTCTGTCTTCGTGGAAGGCGGCAATACGCCCGCCCAGCTGCAGGTAGTGTTTAAAAAGTATGGGCAGGGTGCGCCCGCCTTCCATCTGCCGTACCAGGCTGTTTACGGCCTTGTAGTCCAGGTGTTGGGCAAAGGGCAGCTCTTCGCGCAGCTTGCGGGGCTGTTTGCCGCGCACAAGGCTTGCCAGGGGGGCGTCCCAGTGGCGCAGACGCAGGTGCCGCCACAGCAGGTCCACAGACTGCTGCCGGTAGTTCAGCCCGATGCTCGCGGGACCAAAGAGGGTGCGCACGCCGTTGCGCAGGGCCAGCTGGCCAATGCCCTTCCACAGCAGCAGCAGGGGGGTGTAGTCGCGCTGATATTCGGGGCAGACAAAGGCGCGGCCCAGTTCCAGCGCATTGCCGCACTGCTCGAAAAATTCCGAATCATATGCAAACAGCGAGGCCGTGTAGAGGTGCTTTTTGGTGCAGCGGCGGGCGTCGTCGGGGCGCACCACGCGCGCCCTGTACGATCCGGCAATGGCCTTGGCCTGTTCGTCCAGCAGTAAAAGGTGCGAGTACTGGGGGTCGTAACGGTCTGTATCGCGCTCCTGCCCAGAGCCCTCGCCCAGTGCGCGAAAGGCCTCCTCGCGTTTTCTGGTCAGCTCGTCCAGCAGCAGAGGCGATTCATTGCCTTCAAGCAGGTAAACGCAGTAGCGGCCTTCGCGGGCCAGCAGGCGGTTTTCCGGCAGGGCCGCCAGGCAGACCATGATGTCCATCTTGGCGGCCGCAGGGGCCAGGGGGACGCACTGCTCGTTGCGTATGCCCGCATGCCCTTCCGACCCCAGCGCCGAGCGGCACAGGGCAAGGCAGTGGGTGCGCTGCTCGTGGCTCAGACCGGTCAGAACATCCGCCGGGATGGCCTCGCCCACGATCATGCGGGCGCGGCTGCCGCGCTGCCGCACCAGCGTGTGGGGCAGCAGTGCCTCGACCATGTCTTCGCGCAGGGTCGTGGCGGCAATAAACAGCGGGTTGTAGCGCACAGACATGTGCAGGGGCACAAAGTTCAGGCCGGGGATGTCGGCCTTGCGGCCAGCCAGCCTGCTGAGCAGGCGCGACCAAGGCTGCTCGGCAATGCCTCGGCCCGGCTGCCAGCGGGCCACGCGTCCGGCGGGAAAAATGCCCAGCGCGCCGCCGTTGCGCAGGTGGGTAATGGCTGCGCGCAATACCGCCGCGTTGGCCGCCGCGCCACCCGAGAGATTCAGCGGCAGCAACATGGGAGCCAGCTGGGCCAGCTGCGGAATACGCAGCAGCGCTTCGCTGGCGAGGATTTTGAGGTCGGGCCGGGCTCTGCCGCACAGGGCGGCCATCATCAGGCCTTCAAGTGCTCCGGAGGGGTGGTTGGCGAACAGCACCACCGGCCCCTCGGCGGGGATGCGCCCGAGGTCGCCGCGCAGGCAGTCGGGGCTCACATCTAGCGCGGTGAGGCAGGCTGTGGCAAAGGTTTGAGGGTTGCCGCACTGGGGCAGCGTGTCGGCCATCTTTTCCAGCCGGGCAAAACCCGAAAATTGACGGGCCATAGCGCGGGCCAGCCGCCCGACGCTTCTGACCAACGGGCGGCCAGGTGCAAGGGGTAAAATATCTGCATTGCCGGGCATGGGGATTCTCCTGTTCTTGGGCCAGGCTGCGCGTGGCGGCCTGGCTGGCGTCGTTCCGATTCCTCAGTGATCTTACGTTGGCGTCTTTGCTTGTTGTGGATTTTTGCTTGTTAACAGTATTCGGTGCAGGTCTCTTGGGCGAACGGCCCCTGCTTCATCTGAATCATGCCTACGCGCATGTCGTTTTCGAAATTTTGCTGGCATTCGCAGCAGCGGGTGGCGCCTGGTGCCGCCATAAGGCGGGCGAGGGGTATCTCCTCCCCGCATTCTTCGCAGCGGCGGGGGCCGCCGTGGCGCAGCAGGGCCACAAGGCTCTGCAGCTCCTGAATGCGCTGCGAACTGCGTCGCGCGCTGCAATGAGCGATATGGGCGGCCTCAAGCTGGCTTGCCGCGTCAAGTTCGTCCGCGCAGTGCTGGGCCTGAAAAACATCGCGCAGCTGGGTAAGGCGGTGCATTTCGTCTTTCAGTTCACCCTGTAGACGTTGCAATGTGTGCACGTTGTCCATGGTCTGCCTCCTTCGGAGTGTCTCCGATGGTTGAACTGTTGCTCTTGGGGCAGCATGAACGCGCAGGTAGGCGTTACCGTGACGCGCAGGTGAATTTGTGCGTCATGTTGGCAACAAAACCGTGGAGGCAAGGCTGGCGCTGTGAGCGGTAAGGGAGCGGCGCAGGGTGCGGAAAATGAAAAACCCGCCCCGCGGGTGCGGGACGGGCTGATGGATGCATAACCCGCAGGGCGGGCCGGTATCTGCTTGCTGCTATTGGCCGCAGAAAGACAGAAAGTAGCTATGCATGCGCGTATCGGGCGTAAGCTCAGGGTGGAAGGATGTGGCCAGAATGTTGCCCTGGCGCACGGCCACGGCCTGCCCGTCAACCTCTGCCAGCACTTTTACATCCGCGCCCACGCCAATGATGACAGGCGCGCGGATAAAAACCGCCGGAATTGGGTCGGCTCCCAGCTCGGGAATGCTCAGGCTGGTTTCAAAACTGTCCACCTGCCGTCCAAAGGCGTTGCGGCGCACCGTGGCGTCGAGTACGCCCAGACGGGGCTGGTCCGAGTTTTCTATATCGCGGCACAGCAGGATCAAACCGGCGCAGCTGCCGTAAACGGGCATGCCGTCGAGTATGCGCTTGCGCAGGGGCTCAAGCATGTTCCATTCGTTGAGCAGCTTGCCGATGGTGGTGCTCTCGCCGCCGGGGATGATCAGGGCGTCGATGCCGTCTATATCCTTAAGCTGGCGCACCTCGCGGGCCGTCGCGCCCAGGCGGGCAACGGCGGCCACATGCTCGCGAAAGGCTCCCTGAAGAGCCAGAACGCCTACGCAAAGCTTGGACATTACCAACCCCGTTCCTGCATGCGCTCGGAGGCAGGAATGGTGGAAATTTCAATGCCCACCATGGGTTCGCCCAGATCACGGGAGATTTCGGCCAGCATGGCAAAGTCGTTGTAGTTGGTCACGGCCTGCACAATGGCCTTGGCGCGCTTGGCCGGGTCGCCGGATTTGAAAATGCCGGAGCCGACAAACACGCCGTCGCAGCCGAGGTGCATCATCATGGCGGCGTCGGCGGGGGTGGCTATGCCGCCGGCGGCAAAGTTCACCACGGGCAGGCGGCCCTCTTTGCGCACTGCGTAGCACACTTCAAGGGGAGCGCCGATTTCTTTGGCGTAGTTGGCGACTTCGGCTTCGGGCAGGCTGCACAGCTTGCGCACGTCGTCCATAACCTGACGGCAGTGGCGCACGGCTTCGATAACGTTGCCGGTGCCGGGCTCGCCCTTGGTGCGGATCATGGCCGCGCCTTCGGCGATGCGGCGCAGGGCTTCGCCCAGGTTGCGGCAGCCGCAGACAAAGGGCACGGTAAAGTCGCGCTTGTCGATATGGTACTTGTCGTCGGCGGGGGTGAGCACTTCGCTTTCGTCGATGTAGTCCACGCCCATGGCTTCAAGAATACGGGCTTCAACAAAGTGGCCGATGCGGGCCTTGGCCATGACCGGGATGCTCACCACTTCCATGATGCGCTTGACGATGGTGGGGTCGGCCATGCGGGCTACGCCGCCAGCGGCACGAATGTCGGCAGGTACGCGTTCCAGGGCCATGACTGCGCAGGCTCCCGCTGTTTCGGCGATTTTGGCCTGTTCGGGAGTGGTGACGTCCATGATCACGCCGCCTTTGAGCATTTCAGCGAGGCCTGTCTTCAGGCGGATGGTGCCCTGTTCCATATCTTTCTACTCCTTCTGAGCCGTGGAACGGCTTGTGATAAATGTCAGCCCGCCGCCCATTCGACGGCTTTGCTGGCGTGGTTATATGCGAATACGCCGGGCCTGACAATATGATGCTGCATGCGTGCGTGGGCGGCGCGGCGCGTGCGCGCCAGGGCCTCGGCCGCAGCCGGGGAGCTTCGCAAAAAATACGTGGCGCCCCGGCTGCGGCGGCAAGGCCGTATGGCTGCGTGGTTGTGGAACAGCGCGGTTGCGTGGCCGGGGCTAGGCCCAGCTTTTGCGGAAGGTCTCCTCGTAGGCGTACAGAGCAGGGGACCCCCCCGTGTGCAGGAAAAGGACATTGCTGCCAGCGGGGAGCACGCCCTTGCGGACAAGATCGATGAGGCCAGACATGGCCTTGCCCGAATACACGGGGTCAAGCAGGATACTTTCGGTGCGGGCCAGAAGGGTTACCGCTTCGGCCATGGCGGCCGTGGGCAGTGAGTAACCGGGGCCGACGTAATCGTCATAGGCTACCACGGCCTCGCGCGGAATGTTGACGGCCGCGCCGATGAGGTCGGCGGTCTGGTGCATGAGGTCGAACACGGCCTGCTCCTGCACCGGTTTTTTGCGGTTAACGCCGATGCCCGTCACTGGGATGTTCATATTGCAGGCCAGCATGCCCAGCAAAAAACCCGCGTGCGTGCCGGCGCTGCCGCTGGGAACAATAACATGGTCAAAGTTGCAGCCCTGTTCAAACATCTGCTGCTGCAGTTCCTGGGCGCATTGCACATAGCCCAGGGCCCCGATGCTGTTGGAGGCTCCCCCGGGTATTATGTATGGTTTGCGGCCAGCGGCGGCCAGTTTGTCGGCGAGTTTCTGCATTTCCTGCAGCATGGGGCTGCCCCCGGGAACAACAGTGACCGACGACACCCCAAGCATCTGGAACAGAAAGTTGTTGCCCGAAGACTGGGGGTTGTAACTGCCCGGCACGCGTTCCTCGAGCACAAGGTGGCAGTCGAGCCCTTCTTTTACCGCCCAGGACAGGGTAAGGCGGCAGTGGTTGGACTGCACCGCGCCGCAGGTAATGATGGTGTCGGCTCCCTTGGCCAGCGCGTCGGCAATGCAGAAGTCGAGCTTGCGGGTTTTATTGCCGCCGCCGGTGCCGGGCAGGGTGTCGTCCCGCTTTATCCATATGTTGACCTTTCCGCCCAGAGCTTTGCTGAATGACGGGAGGGGCTCCACTGGCGTGGGCTGTTTGACGTAACCGCGGCGGGGAAACTGTGCAAGGTTCATAGTAATACTCCTTGGTTGCAGGCTCATGCGGCCTGTTAGCTATGTGAAGGCCAGAGGGGGCTGACACCTTTGGCCGTATCCACGATGGTTTTTGCCAGAACGTCGGCGGCATCCACTGTGGGCAGGTCGCTGTGCCCGCTGATGATGCCAAGCTCGGTGCAGGCAACGGCAAGCGCCTGCGCCCCCCGGCTTTTGACGTGCGCGGCTATCTGCGACAGGGCGGCGCGCGCTTCGGCTCCGGTGTTGCCTGCCTTGACGGCTTTGATGACATTGAGGAGCTTCTGTTCCTCCTCTGGCGAGGCAAAGACAGGCTTGATGCCGCGCGCGGCGCATGGGCCGTCATACAGGTGCGTCAGCCGTACAGCCGGGGACGCCAGAATACCAAGCTCGGTTACCTGGGGGTACTGCCGCGCCGCCGCCTCCACGGTCAGCTCGATCATGTTCAAGACCGGAATACGCACGGCATCGCGCACCGCGCCGTAGTAGTTGTGGGCCGTATTGCAGGCGATGCACAAAAAATCCGCTCCCCAGGCCTCAAGTCTGCGCGCCATATCGGCCATGCACGGGGCGGGGTTTTCGCCGCCGCCTTCAAGCAGGGCCTTGATGCGCGAGGGAACCTTGGGGTTGATGTCCACGATGCAGCGCACGTGGTCCATATCGTCCCGCGCATCGGTGCTGGCGATAATGCGGTGCAGAAGGTCCACGGTCGCCTCTGGCCCCATGCCGCCCAGAATGCCGACGATTTTTTCCTGTCCGGTGCTCATCAGGCGCTCTCCATGTTTTCGCGGGTATTGCCGTCGGCAAGATGGCCGCCGCCAAACTTGTTAAGAACAATGCAGGCGACCGTATTGCCGTAGACGTTGATGAATGTTCTGCCCATATCCATAAAGCGGTCCACACCCGTGATGATGCCGATGGCCTCAACAGGCAGCCCCAGCGTCTGGCAAAGAACTGCTATGACCACAAGAGCGGCGGCGGGTACGTTGGCCGCGCCCTTGTTGGCGATGAGGGTTGTTATGAGAATGGTCAGCAGCTGCGGGCCGTCCAGGTGCAGCCCGTACAGCTCGGCCAGAAAGGTGATGGCCAGCGACTGGTACAGGGCGGCACCGTCCAGGTTAAAACTGTAGCCAAGCGGGATGACGAATGAAACAACTCGTTTGGGAATGCCGCTGCGCTCCAGTATCTCCATATGTACGGGGAGGGTTACTTCTGAGGAGCAGGTGGTGAAGCCCAGCAGCAACGGCTCAAGGATCTTTTTTGTCGTCTGCATGGGCGAGACGCCCAGAAGCTTGAGAATGACCATAAATACGCAGACGAGAATGACAATGCCGATGTAAAATACCCCGATAAGCTTGCCCATGGCCAGCAGCAGAACCGTTCCCTGCGAGGCGATGGCCCAGGCGATGATGGCTGCCACGGCAAGAGGCGACGTTGCAACGACGCCCTTGGTCATCTTGAACATGGCTTCCAGAATGCCCTCCATGCCCGCAATGACGCATTCGCCTTTTTTACCTACCATGCCTATGCACAGTCCGAAGCATATGGCGAAAAAGAGTACCGGGATAAGTTTTTGATTGGCCGCAGCCATGATGATGTTGTCGGGGATGATATCGAGGAAAAATTTTGTCCAGTCGATGTGCGAGGCCAGATTGGCGGGCACAGTGCCCGTAAATTCAAGCGCCACGCCCTGCGCCGGATGGAAAAAGTGGTTGAGGGTTATGCCGATGACGATGGCGAATCCTGTTGCCGTGTAAAACCAAAGGAAGGCCAACCCGCCGAGCCTGCCCAGCTGTTTTATGTCCTTGCTCATCTTGCTTATGCCAAGACTGATGGCGCAGAACACCAGAGGGATGACGATCATCTTGATCGCCTTGATAAAGGCCGTGCCGATGGGTTGAAGTGTTTTGCCGAAATCCGGCCAGGTAAAGCCGATGACGGCTCCGACAACAAGCCCAGTCAAAATCTGTGCATACAATGGAAATGACCGTTTTGCGCGTGTTGTGGCCATATGCGCCCCAGTGGTTAAGATGTTCGGATCAATCTTTTCCTTGCCGCCTTATCTGTTCTTGACCTGCAGTCCGCAGGTCGTTTGCTCAATAACCAGGGGGAAGGCTGCTGTACGTCTGCGCGTCTGCAGCGGTTTTTTTGCTTTCAGTTTTATCAAATGTTAAATGTTAACATTTGATAAAACTGTGATGAGTTTTGCGGGAACCGTCAAGGGTAAAATTTCACAATTTGCATAACAGGCTAAATCTTAACAAATTAATTTTTTATATGCGGGGGAGGGTGCAGGCACGCTAGAGGACTGGGCGTCGGGCGGCACGGGGCGGTGAGGGCGGGTCTTCGGCGGTTTGCGGCCTCTTGCCCCTCGACCCGGCTCCGCAACTCTGCTAATTGAACAGGACGGCAGGGCATTGTGCCCGCATCGCCCTTACGCCTGGCGCAGCAGGCGTTTCCCTTTTTTGAAACCATGTTCAGTCAACACATGAAGCCCAATCTCTGCACAACATACAGCGCCCAGGTTATTGCGCATATCAAGGAATGCCTGCTCAGCGGGGCGCTCAGGCCCGGCGAACCTGTCCGGGAGGCCGCGATCGCCGAAAAGCTGGGCATCAGCCGCGGCCCAGTGCGCGAGGCTGTCCAGGCGCTGGCGCTTGAGGGCCTCGTGAGCAACCTGCCGCAAAAGGCAAAGTACATACGGCGCATGAGCGCCAAAGAAATTGAAGACAGCTACTGCATGGGCGGAACCCTCGAAGGCGCGTGCATTGTGCGCTCGTTGCCCTTTATGGATGATGCCGCCATGCGCGAGCTGCGCGAACGGTTTCGGCAGATAGAAGAGCAGTGCCGCCATGCCTCAGGCCTGTCTGCCCTGAGCGATGTGGACGACGCCTTTCACAACGCCCTGATGTCCCGGTGCGACAACAAGCTGATGGTGGACACTGCGCGCAAGTCGTGCTGGCACATCTCAAAATTTCTGTACTACAAGATATGGGACAAAATTTTTACGCCAGCCGAATTTTTAAAGCGTCACCTTCTTATTCTCGAGGCTGTGGAAAGCCGGGATGCCCAGCGCATTGAAACCGTGCTGCGCGAGCATTACGCGGAGTCGGGACGGCGCTTTGGTGCTGTGGTGGCGGCGGATGACGCGGCGGCGATGTCCAGGGGGAAAAAGGGCGCGACGTCCCGGCAGCGGCAAAAGCGATCCGATGTCTATAGTGAAGAAACCGCTTGAAGCGTGGCTTGCGCATCGGGCTTCCTCTGGCTATGCTTGAGGACTCAAAAGGAAGTATGATGACAGAAATTTTCCCTGTTTTTTTGCCATTGCTTCGGGGTCCACTGCCTTCGCAAGCGTTTGAAGCGTCCGCGCAACCCGACCTGGCCTCTGCGCCCCAAAAAGGGGCAGCTCCCTGTTGGAGCGGCGTAGCGCGTCTGTGGCCCGGTCTGCCCGATGCCCCCTCCGGTTTTTTTTGCCCGCAAGAGTATCCTTTTTCGCCAGGCGAGGCCCAGGCCTGTCTGAACGATCTGCAGCAACTGGGCGATGCAGCCCTTTCCGGCATGCAGGTAGGAGCTGCCGCCGCCGGTAACGCCCGCGCCGCAAGCCACTCCTCTGAGATGGCGCTGATCAAGGGGCTGAGAAGCTTCGACGGCGATACCGCCGCCGCACTTGCGGCCGAGGCCGCGCGCAAGGATCTGCTGGCGCGCCGTCAGGCGCAAAAAATGTTGCTGTGGGCATGGCTGCAGGAGGATCGCCTTGCCGATCTTGCCGAGCTGGCGGCCAGTTTTGCCCAGAATGCCAGCGGGCTCACGGCGGCGTTGGGCGTAGACCCCGACGAAGACCTCGCCGGTCTTGCCCCCGACGCCCTCACGGGCGATCTGGTGCGCCTTGGCTCGCCCATTGCCCTGGATGCTGGCCTTGTGCCGCCTTGGCGGCTGGTAACGGCCAACGCGCTCTATTTTTTGCCTGCGGAGACTCCCCTTGTGGTCGAAGGCCCCATGCGGGACGACCTGCTCGATATGCTGCCCTTCAGCCCCGCCCCCCACTGGCAGAGCCTGCTTGGCGATGCGCCCGATCAGGGCGCTCCCTCAGACGTTGCCGTTGAAATCCGCGCGCCGGGCTGGCAGGTGCTGGGCCACACCCGGCCCACCGGTCAGCCCCCGGTGGACGTGGAGCGCGTGTGGATAACCTGGAGGGCCGGTGCATGACGGCGCAGCAGACGCGGCCGCTGAGCCTTCAGGCCTTGTTTCCTCACGGTATCGCCGGTGTAATCTTTGACTGCGACGGCGTGATGATCGACTCACGCGCGGCCAACAACGTTTTTTACAACCGCGTGCTGGCCTATTTTGGGCTGCCGCCCATGAACCTGGAGCAGGAAAACTACTGTTTCATGGCCACATCGCGGCAGGCCCTGCTGCATATTGTGCCGCCGCACCTGCATCATGAAATCGATTATGTGATACGAAACGAAGTTGTCTATCAGCGCGATATTGTCCCCATGCTGCGCCTGCAGCCTGGATTTAAAGGCTTTATCGACAACTTGCGCAGTCGGGGCGTGCGCATGGCCGTGCACACCAACCGCAAGCTCGATGGAATACAAACGGTTCTGGACATTTTTTCCCTGCCCTCCTATTTTAATCCTGTGGTTGCGGCGGATACCGCCGCGCCAAAGCCTTCGGCAGAGGGCACGCGGCACATATGCGCCGTATGGCAATGCCCTCCCCAACATGTGCTTTTTGTTGGCGACAGCGAGCACGACAAAGAGGCTGCCAGGGGGGCGGGTGTGATATTTGCCGCATTTAACGGCGGCCCGTTACGGGGAGAGATTACAGCGGCAGACTATACAGCTCTGCACAATACGCTTGATGCGGTGTTGCCGCCGGTTTCCGGCCAGTAGGCCGGGTTGCCCGTACGAATACATAAGACAGCCACGCTGGAGGGCTCATGATTGTTCTTGCCAATACCCTGAGCGCCGTTGCCCTGGTGTTTGGGTCGCTGCTCAGCCTTTATTTTTGGATTGTCATCATCGCGGCCGTGCTCACCTGGGTGCGCCCCGATCCGTACAATCCCATTGTGCGCGCGTTGCGCACCATGACAGAACCCGTGTTTTACCGTGTACGCAAATGGTTGCCGTTTACCTATTCAAGCGGCATGGATTTTTCGCCTGTGGTGGTGTTGCTGGCCATTGAACTCTTTAACCGGATCGTCGTCGCCTCGCTGGCCCAGTATGCGATGACCCTCAACTAGAGCTGGCGCACCTGTAAAACGAAACAACGCACTGCACCGCGCAGTGGATTTTTCAGCTGCTCCAAGCGGATATTCTGAGAATCCGCGCCACGGGGAACGCAAATACTGCAGCCGCGCTGCAATGGCCGGTGGTCAGGCGGGTTCGGGCCGGGCGATTCCATCAGGGTAAAAGCCTCAGTTGATGCGCAGGCAAATGCCTATGAACATCTAACACTGGAGATTTCTTATGGATCAGCAAGAACTGAAACTTTTGGAAACCTATGCTGCCACTGATCCGGAGCTGAAATCCCTTTGGGAAGATCATGTGCTCTACGAAAAGCAGGTCGAAAAGCTTGAACACAAGGCTTTTCGGTCGCCTACTGAAGAGCAGACGCTCAAACAACTGAAAAAGCAAAAGCTCGAAGGCAAAACCCAGCTCATGGCTGTTCTTGACCGTCTGAAAAAACAAGGATAGCCGGGCTTTTTTTTAAGGAGTCGGACATGGAATGTACTGGTGCGCAGATTCTCCTTGAGTCCATGAAGCGAGAGGGCGTGGATGTGCTGTTCGGGTATCCGGGCGGTGCGGTCATTGACATTTACGACGAACTACCGCGCCATCCGGAGCTACGCCACGTGCTTGTCCGGCATGAGCAAGGAGCTGTGCACGCGGCTGACGGCTATGCCCGTGCCTCTGGTAAAACCGGCGTCTGCCTGGTTACCTCTGGCCCGGGAGCCACAAATACGGTCACGGGCATAGCCACGGCCTATTCCGATTCCATTCCCCTGGTGATTTTTACCGGCCAGGTTCCTACCCAGCTGATCGGCAACGACGCCTTTCAGGAAGTGGATATCGTGGGTATCACCCGGCCCTGCACCAAACACAACTTTTTGGTCAAAGATATCAACAAGCTGGCGCTTACCATCCGCCAGGCCTTTTATCTTGCGCGGTCGGGTCGCCCCGGCCCGGTACTTATCGACCTGCCCAAGGACGTCATGCAGGCCCGGGCGGAGTTTGTCTGGCCTGAAGACATCTACATGCGCAGCTACAACCCCACCTACAAGCCCAACCTCAACCAGTTGCGCCGCTCGGTGGAAGAGCTGGCCAAGGCTGAGCGCCCGGTTATTCTGGCGGGCGGCGGGGTTATTCTGTCCAACGGGGCGGAGGCCCTCACGGACCTTGCCCGCAAGCTGAGCATACCCGTAACCTGCACGCTCATGGGGCTGGGGGGCTTCCCCGCCACCGATCCCCTGTGGCTGGGCATGGTGGGCATGCACGGCACCTACGCGGCCAACCTGGCCATCAACAACTGCGATGTGCTGATGTGCGTGGGCGCGCGCTTTGACGACCGCGTTACCGGCAAGCTGGCGGCCTTTGCGCCCAAGGCTCGTATTGTGCACATTGATATCGACCCCACCTCCATCCGCAAAAATGTGGAGGTGCAGGTGCCAGTGGTGGGTGATTGCCGCCTGGCGCTTGAGGGTATTGCCGAAATATGCGACGCCAAGCTGCAAAACAAGGACTGGGCAGCCGAGCACGCCGCATGGCTTGCCGCCGTGGCCGAGTGGAAGTCGAGCAAGCCCCTGTGCTACCAGTGCAACGGCAATATCAAGCCGCAGTCGGTTATTGAGGCCCTGTACGACATCACCGGCGGCGACGCCATCATTGCCACCGAGGTGGGCCAGCACCAGATGTGGGTGGCGCAGTTTTATTCGTTTACCAAACCGCGTACCCTGCTGACCAGCGGGGGGCTCGGCACAATGGGTTACGGCTTTCCCGCTTCGGTGGGGGCGCAGTTTGCCTTTCCCGACAAAAAGGTCATTGCCGTGGCTGGCGATGCCTCGCTGCAGATGAACATTCAGGAACTGGCGACGGTGGTGGCCAACAGGCTGCCCATCAAGGTCGTCATTCTGAACAACCGTTATCTCGGCATGGTGCGGCAGTGGCAGGAGCTCTTTTACAACAACAACTACAGTTCCACCAACATGGAAGCCCAGCCCGACTTTGTGAAGCTGGCCGAAGCCTACGGGGCCGAGGGCTATCGCATTGAAAAGGCTGAGGACATGCGGGCCGTGCTCGAAAAGGCCCTGGCTTCGCCCAACCCTGCCTTCATCGATGTGGTGGTGGAGCGCGAAGAAAACGTGTACCCCATCGTGCCCGCTGGTGCGGCGCTTGATGAAATGTTGCTGGTGTAAGGGAGATGGCTATGCAACGACATGTGCTTTCCGTGCTGGTGGAAAATGAACCCGGCGTGCTCTCGCGCGTGGCCGGGCTGTTCAGCGGGCGCGGCTTCAATATCCATTCGCTCAATGTGGCTCCCGCTCTTGAAGAGGGCGTTTCGCACATGACCATCACCACCGATGGCGACAGTTTTATTCTGGAGCAGATCATGAAGCAGCTCCACAAAATTGTGTCGGTCATCAAGGTGGTGGATTTTGCGGATATTCCCGCCGTGGCGCGTGAAATGATGTTTGTCAAAGTGCAGGCGGAAGGCCCCATGCGGGGCGAAATTCTGCGTACTGTTGAAATATTCCGCTGCAAGGTGGTGGATGTGAGCCCCAATGAAATGACCATTGAGGCCACCGGCGACCAAAACAAACTGGACGCCATCATCAGCCTGCTGCAGCGGTTTGGAATCAAGGAACTGGCGCGCACAGGCGCGGTGGCCATGCGCCGTTCCAAGAAAACGGATTAGGGTTTCGGGACGCGAAGAGCGGCCATCCGCCGGGCAAGTGCACAGCACCCCCGCACGGCATGGTAGGGCTACGCGTAAGAAATCCGGTCGCGCGGCGGTAAGCCGCTGCGGCTACAGGAGCGTTAAGCCCGTGCGCGGGTCAATGGCCCACAAGGTCTCCTTGACAGCACGCATGAGGTCGGGGTGGTGAGTATATCCATTCAATCCACCCTGGGTCATTGGCAAAACGTCCCACAGGCGGCCTTGCCCGCCATATCCAGTGGCCCCCCTCTGTCCTTGCCGCAAGGGCGGGAAGGAATGTATTTTTTTGTCTAACCGTGAGTGATCTCAGAGGATGTTCAGATGAAAGTTTACTACGATCAGGATGCAGACCTTAATTGTTTGAAAAACAAGACCGTGGCCATCATCGGTTATGGCAGCCAGGGCCATGCCCACGCCCAGAATCTGCGTGATTCCGGCGTCAAGGTTGTGGTGGGTCAGCGCCCCGGCGGTGCCAACTACGAGCTGGCCAAGGAGCACGGCTTTACGCCTGTTTCCGCTTCTGAAGCTGCCGCTCAGGCCGACCTGATCATGATTCTGCTGCCCGACGAAGTACAGGCCGCAGTGTACGAAAACGACATTAAGCCCCATCTGACCAAGGGCAAGGCCCTGTTGTTCGCCCACGGCTTCAACATCCATTTCAGCCAGATCCAGCCGCCCAAGGATGTGGACGTTTTCCTCATTGCCCCCAAGGGCCCCGGCCATCTGGTGCGCCGCACCTTTACCGAAGGCGGCGGCGTGCCCTGCCTCGTGGCCATTCATCAGGACGCCACCGGCGAAGCCCTCAAGATCGCCCTGGCCTATGCCAAGGGCATCGGCGGCGCCCGCTCCGGCGTTATTGAAACCTCCTTCCGCGAAGAGACCGAAACCGACCTCTTTGGCGAACAGGCCGTGCTTTGCGGCGGCGTTTCCGCGCTGATCAAGGCCGGTTTTGAAACCCTGGTGGAAGCTGGCTACCAGCCCGAAATGGCGTACTTTGAATGCATGCACGAAATGAAGCTTATCGTCGACCTCATGTATGAGGGCGGTCTTTCCCGCATGCGCTACTCCATCAGCAACACTGCTGAATACGGCGACTACGTCACCGGCCCCCGCCTGATCACCGAAACGGTGAAAAAGGAAATGAAGGGCGTGCTCAAGGACATTCAGAGCGGCGTGTTTGCGCGCAACTTCATTCTTGAAGCCCGCGCCAAGTACCCCATGTTCCTCACCACCCGCCGCAACGAATCTGAACACCAGATCGAAAAAGTGGGCAAGGAACTGCGCGGCATGATGTCGTGGCTCAAGAAGGACAAGAAAGACTAGGTTTGGCCTGATGCCAGTCAAGCCGTAAGAACCTTGAGTTCTTCGGGGCCTTTTGCGCTGATGCGCGAAAGGCCCTTTTTTTTACATATGCGCAATCTGGTTGTGGAAGCGGCGTATCCCGTTGGGGCTGTAGGGAGGCAGCGGCAGGACGACCGGCGGGCAGCGATCGCGACCGCGTTTTTCACAGCAAATTGGTTGATTTTATCGTATTTTGTATGTTGCCAAAATGATTACTCTTTGCCACAGTGCTGCAACGCAGTTGTTGCACACAATTAGGTCTACGATCCATGCGCCCGGCTGCTCTGCGCAGCAGACAGGTGTGCCGTATTTTACGGGCATGGCCTTCCTAGTGCCCTCCGGTTTATGCATGCGTGTATTTTTGCCTGCCTTCAGCCCTGCCCCTTCGCACCTTCGTGCGTTTTTGTCCCGCTATCTGCCCTGCAGCACTGCCTGTGCGACGCGGCAGGGGTCTTCGGTCATCTGGTTTGCGCAACAGTTGCAGGCCAATGCAGAGAGCCTGCGGAGCCTGACATCTGCTTTTACACCCGCGCGACATCTGACGCATGCGTTTGATTGGGTAGACTGCAACGTGTTTTATTGAGGAGATCCCGACGTGCTCAGAAATTTCAGCATCAGCCAGCGCATTGTTTGCTTCGTTGTCATCATGATCGCCATGATCATTTCCACAGCGACGGTGTCGGTGTTTATGACCGAGGGCATCATTGGCGACGGTACAGCACTGGCCAAGGAAATGCTGCTCGATGCCCAGCGGGGGCGCATCAAGGATATAACCCACTCGCAGGCGCTGGGGTTGGCCGCCATGGCGGCTGGCATGACTGAGGACGAGCAGCGGCAGGTCATCATGCAGTATGTGGACAAGGCGCGCTTTGAGGACGACAGCTCCGGATATTTTTACGTATACAAAGGCACGGTCAACGCTGTGCACCCAACGCAAAAACAGCTTGAGGGCAAGGACCTGGGCAGCACCGCAGACAGCCGGGGTGTGCTCTATGTCAAGGAGCTGTACAAGGCTGCGCAGCAGGGCGGCGGGTTTGTGGATTTTGTTTTTCCCAAACCCGGAGCGGGCGATGTTTTTAAACTGGGCTATGCTGAACAGATTGGCGGGACGCCCTACTGGATAGGGACCGGGGTGTACATCGACAACGTGGACAAGGCGGAAAACCACCTCATCAGCACCATGCGGGCCATGTTTCACGGCAGGCTGACCCTGTACGGCTGCATCTTTATGGCAGCGATGCTTCTGGTAATCTGCCCGCTTTCGTATGTCATGGTCGTCTCCATCACCAAACCTCTGGCGGGCATAACCCGCCATGCCCGCGCCGTGGCCCAGGGCAACCTTGACGAGGAATTTGAAACGTCCGGGCGGGATGAAGTGGCCAGCCTGCAGCAGGCACTGAGCGCCATGGTGATCAAGCTCAAGGAATTTATCGGCCAGGCAGAAGAGCAGACCCGCCTGGCCAGCGAAGCCGCCAGCGAGGCCAAACTGGCGCAGGCAGACGCCCTTGAGGCCGAGCGCAAGGCAAAGAACAAGACTACCGCCATGCTGCAGGCCGCAGAAAGGCTCGAGCAGGTCGCCCAGGCCGTCAGCACCGCCTCAACCCAGCTTTCGGCCCAGATCGAACAGTCGGACAAAGGGGCTGTGCATTCCGCCCAGCTGCTTACCGAGGCCGCCACGGCCATGAACCAGATGAACGCCAGCGTGCAGGAGGTGGCCTTCAGCGCATCCAGCGCTTCCGACGCCGCAAGCCGCACGCGCGAGCGGGCGCTGGCCGGTGCGGAAATTGTGGAAAAAGCCGTGCAGAGCATCGGCAGCGTGCACGAGGTGTCGCTGCGGCTCAAGGTCGGCATGGCCGAGCTCAACGACCACTCCCAGGCCATTACGCGCATCATGAATGTTATTTCAGACATTGCCGACCAGACCAACCTGCTGGCGCTCAACGCGGCCATCGAGGCGGCGCGGGCTGGCGAAGCCGGGCGCGGTTTTGCCGTAGTTGCCGACGAGGTGCGCAAACTGGCGGAAAAAACCCTTGCCTCAACCCAGGACGTGGGCAATGCCATCGCGGCCATTCAGGACAGCACGGCAAAAAGCGTGGGGGATATGGACAAGGCCGTGGGGCAGGTGGAGCTGGCTACCGATTTTGCCAACCAGTCCGGCAAAGCGCTGGAAGAAATTGTCTCCACTGTCGAGGCCACGGCCGATCAGGTTAACGCCATAGCCGAGGCCAGCGGCCAGCAGTCCGCCGCCAGTGAAGAGATCAACCATTCCATCGACAACGTCACTCAGGTTGCCCGCCAGACTGCGGACGCCATGGGCGAAGCGCAAAAGGCCGTGGCGGATCTGGCGCAGCAGGCCAGAGGGCTGGCAGAACTGATAGTGGATATGAAAAACTAGAGCGCACCCATTGCCTGAAAAGTTGAGGGGCCCCAGTGCGGTATGCCGTGCGGGGGCCCCTTTGTGCATGGCGCAGACCATCCCCGCCGCAGCTGTTTCAGCTTACAGCAGCCATTCCGCCCAGGCGGCCCTGAGGCGGGCCACGCAGTCTGGTATGTCCTCAAGCCGGATTTTTCCAAAACCCAAAAAAAGCGTGTGCGGCGGGCACTCGGCCTTGTCCTGCCAAAACTGCATGGTAGGGTAAACGCGCACGCCGTGCCGCAGGGCCCTGCTGATGAGCTGCTGCTGATCCGCGCCTGCCGCAAAGCGCAGCAAAAAGTACTGGCCCGTGCCATTGCCGGTTATGCTGATTTTGGGCCCCAGGCACAAAAGCTCGCGGACAAACAGCTCCAGCCGGTTTTTGAACACATGCCCCAGCCGGCGGATGTGTCTGTCGTACTGGCCGGTCTCAAGCAGCCGGCCTATGATATACTGGTTGAGCACCGGCACTGTGCTGTTGTATTCCGCAAACATTTCGCCAAACAGGGCCGCCAGGTGCAGGGGCAGAATCATGTACCCCATGCGGATGGATGGCGATATCCCCTTGGAAAACGTGCCGAGGTAGATGACGCGGTTTTCTGTATCTATGGATTGCAGCGAGGGGATGGGCTTGGAATAGTAGCGCAGCTCGCTGTCAAAGTCGTCTTCGAGAATATAGACGTTGTTGTCTTGCGCCCAGCGCAGCAAGGCGTGTCTGCGACCGATGGGCAGGGTTACGCCAGTGGGAAACTGGTGCGAGGGTGTGGCGTACAGGGCAAAGGCGTTGGGGGTTGGGGGCAGGCTTGCGACCACAAGGCCGTTTTCGTCCACCGGCACTGTCTGGATGGCTATGTGGTTGTTGCGAAAAACAGCGGCCGCCTTGTTGAAACCGGGCTCTTCCATCAGGATGATCTGGTCGCGGCGGGCGGCCATTTTGCACACGTATTCCAGAGACTGCTGCAGGCCGCAGGTGATGACGATCTGGTCTTCGGTGCAGGTTACGCCACGGATGCGCTTGAGGTAAGCCAGCAGATGCCTGCGTAGGTACGCCTCGCCCTGCATTGCCTGCAGCGAGGAGATTTTTTCTTCGCGCTCTAGCAGTTCCAGACATTCGAGCGTGTATTTTTTCCATAGACTTTTTGGAAAAAGATCAACGGTGTGGCTACTGTTTGTCAGGTCGTAGGCCACAGCCTGTGCGTCCGTTTGCGCATCCGCCAGAGTGGCGGCCCTTGTGCCCGCATGCCCGCCAGCATGAGCGGCGGCCGGGCGGGTGGACGCGAGGCCGGTCTGGCCGTGTGACTCCTCGTGGCCGCCAATGCCGGGCACATGCAGCACCGCAAAGCCCACGCCCTTGCGAGGGGCAATATATCCCTCGGCCACAAGCTGGCCGTAGGCATTGTCCACGGTATTGCGGCTGACCCGCAGCATGCTGGCAAGCAGCCTGCTGCCGGGCAGAACGGTGTTTTCCGCCAGAGCGCCGCTGGTTATGTCCTGCTTCAGCTGGTTGTATATCCGCAAATACAGGGGGCCGGAACCGTCTTTGCCGAGGCTGATCATGGCTTCTCCTGAGTGGACCCATAAAATATATGCCATGTGGCACTTTTGATGGGGCCATTGGCACTATATCAAAGGGGGCAACAAACGCAATACGAGGAGCGGAGGCTCTATGTCCATCCAAGGCAAGGCCGTTCAGCAGGACGGCACAAGACGGCGCGACAATGCGACAAAATATGTTTTGCTGGCGGTGGTGGCGGTGGCCTTTTTGGCCACGGGGGGCATATTTGTGCGCCAAAGCGGGTTGTCGCCCATCAACACGGGTTTTTACCGCATGCTGTTTTCCATACCGCTGCTCTGGCCGCTGACGTACGGCAGGCTGGGGCGGCTCGGCCGCAGGGATGTGGCATTGCTGCTTTTGTCCGGGCTGTTTCTGGCGGGTGATGTGGCCTTGTGGAATACGTCCTTCAGTTACACAACCGTTGCCAATGCCAATCTGCTCACCAACCTGACGCCTTTTACAGTGATACCTGTCTCGTATTTTATCTTTCGCGAGCGGTTGCCCCGGCTGTTCATACCTGGGGCGGCGGTGACGCTGGCCGGGGTGGTGCTGCTGCTTGGGGGCAAGGCCAGCCCGTCGGCGGGCAATTATTGGGGCGATATGCTGGCCCTGGCTGCGGCTTTTTTTTACGCGGGATTTTTGCTCATTGCCTACCGCCTGCGCGATACGATAGAAAGCAGCGTGATCATGTTTGTGAGCGCCTTTGGTGGTCTGGCTGGGCTGTTTGCGGCCTCGTGGGCTGTAGAGGGCCTGCAGATACCGCAAGGTTGGGACGACTTGTGGCCCATCCTTGCCCTGACGCTGTGCGTGCAGGTGGTGGGGCACAACCTGCTTACGCATTGTCAGGGCAAGCTCAGCGTCAATCTGTCTTCGGTGATCTGTCTTTCGCAACCAGCCATTGCCGCCGTGTATTCGTGGGCGGTGTTCTCGGAGCGGCTTACGTGGATGGAAATACTGGGAATAGTGGTCGTGATGGCAGGGGTGTATATTGTCAAAAGGCAGTACGCGTCCACTGGCGGACAGCGTGGCGGGGGAATTCTTGCCCGTATGGCCGCCCATCTGCCGGGCAGGCGAAGCTGCAAACCGGTTGAGGTAGAGGACTAGTGCTGGCGATGCGCCCACAGCGACGCGAGCGCACGGCAGGCCGGACGATCAACCAGACTTGAGCCGGAACAGGTAGGGCCGTTTCAGACGCAGACACGCACTGCTCCGGCTAAAACGGCCTTCGGTATGGCTTACTGCTGCATGCTGGACATGAGGTCCATAAGGTTTCGGGTCTGGTCCGCCAGCTCCGCCACAGCGTGCGAGGCTTCGCGCATGGCTGCAGAGGTCTGGAGCGCCATCTCGCTGATCAGGGCGATGGCGCCGTTTATCTCATCGCTGGCGGCGGACTGTTGCTCGCTGGCTGTGGCAATGGCGTTGACCTGGTCTGCCGTGCTCTCGACCGTGGTTACAATATCCGCCAGCGCAGCGCCGGACTGGTTGGCGTAGGTGTTGGCCTCTTCAATCTGTCGCGCGGCCCTGTCCACAGATTCCATGCTTTGGGTTGCGCTTGACTGGATGGCCTCAATGGCATTGGCCACGTCGTGGGTGGAGGCCATGGTTTTTTCCGCCAGTTTGCGCACCTCGTCGGCAACCACGGCAAACCCGCGCCCGGCTTCACCTGCGCGGGCGGCCTCAATGGCGGCGTTGAGCGCCAGCAGGTTGGTCTGGTCGGCAATGTCGGAGATAACGCCCATGATGCGGTTGATGTTTTGCGTCTGCTCGTGCAGCTGGGCCATATCGGCCTTGAGCTCCAGCGAGACGGCATGCACCTCGTCAATGCTGCGCAGCGAGCGTTTGACGATTTCCGCGCCGTTTTCAGCCTTGGCGCGGGTTTCGGTGGAGGCCTGCGACGCGACTGAAGCGTTGCGGGCCACCTCCTGCACGGTGGCGTTCATATGCTGCATGGCGGCCCCGGCTTCCGCCAGCTTGTCTGTGGTGTGCTGCGAGCTTTTGTCCGACTGCTTGATCTGTGCGGCCAGCTGGGTCGTTGCCGCATTCACCACCTGCGCCACATCCTGCAGGCTGGCGGCGGCCGCGCGCATGGCCGTGGTCCGGTCCTGGGCCTCGACCCCGGCCTGTTCCGCCTTGCGCAGTGCTTCTTCGGCGCGCTCTGCGCTTTGCCGGGCCTTTTCCGATTCCTGCCGGGTTTTGGCCATATTTTCTTTCAGCGTCTGGGCCATGGAAACCATGTCGGCGTAAACACCAGTTTTGGGGCCGCCGTCGTCAATGTCATAGTCGCCGCTGGCGACACGGCGGGCGATAACCGCCAGCTCGCCGGGGTCTTTGCCCAGTTGGCGTCCCACAGAGCGTGTAAGCGCCCAGGTGATGCAGATGCTGATGATGACGGCTGCCAGGGTGACGGCAATGGACATGTTGCTGGTTTTTTGGCCCGCATCCGCAGCGCTTTGCGCGGCAGCCTTGCTGCCGGTGACGTTTATGTGCACCACCTGGGCGTAAGTTTCGCCGAGCTGCTGAAAAACAGGACGGTACTTTTTGTCGTAGGCCACGTTGGCCACGCCGCGCCGACCGTCCAGCACGCCCTTGATGATGCCCTCGCGCGCCTTGCTCTCCTGCGCGGAGAGGTCGGCAATGCGGCCCATGAGCTCTTTGCCCTCGGGGGATTCCATGCCGGGGGTGGCACTGCGCAGCTGCATGTAGGCCGCGTGATCACGCTGGATGGAATCCATGGAATCCTGAAGATTCTTTTCGTACTTGCGGATTTCTTCCGCATAATTTTGCGACATAATTGACGCAAGGTCTGCGCGAAGGGAGTTGAGCCGTACATTCATCGACTGAATGGCAATCACAGACGGCAGCCACGCCTCGTCAATCTCGCGCACCTTGCCGTTCATTTCACCCACATTGCGGATGGTAATGGCGGAAGACACCAGGATGACCGCAATAAGGCAGCCGAAGGAGAGCACAAGTTTTGCGCCAAGTTTCATGTAAGGCTTCCTCCACGTTCAGCTGGGTACTGGCCCGCGTGGCGGGTCAGCACTACATTAGCAGCATAACAGGGGGGCCGCAGGGGGGAGGCGGCCTTGAAACTGACAATCTGGCGGAGTCGGGATGCGCCGCAAGCCATGCGGTGATTGGTCGGCAAACGGCCCTGGCCAGCCAGGAGGCGGTTGACCAAGCCGATGATCCACTACATAAAATTACGGCGACTCAAAAAAGAGTTTATAGCAGAGGCAATATTTGAGCGCAAGGAGATCCCAGCATCTGACCATATGTGATAGCTGGGCAGCGTGGAATGGCAGGCTAGACCTTGTCGGCAAGCCAGCAGGCCGTGGAGTGCGCGCCGTCGGTAAACGTGGGCGGCATCTCTGTTTTGCAGCGGTCGAGGGCCGCAGTGCAGCGGGCATGAAACGGGCAGCCCGCAGGCATGTTTTGCAGCGAGGGAACCGTGCCGGGGATGGTGGGCAGGCGGTTGAGCCCGCGTGAGCGTGCGCTGGGTGCGGCGTGCAGCAACCCCTGCGTGTAAGGGTGACGGGCGTCGGCAAACAGGTGTTGCGCCGGGGCGCTCTCGACCAGTCGCCCCGCATACATGACGCCCACCGTGTCGGCCATCTGGGCCGCAATGCCCAGATCGTGGGTAATCAGCAGCACCGCCATGCGGCGCTCGCGGCAACAGGTCGCAAGCAGGCGCAGTATCTGCCCCTGAATGGTGGCGTCCAGCGCAGTAGTGGGCTCGTCCGCCAGCAGCAGCTCCGGTCTGCACGACAGGGCCATGGCAATCATGACGCGCTGGCGCATGCCGCCCGACAGCTGGTGCGGGTAATCGTCGTAGCGGCTTTGCGGCGCGGGAATACCCACCTCGGCCAGCAGATCAATGGCAGCGTCGCGGGCCTGCGCCCGGCTCATCTGTTTGTGCAGCCGCAGAGGTTCGGCCACCTGATCGCCGATTTTAAGCACTGGATTGAGCGAGGTCATGGGTTCCTGAAATATCATGCCTATCTGACGCCCGCGCACCGAGCGCATGGCCTTTTCCGACAATTGCAGCAGGTCTTGTCCGTGCAGCCGTATATGGCCGCCAATAACGGCATTGGGCGGGTCAAGCCGCAATATGGCCTTGGCCGTCAGGCTTTTACCGCAGCCCGATTCGCCCACAAGGCAGACGGTTTCGCCCGCATTGAGGCAAAACTGCACACCGCGCACGGCAGGCAGCGGGCCCGCTGCCGTGGTAAATGTGACGGACAGGTTATCCAGATGCAGCAGGGGAGCGGTGGGGGCTTGAGGCTCATTCATGGTTTGAGCGTAACAGAAGGTAGTGGCAAAAAAAAGCCTTGTTGGGAGGGGCTTGCTACGGCTGGCGCAACGGGCAGCTCCATGGCAGATGGAAGCAACGCGGCATCCTGCGCCGAGCAGGTGTCTCAGTCTCGACGAGGGAGGCTGAACCATGTGCCCGCCAGTGCGGTATAAATAAATTTGCAGGAGCAAAAAGCCCCCGGCGTAAAACTGTACTGGTTCATGCCGGGGGCTTTTATTTAGATTGCCATGCAGCGGTCTAGTGCATCACCTGCGCTTTACGGAAGTTTACATAGGCCTCGCGCATGGCGATATAGGGGTCGACCGCCACAGTGTTTAGATCCTCGTAGAGGGGCAGCACGTCGCCCAGAGCGTTAAAGCGCAATCCACCCGCAACGCCGAGGCTCAGCTCCCTGGGCTGCAGGTAAAACATGGGGTCGGCAAAAAGATCGCCCACGCGTCCGACGGTATCGCGTGCGGAGCTGGGGCCTATGATGGGCCATACGATGTAAAATCCGTGTCCAAGGCCCCAGCGCCCCAGAGTCTGACCAAGGTCTTCGCCCGTGGGGTCTACAGGTACAATGGTTTTATGCCCCTTGGCCACATCGGCAAAGCCCGCGCTGGACGTGGTGTTGATGATAAAGCGCCCAAATTCCACGCCCGCTTCAAAAAAGCGGAACTGCAAAATATTGTTCACAAACCGCACAGGAAACAGCAGGTTGGAAAAAAAGTTTTTCAATCCTGCGCGCAACTGGTACGGCGTGACGGTTTCCCAGGCGCTATAGGCTGGCTTGGCCACGTAGAGAAAGAAAATATCGTTAAAATGAAACCAGAACCGGTTCCAAGGTTCGATGGGGTCAGCAACACTCTGGGCGGGCTCGTTGTCGTAGTCGTCCAGGGTATTGTCCGAGCGCATTGTGCCGTAGGGGGCCACGGTGATCGCCCCTGGTTGGAACTGGGGGGTGTTGCCGTATACTGTGGACGGTGCGGCGGGCTGGCTCGTGGCGGCTCCGGCAGGGGCATGCCACATGCACAGCAGCGCCGCCAGCAGGATGCCGGGAACACACAGCTGACCCGGAAAGATTGACGAAAAGTTACTGGCCATTACCCTGCCGGACCTCCTGCGCCTTGGCCTTGACCCTGGCTATTAGCTGGTCAGGGCTGCCGTTGTTCAGAATGTCCTGAAATTGGGTGCGATAGTTTTTGACCAGGCTGATATTTTCAATCAGCACATCATAAACAAACCATGTGCCATCTTTGGGCAGCATGCGGTAGGCCACAGGAACCTTTTTGGAGTCCTTCATGGTAATGACTGTGCGCACTTCGCTGCGGTCGCCCTTGGGTGAAGTAACCTCGCCCGTGTAAACAACCTGCTCGCCGTTGTAGCCATCAATCTTGCTCAGGTAGGTATTCATGAGCAGTTCCGCAAAAGCGTCGCTGAACTGCTGCTGTTGCTTGGGGCTGAACGTTGACCAGCGCGGGCCCACCGTACGCGAAGAAAATTCTTTAAAATCAAAGATGTGCAAAACTTCGTCTTCGATTTGCTGGCGCAGCGGACCGCGCGTTGCAGGGTTGACGTAGTCCGGGTTTTTAATGGATCCGAGGATGCGGTTAATGGAGGTTTCCAGCGTCAGCTGCGCTGGCGAGGCCGCCTGCGCTGGGGCGCACTGCAATGCCGCCGTAAGCAGGACAAGCAGAAAACCCAAAACTATATGGCGTGTAATCGCTTGAATGGACATTGTTATTTGACTCCTCCGAAGGCGTATTTGCCGATGAGGGTACCAAGGTCAACGGCAGATTCCGTTTCAGTGATGGTGTCGCCGGCGGCAAGTACGTTTGCGGAGCCGCCCCGCGAGAGGCTGACAAATTTGTCGCCAATGAGGCCGCTGGTGCGGATGGATGCGATGCTGTCGTCGGAAAGTTTCAGGTCTTTATCGAGGCGCAGGCGCACTAGGGCCTGGTTGCGCACAGGGTCTGGGTCAAGCACGATGCTGATGACGCGTCCCACCGGCACGCCTGCCATTTCAACATCCGCACCCACCCGCAGGCCGGATACAGAGTCGAAATTGGCGGACAGTTCAAATCCCTGCTGGCTGAAAACTTCCATCTTGCCCAGCTTGATGGTCAGATATGCGACGCACAAGAGGCCGAGCAAAACAAAAAGGCCTACAGCGGTTTCACGAACAGTGCTCATAAGATTTTGGCTGCTCCACAAATAAATCGGCAATAAGATCCAATGGCAGTATATGTGCCCCATGGCAAAGTTTCAAGTCCCGCAACGGTGGCGGTTACCTGCATTGACCCCATGGGGATGCATGGCAACTTTGCCGCAGAGACGCACACATAGTAATTATTCTGTTGTTGCCCCGATCGTCCACTGTTTTATTGCAGGTCGGGCAAATTATGATGCCAGCCAGCGGTCAAGCGCCTGCCGCACCGTCGGGTCGGGGGCTTCGTGCATGGCGGAGGTTGTGTCGCCCGCTTCGCGCCGCAAAAATTGTTTGAGGTACGGGTCGTCGCTCTCTTCAAGCTGGGCCAGCGTTCCGGAAAAAATCGCCCGCCCGTCGCCAAGCACAAGCACATGGTCGGCTATGGCCCGCAGGCTGTCGAGGTCGTGGCTGACCACAACCACCGACATGTCGGCATATTGCTTGCGCATGGAGAGCAGCAGCTCGTCCATGCGGGCTGCGGTAATGGGGTCAAGGCCCGATGTGGGCTCGTCGCATAGCAAGATGCACGGCTCGGCTACGATGGCCCGCGCAAGCCCTGCGCGTTTGCGCATGCCGCCAGAGAGCTGGTTGGGGTAAAAATCGGCAAAATCCTCAAGCCCCACCATGCGTAGCACCCTCAGGCCAGCCCCGCGCACAAGGTCTTTGGAAATGTTGAGGTGCTCCGTAAGGGGCAAGGTGACGTTTTGCACCAGCGAGAGAGCCCCCAACAGCGCGCCGTCCTGAAACAGCACGCCCATGTGGCGGCGCATGCGGCGAAATTCTTCTTGCGGCAGGCCAAAAAGGTCATGGTTGCCTATAAGCACCTGCCCGGCCTGCGGGCGCGAGAGGCCGATAATGTGGCGGAGCAGGGTTGATTTGCCGCAGCCGGAGCCGCCAAGAATCACGGAAACCTTGCCGCCGGGGAGCACGGCGTTAACGTCGCGCAGCACCACGTGCTCGCCGTAGCCTACGTTGAGAGCCCGAAATTCAATGTCCCATGCCTGCATGAATACCGCCCGTGCCTCGGTGTTGTGTCTGTTGCAATAAGGAGCGCCGCATCTGCCGTGTGACCGCGTCTGTGGCGTAAGGCAGCTTAACGCAAGGGGACAGGAGGAACAAGTGCTGCTGGTGAGCCGTGCGGCAGGCTGTACCCGCCGCACGGCTGTATCCGTTTTGCTGGATGGCTGCGCCGCTCGATGCCCAGCATGATTTGCGCCAACATGTAAGGCAGGGCGCGCCCCGCCAGCAATATAGGTTTAGTCGGTGGGCATATCGTCGGGGAAGTCGGCGTTGGCGTAGACGTTCTGGACGTCGTCGTTGTCGTCCAGGGCGTCCATGAGACGCAGTACCTTCATGCCCATGTCGGCGTTAACAGCCACAAGATTTTGCGGAATCATGGCCAGCTCGGCCTCCAGCATGGCTATGCCCGCAGCTTCAAGCGCGTCGCGCACCGAAGTAAAATCGGCCATGGCGGTGTGGATGGTCCACACGTCTTCGTCGTCAATGACGTCGTCGGCGCCGGCTTCGAGGGCGGCTTCCATAATTTTGTCTTCGGGGTAGGCGTTTTTGTCCACCTCAATGACGCCCTTGCGGTCAAACATCCAGCCCACGCTGCCGTTTTCGCCCATGGCGCCGCCGTGCTTGGTGAACAGGTGGCGAACTTCGGCCACGGTGCGGTTTTTGTTGTCAGTGGCCACTTCCACCATGATGGCAATGCCGCCGGGGCCGTAGCCTTCGTAGAAGGTTTCGGTCAGGTCGCCGCCCGCGTCTTCGCCCGTACCCTTGCGGATGGCCGCCTCAATCTTGTCCTTGGGCAGGTTGACGGCCTTGGCCGCGGCAATGGCCGCGCGCAGACGCGAGTTGCCCACCGGGTCACTGCCGCCCTTGGCAGCGATGATGATTTCCTTGGCGGCCTTGGTAAAAATCTTGCCGCGCTTGGCGTCCTGGCGACCCTTACGGTGCTGGATATTGGCCCATTTACTGTGACCTGACATAAAACCTCCGAAACCTTGTATAGAGTATAAGTTTATATGCCCGGCGGAGCATCGTCGGCTACGTCCAGAGAGGACGCGTCGTCAGCTCCGCCCGGTATGAGCGCCGGTTGGGCAACGCCCGCCTGACCGCGAAAACCAAGGCCTACAAAAAAAGTTTCCTTGCTTTCGGCCCGCGAGCTTTTGGGCTTGAATGACTTGACCGCGTCAAAAGCCTTGCGCATGGGCGCAAGCAGCTCCTGAATATCTGGCCCCATAAAAATTTTGACCACAAAGCTGCCGCCCTTTTTAAGGTGCAGGCAAGCTACGGCCAGAGCCTCGACGGTAAGGTCAAGCGAGCGGGCCTGGTCGGTAAATCGTGTGCCTGTGGTACGCGGAGCCATGTCGCTGATGACAATGTCGAAGGGCCCCATTTGCGCGAGCCGTGCTTCAAACTCCGCAGAGCGGTTGAACACGTCTTCCTGCATAAAGGTAACCTGCGGTGGAAAATCCGTATCGGTGCTCTGGATGTCGCAGGCAAGCACAAGTCCTCGCGGCCCGACCTTTTCCGCCGCGCCCAGCGACCATGAGCCAGGAGCAGCGCCAAGATCAAGAACCCGCTGGCCGGGGCGCAGCAGGCGAAACTTGGAGTCAAGCTCTTTAAGCTTGTAGACCGAGCGCGCGGGGTAGTTTTCGCGCTTGGCCTTGAGGAAATAATGGTCTCTGTATTCTTTCATGGTAAATTCCAACAGGTGATCGTATCCTTTTTTCTTGCGTTCGCCAAGTGCGCAATGCCGCCTATATTGGCGGACCATAAAAAATGCTGGAGCGGTTGACCTGGGGAATTTATCAGGATATTTTATTAATAAGTTTTAAGTTCTTTGACGTCACACTGTCACCTTTAAGGAGTCGTTATGAAACGGATTCTGTTGGCAGCTTGTCTTGCGGGGTGCGCGCTTGGGCTTGGCGCGCAGACAGTATTGGCAGAGAGTGTTAAGGTTCCGGTAAATAAAATCAGTGCCGAAGGGGTGGGCGAGGCCATAGGTTCTGTTGTTTTTGACGACGACGGCAAGGGCGGCATGGATATTACGGTAGACATCGTCGGTATCGCGCCTGGCGAGCACGGCATGCATGTGCACGAAAACCCTTCGTGCGCCCCGGCGGCCAAAGACGGCAATAATGTGGCGGGTCTTGCCGCTGGCGGGCACTACGACCCCATGCACACAGGTAAGCACGAAGGCCCCGGCAAACATGGGCATAAGGGCGATTTGCCCCTTATCTCCGCAGATGCCCAACAAACCGTCAAGGTCAGGCTGCATGTGGCTGACCTGACCACCGCCGACATCAAGGGCCGCTCGCTCATGATCCACGCCGGGGGCGACAATTATGCCGATCAGCCCGCTCCTCTGGGCGGCGGCGGAGCGCGCATCGCCTGCGGGGTTATCCAGTAGCGTAGAGCGTGGGCATTGCCACGCTGCGGCGTATCAGCGTGGGCAGCCTGAACATCTTATACCCCGCGCAGCAGCATGGGCTTGCGATTCTACCCATAGCAGGCCAATATGCGGTTGTCCCTAAAGGATGTCATGCGGCGGGCCTAACCTGCATAAACATAGACCTTTTATAAAATGGCCCCGTCAGCTTGCCGCGGCGGGGTTTTTTTGTTGTTCGCAGGCGAGGGGCTTGCCAACGTACTATGGTAGTTGAGGGATTCATGCTTGAGCAACCTACGCGTCCCAAACGGATCAGCCTGCCTGATTTTACCGGGCGAAGCCTCAGTCTGCCCGATGCCCCCGAGGCTTGGAGCTGTCAGGGCAGGGGAAATTCCATATTGCTGCTGGGCCTGGGACCGGGGCAACTGCAGGATCTGCCCTTTCTTGCCGGGGCAGTTGCAGTGTACTGGCTGGAATCTCCCCACATTGCCAGCGCATTGCAGGCTGCGCGGGAACAGGCGGGCCTTGCGCCCCGCGAGGTGCTGCCCGCCGGATGGCGCGAGGTAACGGCTGCACAGGCCGTGGAACTGGCTGCAGGCTGTCGCTGCTGCTTTTACACGCCGGGGATGCGCCTTGATCCCCATTTTTGGGGGGCTTTGCTGGGCAGGGTGGAGGCCGCGCAAGGCGGGGGGAGTGTTTCCCCGGCTGGTTGGGTACCCGGCGCTGACCCTGCTGCCCCGGCACGTGGCCCCGTACTGCTGCCCGGCAATGGCGGGCAACTGCTGCATCAGGAGTTGCGCAGCGCGCTTGAACAGTGTGGATTTGGCCCGGTGATGGAAACTCTGCCGCAACCTGCAGGTGATGCCGGTTGCGCAAAGTCTGGAGGGCAGACCGGCTTTGCCGCCCGTTGGGCCGCGTTTTTGACGGAAGCCAAACCTGCGTTTTTACTTTCGGTAAACCTGCGGGGTCTGGATGCGGAAGGGCGAATTTTTCATCTCTGCCGCGCCCTTGGCATTCCCGTGGCGCTGTGGTTTGTGGACAATCCCTGGCATGTGCTGTCGGGCTTGCGGCTGCCCTGGTGGCAAGATGCCCATATATATGTGACAGACGCCAGCTTTGCGGATGGTCTCAAAACCCAGGGGGCGGGCCGGGTTCATTATCTGCCTCTGGCTGTGGCCCCGCATATGTGGCGCGAGCTCGATGGGCTGTCAGCACGGCTTGAGCCCCCGCTGTTTGTGGGGCGGTCGGCCTTTCCTGAAAAAGAGCGTTTTTTTGCGGCAGCCAGCGTGCCGCCAGAGATGGAGGCTGAGGCAGCCAGCGTGCTTGCGCGCAGCACTGGCCCGCAGGACGCTCCGCATTTTTTCTGGTGGCTGGACAAACTTGGCGCGGGCCTGTGGCCGGGCTACGACGTGCGGCGGCCCGGTCTTGGGGCGGAGCGCTGCGCGCAGGCTAACCGTCGGCGCTGGCTGCTGGCGGCGGGAGCGGGCAAACCTCAGGGGCTGCGCGTGATAGGCGACGAAGGCTGGAAGGCCCTGCTGCCCGGTGCGGAGATACTGCCGCCGGTGGATTATTACACGGCATTGCCCACCTGCTACGCGCATGCGCAGGCCGTGCTCAACGTGACCAGTCTGCTATTGCCGCATAGCCTGAGCCAGCGCCATTTTGACGTTTGGGCCAGCGGCGGCCTGCTGCTCAGCGACGCGACCAGGGGACTCGATATATTTCCGGATGATCTGACCAGCCCCATACGGCTGCAGGGGCCGGAGGACTTTGTGGAAAGATGCGCCTGGTTCAAGGCGCATCCCCATGCCGCGCTGGAGCTGCGCCGGGCCTGGCGCGAGCATCTGCGGGCCAGCCACGGTTATGAGCACCGCATCATGCGGATACTGGAGACGCTGGACTGACACGGCTGAACTGAACGGCGGGCAGGGGTTGTACGCGGAACTGCTTGACAAACCGGGCTGTTTTGCCTATTGGTCATTTCCTGCGTTACGCTTTCCATTGTGGGGAAGTAGCTCAGCTGGGAGAGCATCGCCTTCGCAAGGCGGGGGTCGAGGGTTCAAATCCCTTCTTCTCCACCACAATATCAAGGGGTTACCTGTTTACAGGTAACCCCTTTTTTTGCAGCCTTCGCCAGCCTTGAACTGCCGCGCAATGTGCCAAAGCACCATTGATCTACCGCGCCAGGGATAGTAGTGTAAGGCACTCTCCCCTGCGTGTTTGCCAATACGTTGTTACTTTCCGGTTAGTCCCCACCCTGCCTGACAGGCAAAGGAACGTGCATGAGCGAAAATGATGCCGCCCCCCAGGTTTCCTTGCGACAGGCATTCCTTTACTGGTTCAAACTGGGATTTATCAATTTTGGCGGTCCTGCGGGGCAGATCGCCATGATGCACAAAAATTTGGTGGATGGCAGGGCCTGGATCAGTGAAAAGGTTTTTTTGCGTGCCCTCAACTTTTGCATGTTGCTGCCGGGGCCGGAGGCTCATCAGTTGGCGGTGTACATTGGTTGGCGGCTTAACGGATACGCGGGCGGAATCATCGCGGGGGTCTGCTTTCTGCTGCCCTCGGTGTTCTTGATGCTGTTTCTTTCGTGGCTGGCGGCAGCCAAGGGGCAGGTTCCCCTTGTGGCCGGAATTTTTCACGGGATAGCGGCGGCAGTTGTAGCCATTGTTATTGAAGCGCTCATCAGGCTTTCAAAAAAATCGCTCAGGCACCCGGCGCTGTATGCCTTTGCAGGCGGATCCTTTGCGCTCGGTCAGTTTTTTGGCGTGTCGTTTCCCGTCATTGTTGTGCTGGCAGGGCTTGCCGGGGTTGTCCTTGGGCGGCTGCGGCCTGATATATTTTGTCAGAAAAAGCCAGGTAGTAACGAATGTCTGCTTGATGAGCCGCAAACATTCACCAACCTGCCGCCGCTGTCGCATCTTGTTAAAGTGGTGGGTATTTTTGTCCTGATCTGGCTGGCAGTTGTCGCGCCTGTTTTTGCCTCTCTGGGCATGGCCGACATGCTCTCGCAGCTATGCGTATTTTTTAGCAAAGCCCCCTTTGTGACCTTTGGCGGGGCATATGCTGTACTTGCCTACATAGTGGAGCACGCGGTCAGCCTGGGCTGGCTGACGGAAAAGGAAATGCTGCTGGGCCTTGGGCTGGCGGAAACAACCCCCGGACCATTGATCATGGTGACGCAGTTTGTGGGCTTTATCGCCGCCTGGAACCAGCCCGGCAACCTGACCCAGTTGACTGCGGGCATTGCTGGCGGGCTGCTCACCACATTCACCACGTTTTTGCCAAGTTTTATGTTTATATTTGCAGGTGCGCCATACATTGAGGCCATCACGTCCAACAAAAAACTCAATGCCGCGCTTACCGGCATATCCGGCGCAGTGGTGGGCGTGGTGCTCAAGATCGGCGTGTATTTTGCCTGGAACACGTTTTTCCCCGTCACCGGCTTTGACGTCTTTGCCGTGGTGATCGCCATAGCCGCGCTTGTGGCCCTGGTGCGCTTTAAGCTTTCCATGCACGCGCTGGTGGGGCTGAGCGGGCTGGCCGGTTTGCTGTGGCAAATGGTCTGACGGGTGGCCCGCTGCTGCGGGGCCGTTACCGCCGACACTGTGCAACCCACCAACTGGGAGGACATATGAGCGAAACGCTTTTACCGCAGGAACTTAAGGAGCTGCTGGCGCGCAAGGCTGCAACCGTGTGCGATGTGCGGCGCAGGGCGGACTATGAGGCCGACCCCCGTACCATCCCCGGGGCAGATTGGCATGATCCGGAGCAGGTCGAGGCCTGGGCCGCGCAACTGCCCACGGACAAACCCGTTGTCATTTACTGCGTGCGCGGCGGCTCTGTGAGCAAGGCTGTTCACAACAGCTTGAGCCAGAAGGGTTTTGACGTGCGGTATCTTGAGGGCGGCCTTGCCGCCTGGGGCAGCGCTGCGGAATAGCGGTCAGGCTGGACCTGTCCCGTGCCCGCGGTATTGCCCGCGCGCAGCCTCTTGCGGCTCAACCGTCGCAGCAGGACGCAGCAAACCGTCCGCCATAGTGAAACGCCGCTTCCGGCTGGCGGAAGCGGCGAAGTCTGCGCGCCGGGAAGGAATCGGCGCTAGCGGCAGGCAAAAGGTTAGAAGCTGTACTGGAAGAAGAGTTGGGCCTTCCAGGCGTCCTGTTTTTCAAAGCTGCCGTTGCCAGCGCCGTTGTTGTAGCCTGTCTTTTTCCAGGTGTCCTTGTCGATCATGTTGGCGATGTAGCCAAGCTCAAGGTTCACGCTCAGGTTTTCGTAGGCCTGCCATGTGTTCACCAGGTTGAATTCAAGCAACCCGTCGTTGGTGGTCAGGTAAGGGCCGTCGCCGCCGTAGCCATCCTGCCAGGAGGAGGCTTCCCTCATGTACTTGACCATGGAGGGGGCGTTGGTGCCGCCCCAGTAGGCCAAGCGGAAGGTATGCTTGACGTCTTCCAAAAAGCTCATGTCTTTGAGCTGCGCGCCGATGCCCCAGGTTCCGGCGTAGCTCATGCTCATGTCGCAGCCGCCGTTGTTGGGCGTCCACGACAGGTTGCCGTCGCCGATAAACGAGGTGAAGTTGCCTGCCCCGGCAATGGAGGGCATGCGCTCTGAACCGTTTTTGATGTTGCCGTCGTCGCCGCTGGCGTACCAGCCAAAAATGCCGGGTGTGGCCCAGTCCATCTTGTATTCCACAAGGGCCTTGGCCAGCCATCCCTGACGGCCAGAGCTGCCGCGCACGGTTTCCTCGCCGCGTTTGAGCACGTCGTAGCGGCCCATGGCCTCGGAATAACCGTAATTGATGTCAAATTCGATGTTCAGGGGGTCGAACATGGTGAGGGCCACGGGCAAACCCGCCCAGAACAGCGAGCCGTACTGCTTGCTGGTGGAGGAAGTCGTGAGAGGAGTGCTGCCCGCGTAGTTGAAGCCGGGGGTCAGGCCGGGCAGGGTCAGGCCCAGCTTGCCGTCGCTGGTTTCCCACGGTTCTGCGGCGTTGATGGCTTCAAGCCCGCGCAGGGCGTTTTTGCCGCGCATGCCGTACATGGCCCAAGGGGTGATGTCCGCGCCGTCAAAGTGCAGGGGCATGGAGAGCATGAACAAATCCAGGTTGTCGAGGTAATTGACTTTTTCTGTGCTGGATTTGTTGTTGGCCAGGTCGATGTAGTCGCGGTTGAAGTTGTCGTTGACCGGGCGTGCCCACATAAAGCTCAGGCTGACGGTATCGTTGAACTTGTAGTTGGCGGTGAGGGCTGCGGTATCGCAGTCCATGATGGCCGAGCCGCCCGCCACGTTGGGCAGGGTGGTGGTCTGCAGGCCCATGCGCAGACGCGCTTCGGTCTGGGGCACCAGCCAGTCGATGTAGGCGTTTTTCACCTTGATCTGGTTGGTTCCGTCAGCGCCCAGCGCGCCCCCCTCGTCGGACTTGCCCCAGTGCTGGTCTCCGATTTCAAAGTACACCGTGCCCGAAAGCGCTTCGGAGGCCACGGCGTCCAACTGCAGGCGTATGCGCTGCGACGCGGCAAACTGGTCGTCCGTATTGGTCTTGGTCTTGTTGCCGTCCCTATCCTTGGCGGATTTGGTCAGCGCGGTATCTGCCACCCCAAAGCCGAAAAGCCATTCGCCCTGGGCTTTAAATTCGATGGCTCTGGCCCCCCCGGCCGCGCCAACCAGCATGCCAGCCGCCAGCAGCGTGACCATGCACATTTTTTTAAACCTGCTTAAACCGTTCCTTTCTTGTAACGTCATTACTTGCTCCTGCGTAATGGGTTTGCGCTTTTGCCGCGACGGTCACAGCCCGCTGCGGCTCACGCGTTATGCGTGCGGCACTGATCATGAACGGGGGCGCCTTGCCAAGGCCCCGCCCGCAGCCGGAAACGGCCTGATCAGTTATCCGCCTGATGGTGTTTGTGGTGGCCGCATTTGCAGTTGGCGCAGTTGCCTTTGCAGACGTGCTCTTTTTTTTGCTCAATGAGCACGCGGTTGCCGGTAACGGCCATGTCAAAGCCGCTTTTGCCCTTAAAGACAATGCGTTCAGTGCTGAGGCCGCCCAGCAGCAGCGAGGTTTTGAGGGCGTCAACGGCTGAAGGGTGCGGGTCGGCTACGTGCCGCACATCGATAAAAATTCTTTTGCAGTTGGCCTGATTGCACTGCAGCAGCTTGATGAGGGCATTGGCCTGGGGAGGATCAAAGCGGGATGAAACGGATATGTGAAGGTTGTCGTGGCTGAAACGGTGGGTGAGTCCTGCGTGGTCGTTAAACACCGGTTGTTGATCCATATTTTTTTCTCCGCTTGGCTGAATGTGCATGGCGGTACACTGGCACAGGCGGGAGTATGTGTCAATAAAAATGAAATTAATTTTCAACTTCAATATATATCATGCTGAAATTAAACATAAAAAATGTACAAAAAATTGAATTCTTTCTAACATTCTGAATAAAATGGAGTTGCTTAACTCAGCAAAGAAGCGCCGCTTATCTGGCGCAAGAGGGCATGCCCGGCAGGCCGTCAGGCTCTCTGCTGGCCAGTACGCAGGCCCCAGAGGCAGGGCGCGTGGGCGGCTTGGGGCATAAAATGGCGCGGCGGACGCTTCAAGGAAACGCCCGCCGCAGTGTGCAGAAGGTAATATGGTTGGGGCTATGCGGCCCTGATGCTGCCGTCCTGTACCTGGAACAGCGCCGCCTGGGGCTCTGCCTTGCGCAGCAGCTCGGCCATGTGCGGCTGGCAGGTAAAGTAGAGCAACTGGTGGGCCTTGCCCTGACCGCCGCCGGTCAGCTCCACAAAGGCCCGCGCCGTGCGCTCCGCCCGCTGCGGGTCGAAGTTGACCAGTACCTCGTCCATGATGACGGGCAGGGGGGCTGCGTGCAGGGCGTGATTTTTTATGTACGCCAGCCGCAGGGCCAGGTAGGCCTGCTCGCGTGCGCCCCGGCTGAGGTTTTCGGGGCTGATGGGTTCGCCCTGCGGTGGCAGTATGGCCAGACTGGAATCTTCCAGCGAGGCGTTTATGCCGCGCCAGCGCTGGCCGGTGATGCGCGTAAAGATGCTGGAGGCAAGGCGGATGACCTCGGGCTGGCGCTCCTGCTCAAAGGTGCGCTTGGCCGTCTCGAGGATGCTTCTGGCAAGGGATATGCGGCTCCAGGCAAAGGCCATGCGCTCCATGTCCTCCACAAGCGCAGCCTCCTGCTGCAGAAGCTGCGAGAGTTCGTCGGTACGGGAGAGCGCGTCGACCTTGTTGCGCAGGTCGGCCACTTTTTTGACCAGGTTTTCCTCCTGCTCCTGCAAACCGGCAAGCTCCTCGCTGATGGCGGCGCAGCGGCGTTCCTGACTCTCCTGGTCTTCATGCCCGAAGGAATCAATAAACTCCTGCAGGGGGGTCTTGTCCGCCGCCAGACGCAGGGAGTCTTCCAGATTCTGTCTGCGCAGGGTGAGGGTGCGCAGCTCTTCGTGCAGGGCCGCCTGACGCAAAAATTCCTCCGCGTCGTGCGCACCGGCCATGGCCAGCAACGAGCGTTCGGCGCTGCGGGCGCTTTCAAGGGCGGCCTCGGCTGCGCGGGCCTCGTCCTCCATCTCCGCCACTTCATGGTCAAGGCTGCGGCGGCGGGCATGAGCCTGGGCCATTGCCTCGGCGGCCTCCTGGGCGGCCTCGAGGCTGAGCAGCCAGTCGGGCTGGTTGTCTGCGTCCAGCTGCGGCGCAATGCCAAGCTCGGTCAGTTGCGCCTGCAGCGGGTCGCGCAGGGCGTTCAGCTCCGCCCGGCTCTGGTTGAGCTGCGACTGGGCGCGTTGCACCGCAGCCTCGGCGGCCAGACTGTTTTCCATATACTTGAGGGCTTCGCGCACGGTCTCTGGTTCAAGATCGGTACCGAGCCCCAGGTCTTGCAGGCAGGCAGCCCATTGGGTGCGGGCCTCGTTGAGCCTCTCCTGAGCCTGACGCAGCTCGGCGCTGGCTTCGGCCTGACGGGTGCGGGCGCGCTGCAGCTCGCTCTGCGAGTTTTGCAAAGCCGCCTCGGCCTTGATGCGCAGCTCGCGCGCCGCATCGGCCTCGCGGCACGATTCGAGCACTTGCCGCACGGCTTCGGCCAGAGTGTCCGAATCGGCATTGGCGGGCAGGCGCTCGGCCACGGCGGGCACAAGGCGCATGCGTCCTTCGGTCTGGCGCAGGTCGTCGTCAAGGGTGCGCAGCTCCGCATCGGCTGCTGCCACTGCGCCAAAGGCCAGCCGGGCGGATTCCGCCCTGGCAAAAAAAGCCGCCGCGCCTTCGGGCGAAGGAACATTGGCCACATGCAGGGCCAGCATGAATTCGTGCCAGCGGCGGCGGGTCTGCTGCACAACGCCTTCGACCTCCGCCCGCACGGCCTGGCGCTTGCTTACCTCGGTGCGGGCCAGATCCATGGCGTGCTTGAGCTCGTCCATGTCCTTGCGGGCGCGCTCCTCCTCAAAGCACTGTTCGCGTTCGTGCTCAAGCAGCACCTCGCGGGCTTCGAGGGTCACAAGGTCCATGCTCTGTACGCCTGCCGCCATGCACAACTGGCGGGCCTGCTCGTCCAGCTCCGCCACATGGGCGGCGCAGGCGTCGCGCCTGCCGAGCAGCTGAATATGCTCCTGTTTGCGGCGCTTTGCCTCGGCGCCGGTGTGCGGCACGCCGCCAGCCAAAAAACCCACGCCGCAGAGCAGCAGCAGGTAGCCGGACCACAGGTTCACGGGCAGGTCAATGCCCGGCGAGAGCGTAATGCTGGAGATGCCCATGCGCCAGAAGGCCAAAAGCATGACCGTTCCGCCGACAAAAAAAGCAATGCCCAGCACCAGCAGGGGGATGTTTTTTACGCGCGCGACGGGCGGCTCGTTGCCGATGCGCCCGGTGAGATCCTCAAGCCGTTCGCGTTCTGTGGTCAGGTTGGCCGAGAGGGCGCGCAGCTTGCGCAGGGCAAGGGTCTGACCGTCCAGGTCTTCGCGGCTGGGACCGTTGGCGTGGCGCTGTTCTTCGCGCAGGGCCTCGGTGCGGGCCTTGACAGCGGCCACCTGCTCCTCGGCCTGCCGCACCTCTTGCGCCGCATCCTCCGACTGACGCATTTTGTCCTGCACTTCGGCGGCGAGGGCCAGAGCCTCCTCCTGCCGGGCAAGCAGTGCGTCAAGCAGCGATTCTGCCTGGGCGCTGTCGCCCGCGCCGTTCGCGACCAGGCGCAACGGGTTGAAAGCACGGGAAAATGTTGTTTTTGCCTCCTGTACGGCGCGCTGCCGCAGGGGGCGCTGGCGGCGGGCTTCCTCCTGCCGGGCCAGCGACTGCCTAAGGTTGTCTCGGGCCTCGTCGTCCAGCGCGGCGGGCGGCACGGGCAGCAGATCAAGGGCGGCAGAGTTGGAGGCTACCTCGCGTTCGGCGCTTTCCACCTCGCGGTTGCCCTGGGTAAGGCTGTCCACGGCGGCCTGATGGGCAGAGCCCGCAGTGCGCATTTCCCTGCCCTGGCGTTCCAGATCTTCGCGGGCAAAGAGCGAGCGGTCGGTAGCGCGGATGCGGTCGCAGGTCCAGTCGGGCCCCAGGCGCGAAAGCTCGCGGCTCAGATCCTCCTGCGACCGTTGCAGGGCTTCCTCCTGCGCGGGCAAGGCCAGCAACGCCTGACGGAAACCGCTTTTGCGCTCGGCCATACGGCGCAGGGCTGGCAGTGCCTCCAGCAGCGGCTGGCTGATTTCAATGCCGTCCCGACGTTGACGCAGGCGCGTGAGTTTTTCCATCTGCGCGGCCCATTGACGCTCGCAGCCCTCGCGGGCCTCCTGCGCACGGGCCAGTCGCTCCCTGCCGTTTTCCGGAAAGGAAGCGCTGATGGGGTCGAGGCGTTCAAGCCGCGCGCCCGTCATACGCCATTCGTTCCACTGCAGCCACACCCCAAGACGGCGCTCGAGGATACGACGCTCTTCTTCAAGCTGCAGTTTACGGTGGCGCAGGTCTGCAAGGGCCTCGCGTTTTTCGGCCAGATCCATGGCCATGCTGTCGTAGCCCGCGCTTTCCTGCTCAAGCAGCGCCTTGCGCTGGCGCAGTTCGCCGAGCTGGCGCAGGGCGGCGTTGAGGGGCGGCTTGCTGCCCCCGCTTTTAAAAATTTCGTCGGCCTGCTTGTCCAGCTGTTTGAGCGCCTCGCCGGGCGAGCGCAGCCCCGGGCCAAAGCTTGCGCCGTACAGGGCATTGCGCACGCCGTCGTCGGTCAGGCTGTTGAGGTCTTCAAGCTCGGTCAGGCTGAAGCCAAAGACATTGCGGTACACCTCGCGGCTGACGCCAAACAGCAGTTGCCGCAGCGTGTCGGGCTCAAGCGCTTTGCCGCCGGCATCGGTCAGCGTGAGCACGCCGCCGTTGCTGCCGGGCCGCCGGGTAAGCCGCATGATGCCGTGCTCGTCGCTGCGCAGCTCCATGCTGCCGCCGGGCTGGCCGCCGCGCAGGGGGCCGGGGATACGCTTGTATTCCTTGTTGCGCGGGTCGGGGTAGCCGATGAGCATAGTGCGCAAAAATTCCAGGCAGGTGGACTTGCCCGCCTCGTTTTCTCCCAGAAAGATGGAAAGACCCGGCGAAAGATTTTCGACGTTCACGTCCGAGAAAATGCCGAAACCGTCCATGTGGAAGGACTGGATATACATCAGCGGGCCTCCAGAAGATCGGTGCACAGGCGTTCGGCCTCTTCCAGCAGGGCCCGCATGCGCTCATCGTCGGGGTGGGTGAGTATGTGGCGCAGCTGGCCGTGCTCGTAGAGCTGCTTGAGCGCCGGGGCGGCCACCGCGTGCAGGGTTTCGCCGCCCTGCGACATGCGGTCGGCCAGGCGCAGGGCCTCGCCCAGCAGATCCTCGCGCTGCAGATACTGCGCACGGTCTATGGCCGGGCTGGTTTCCGCCACCATGTCCTTGAGCCAGACGCTGGGGGTGGAGGTTTGCAGGTGGGTCAGACGTTCGGCCAGATCCTCCTGATTGGCGGCGTCGCGCAGGGCGGCGTCAAGCGGGGTGCGCCCGCGCAGAACCACCCGGGCGATGAGCGCTTCGCAACCGGGGTCGGTGCCCTCGGCGGCTTCTTCCAGGGCGCGTGTCATGCGGCCTTCCACATCATTAAGGTGGGCCACGTCGTCGAGGTCAACCTGCACCTTGGTCCATTGCACCGGCCCGAGGCGCACAAATTCCTCGCGGCAGGCATAGCCGCCATCGGGCTGCGGGCTTGCGGCGACCCGCAGGCAGCCGCGCGGGCCAGGCTCGTTGACATGCAGGCCCTGAGCGTTGCCGCTGTATGCGATCAACGGGGTCGTGCTCAGCGTTGCCCGCTCATGCACGTGCCCCAGCGCCCAGGCGTCCAGCCCGGCGTTTTTCAGGTCGTCCAGCGCGCAGGGGGCGTAGCGGTCGGTCTTGCTCTGGCCCTCGACGGTGCAGTGCAGTACGCCAAGCTGAAAGCAGTCGTGCTGCTGGTCACGCCGAAAAAGGCGGGCCAGATTGCGGCCTTCCTTGATTTTTGCATGGCTGATGCCGTGGACCACGGCCACGATTTTGCCATTTTTTTCAACCGGGTGGCTTTCGACATCCGGCCCGAAAATGGTGACGTTGTCCGGCCACTGTACGGCGGCCAGGCGCGAGGAGAGCGGGTCGTGGTTGCCGTGGGCCAGAAACACGCGCACCCCTGCATCGCGCAAACGGCGGCAGCCGTCGCACAGCTTGAGCTGGGCTTTGACGCTGTGGTTTTCTTCATTATAGACGTCGCCCGCAAGAACAAGAAAATCCGGCTTGTCTGTTTCACAAAGCCGGAAAAGGCGTTCCATGGCCTTAAAGGTGGCCTCTTGCAGCAGACGAGCCAGATGTGCGCCCTGCGACGCCGAGCGTGAAAGCCCCTGAAACGGCGTGTCCAGATGCAGATCGGCGGCGTGAATATAGCGGATGCCGTCCATGCGAATGCCTCGTTTATGGATTGGAGGGAAAATATTGCTGAAATCTAGACTTTTTCAAGATAAATGACAAGCGCAACGCCAAATTACGATGCCTGAAACAAGACCGTGCCCGCAAAACGGGTTGGGCCCCGCCCCCGCAGCTCGCCAGAACTGTGTTAAGGGCGGCAAAAAAGCCGCGCCGCCGTGTCATCAACGTGCGAAAGGTCTGGCGGTCGCGGCCCTGATGTGGCCAGTTTGCGGGCTGGCAGGGTTATTCCTGCACGGCGGGGTTGCCGTGTTCCGGCAGGGAGCCGGTGCGGATAAAGTGGTCCACCAGGCCGAATACGGTTTCATTGCCGCAGAACGAGCCTGCGGCGATGGCCGCCTTGTAGGCGGGCAGGTTGGCCTCAAACCGGTGCAGCAGCTCTGGTTCGAGCGTGTGCATGTCGGCCTGCATGCCGTAGCCCAGGCGCTCGATGTACAGCGCGTTAAAGCGCTGCTCCACCATGGCCTTGAGGGGCAGGGTAAGGATAGGCTTGCCCAGGTGCAGGGCTTCGCCCATGAGAGTATGCCCGCCGCCCTGAACAACATAGGAGCAACTTTCGAGCAGGCGCAAAAAGCCCTCTTCGCTCTTGCTCATAAAGACCACGTTGTCCTCCTGCCCTTCGGTACGGTCATAGCCGAAAACATAGCAGGTTTTACGCGTGGCGGCGCGTAAAAAGTCCACAAGCTTGCGATGGGTCGAATTGCTCTGGTACACAAGCACGTGCCCGTCGTCGCGCGGGTTGAGGGCCAGCACGCTGTCGCGCAGAATGGGCGGGGTCACGCGGGCCTTGTACCGGGGCAGCACTGGCGGCGCGTAAAAGGAGATGATGAGGTTTTCGGCAGTGGGGCGAAAGAGATAGCGCGGGGTAAGGCCCTGCACAAAGGTGTCCCACCACATGTCGGGCGGCAGGTTGTGCCTGCAGCAGGTGATGACGTGCTGGTGGTCGAGCGTCAGGCAGGGCAGACCGGCCTTTTCCGCCGCGCGCGGCACAAAATACTCAAGGTCGGTCATGCAGACGTCGGGCTTGAATTCGTCAATCAGGCGGGAAACCTGATCAATATAGCGCTGCCTGCGCCAGAGCAGGGGGACGGCCCTGGCAATGGTGGCCGCCATGTCCACCTTGTAGTTTTTAAACACTGTGCCCAGGTTGGGCAGGCGGCGCACGGGAAACTCCGGCTCAAGAACTTTTGGGGCGTCGTCGTCCGCCACAAAAAGGAATTCGTGTCGTGAAAGGCGGCGGGCTATGGTCAGGCCGCGCATTGCGTGCCCGTGGCCTGTGCCGTGAATGCCGTAAAGTACGCGCGCCATGGTGCTCCTTTGTCCAGCCGCAAAAGGCGGCGGGTTTGCGGCGGCAAGCCTACCAATGCCGGGCGTGAGCGTCAATTGTCTGTCTTGACGGCTGCGGGCCTGTTATCTACCATCGCGCTACATTGTCGGCTGCCAAGGCAGGCGGCGGCGCACCTGCGCCAGCGGAGCACACATGCACGAGCCCAGTACGGGGGCGAGCCTGACCGGCCCGCTCTGCAACGTAACCATCCCTGTTTTTAACAGGCCCGCAGCCACAGAGCGCGCTATCCGCGCACTGTCCGAAACTTCGCGCGAGGTTCCGTTTTGCATCACGGTGGTGGATAACGGCAGCGAGCCTGATCTGGTCAAAACTCTGTTGCGCCTGCGCGGCGATGGGGTTATCGACCACCTGTTTTTGCTGCCGCGCAACATGGGCGTGGCCTGCGCGGCCAATGTGGGGTGGGAGCTTGCGCCCGCGCCGCTGTACATGAAGCTCGACAACGACACGGCCATGGTGCGGCGGCACTGGCTGCGCGACCTGCTGGCCCTGTGGAGCCACGGGCAGCCAGTCTCCAACCTTGGGGGAGCCTTTAACCGTGAAATGCTGCGCAAAGCGCCCGGCAGCCAGCAGACGCCCCACGGCGAGCTTGGCCTGTGTTTGGGCAACCTGCCCGGTCAGGCGGTGCTCGTGCCGCAGGCCGTCGCCCAAAAGCTTGGCTGCTGGAATGAGGAATACGGCCTCTACGGAGGCGAAGACGGCGACTACGGGCTGCGGATGCAGGCGGCGGGCCTGCCGCAGTACTACTACCTCGGACCGGAATATTTTGAAAACATCAGGGAAGACGAAGACGCTCGCGATACCTACTCCTCAAGGGGCATAGACAAACGCAGACTGCACCGTGAGCTGGTTATCAGGGACAACCTGTGCATGGGCAGGCTGTTTATGAACAAGATTCTTTACCTTTCGGGCCTGCGCTCGCTGGTTCCTCTCAGGCGGTACGCCGTTGAGGATGTGGACGGCCAGGGCAGGGTGCGGCTGGCGGAGCGGCGTGAATACAAGGAATTTCAGCGTGATCTTGCCCATGTGGCGGCAGGGTTGAACGCCCGTTTCAGGGACTACGTCATGTCGTATCAGCTGGACGGCGACACGGCGGAGGCCATGCTGCGGGTGCTGACCATGCACGCCCAGGCGGCAAACAACAATCAGGGGCTATGATGAACGCACGCAAGATCAGGGAAGACCTGGGCCGGGCCAAGGCCTGTTGCTCGCGCCACGATACGGAAAGGGCGCTGTTTTTGACTATTTCGGCCCTCAAAGAACTGGGCGGGCAGAGCGCGCCCCTTGATCTGCGCGGCGATTTTCGTGCCGCGCTGGCCGAGCTGGCCGCAGACCCCGACCTCAAGGCGGCTGGCGCGCTGGTAAGCGGCTATTCGCCCGGCGGCGAAAAGGAACTGCTGCAGCAGCTCTCGCAGTTTTACCGGGCCATGAAAGGGCAGGAAAAAGAAGAGGAATATCAGCTGGCCCTGCAGCGCAAGCTCAACCTCGACCATTGCTTCAGCGACGGAAAAAAATTCCTGGCCGAGGGCAAGCCGTCGGAGGCTGACGCCTGTTTTGCCGAGGCGCTAAAACATTATAAAGACGAAAAAGCCATCTTTGGCATGATGGCCAGAGCCATGATGGACGCTGGCGAATATGTTCGCGCCATCGGGCATGCCCGCATGGGCCTCAAGGAAATACCCGATGACGCCGAGCTTGCGCGTATCCTCGAGGAGTGCACGCGGTTGCGCCAGTAGCCCTGTCAGGCGCGGTTCTTGCATGAAATGACGAAAACTTGGCGGCGGCAAAAGCTGCCGCAAGGAGTCGTCATGATCAGGCAGAATCGTGCTAAATCGGTTCCCTATATGGCGTTGAGCGCTGCATTGCTTGGCTGTGCGCTGTTTTTTGCAGTCACCCTCTGGCGTGGCGAAAGCTTGGGCGAAAGCGGCGATCTGGCCTATACGCCGGGCTTTGACGTGCGGGCCGACGTAGTCAACGCCGTGCGGGTTGTGCCCCTGGCCGGACCCGCGCTACGCAGCCCCAGCGTAAATATGGACAAAAACGCCGCCGTTTCTCTGGCATACTAGCAGTCAGGGCGAAGCCCCGGCTGCTAGTATGCCTTGCGTCCGGACGGTTTTTTGCGCACACTGCAGCTGGCCGCGTTTTTGTCCAGGAGAGAAAAAACTTGCCTTATCCTATTTTTACGGCGCAGCGGGGATGATCCCCACAGGCAGGGCACGTGTCTGCTCTGGTTGCTAAATTGCAATTAGCTGTAATGTATGTCTTAGCCCTTTAAAACATACTGATTTGCAAAGTTATGTTGACTTTGTTTCGGGTTTTGCCTATATTTTACAAGATGCCCGTTTAGAATGAGCGGGCAGATCTTGTTGTTCACACCGCAATAGTGCCATGTTTAGATTCCCCTTTTTTTCAAAATACTCAGTGGCCTGCTGACCGATCTTTCACTGATCGGCAACAGGACCGCGCATTTTTAAAGGATATGCTTGCGTCATGAATTGGGACTGGGACAAACTTCAGGAAAAAAGACAGAAGCAGGGCTCCAACCCTCCGCCCCGACCTCCTCAGGATTTTGATTCTGACGAGACGGAGCAGGGGGACGAAGCCCCTCGTGCCCGTCGTACGCCTTTTAACAACGGACGTGGTCCGGGCAATGAAAATCCTTTTGCCAAAATTGCCCGGATGCGCTTCCCCAACGGCAGGGCCGCATTTGTGGTTATTTTTGCCATAGTGGGCTTATGGCTGCTTTCGGGCATATACATCATCAACCCTGACGAGCAGGGCGTGGTGCTGAGGTTTGGCAAATACGACCGCACAGAGGGCCCCGGCCCGCATTATGCGTGGCCAGTTCCTATCGAATCAGTATACAAACCGCAGGTAACGCAGGTTTTGCGCGGTGAAGTGGGCTTTCGTTCCGTGGGACAGACGGCCACGTTCCAGCAGGGGCAGGTCCGTACCGTTCCGGAAGAAGCCTCCATGCTCACGGGCGACGAAAATATCGTCAACGTGCAGTTCAGCGTGCAGTACAAGATCAGCGATCCTGTGAGCTATCTCTTTAACGTCACGGCCCCGGCCGCGCTGGTGCGCAATGCTGCAGAGGCCGCCATGCGCGAGGTTATCGGCAACAGCCTGATCGATTCGGCCATCACCGACGGCAAGCTTAAAATTCAGAGCGAAGCCACGCACCTGCTGCAAACAGTGCTTGACCGCTACGGCGCGGGCATACAGGTGCTGGCCGTGCAGCTGCAGGATGTGCACCCCCCGCAGGAAGTTATCGACGCCTTTAAAGATGTGGCCAGCGCCCGCGAGGACAAAAGCCGCATAATCAACGAGGCCGAGGCCTACCGCAACGAGCTGCTGCCCAAGGCCCGAGGTCAGGCGGCCGCCATGGTGAACGACGCCGAGGCTTACAGCGCAACGCGCGTGCGTACTGCCGAGGGCGACGCCTCACGGTTTGACGCCCTGCGCGTGGAGCACGACAAGGCCCCCAAGGTCACAGAGCAGCGGCTCTACTACGAAGCGATTGAAGAAATCCTTTCCAACGCAGGCGAAAAGGTGCTTATGGACAGCCCGGCAGCCGGGCGTACCTTGCCCTATCTCACCCTGCCCGGTCTCGGCGCTCCCGCTTCACCCAAGACGCTGGAGAAAAAATAATGAGCAAAAATCCCTTGGTGCTTACTCTTGTGGCTCTGGTGCTCATCATGATCGGCAATCAGGGTTTTTTTACCGTGCACCAGACCCAGAAGGCGCTGGTGCTGCAGCTGGGCGAGCCGCTTTCGCGCGTGTACGGGCCTGGCCTGCATTTTAAAATTCCATTTATCCAGAACGTGGTTTATTTCGACGCGCGTGTCCTGGATTATGAAGCGAGGTCCCGCGAGGCCTTTACCGTAGATAAAAAGGCCATTGTGCTCGACAACTACGCGCGGTGGAAGATCATCGACCCCTTGCAGTTTTACCGCACCATGCGCTCCATCCCAGGTGCGCAGGCGCGACTGGACGACGTTGTCTATTCGCAGTTGCGGGCGCTTGTTGGCGCATACACCCTTACAGAGGTTGTATCTTCGCACAGGGCTGCCATCATGAAGGAAGTCACCAACAAGGTTTCAGACCTTATGCATGGCTACGGGGTAGAGGTGCTCGATGTGCGCATCAAGCGCACCGACCTGCCGCCGGAAAACCAGCGCGCGATCTTTGGTCGCATGCGGGCTGAACGGGAGCGGCAGGCAAAACAGTACCGCTCGGAAGGCGAGGAGGAATCGACGCGTATCCGCTCTGATGCTGACCGGCAGAGGGCGGTTATCTTGGCAGAGGCTGCGCGTGAGGCGCAAATAGAACGCGGAAAGGGCGATGCCACGGCTGCGGCGGCTTACGCCCAGGCTTACAACAAGGCCCCCCAGTTCTACGCCTATCAGCGCTGGCTTGATGCCATGCGCAAGTCGTTAAAAGAAAACAGTAAAATGGTGCTTTCTAACGAAACGCCATTGCTTAATCAGCAACATTGATGCGTGGATTGCGTCCACGCCAGGAGTCGAAGAGTTATGCCCGGTTTTGCAGAAATATATGAGCGTATCAAGCTCGCCACCAACAGCCGAACGCAGGTTGAACTGGCCGAAGTTCTGGACATCCGTCAGTCCAGTATTTCAGATGCCAAGAGGCGCAACTCCGTGCCTGGTGACTGGTTCATGAAGCTGTTTGAGAAGTTCGGTCTTAACCCCGACTGGCTCAAGCAGGGCGTTGGCCCCATGTACCTGCGCACTGAGCAGGGTTACGTTCCCGAAGACGCTCCGGCCGCCCTGGCCGAGACTGCTGCCCACTATGGCGATGCCATGGCGCGGGGTGGTATTCATTCGGTCTACGACGCCAAGTGCGTCTACAGCGATGACGCTCCGCGTCCCATCCTTGCCCTGGCGGGCAAAATATCGTTGCCGCTGTCGCTTACCCGCGACGGTCTGCAGGTTTTGCGCGTGCGCGGCGCCAATATGGCCCCCCTTATTTCCGAAGGGGCCCATGTGGGCGTGGACACCATGGATACAGATGTGGTCTCTGGCCGCGTGTATGCCATCTTTGCCCCCAACGAGGGCGTGGTGTTGCGCAGGGTGTTTTTGAACAGCACCCAGGACGGCTATGTGCTGCGTTCGGAGGCTGCAGCCTTTCCTGAAACGCAGCTGGCTGCCAGCCTTCTGACCAGGCGTATGCTTGGCCGTGTCTCGTGGGTGCTGCAGGAAGTATAGCAATGACGCACCAGCCAGCCTTGGCCGCTCAATACTTTTGTCGAAGAATCTGGACAGTCTGCAGCCTTGCGGGATGTTTGCTGCTGTGCGCCTGCGGCGGCGCGCAGACGGCATCTTCGCCCGCACGCGGGGGAGACGGCGTTACGTCTTACGACCTGCCGTCTTCTCCCCCAGCGGCTGCGCCTGCCTACACGACGCCCTATACTTCGCCTCAGGTTCCGTCGCAGGGGGCGCCGCAGGCGCCGCAGAGCTATGCCGCCCCCACCTATGGGCAGCCCCAGGGCCAGCCCTATGGTTATGGCGCGTCTGCCCAGGCGCAGCAAGTGGCCAGCAACGGCGCGGTGGCCCCCGTGTGGCAGCCCCTTGCCGCACGGCTTGCCGCCGACGGGCTCTCGGGTCCGCGTGTGAACGCCCTGCTGGCAACGCTCAACCCTACGCCCACGCAGTCGCCCATGGGCAGAAAAATGCGCGAGCTGTACAATCGCAAGTTTTTCCCCAAGCCGCCGTCCACAGCTCCGGCCGCCCTTTATTACAAAGGCGTGCTCACAGAGGCCAACGTCCAGCTGTGCCGCCAGTTTGTGGCGCAGAACAAGCGGGCCTTTGACCAGGCCAACGCCCGGTACGGCGTGCCTCCGTCCATCGCTGTTTCGCTGCTCTTTGTGGAAACGCGCCTGGGCAAAGTGCTGGCAGACGTGCCGGAAAACGCCTTTTATACCCTTGCCAGCATGGCCGTGACGCGTCAGCCCTCTGATATCCCCGAATGGCTGCCGCGCATGCCCGGCTACCAGGAGCATCTCGACTGGTTTGCCGACATCATGCCCAAGCGGGCTGACTGGGCCTACAAGGAAGTGAAGGCGCTGGTGGAACACATGCTGCGCGACAACATCGATCCGCACCACCTGCCGAGCTCCATCTACGGAGCTGTGGGCCTGTGCCAGTTCATGCCGTCCAACATCGCCACCTACGGCGCGGACGGCGACGGCGACGGCAAGGTGGATCTGTTCACCGTGCCCGACGCGGTAGCCAGCCTTTCCAATTATCTGGGCAAGCACGGCTGGAAGCCCGGCCTGCCCCGCACACGGCAGCATCAGCTGCTCATGGCCTACAACCATGCGGATATCTATGCCAACACCATTCTGGCCCTGTCGGACATGGTAAACGGCGCTCCTTCGCCGGAGACCGCCGCCAAGGCCGCGCCCGCTCCTGCCAAGACAGCCAAACCTGCCGCCGCCAAGTCGGCCAGGCCCGTAAAGCCCGTCCGCTAAGCGGTTTGTCTCCGCTTTTTTGGGCCATCCCGTTCCCGTCGCGAGGGGGCGGGATGGCTTTTTTTGTGGCTGTAGACCGTTGAACATGTTGCGATGACGTGCGATATCTTTTGCACATTGAAGAAATGGAAGCAGACCGCCTGCGCTATGTGGCAGCCCATAAGTGGGGCACGCAACAGTATATCAACATGAACCAGGAAGTACCGGCGTAGAATCTGGCTTTCAATGCCCGGAACACTCCAGGCCTCATCGGACTGGCGGCTGCAAAATGTACGAAAATTCATGACAGTACCAGTGTTTGCTGAGCGCCCCGGAACAAACCGTTGGCAATCAGCGTGCAATTTGGGTAAAATGTTTGCATATTCCGCACCGGGACGATGCGGAACTCGCACCGTACTGCGGTAATGGAGAATACATGAGCAACTTGTTTGCGTGTTTCAAGGCATATGATATCCGGGGCCGTGTTCCGTCTGTGCTCAATGCGCCGCTGGCGCGCGCTCTGGGGCGGGCCGTTGTTGAAATACTCGGCGCAAAGAGTGTCGTCATCGGCCGTGATGCCCGGCTCTCCGGGCCAGAACTGCGCGACGCACTGTGCCTTGGTCTGCGACAGGCCGGAGCGCAGGTGACGGACATCGGCATATGCGGGACGGAAGAAATCTATTATGCCGCTGCCAATCAGCCATTTGGCGCGGGCATCATGATTACGGGCAGTCATAATCCCGCAGATGAAAACGGCTTTAAGCTGGTGCGCGGAGGGGCCATCCCCATCAGCGGCGATTCTGGCTTGTTTGCGCTGCGTGACCGTGTGGGAGCTATCCTTGCTGAGAACGGCGACACTGCCGAATCCCGTGAAGTACCCCCTCTGCACGCGGCCTCGTTCCGGGCCGACTATGTGGCCTGGCTGCTTGAATACAGCGGTGCAGCACAGCTTGCGCCAACTGCTGGCCGCAAGCCCTTGAAGATTGTGGCTGATGCGGGTAATGGCTGCGCCGGACTGGTGTTGAACGATCTGATGGCCTCGTTGCCCTTTGAATTTGTCTGCCGCCAGATGCAGCCGGACGGAACCTTTCCCGACGGTGTGCCCAACCCATTGCTACCAGAACGCCGTGCCGCCACGGCCAATGCCGTACGTCAGGCTGGAGCGGATATGGGCGTTGCCTGGGACGGCGATTTTGACCGCTGCTTTTTTTATGACGCCGAGGGCAATTTTATCGAAGGGTACTACTGTATCGGCCTGTTGGCGCAGGAGCTGCTGCGCCGCGTGCCGGGCGGCAAAGTGGTGCACGACACAAGGGTGTACTGGAACACTCGCGAAGTTGTGGAAGCCGCTGGGGGGCAGCCCGTAATGGGCAAGACCGGGCATGCCTTCATGAAAGAACGCATGCGTGCGGAAGATGCCGTGTATGGCGGTGAAATGAGCGCCCACCATTATTTCCGCGATTTCGCCTATTGTGATTCGGGCATGCTGCCCTGGCTGCTGGTAGCCTCGCTGCTGCACCGCACGGGCAGGCCGCTCGCAGAATTGGTAGCCGAGCGTATGGCGGCCTATCCTTGCAGCGGTGAGATCAACCGGCGTGTGCAGGATGCTCCCGCCCTCATGATGCAGGTGCGAGACCGTTATGCGGCTGCGGCTCTGCATGAAGACAGTTTGGATGGGGTCAACCTGGAATTCGCCGACTGGCGGTTTAACCTGCGCATGTCCAACACCGAACCGCTGCTGCGCCTTAACGTGGAAACCAGGGCCAACCGTTCGTTGCTTGAGGACAAAACCTCGGAAATTTTGCACTTTCTGGAAGAACGTGGTGGTGCTGTTCCCGCCTGAAGAGATCAGGCCGCAGTGTGCACCGGGCCATAAGGGCACGCGGCGTTGCTTGATTTAGTGCGTCAGGTGGCGTATGGTTAACGCTTACGTTTCGCGCGTCTTTCTGCGCGAAGGGTCGTACTGTTGCAACGTTGACGCAATCACGAGGAAATCCATGCTGGACATCGCCCCAGTTATTCTGTGCGGCGGCAGCGGTACCCGCCTGTGGCCGCTTTCGCGTGAGACCTACCCCAAGCAGTTTGTTGATCTGGGCGGCGGAAAGACCTTGTTCAAAGATACCGTGCGGCGGGCGCAGCACACGCCGGACAGCATAGAGCCCGTTATTGTCTGCAATGAGGCACACCGCTTTTATGTGACCGCAGAACTGTATGAATGCGGGTGTGTCGGCAATATCCTGCTGGAACCTGCACCGCGCAACACGGCTCCGGCCATTGCGCTGGCGGCTTTTGCCTTGCAGGAAGACCATGCTGATCCGCTCATGCTGGTACTGCCTTCTGACCATGCCATTGGCGAAGAGGCCGTATTTTTTGAGGGCGTAAAACAAGCGGCGGCCCTCGCAGAGCAGGGGTATATTGTTACCTTTGGCATTGCGCCCACAGGGCCGGAAACCGGCTTTGGCTACATAGAGCAGGGCGAAGCGCTTGGGACCAGCGGGTACAGAGTCGCCCGCTTTGTGGAAAAGCCCGCCGCGGATGCTGCCGCCGCCATGCTGGCCAAGGGCGGATATTCATGGAACAGCGGCATGTTTTTGCTGCGGGCTTCTGTGTATCTGAAAGAGCTCGAGCGATTTGCTCCACAAATATACGCCGCCTGCAAAGCCTCCTGGAACGGTCGTAATGATGATAAGGCATTTTCCCGCCCGGACAGAGAGGCCTTTCTTTCCTCTCCGTCTGACTCCATAGACTATGCGGTTATGGAACAAACGGATCTTGCGGCTGTCGTTCCGCTGGGCGTGGGCTGGAGTGATCTTGGCTCGTGGGAGGCCTTTTATCAGATAGGGCAGCGGGACGACTGCGGCAACGTGTGCTCTGGCGATGTGATGACCGAGGGTGCCGAGGATTGCTATTTCAATGCCAACCACAGGCTGGTGACGGCTATTGGCGTGAGTGGCCTTGTGGTGGTGGAAACGCAGGATGCCGTGCTGGTTGCGCCGCGCGACCGTGTGCAGGATGTCAAAAAAATTGTTGGCCGCCTGCAACGCGACAACAGGCCTGAGTGCCGTCAGCATCCGCTTGTATACCGCCCTTGGGGTAGCTACGAAACGCTTGTCATGGACGGGCGGTTTCAGGTTAAACGCATTATCGTCAACCCTGGTGCAGAGCTTTCGTTGCAGATGCACCACCACCGCGCCGAACACTGGGTTGTTGTAAGCGGCACGGCAGAGGTGACCAACGGTGATGTTGTGCGGCTATTCACTGAGAACCAGTCAACGTATATTCCCGTTGGTACAAAGCACCGGCTCAAAAATCCCGGTGTTATCCCGCTGACACTCATTGAGATACAGTCCGGCGCCTATCTGGGTGAAGACGACATTGTGCGGTTTGCCGACGTTTACGGCAGGGAAGGGTAAAACCTTACCGGCTTTTTTGACTGCGCCTTTCAGGCGCCATTGTGCGGAGAATCATGACCCAGATAACTTCTGTACTGGTAACCGGGGCTGGCGGCATGGTAGGCCGCAATATTGTTGAGGTGCTGGGGCCTGCGGGCTACAATCTTTTTACTCCGCGCAGCCGCGAGCTGAACCTTATGGACAGGTCCGCTGTGGACGCGTTTCTACAGCGCCACAAGCCCTCGCTCATCATCCATTGCGCTGGCAGAGTCGGCGGCATTCAGGCTAACATCGCCGCGCCGGTGGATTTTTTGTATGAAAACATGCAGATGGGCCTCAATATCATTATGAGCGCATTGGAACAGGGCGTTGAGCATTTTTTGAATATGGGCTCAAGCTGCATGTACCCGGCGCAGGCCCCGAACCCGCTTGCGGAGGATATGGTGCTGGCGGGCAGCCTGGAGCCCACCAACGAGGGATACGCCATTGCCAAGTGCGCTGCCACGCGGCTGTGCCAGTACATCAATGCCCAATACCCCGGCAAAGCCTACAAAACATTGGTGCCGTGCAATCTCTACGGCAAGTACGACAAATTTGACCCGCGCGCGTCGCATATGATCCCCGCCATTATCCGCAAAATCGACACCGCCGTGCGTGAAGGGCTTGACACTGTGGAAATATGGGGCGACGGAGAAGCGCGCCGAGAGTTCATGTATGCTGAAGACCTTGCGCAGCTGACGCTTAAGGCTGTGCAAGAATTTGAAGCCCTGCCCGACCTTATGAATGTGGGGCTTGGCTATGACCATACGGTAAACGAATATTACGAGGCGGTGGCCAGGGTGCTGCACTATCAGGGTTCATTCAGCCATGACCTGAGCAAACCCGCAGGCATGCGACGCAAACTTGTGGATGTATCGCGCCAGAAGGCCTTTGGATTCACCCCCCGCCATACTCTTGAAGAAGGGATTAAGAAAACGCATGCCTACTACACCTCGTTATAATCTGGCCAGCACCACCTGGAATACTGCGGAAATTGACGCCGCAGCCGCTCTTGCACAGGCGCAGACCACCAGCATGGGCAAGGCCGTTTTTGCCTTTGAAAAGGAATTTGCCGCCTTTGTGGGCGCGAAGCACGCGGTTATGGTCAATTCCGGCTCCAGCGCCAATCTGCTCATGACCGCCGCCCTGTTCTTTACGTGCCCAGAGCCCCGCTTCAAGGCTGGCGACGAGATTGTGGTGCCCGCCATCTCCTGGCCCACAACCTACTATCCCTTGCAGCAATATGGCCTTCGCCTCAAGTTTGTGGATGTGGATATGCACACCCTCAACTATGATCTTGAAGCCCTCGCCGCCGCCGTTTCTGACAAAACGCGGGCCATCATGGTTGTAAACCTGCTTGGCAATCCCAATGATTTTGACGCCATCAACGCCATAATCGGCAACCGCGACATCATCCTGCTTGAAGATAACTGCGAATCGCTGGGTGCGACCTACAATGGCCGCTACACTGGTTCCATAGGCCTTATGGGCACCTATTCCTTTTTCTTTTCGCACCATATCTCCACCATGGAGGGCGGCATGATCGTCACCAATGACGATCATTTGCACGACATTTTGCTCTGTTTGCGGGCGCACGGCTGGACGCGCAACCTGCAGAAAGAGAATACCCTGTGCGTGAAGTCGGACAATCCATTTGAAGAATCCTTCCGTTTTCTTTTGCCGGGCTATAACGTGCGGCCACTGGAAATGGAAGGTGCCATTGGCCGCGAACAGCTCAAAAAGTTGCCAGCGTTTTTAGCCGCGCGCAGAAAGAACGCCGAGCACTTTCTAAAGCTGTTTGCTGACGACCCGCACTTTATGGTGCAGCAGGGTATCGGCTCGCCTTCGTGGTTTGGCTTTTCGCTGGTCATTCGGCCTGGCTCGCCCCTCAAACGTAACGAGGTCGCCGCCGCGCTGCTTGACAACGGCGTGGAATGCCGCCAAATCGTTTCGGGCAATTTTGCGGCCAAGGATGTCATGCGATATTTTGATTATTCTGTATCCGGCAGCCTTGCCAATGCCGAGTATGTGGACGCCAACGGCCTCTTTATCGGCAATGACCATGTGGACCATGCGGAAGATCTGAACCGGGTTCGCACTATCCTTTCATCCATGGCCTAGCGGGTATTATAATGAAAAAAGCTCTTATCACAGGTATTACTGGTCAGGACGGCGCGTATCTTGCCGAATTTTTGCTGAGCAAGGGATACAAGGTACACGGTATCAAGCGGCGTTCTTCGCTTTTTAATACGGACCGGGTGGATCATCTCTTTCAGGACGCGCACACAGGCGACCAGAAATTTGTGCTGCACTATGGCGATTTGAGCGATTCCAGCAACCTTGTGCGGCTGGTGCAGGAAATTCAGCCCGACGAGGTGTACAACCTTGCGGCCCAAAGCCATGTGCAGGTTTCCTTTGAATCGCCGGAATATACGGCGGACGTGGACGCCCTGGGTGCCCTCAGGCTGCTCGAGGCTATCCGCATTGCTGGCCTGACCAACAGCGCCCGTTTTTATCAGGCCTCCACCTCGGAACTTTTTGGCCTTGTGCAGGAAACTCCCCAAACGGAAAAAACGCCGTTTTATCCCCGCTCGCCCTATGCCTGCGCCAAGCTCTACGCCTACTGGATCACTGTCAACTACCGCGAGGCGTACAACATGTACGCCTGCAACGGCATCCTGTTTAATCACGAATCGCCCATCCGCGGTGAAACTTTTGTGACCCGCAAAATTACGCGCGCATTGGCGCGCATTCTGCTTGGCATGCAGGATTGCCTCTATCTTGGCAATCTTGATGCCAAGCGTGATTGGGGGCATGCCAGAGATTATGTTGAAATGCAGTGGCTTATGTTGCAACAGCAGCAACCGGAAGATTTTGTTATCGCCACTGGGCGGCAGTTTTCGGTGCGTGCTTTTGTGGATGCGGCGGCTGCCGAGCTAGGCATCAGCCTTGAGTGGAAGGGCAGTGGCGTTGACGAAACGGCCACGCTTACGGGGGTAGACACCGCAAAGGTGGAAAAGGTCGCCCAGGGCAAGCCCTTTACCGTTGGAGCCAAGCTTGGCGAAGTGATTGTGCGGGTTGACCCGCGTTACTTCCGCCCCACAGAGGTGGAAACCCTGCTGGGTAACCCGGCCAAGGCCAAGGCAAAACTGGGCTGGACCCCGCGCACCAGTTTTGAAGCCATGGTTGCCGAAATGGCACGCGAAGATCTGGTGCTGAGTATGCGTGATGCCGTGTGCAAGGTTGCCGGGTTTCAGGTGATTACTTCTTGCGAGAGTTGAAAACTACCAAGCAGATTTACAGAAAGATGTGTTAAGAGCTTGCATCCTCTTTTAGCAATTTCTGTGCTAGTGCTTAACAATTATATAAAAAATAAGGAAATATTTTATGCATAAGCTTGTAATGACGCTGGTAGAAACTCTAAAAGCGGCAAGACCTTATTTTCGTCCAGAAGACTACTATGACTATTACACTTTTTGCGATTTAAAAAATTTCGATAAGCTTATCAATATATATGAGATACTGGATGATGAACAATCTAAAATAGCATTCTCAAAAGTAGTTTTCATGCGTCTTGCAGCTGCGCTTATTCCCCATGATATTGTAAAAGAAAAATTTTCTCCCTTCTCGAAGGAAGACTGGGATCTGTTATGTGAAAAGGCAAAAGTCACACCTGGAGTTGACGATGACTACATTTTAGACAGAATAGATACTTGGGTTTTGAAAGGTTATGAGTATGGCGATTGCCGTGCTATTTCAGGCGATGTTGTTATTGATGGCGGAGCGTTTACTGGAAATACCGCTTTGTATTTTAGTCAATGAGTTGGGCATAATGGTCGTGTTTATTCTTTTGAACCAGGGCCAGAAGTTTTTAGTACTTTAAAGAAGAATACTCAGAAATTAGGAAACGTCTTTCCAGTCGAGGCAGGTATTGGGAGTAAAGATGGTTTTGCCTATATAACAGGTAATTCTTGCGGAGCGCTGGTTACAGATAGCGGTAGTATTAAGATAAATATCAGATCATTAGATAGTTTTGTTAGGGAAATGAAGATAAATAAGGTTGATTTTATAAAATTTGATATTGAGGGAAGTGAGGAAGAGGGGTTGGATGGAGCTAGAGAAACAATCCAACAATTTTCTCCTAAAATGGCTATTTGTATTTATCATAAGCCTCAAGATATGTTTAGCATTGCAGAAAAAATCATATCAATTAATAATAATTACCAATTTTATATCAAACATAACTCAAATTGGCTTTGGGAGACAGTGCTTTTTTGCATGCCCTCAAAGGAAGGGAAAAATTTTTCAAATATCAGTGAATCGTATGGCAGTGAGATCGCATTAATAAAGGAATTTTCAGAAACAATTAGTTTGTTTTTGACAAGTCATTTGACTGGCGCAGGGATGAGCAATAAGCTGTTATTCCGAGATATCCTCCAGAGAAGTCTCTTTTGGCCTGTGATTAACGTAATTTACCAGGCGCTCCTTAGATTCAGGAGAGCATTGGCTAGTCAGGGCAAGTAAATGAAACAAAATTCACCACTTTCGCTGTGTTATTATTTATACCATAATATAGCTTCCTTAGGCCATCGTAAGACATTTTGGCTTTTGACAATTGCAAATATTGTCATGGCTATTGCAGAGCTGGCTGTTGCGGGGTGTGTCTCTCTGTTGGGGCTGTCAATGGCTGTTCCAGAAAAGCTTCAAACGCTCCCTTTTTTTGTACAGATATTCAATCTGAATACTGCTAGAGACTCTTCTATGCAGCTTAGAGGTGTTGCGATCGTTTTAGCACTTGTTGTTATTTCAACAGTGCTTAAAAACATTTTTTTAGCTGGACTCACATGGAAGCAAACATGTTTTTCTCAAACAATGGCGAGTGTTACAATTACGAGTCTGTATAAAATGATTCTTTATGCTCCGTATAGTTGGCATCTCGATCAAAGAGTTGCAACAATGCAGCAACACCTCTTTTGGAAAGGTCAGGTTTCTGGATTTGTTGTCGGTGTCCTAACTTTAATAACGCAATTTGTAGTTGTAGTGTTTCTTCTGCTAGGTGCAATAACTGTTGGAAAAATGTGGGCATTATTCTTTTTTATGGTAATTGGTTTCTTTGGATATCTTTTGCATCGTACTGTAAAGTATTTTTCTTACAGACTTGGAATGGAAGCTCAGGAAATTGATATATATTGTGCTAATCTTTCGCAACAATCTATTGTAAGCATTAAAGAAATATTTATATATGATAGGCGGCTGCAGCTATTAAAATTATACACTAACGTACAACCAAAGCTGATAAAAAACTTATCGCTAATCAATTTTTTTTCACCTCTCCCCCTGTGGGTTCTTGAATCTGTTGGTATGATTTTATTGTTGTCAGTTTTTCTTTTTTTTATTTTTACTGGGCAGCCAGCGGAATCAAGTATTGGCGTTTTGATGACTCTTACCGCAACCGCGTGGAGGTTGTTGCCTGCCGCGAATAAGGCGCTTGGTGCTGTTTTTTCTATAAAAGCTGTTTATCCCCAAGTTGAAAGCATTATTCTTATGTTGAGTGATCATCCGAAAGAATCAGAAACGTCAAGAGAAGTCGTCAGCTTTAATAGTAGTATAGAGCTAAAAAAAGTTAATTATTGTTATCCAAATAGCAATGCCGATGCCTTAAAAGATATTTCTTTTTACATTGGAAAGGGACAGAGTATCGGGATAATAGGTAAGTCCGGAGCGGGTAAAAGTACTCTACTAAATATCCTTTGTGGTTTAGTCACGCCAGCCAATGGATCGGTTTGTTTCGATGGGCATGTCATAGATGCTAACCATGTTCGGCTACGAATTGGCTATGTTCCGCAGCATATCCAGCTTTTTAACGCAAGTTTAGCTGAAAATATTGCTTTCAGTTGTCTAGGGGAGCCACTGAACGAGGAACGGGTGCTGGAGTGTTGCAAGATGGCGGCGATAGATTTTGTTGATTCGCTGCCAGAAGGTATACATTCTTCGTTAGGCGAAAATGGAGTTCGGCTTTCTGGTGGACAAATACAGAGAGTAGGTATTGCCCGAGCCTTGTACGACCAGCCGGATATACTTATTTTTGACGAAGCAACCTCTGCATTAGATTCTGCTACAGAAATGGCAATTCAAGCCACAATTTCAGAGTTTAAACACAATATTACAATGCTTATTATTGCCCATCGTTTAACTACGGTGAAAGATTGCGATATTATATACTGGATTGACGAGGGGAAAATCCGTATGGCTGGAAAACAGGAAGAGGTATTGTCTGCTTATGGGCGGTTTCAGGAACAAAAGGTGAGTTCATGACGCATCCTTCTCCATTTTTTACTATTATTGTGGCTACGCGTAATGCTGAAAGCTGCATAAAAAAACTTCTAACGTCTCTCTGTGCGCAGAAATATAAAAATTTTTCTGTAATTATTCAGGACGGAATATCAACAGATGGCACGCTAGAAATTGCTAAACGCGCACAGAGAGAATTGTCGCAGTTAACAATTTACAGTGCCGCTGATAGCGGAATATATGATGCTTGGAATAGAGCGATTAAAAATGTAAATGAAAATCTTGGGGAGTGGGTTTTATTCTTAGGTGCTGACGATCAGTTATTTGATGAAACTGTGCTTGAGCGCGCACACTTTGCCTTAGCGTCTCAGCCCAAGTTTATTACGTTTGGCGCAGGGGCATTGCAGATGATATCCACGTCAGGAAGAGTCTTGCCAGATATTTTTTCACCAGAAATATATGCGTATGAGCGGGTTGCTCCTATGCGGATGCCGGTTCCATTTCTTTCTTTATTTATCCGAAACAGTGTGTTTTCTGGTGTGCAGTTCAATACGACATACCGCATTGCGGGTGATTATGATTTTTTGCTGCGAACTTGGAAAAAACGCACGCAAGGAATAAGATTAAACTTTGTTGTGAGCTATATGACACTTGGCGGGATATCCACTCAGCATGATATGGCGCGGTGTGCAGCGGAAGAAACAGTTCGAGCGCGAAAAGAGAACTGCATTTTACAGCGAGTTTTCTTTATACCGATGGATCATATTAATCGGGGAATTTATCCGTATAAGCTTAGGCTTAAAGAAATATGTAAAAAGAATTGTTTGCTCTATTACTGCTGGAAATCACTTGTGAAGTTTAGGAAAAAATTTTTTAGTGAAATATAGGATCGTTATGAGAGGGATTCGCCAATTTTTTAAGCGGCTCATATTTAACCGCCCCATAACTGATAACATTCTGACTCTTGTGTCTGCTGCCACAATTGATTCAAATTCTTCAGTAGGCGAAAATACATATATAGGTAAGTATGTTAATATTACATCTGCAACAATTGGGAGATATTGCTCTATTGCAAATAATGTTAGCATTGGAATGGGGGAACATCGCTTGGATCGTATTTCTACAAGTTCCTATTTTTATGGGAATGATGAATATGCGACACTGACTGAGGGATTTTGTGTGATTAAAAATGACGTTTGGATTGGTGTTGATAGTATTATTAGGCGTGGTGTCACAATCGGTAATGGTGCAGTAGTTGGTGCTAACAGTTTTGTTAATGCCGATGTCCCTGACTTTGCTATCGTAGCGGGCAACCCTGCACGGATTATTCGGTATAGATTCCCAGAATGGAGGCGAGCAAAAATTTTAGCTTCCCACTGGTGGGATTATGATATTGACGTGGCTCGAAAGAAAATCGCGGAGCTTTTAGATGAGCAAAATTGATATATCCATTGTTGTAAAAACGTTTTTACGGCCGCAGTGTATTAGGTATTTTTTGGAATCTGTTGTCAAGTATCAAGATATTTACGGGATTGAATTTTCAAGAATTATTGTTATCGATGATAGTAATGAATGTTATCAAAAGCAGAATGATGCAGTTATTAGCTGCTTTTCTGACAAGTTATCCATACTGTATCAAGCATATCCATACAATTCTTTAGGGCTTTCCAAAGGGAGAAATATCGGCGTTTCACTCGTGGAAACTCCGTATCTTATTTTGTGCGATGATGATTACATCTTTGATCCGGGTTGTGATTTGAAGGAGTGTCTTCGCCTCTTAGTTGATATGAATATTGATTTGCTCGGTGGGTTTTATAAAAACATTTCCAAACACGACGATAAGCAGTACACGCTGGCAAACTGGCTTGGGTTTTATCATGGCGGAGAGATGCCCACCCTGCAAATTTATACAGACTTCTTCCCGGATTTAAAAAAATGTACAGTCGTCCAAAACTTTTTCTTGGCAAAGACGGTGCTCCTTAAGCAAACAAAGTGGGACGAAGCCCTTAAGGTCAACGAGCACAATGAATTTTTTTGTCGCCTTGAACAAAATGGGGCAAAAATCTATTTCACGAATAAGCTTTTCATCAAGCATCTTCACATCGATAATAAAGAAAAAACGTATGCTAACCATCGTGTGTTGCTCAATAAACCTACTATAAACTCTTGTATTTCTGTGTTTGTATCTACACGCGATTGTATTCTTAGGTCGACAGATATTACGCTGCATACAATAAACACATTTCGGTTTGTCGAAAACAGACGCGGCGTAAGTTATAAAAGAGGTACAATCAGTGTGAGTTTCTCTGGGGTTCATATAACTATTGATATTGCATTCTTTCCATTTACAAAAAAAGTTATTAAAAATATTTTGAAGTGTCTTTCCAGCATGAAAAATAGTTTTTTTGATACCATAAAAAATAGGCGCTTAAGAAAAATACAGAAACTGTATCCTGAAGTTATCTCCACAACCACCACTATCGCTGAGATTGTTCAAAGTGGCAAGTCTCTCGCACGGTTTGGAGATGGCGAGTTGCAATTAATCCTTGGTATTGGACTCGGCTCAAATGAACATGATAATGAATATCAAATTGCGGACGTGAAGCTACAGAAACGCCTTGCCGAAATTTTGGCAAGCGGTTCTAATGATAGGCTTGCAGTTGCAATTTCTCCTTTTTGTCTGAAACACGACTGGGTTAAGCAAAGTACTTCTTCATTGGGATATTGGGAGAATTTTCTATTCAAATTTTTTTCTGCATATGCGCATTTACTCACGAAACATCAATATTACAATGCGTTAATTTCTAGGAGTGAAGTGTTTTATGAAAACACTCTCGATTCCATAAAAAAACTTTGGGACGGGAAAAAAGTTCTTTTTGTTATTGGCGAAAATTCTCATTTCTTTTTTGAAAAAGAATTATTTGACAATATTGTTGAGTACAAAATTTTATATGGTCCTGGTAAGAGTGCCTTCAGTAAATACGATGAGTTGCTCGGCAAAATATGTGAGTACGACAAAAATTGGTTGATTTTTTTGTCGCTTGGACCTACTGCCACAGTATTGGCCTATGATTTAGCCCAGCGCGGCTATCAGGCGCTGGATTTGGGCCACCTCCCCAATTGCTACAGGCAGTGGCAAGGCAAGCTTGGTTCGCCAGAAGAAGAAGACGGTTTTCATAAATTGCTTTCAAAAAAACAGGCCATCTATTGATATGCTAGTGATTCACCTTCAAGGCGGCCTTGCCAACCAGATGTTTCAGTATGCGGCAGGGCGCGTTGTTTCTTTGCGTTTGCAAGTGCCGCTTTGTCTCAATATCAGCGCTTTTGCAAACAATTCTGGCGATGCTGCGCATATTTCCTGGCGGCTGCCGCTTTTCCCCCATGCCATTACCGCAGGCGTGCGCGTTGACAAAACCCCGCCCTCCTTTTTGCACAGGGGTATGAAGCGTATCAACCTGTTTGCAAGCACAAAGCAGAGGTTTTCGCCCCTGTTCTCAAGCATCGTCTCTGAACCCCATTTTGAATACTGGTCAGGCATTGAGCGCGTTTCCGCGCCATGCCATCTCTACGGCTATTGGCAAAGCGAGAAATACTTCATTAATTACGCTGATCAGATTCGCAAGGATTTTGCCTTTCCCGCTTTGCCGGATGGCGAGCCGCAGGCCTTGGCTGCCCGCATCAAGGCCTGCCCCAACGCGGTTTCGGTGCATATACGCCGTGGGGATTACCTCAGCAATCCCTCTGCGATGGCCTTTCACGGCTCGCCGGGGGCAGAGTATTATCGAGCCGCATTGTCGCGGATACGCGCCGAAGCTGGCGAGGCAACAGTTTTTGTGTTCAGCGATGATCCACAATGGGTGCGCGAGAATTTTGACTCTTGTGGCCATACGTTAGTGGTGGTTGATCTGAACCTGCCAGAGTCGCCGCAACATGATATGCATCTTATGGCCCTGTGCCGCCACCATGTCATAGCCAACTCCAGCTTTTCCTGGTGGGGGGCATGGCTTGGTTCTGCGGGCGGGCTGACCATTGCACCCAACCGCTGGTTTGCAGCCTCCAACATTAATACTGCTGACATTTACCCTCCAGCGTGGGTTCGCCTTTAGGGCGTCCCAATACAGGTACACACAATGGCGCCCGACATAACGGTTCTTCTGCCCGTGTACAACGGGGAGCAGTATGTGGCAGAGGCGGTAACGTCCATTCTTGAGCAGAGCTATGCGAATTTTGAGCTGCTCGTCATGGATGACGGCTCCACGGACGGGACGCCGCAGGTGCTTGAGGCCCTGGCGGCAGCCGATGCACGCGTGCGTATACAACGGCGGGAGAACCGCGGGCTCATTACTACGTTGAACGAAGGTCTGGCCATGTGCTCAACCGAGCTTGTGGCCCGCATGGATGCGGATGACCGCGCTATGCCCGAGCGTCTGCAACTGCAAAAAACATTTATGGACAGGCACGCCCACATAGCAGTGTGCGGAACTGGCATGGAAATGTACGAAAGCGGCAGAGTGGTAAAGCCCCGCTGCGGTGCGCCGTTTGATATCCTGTGTCTTTTCGGCTCGCCCCTCGCGCATCCCACAGTCATGTACCGCCGCAGTGTTGTTCTTGGTTTGGGCGGCTACGCCGCCGACATGCCAGCAGGCGAAGATTACGACCTTTGGTGCCGCATTGCCGCCGCTGGCTACGGCATGGACAACCTGCCCCAAGCCCTGCTGCGCTATCGCGAACACCCGCAAATGCCGCGCATTGTCTATCGCCGTCAAAGCGCCAAAACCACGCAGGCTGTCTGGGTGCGGCAACTTGAGGCTCTTGGTTTGTCACCGTCCTACGCCGATCTGGATTCCCACGCCTACTGTGCCGCTCCCTGCGCGGATATTGGTCTGCGGGAGCGCGCTGCCGCAAGGTGGCTGGCAAAATTGTGTGCAGCCAATGCCGCGCGGCCTATCTATGATCAGGGGATGCTTGAGCGGGAATGTTCCGCCATGGCCGCAGCGTTCCCTCCAGCGGTGCGGCTCCTTGGCGCACCCCGTGCGTGGCTGAAGCGCTTGCTGCGCTACTGCTGCGTTAGTCTGGTGCAGCGGCTCGGTAAGTACGGTGAAAAAGTGGAAGATACGCTCCGGGGATTGTCGCTGTATGTCGCTGCCTGGGGCAAAAGGTAGTGTTGTGAGCCGCGTCTCGCCTGAAATTTCAGTGCTGTTGCCAGTCTATAACGCCGCAAAATTCGTTGAGGCGGCGGTTTTGTCCGTGCTGGCGCAGTCGTTTTCGGATTTTGAGCTGATTATTATTGACGATGGCTCAACCGATGGCTCTGGGCCGCTTTTGCAGGCGCTTGCGGCGACCGATAAGCGTATACGCCTTGTCCAGAGGGAAAACAGGGGCCTGATTGCAACACTCAATGAAGGGATAGCCTTGGCTAAGGCTCCGTTGCTGGCCCGAATGGACGCCGATGATGTTTCCTTGCCCGAGCGTCTGGCAATCCAGGTTTCGCGCATGCGTGTGGAACCTGATCTGGTGGCTTTGGGCGGTGGAATCCAGTATATGGATGCTGCAGGCAGGTTAGGACGGGCAGTGCCATATCCGAGTGGAAAAGCCGTGGACGAGGCTCTTTTGTGGGGGGCACCTCTGGCGCATCCTGCTGTTATGCTGCGTACCCATGCCGTGCGTGAGGCGGGCGGATATCCCGCCCTGTTTCCGCATGCTGAGGATTATGCCCTATGGTTGCGCTTGCGCGAGAACGGAAGAATCGACAACGTGCCGCAAACCCTCTTGCGCTATCGGCTTCATGGGGCCAGCGCCTCACACGTGCACGCTCTGACCCAGCGCACGTCAACGCTGCGGGCCCAGGCCCTCTGGCTTGCAGGAGAGCACGCGTCGCCTTCCATAATGCAGGAGACATCCAACGAGGCGTTTTTGCAGAGTCTGCCGCTAACAGAGGCGCAGCGCATAGATATTATGGCGCGCATGCTGGCCCTTTCGCCCCATCTTATCGGAGACGAGGCTACAGATCAGGAAACCGCGCAGTGGCTCAAGATTGTAAGGGCTGCCCCCGCAAATCCGTGCCGCAAACGCGGTCTGGCCCTGTTCTACCTGCGTGTTGCGCGCGTTTATGCCGCCGAGCCTTTGCGGCGTCTGCTGTATCTTGCCCTGGCGCTCGTTACCGATCCGGGCATTGTTTTGCCAATGCTCCGCAAGGTGTTGGCAAAAGCCGTCAGTTGATTCTCAATCACTTGCCTGCCGCTTTTTTTCGTTCGGCGACTAACCGGCCCCAAAGCCGTTTAAGCTCTGCGGGAGAGGTCAGCACATCCTTTAACGTTTTCGTAATGCCCCAGCTGATAAGAGTCAGGTAATCAAGAGCACTGGTAACCACCACGCGCCCGGCCTTGAGCCGGTGGTTGCGAAGCTCTTTATAGAATGATGCTAGCAATGCTGGTTTTAAAAGCAGCCAGCGGATGACATTCCACGCATCCTGCCGGGCAAGTTGCCGGTGCTGCTGCAAGAAAGCGTTGTCGTTTTCCCAATGTGATGCAACTGCGATGCGACCGTTGAGGCGGGATCTTGCCCTGGCTACAGCAGGAATTGAGCGCTGCATGCTCTGTGGGTGAACGCGAATTTTGACAAGAGGTTTTGGAATAAAGGCAACGTCTCCCAGCTCGGCAAGTCTGGCCCACATGTCCCAATCCTCGGCAAAGCGCATGGTTTCGTCAAATAACCCGGCTTTAATGATCATATTTCTACGGGCTATAACAGAGGACGCGGAGCCTGAAACGATGTATTCCCCGGAGCGAATGGAATTAAACTGCGACTGAACAATAGTTTGCTGATCTGATTGAAATGGTCCGATTGAGAACATTTCATCTATGGTTGTTCCTTCGGGGGCAATGGCAAGCGCTTGCGTGTGGATGAAGGCACAGTCCTTGTGGGATGAAAAAATCATCATCTGTTCCGCCAGTTTGTCGGGCAGCCAGATGTCGTCGGCATCCAAAAAGGCAATAAAATCAGCTGTGGCGGCGCGTATCCCCTTGTTTCTGGCTGCACTCAAGCCATGATTTGTCCCGCGCAGCAGCAAAATTTTAGGGTCTTGTTTTGCGAGGCATTCAACGATCGACGCACTGTTGTCTGTTGATCCATCGTCAACAACAATAATTTTGTTTACTGGGTACGTTTGGGACTGTATTGATTGTATAGATACTGTTATGTATTGTTCGTAATTGAATAAAGGAATAACGACGTCAATAGTTTTCATATGGCCTCTCTTTCCGATAAGATAAAATAGCAGATTTGTCGAGTCAATATTGTTTTTTCTTCGGAGGTCTTTTTCTTATAGTGTGTTGGTTAGTTGTGCTCAGAGCATACGCACTGTGGAATGCTTGTCAGGATTAATTGTACATTTGTAACTATGCATTTGCCCTCCTTGGTGCGGCAGACCGAGGACGGAAAGGGGGCCATGGAGCATGCGCATTTTCTGCTGAATGAAAGCAACCCCGCTGCGCAATGACTAACAGTGCTCGACGAGCCGCCCACGGATTTTAAGGCACACGTGCCCGCAGCAAGGCGCGTATTTTTTATTACAGAGCCCCCGGAAGTCAAGGTTTATCCCGCGAGCTATCAGCGACAGTTCGGTTATATAATTACGCCTACGCAGTTCGTGGTGCGGTAACAGGCAGTATATCGCTGGAAAAATTCTGCCTAACATGGTATTGGAAGCCCACGTTGCTAACAACGCCTATACCAGCGAGATAAGAAATGGGAGGAACTGCGTCTACTGCCTGTGCCCGAGAAAACAAAGATGCTTTCGGTCATCTGCTCTACAAAAACTTACACGCAAGCCCAGCGCAAGCGTATTGCCTTTGTGGAAAAATTGCAGGCCCGGTTTGGCGATGCCGTGGATATTTATGGGCGGGGAAGAAATCCCATATCAGACAAAGCGCAAGCCATTCTGCCCTATAAGTACCACCTTGTGCTTGAAAACAGCTATCTTGAAAATTCGTGGACAGAAAAACTTTCGGACACCTGGCTGGGATATGCGTATCCCATCTATCTGGGGGCTCCCAATATAGAGCGCTGTTGCCCACCAGGCGGAATGTTGGCCCTGCGCCCTGACAACGACGCGGCCAATCTGGACGCCATTGAAAATTTGTTGCGGGAAGACCCTTGGCAGCGCAGCTTGCCCGCCATAAGCAATTGCCGCCAATGGGTGCTCGAAACAACAAACATTTTTGCGCGTGTGGACCGCCTGATTCATGAAGCCGGTGCTCTCGCGTGCAGCTTGCCCAACTTGAGCAGGCCCGAACCCCTGCGGCGGTCAAGCCGTTGGCAGCGAGCGCTGCTGCGCCGGGCAATGCGTTTCGGCCTGTATAACCCTTTTGCCTGATTGGTGTCGAATGTCTTTGCCACTTCTTTCCGAATCCGCAGGAATGGACCTGCTCATCGCCACCGTGGGGCGCGTCGCCGAGCTTGACCGGCTACTTGTGTCGCTTGAGGGGCAAACTTGGCGCAACTTTCGTATTCTGCTGGCAGACCAGAATCCTCCCGGCTACCTTGACGATATGTTGGCGCGCCATGCTGGATTGTCCGTTACCCGCATACTGCTGCCGTCAAAAGGCGTTTCCATTGCCCGCAATTGCCTGCTGGAGAGAGCCGCAGCAGAGATCGTTGCTTTTCCTGATGACGATTGCTGGTACGCGCCGGACACGCTGGAGCGCGCCTTTGGGGCTTTTCGCGCTCACCCCTCCTGCGGGGCGCTGCTCGGTGTATGGACGCCCTCCGCCGCCGCGTCAGTTCCCAGTATGGCGGAAGGTGTTGTGAGCCGCACGGGTCTTTTCAGCCTTGCGGGAACTTGTGTGCAGTTTTTCCGCAGGGATGCTGTCCAAGGCCTCCGGTTCGACCCTCTTCTCGGCCCGGGAACGGGGCTGCCCTATGGCTGTGGCGAAGACACCGATTTTCTGCTCTATGCCCATGCCCAGACAGAAGTGCGCAGGTACAGGGATATTCGCGTTTTTCATCCCTCGCCCATGGATGCCTTGCCCCCACGGCAAAAGGTGGCCAGTTACGCGGCCGGGCGTATGTATTTGCTGAAAAAACACAAATTCCCCTTATGGTTTGTGCTTGTAAATGTTTTGTATCCTCTCTGCCTCGCGCCGGTGGAAGCCTTGAAGTATGGCTGCGCGCATGGGCGCCACCGTTGGCGTATGTTCCGTGAGCGGTTGCGCAACCTGCTGTAGCGCACGCGTTTCGCAAAAGCGGCGCGACATGTGCACGGCTGCGATGAGATTTTGCAGCGACATTTCCCGCTTTTCAAGGTGGGGCGATTAGCGTATTATTCCTATGTTAAATTGCAGAGGTAAGAATTTTGCGATGGGCACGCACATGGCGCAGGAACACAGGCTTCTTTGATGTGATGACGGAGTCTTGCGCGCTATTTTTGTGGCCATACAGATGGCCCTGCTGGAGTTCTGAAATTTTTTTGGCATGCTGCGCTGCGGGGGGAGAACCCCAAAATGTTTTGCAGCATCGGACCTGCCGCTCTGTCGCGGAGGTATGACAGGCGGCGTCCGCTGATTGGTAAACTGTGCGGCAACAGATTATTTGCGGCCCGTTGGCCTGTCGCATGAACTGCCCATTTGGGGGAACCCATTAATCGTTAAGGATATCCAAATGGTTTCATTTGAAGACCTGTTGAATAAAAAATCTTCCGTGGCCGTTGTTGGTCTGGGGTATGTGGGCCTGCCGCTGGCTGTGGCCCTTTCCCGCCATTTTGACGTCATTGGTTTTGATATCAACGCAGCGCGCGTGGATGCCCTCAATAAGGGTCATGACGCCACCAACGAGGTGGACGACGCCTCCCTCGTCGCCAGCACCGCGTGCTTTACCAGCGACGCCACCCAGCTGGGCAAGGCTGGCGTGATCATTGTGGCCGTGCCCACGCCCGTGGACAGCCACCGCACCCCCGACCTCACTCCCGTGATCGGCGCCAGCCGCACCGTGGGCCGCCACATGCCCAAGGGCTGCGTGGTGTGCTATGAGTCCACCGTCTACCCCGGCGTCACCGAGGACGAGTGCATCCCCCTGCTGGTGAAGGAATCGGGCATGAGCTTTCCCGCCGACTTTACCGTGGGCTACTCGCCCGAGCGCATTAACCCCGGCGACAAGGTGCACAGGCTCGAAACCATCCGCAAGGTTGTTTCCGGCTCTGACGCAGCCACCGCCGACCTGCTGGTCAAGGTGTACGGCGCGGTGGTCACGGCGGGCATCCACCGGGCCTCGTGCATCAAGGTTGCCGAAGCCGCCAAGGTTATCGAAAACACCCAGCGCGACATCAACATCGCCCTGATGAACGAGCTGGCCCTTATTTTTAACCGCATGGGCATTGATACGCTTGAGGTGCTCGAGGCTGCCGGCAGCAAGTGGAACTTTCTGCACTTTCGTCCCGGGCTGGTGGGCGGGCACTGCATAGGCGTCGACCCTTACTACCTGACCTACAAGGCCGAAGAAATCGGCTGCCACCCCGAGGTGATTCTGGCGGGCCGCCGCATCAACGACGGCATGGGCAAGTACGTGGCCGAGATCTGCGTCAAGCGCCTGATCAATGCCGACAAGCATGTCAAGGGCGCCCGCGTTGGCCTGCTGGGCTTTACCTTTAAAGAAAACGTGCCGGATATCCGCAACACCCGCGTGGTGGACATCATAGCGGAGCTCAAGGAATACGGCATCACCGCCCTGGTGCACGACCCGGAGGCCGACCCGGCCGAAGCCCTGCACGAATACGGCCAGCACCTGTTGCCCATGAGCGAGCTCAACAACCTTGACGTGCTTATTCTGGCCGTGTCGCACGAGAGCTTTGGGCAGCTCAGCCCCGCCGTCATCCGCTCCATGTTTGTTGCGGGCAAGGTTCTGCTGATGGATATCAAAGGATTCTGGAACAAGCAGGAAATGCTTGATGCCGGGTTTGACCTCTGGCGGCTTTAATCCGGGAGCGCGCATGCCCTGTCAGCTGGTTACCGGCGGTTGCGGATTTATAGGGTCCTGCTACGTGCTTGAAGCGCGGCGGCGCGGCGTGCGCGTGGTCAATCTTGACAGGCTGACGTATGCGGGCAATCTCGCCAACTTGGCGGCGCTGCAGGGCGACCCCGAATACGTTTTTGTGCGGGGCGACATCGGCAATGCCGATCTGGTGGACTGGCTGCTGCGGACGTTCCAGCCCGATGCCGTCGTCAACTTTGCCGCTGAGAGCCATGTGGACCGCTCCATTGTGGATCCGGAGGCCTTTGTACGCACCAACGTGCTCGGAACCGCCACACTGCTGCGCGTTGCAACCCGGTGGTGGAGGGGTCTGCCTGCGGAGCGCGCCGCAGCATTCCGTTTTTTGCACGTCTCGACCGATGAGGTCTATGGCGCGCTGCAGGTCGGCGACCCTGCCTTTACGGAGACGACGCCCTACAGCCCCAACAGTCCGTACTCCGCCTCCAAGGCCGCCAGCGACCATATGTTGCGCGCGTTTCACGAAACATACGGCCTGCCGGTGCTGCTGACCAATTGCTCCAACAATTACGGGCCGCGCCAGTTTCCCGAAAAGCTCATCCCCCTGATGATCTGCAATGCGCTGGATGGCAACCCCCTGCCCGTGTACGGCACGGGGGCCAATATCCGCGACTGGCTGCACGTTGAAGACCACTGCGCGGCCATTGCCCGCGTGCTCGAGGCAGGCCGGGTGGGGCGCTGTTACAACATCGGCGGACATGCGGAAAAGACCAACCTTGAGGTTGTGCTTGCCGTATGCGCGATCCTTGACAGGCTGGCTCCGTCGGCCAACGGCCCCCATGCCGATCTTGTAAGCTTTGTGGCCGACAGGCCGGGGCACGATTTCCGGTATGCCATTGACAGCAGCCGTATGGAGACCGAGCTGGGCTGGAAGCCCTCCCGCAGTTTTGAGTCCGGCCTGTGCGAGACGGTCCGCTGGTATCTTGAAAACGCCGCGTGGATCGAGCACGTGCGCAGCGGCGCATACCGGGAGTGGATTACGGCCAACTACGCGCAGCGCGGCCCAGGCGGCAGCAACTGACAAGGGAGGCGGTATGAGCGGCTGGAAAGGAATTGTTCTGGCAGGGGGGTCGGGGTCGCGTCTGTATCCTTTGACCCTGAGCGTGAGCAAGCAGCTCATGCCCATCTACGACAAACCCATGATTTACTACCCGCTGTCCATCCTGTTGATGGCGGGAATTCGCGATATCTGTCTTATTTCCACACCGGAGCATCTGCCGCTCTACAAGGCGCTGCTGCACGACGGTTCGCAGCTTGGCTGCCGTTTCAGCTATGTGGAGCAGCCAAGGCCCGAGGGGCTGGCGCAGGCCTTTTTGCTGGCCGAGCACCATATTGCCGGTCACAACACCTGCTTGGTGCTGGGCGACAACGTGTTTTTTGGTCACGGGCTGCCCGACCTCACCCGCGAGGCCATGTCCCGCCAAAGCGGGGCCACTGTTTTTGGCTACCATGTGCGCGATCCCGAACGCTACGGCGTTGTGGAGTTTGACAGCGAGCGGCGGGTTGTCAGCATTGAAGAAAAGCCCAGGCAGCCCAAATCCAATTTTGCCGTGACCGGCCTGTATTTTTACGACAGCAAGGTGCTGGACATCGCCCGCGCCGTGCGCCCGTCGGGCCGGGGCGAGCTGGAAATTACCGACGTCAACAATACCTATCTGCAGCAGGGCGATCTGCATGTGGAGCTGATGGGCCGGGGCATTGCATGGCTCGACACCGGAACCCACGATTCGCTCATGGACGCCGGAGCCTTTGTGCAGGCGGTGGAAAAACGTCAGGGCCTCAAGGTGGCCTGTCTGGAAGAAATAGCCTGGCGCAACGGTTACATCTCCGCTGAAGACGTGCGCACGCTGGCGCGGCCTATGGCCAAGACGGGGTATGGCCAATATCTTCTTGAACTGGTGGATACGGGGATAGGACAGTGGAAGTAGTTCAAACGCCCATCGACGGGGTTTTGCTGATCAAGCCAAAGATCTGGGGCGATGAGCGCGGGTATTTTGTGGAAACCTGGCAGCAGCAGCGTTACGAAGCCGCTGGTATGGCCCTGCCATTTGTGCAGGATAACCATTCCATGTCCACGCGGGGCATTTTGCGCGGCCTGCACTATCAAAAAAACCGTCCTCAGGGCAAACTGGTATATGTTTCACTGGGCAGCGTTTTTGACGTCGCTGTGGATATCCGCCGTGGCTCCCCCACGTTTGGCCAGTGGTTTGGCGTCGAGCTTTCGCAGCAAAATCAGTGGCAGATGTGGGTTCAACCCGGTCTGGCGCACGGCTTTGTGGTTACGAGCGACATTGCCCACTTTCACTACAAGTGTACAGAATTCTATTGCCCGCAGGATGAGGCGTCCATCCGCTGGAACGACCCGGCCATCGGCATTGACTGGCCGGTGGAGGAACCGCTGCTTTCCGCCAAGGACAGCGCCGCTCCATCGTGGGCCGAGTCCATGGCGCTCAATATGGGCTGATAGCGGCACGCTGAGGCTCCCATCATCCCCCCTGGTCTGACCGGGCGTGGAGGGCCTGCCGGTGCGCAACGCCAGCCGCGCCGGGCAAACGAGCGGACACGGTAAGCCCCTTCCTGTCAGGCGGGCATTTCGAGGTAGGGGTCGTCCTGGCTCAGATAGCGGCCCACGTAGTCTGCAATGCCTTCTTCAACCGGGGTAAAGCGCACGGGGCAGTTTTTTCCCCGCAGCCAGCCCATGTCAGCCTGGGTGAAGTTTTGGTATTTCCCTTTTAGCGTTTCTGGCATGTCCACATAGTCTATGCGCGGCTCCTTGCCCAGAGCGGCAAAGACGGCCTTGGCCAGGTCGTTCCAGCTCTGCGCCTTGCCCGTGCCCACATTGAAAATACCGTTGACGTCCGGGTGTTGAAGCAGCCAGAACATCAGTTCCACGCAGTCTTTCACATAGACAAAGTCACGCATCTGGCCGCCGTCGACATAATCCGGCGTGGTTGATTTAAAAAGCCTCAGCCGTCCTGTGCCCCGGATTTCATGAAAGGCCTTGCAGGCCACGCTGCGCATGTCGTCCTTATGGTACTCGTTGGGGCCATAGACATTAAAAAATTTGAGACTGGCCACGTTGCAGTCCAGCTTGTTGTCGAGCAGCCACAAGTCAAAAAGGTGCTTGGAGTAACCGTACATGTTCAGGGGCTTGAGGCGGCGCGTAACTTCCGCGCAGTCCGCAAACCCCTGTGAACCATCGCCGTACGTTGAGGCCGAGCTTGCATTGATAAAGCGGGCGTCGTGGTTCAGGGCAAATCTGCACAGCTCGGTGGTATAGGCCGTGTTGTTGGCCATCAGAAAGTCGGCGTTTTTTTCAGTGGTGGACGAGCACGCCCCCATGTGCAGCACGGCGTCAACGCGGCAGCCAAGGGTGTCGCCTCGCAGCATCTCCAAAAAGCTATCGCGGTGCACATAGCGCGCATAGCGGCGGTTGACGAGGTTTTTCCATTTTTCCGTAGAGCCAAGATTATCAACAACCAAGATGTCGGTTATGCCTGCCTGATTGAGCCGCCAGATCATGGCGCTGCCAATAAAACCCGCGCCTCCGGTAACAATATACATAAGAACCTCGTCGTGCCAGAGTGTGCGCCCCGTGCGGAGCATTGTCTCTCAACGGGGGCTGCCCCCATTCTTTGCCAAGCATATCCCCACAGCGCCGCCCGCGTCAAAGTGAGCCCGCCTCCTCAGGCGGCACGGCTGATTGCATATGCCCTGATGCGGTTGAGCTTGTCTCGCAAAGCCGCCCGCAATGCCGGGGCAGAGTATTATTGCATTACTGGCTCTACTGCTATAAGAAATTAAATATCATTCCTGTAAAAGATCATGCGAGGATGCCATGCACAGACGTTGCCGCACATTGACCTTCTGCCTGCTGGTATTCCTCGTCCTTGCCCATCATGCGCAGTGCGCCTTCGCTTCTGATGCCTCGGCCAAGGCCGCAGAGCCTATCACCATTGCCTGTATGAACGACAACGAGCCGCTTTCCTTTACTTCAAAGACAGGAGAGCCCGTTGGTCTGATGATTGATTTTTGGCGGTTGTGGGGAGAAAAGGTTGGCCGCCCCGTCAGGTTTGTCATGAGCGACTGGCAGGATTCGCTGGATGCCCTGCGCGAGCGGAGGGCCGATATCCATTTTAGCATGTATATTACGCCTGAGCGCGCCCGCTGGGCAAAATTTGGCCCCGCCATTTCGCCAGGCATAGGCGGGCTGCTGCTCTCGGTCGAGGCTGGCAAAAAGATTGTTGATCCAAGCCAGCTGGGGGATTCGGTCATTGCCGTTCTGGAAGGCTCGCTGCAGGAGTACTACATGCGGGATCATTTTCCCGATGCACGCCTGCTGGTGGTAAAAAATGGGGCCGACCTGTTTCTGTCCGTAGCCAATGGATTGGCGGTGGGCATTTCGAGCAATTTCCCCTCTGCCTACGGCGTGATAGATAAAATGGGGCTCAACAGTTTTTTTATGCCGCAGGCCTTGCCGCTGTTTGCGCGCAATCTGCACCCGGCGGTATTGCGCGACAGGGATGATATTGCCCAGTTGCTGGATGCGGGGCTTGCACACATTAGCCGGGCCGAGATGGTTGCGCTTGAGGAGCGCTGGATACGCAACCCGGCGCACCGCGTGTGGGGCAACATGGCTCGCCCCCTGATTCTTAGCCCGGTCGAGCGCGGGTGGCTTGCGGCCCACCAGACCGTGCGCGTGGCTATAGAAAAGGACTGGCAGCCCATTGAGTTTGTCGACGTCGAGGGTAATTTTAGCGGCCTTGGGCTGAATATTGTTCAGCTTGCGGGGCGATATTTGAATATTGCCATACAACCGGTTTCAGACGCGGTGCTGAAAGACAGCAGCACCTCGCATATGGCCGATCTGGAGCCCTTCCTCGAAGGTACCCCGCCAGCGGGCGGCCCCTGGCTGTTTACCAAACCCGTTACCCAGTTGCCGCTGGCAGTGGTTACGCTCGATACGGAGCGCATGGTGACCACGGCAGGCGATCTGGCGGGCAAGAGCGTTGCCGTGCACGATCACGCCGGTCTTGCCGATTACCTGCGTAGCCAGTTGCCCAATTCAAAAATCGTCAATGTTCACAGTCAGGATACAGGCCTTGCAGCCGTGCAGAGCAGGCAGGTCGACGCCATGGTCGGTCTGGCTCTTTCCATGGAATACTCGGTGGTCAACAAAAATCTTCGTGACGTGCGCCTGGGGCTGCTGCCCCAGTTGCAGTACTCCGCGCGCATCGCCGTGCGTTCTGACTGGCCGGTTTTTGTTGAAATCCTCAATAAGGCCCTGGACAATATCCCTCAGGACCAGCTCGCAGCAGTCATCAATCGGTGGGCCAACCTGCGCATTGAGCGGTCGGTTGACTGGACGCTGGTTTTTCATGTCGCGGGCGTGGTGGTGCTTTTTTTGGGCAGCGTGCTTGGAGTTATTGTGATCTGGAACCGCAAGCTCGCGCACGAATCGTCAGAAAGGCAAAAGGCGCTTGAGTCGGCGAGGGCCAGCGCTGCCGCCCTGTGGGAGCGCAAGCAGCAGCTGCGCAGTGTTGTTGATAATCTGCCGAGCCTCATGATGCTCAAGGATGCGGATGGCCGTTATGTGATGGTTAACAAGTTTTTTGAGACGTTTACGGGGAATCTTGAGGCAGATGTTGTTGGCAAGCGCATCGCCGATCTGCTGCCGGCGCAGATTGCCGAATCGGGCATCCGTCTGGATAAAATGGTGATCGAGACCGGCAAGGCGCACAGAACGGAAGAAGTAGGATATGATGACGCGGGCGATGCCCACACCCTTGAGGTAGTGCGCGTGCCGCTGTTTGATCCCGATGGCGCGGTTAATGGCCTGGTGTACATGGGCACGGACATCACTGAGCGCATCGCGTCAGACAAAGCCCTGCGGCGCGCCCAGATGGAGATGTACCAGATATTTAACGCCGCTGGCAGCGCCATGCGGGTTATCGACCGCAATTTTATAGTAAAAGAGGTAAACGCCACCTTTACAAACTGTTTTGGATACTCGCGCGAGGAGATGATCGGCCACTGGTGCGGCGAGCACGCCAGCAGTGATCTGTGCGACGCGGACTGCGTTGGTCGGCGCATACTCAATGGCGCGCCGAGGGCCGCCAGCAGGCAGATGCGCCGTAAAAAGGACGGCAGCATCGTCTACTGCGACATGGTGGCCACGCCGTTTTTGTCGCCTGACGGAGAGCTGCTGGGCATTATTGAAGATTGCCGGGATATTACCGATCTGGTCGAGAGCCAGCAGGCAGCAGAACAGGCCAGCAAGGCCAAGAGCGAATTTTTGGCCAACATGAGCCACGAAATACGTACGCCCATGAATGCCGTCGTGGGCCTGACCCACCTGACCCTGCGCACCAAGCTTAGCGCCACCCAGCGCAATTATTTAAAAAATATCGACAGCTCCGCCAAATCGCTGTTGCGCATTATTGACGACATCCTCGATTTTTCCAAGATAGAGGCAGGGCGCATGGATATGGAGCATCTGGACTTTAATCTGGAGGAAGTGCTGCTGGGGCTTTCGAGCCTTGACACCTCCAAGCCCGGCGGCAGAAACATAGAACTGCTGCTGCGCATCGACAGGGATGTTCCCCTGTTCTTTGTCGGCGATCCGCTGCGTCTGGGGCAGGTTTTGATCAACCTTGTGGGCAACGCCATCAAGTTTACGCCAGTGGGTGAAGTTGTGGTACGGGTTGCCCTGCAGGAAACGCAGCAGCAAAAGGCTTGCCTGCGCTTTACTATTACGGATACGGGCATCGGCATGGGGCAGGAACAGCTGGACAAGTTGTTTCAGGAATTTACCCAGGGGGATTCGTCCACAACCCGCCGGTTTGGCGGCACCGGGCTTGGGCTTTCCATCAGCAAGCGGATAGTGGAGCTGATGGGGGGAGAGATCATAGCAGAGAGCGAGATAGGCAAGGGCAGCATGTTTTCCTTTACCGTCATGCTTGATATGCAGGCAACTCAGGCCCACCGCGCCCCCCTGTTATTGAAAAACCTGCATGAACGGCGGGTTCTGGTGGTTGACGATTCCTTTTCAAGCCGCGAAATTTTGCGGCAGGAGCTGGAAGACATGCAGCTGCGGGCGGGTACGGCGGACTGCGGCGAAGCTGCTCTGGCAGAGCTGGTGCGCGCTGCGGAAGACGGCGACCCTTACGACCTGGTGCTCATGGACTGGAAGATGCCCGGCGACAACGGCATTCAGGTGGTGCGCCTGCTGCGGGGCTGTCGCGAGCTGCCCTATATACCCACGGTAATCATGGTCACTGCCTACGGGCGCGAAGAAATAATGGAAGAAGCCCAAGCCGAGGGCATCAGCCATTTTCTCATCAAACCTGTAAGTCCTTCACTCTTGCAAAACGCCATTCTGGACGTGTTTGGCCAGCGCTCGACCAGCGAGGATGAGTCTGGCTTGCCGCAGGAATTGCGCATCCCTTCCAGGTTTAGGGGCAGCAAGGTGCTGCTTGCTGAAGACAACGAGGTCAACCAGCTTGTGGCCAAGGAACTGCTGGAGTCGGCTGGCTTCAGCGTGGATATCGCCAATACCGGGCTGGACGTGCTGCGGATGGTGGAACAGACGGAATACGCCATGGTGTTTATGGATATTCACATGCCCGATATGGACGGCATTGAAGCGGCAAAGCGCCTGCGTATGCTTGAGCGCTATGCCAGCACGCCCATTATCGCCCTGACCGCCGACAGCATGGTGGGCGACAGGGAAAAAAGCCTGGCCGCAGGTATGAACGACCACCTGGCCAAACCCATTGATCCTTACCGGCTTATTGAGGTTGCCACGCAGTGGCTGCAGTGGGGCGAGGGGGGCGGCACGCCCGGCAACCCCACCGCGACTCCGTTGCAGTAACCTGTTTGCCTTGCAAAATAATGCCGGTGGCGGCACGCGTCGCCCCCGCACAGCCGTTTACGGCATCAGAGGCAGCCGCAGCACAATCCACACCGCTGCAGGGGCCAGGGCCGCAGTCAGTATGCCCGCCAGTATCATGGCAAGCCCGCCCATGGCGCCCTGTTCCTCGCCTTCCTGCAGGGCCGCAGCTGTGCCCTGCGCGTGCGAAATTGTCCCCATGGTCAGCCCCCGGGCAAAGGGATCCCTGATGCGGAGCACATTAAGCCCCCACAGGCCAAAAAGCGAACCCAGCGTGCCTGTCGCCACCACAAAGGCGGCCGCGAGCGACGGAATGCCGCCGTACATGGACGCCACCTCGACGGCAAAGGGGATGGAAACTCCCTTGGGGAGAATGGAAATCACCACGTCTTGCGGCAGCCCTCCCCATCTAGCCAGAATACCCGCCGAAAGCATGGCCGCAAAGGCTCCCGCGCCCACGCTGGCAATAATGGGCATGGCGTTGCGCACGAGCAGGCGTCTGTACCGGTAGAGCGGCAGGGCGAGGCTGACCGTGGCCGGGCCGATGAGCAGGGTCATGGCCTGGCGGGCCGGCTCGTACGTTTCGTAAGGGATATCGCAGGCCAGCAGTGCTCCGATGACTATGGCGGCGCTGCCAGCCACAATATTGATGAGCGGGTGCCTGTAGCGCAGGTACAGGCCGCGCACCAGCGCATAGGCCAGTACCGTACCTGCCACGCACAAAAAAATGCTTATGATCTGCATGGCCCATCCTCCCCGTCAGTTTTTTGCCCGCAGGCCGTGCGGCGGCGCAGCCCCCTGGCCATAAAACCCACGATCACCAGCGGCAGGGCAGTGCTGCCCACAATGGCCGCTGCCAGCACCCAGCCGTAATCATAAAAAACTCCGCCCCACTGCATGAGCCCCACAGCAATGGGCACAAAAAAGAACACCAGATGCCGCAGAAAATATTCTGCAGCTGTGCTGATGTGGCTTTCTTTCACAACGCCTGTCAGCAGCAGCACAAAGAGCACGATGATGCCTAGCACGTTGCCAGGTATGGGAATGCCCGTCAGGCGGGTGATCTGGTCGCAGCCCCAGTATATGGCAGTGAGAAGAGCCGTCTGCCAAAGCAGTTTCAAGGTCGCACGCATGGAATATTCCTGAGTTCGGGTTGTCAGCTCATCCGCTGCCGCTGGGGAAAATTTGGAGTGAGGGTTTTTCCCCTGCAGCAGCGGGCGGCTTGCGGCATAGGTTATGGAATGATAATTGTCATGGCAAATGAATAAAAATGAAAAAAATAGTCACAAATGGTGAATAAATGGAAGTGTCAGACCTGCGCACATTTATGGCTGTAATGGAAAAGGGCAGCATCAGCCACGCCGCCAAGGCGCTCAATCGCGTGCCCTCGGGCATTACCGCGCGGATAATGCAGATGGAAGAAGACCTGGGCGTGCAGCTGTTTTTGCGTGAAAAAAAACGCCTGTTGCCCACTGCCAGGGGGCAGACGCTGTATGCCTATGCCCGCAGGATAATCGTTTTGATGGATGAGGCGGAGCTTTGCGTAAAGGGCATGGAACCTGGAGGGCGGCTGCGCATCGGCGCGCTGGAAAGCGCGGCGGCGGCCCGGCTGCCCGAAGTGCTGGCCCGGCTGCATGCGGAGTACCCCAATATAGAGCTTGAGCTCGTCATAGGGACCAGCCGTTCGCTCTACGACGACATACTGGAAAACAAGCTTGACGCCGTATTTGTGGTCGACGCCCCAGTGGACGATCGCCTTGAGCGGGTAGCGGCCTTTGAGGAGCGCCTGGTACTTATCGCCACCAACGGCCACCCGCCCATCCACACGCCGGAAGACATCGGGCGCAAGGCGGTGCTGGCCTTCCAGGGCGGCTGCGCATACCGAAACCGGGTAATAAACTGGTTCAGGGCTTACGGCTGGGAACCGCAGCACATTGTCGAGCTGGCTTCGTACCACGCCATAGTGGGGGGCGTTATTGCGGGCATGGGTGTGGGGGTGGTGCCCGCCTCGGTGCTCGATCTGTGCCGCACTAACGGCATGCTGTCGGTACATGCCCTTGAGCACCCGCTGGGCAGCGCTGTTACCGAGCTTGTGTGGCGCAAGGGCATGGCCTCGGCCAATGTGGCCGCCGTACGCCGCTGTCTGGCAAGCTGCGAGGCCCCAAAGGGCAAGTGACGGGCTCTGCGGGCGCATCCGGGCCGAGGGGCCCCCTCGCGCCGCAACAGGCCGCGGCCATAGTTTGTCGCGAGCGGCGGGATCTGCCGGGGCCTCGTGGGGCCGTTTGGGCAACCCGGCGCTATGCGCCAGCGCGTTGTCAGCTGACGTCGGCAGGAGTGTTTTCAAAAAAAACAAAGGTGTCCTTGCCTCTCTGCTTTGCGCGGTAGAGAGCTGCGTCGGCCCTGGCGTACAGATCGCTGAAGGTTGTTCCGTGCTGCGGAAAAATGGCCACTCCCATGCTTGCCGCCAGGTGGTAGCGTCCCTCGCCGCCAAAAGACGTGGCGCGGATACTGCGGCTGAACTTCTCCAGCTTGTCGCGCAGCGCTCCTTCGCTCGGCTGAAGGGTAAGCACCACAAATTCGTCGCCGCCAACACGGCCAATGGTGTCTTTTGCCCCAAAACCAGTTCTGATGCAGTGCGCGAATTCCTGGATAATTCTGTCTCCGACAACATGGCCAAGCGAATCGTTGCGTTCCTTAAAGTTGTCGATGTCGAGCATGATCATGGCAAGGATGCCCTTGCCGTCATGGTGTTCAGCAAGGTGCTTTGCGATGAGGCTCTGGGTGGTCATTTTGTTGTAAAGGCCAGTCAGGCCGTCCTTTAGCGCCATTTCCTGCAGGTTGAGTTCCTGTTTTTTGTCCTTATCGATATTCTGGCGGCAAATGACGATGTGGATGGAGTCGTTTTCCGCCCAGCGCAGTACATAACCTGTTTCCCGGTACCATATGTATTCTCCGTTTTTGCCGGCATACAAAAAGTCGCAGCTCAGCTTGTTGCACTGCATTTCAAGCGCAGTGCGTACGGAATCAGGGCTGAACGTCTGCATAAACAGCGCGGCATGATCCGGATGAATATGTTTGGTCACGATGGTTTGCAGCATTTCGCTGTACGACGTGCCGGGCTTGAGGCCCAGTTGCTGCAAAAAGCGTTTTGTGCCTTCGCCGCAGGCAATATCATTGGTAATATCAAATTCTATAATGCTGTCATAGATCTGCGAAGTGGCATTTTGAAGTATGGCGTGGTATTTCAGTTCTTCAGCAATGGTAAGAGATACTATTTTGGTTTTATATCTGCGAATTATTGTTGTTACAATTAAGATGACGATTAACATCGTAACAAAGACAATAACAGCGCCCGTGTAGTATTTTATTCTGATCTGCTTGATGATCTCTGAGGTATTTTTGTCAGTGACAAGGTACATGTTTGGGGCAGGCAGGTAGCGTGTTACGGCGTAGCCGTCCGCCCCGTTGCCGGAGTACCAGAGATCCGAGCAGTCCGAGCTGTTTTTTTGCAGGTTCTTTTTGGCTGCGGCAAAGGCCTGCGTGGAAACCATGCGCGAATCAGCGGCGGCGTGCCCGGAGGAGGATATCTGCACAATGCCGTTGTCGTTCACAAGGTATGTTTTGACCGCAAACTGCTGCTCGTACTTGGTGAGCATGGCCTGGACTGTGTTTACCCTAAAGCCGACGCCCACAATGCCCACAATTTTATTGTCTTTGTTCTTTACACTGCAGTTTACAAAAACTGTGATGGTGTCATGATCGGCTTTATCATTGTCGATATTCAGCGAAAATTCATTATTGGCGGCAACAAACGCGTGCACCCATTTGTTTTCAGGGGCGGAGTGGTCAACTATCCTGTCAACGCCTGTAAAGTTGTAGTACCTGTCTGTCTGCATGGAGACAAGGAAGACAGAATCGTAGTCGTACTTTTTTCTGTATGCGGCAAGGTATTCTTTGATATTTTGCGTGTACGAAGGGTCTTCGAGATTTTCTTTTTCTTTGGAAAGAAAGTTTATCAAAAAACTGTCGTGAGCCATGGTCAGCGAAACGTGTATGGATTGCGCAAAAATAGCATCAATCTGGTACATCATGCCTTCAGAAGCAAGACGCGTGACACTTTCTGCTTCTTTTTTCAGCGTATCCATGTTGGAGCGATAACTGATTACAGATGTGACGGAAAAGCCGATAATGATGATCAGACAAATAAAAAAATTGGTTCTGAACGCGTAGTTCTTGTGCATAAAAATCCCGAAGCGTAAAAACGTGCCGCGCTCTGGCGGACAGGGGCGCGGCGTCATAAAATGCCCGATGACGAGTATATGCAAGGTGCGCCTTGGAGCAACGCCCTGTCGTTATTGTAGGCCCAATAGCCAAAAAGTTGTGACTGCATGAACAGTCAGCGCGGCGCGCGTCGGCAAAATGTTTTTTACCGCACCAATGCCGCTGTACAGGTTAAGAAATCGTAAAAAAATTGTCCGATCATACAGCTATGACTTGCGGCTATGTATATCCTATAACATGTTGGAAGCCAAGGCATGAGGTCGGGAATATGCCGGGCAGGCTATGGGAAATGCGGTGTGCGCGGTTGTTGTGCGGGTTTGCATGCAGCGCCGCCCGAACCCTTGCGGGGTCCGGGCGGCCGGTTGATGCCGGGTGCTGCCGTGGCTATTTGGAACAGCCGCAGCCGCAACCCTGCATTTTTTTACGGATAAACTCCGGCAGAATGCCCCGCACGGATTCCATGGTGACCATGCGGCGCATGATGCCCAGCTGGTCCTGCAGCGGCAGCTGCTTGGGGCAGACGTTGTCGCAGGCCAGCAGGCCCATGCAGCCGAATACGCCGTTGTCGTCGCCGATCAGTTCATAGTAATCGGCCGGGGTGCGGTTGTCGCGCGGGTCGATATAAAAGCGCGCCATGCGGTTGATGGCGGTTGCGCCAATAAAGTCTTCACGCATGCGGGCAGTGCCGCAGGCGGCCACGCAGCAGCCGCATTCTATGCAGCGGTCGAGCTCGAATATCTGGGTAGCCAGCTCGTTGCTCATCCGGTCTTCCTGCGCTGTGGGGTCGAATTCCTTGGTAGTGTGTATCCACGATTCGATCTTGGTGCCCACATTGCGAAACCATGTGCCCGTATCTACTGACAGATCTCCCAAAAGTTTGAACACCGGCAGCGGATGCAGGGTGATGTGGTTTGGCAGGTCCCGGGTCTGCGTGTGGCAGGCCAGGCCGGGCCGCCCGTTGATAACCATGCCGCATGAGCCGCAGATGCCGGCGCGGCAGCAAAAATCAAACTGCAGCGAGGCGTCCTGCGTTTCGCGGATCATGTTCAGGGCGATAAACAGTGTCATGCTGTTGTGCTCTTCGAGCTGGAAGGTCTGCATGTGGGGCTGCGAGAGCGAATCCAGCGGATTGTAGCGGAATATCTCGAATGTCAGATTGCGTCCCATGTGGCTCTCCTTACCCCTGTTGCGCGTAGGGCACTATTTTTTCAGAGCTGATATCGGCGGTGATGATCTTGCCGCCGCCGTAGCCACGATCTCCAGGGGGCAGAATGTAGAAAGGCGTTGCCGGTTCGTACTTGAGGGTGGGCAGGGTGTCGCCCTCCTTCCAGTAGGCCAGGGTACGGTTGAGCCACTGCTGGTCGTTGCGCTCGGGGTAGTCCTCGCGGGCATGCGCGCCGCGACTTTCAGTGCGCATCAGCGCGCCGTAGGCGGTGCACAGGGCCAGCTTGAGCATGCCGGGCACGCGCAGCGCCATGGAAAGCTCGCCGTTGGGGCCGGGGATGTTGCCGCTCGCCAGGCGCATGTTTTTGCTGCGCTCAAGCAGCTCCTGCAGCTTGGCCACGCCAGCTTCCAGATCCTTGCCGTTACGGAAAATGCCCACATGCTCCATCATGGTGTCCTGCATGGCGTTGCGCAGGGTGTAGCAATCGTCGCCCGTGCCGCGCAACAGGGCGGCTATGCGCCCCTTGACCGTAAGGGCGGCGTCTTTCATGGACTGGGTGGAGAACACGGTTTCGTAACCCTGCAAAAATTCCACAAGCTTTGCGCCGACAATGCGACCCGAAACGATAGTCTCGGCCAGCGAGTTGCCGCCCAGGCGGTTGAAGCCGTGCATGTCCCAGCAGGCCGCCTCGCCAGCAGCGAAAAGCCCCTGAAGCCCGTAGGCGTGGCCGTCCTTGTTGATGCGCACGCCGCCCATGCTGTAGTGCTGGGTGGGCCGTACCGGGATAAGCTGGCGGATGGGGTTGACGCCCAGAAAGTGCGTGGAAATGTCGTACACTTCACGCAGGTTGGTGGTGATGTGCTTTTCGCCCAGGTGGCGGATGTCGAGCCACAGATGCTCGCCGTAAGGGCTGGGCACGCCAAACCCCTTGCGCATGTGCTCGGTCATGCGTCGCGATACAACGTCGCGCGAGGCAAGCTCGGCCTTTTCCGGCTCGTATTCGGGCATAAAGCGGTATTCGTTGACGTCAAGCAGTGTTCCGCCGTCGCCCCGGCAGCCTTCTGTGACCAGAATGTCGGTGGGCACAGTGCCCGTGGGGTGAAACTGCACGGCCTCCATGTTGCCAAGGGGCACAACGCCGGTTTCAATCGCGGTAATCTGGCCGCCGCCGTCACAGATGATGGCGTTGGTGGTGGCGCGGTAGATGCGGCCATAGCCGCCCGTGGCGATGAGGGTCGCCTTGGCAAAATAGCCCACCAGCTCGCCGGTGCGCAGGTCGCGGGCAACGCAGCCCATGCAGCGCTGGCCGTCGTGGATCAGGGCCTCGGCCTGCATGCGGTCGTGCACGTCCACGCCCAGCTGCAGCAGACGGTTGTCGAGGGTAAACAGCACTGCATGGCCCGTGCCGTCCGAGGTATAGCAGGTGCGCCATTTGGCCGTGCCGCCAAAGGCGCGCGAGTGGATAAGCCCCTCGTTTTCAGATTTTTCCGTAGCTTGAAACGGTTTGCCGCCCTTGTAGTAGGTGTGCTCGCCGGGTACGACTCGGCTCCACGGCACGCCCATCCAGGCCATCTCGCGCATGGCGATGGGGCCGGTTTCGGCAAACAGGCGGGCCACTTCCTGATCGCAGCCCCAGTCAGAGCCTTTAACTGTATCGGTAAAGTGCACCTCGGGGCAGTCGCCCTCGCCCATGATGGAGTTGCCAAGGGCCGCCTGCATGCCGCCCATGGCGGCGGACGAGTGCGAACGCTTGGGCGGCACGAGCGAAAGACAGATAACGCTGAACCCGGCCTGGGCCGCTTCCACTGCCACGCGTTCCCCGGCCAGGCCGGCGCCTATGCAAAGAACATCACTTTCAAAAACTCGCATACGCACCCCCTATCCCAGAAACCACACGCGGGTCAGAGCCGCCGCGCCGAGCAAAAGATAACAGCCCATGACAACCCAGGTCCACTTGCGCCATGCGGCGCGCGTGGCCTTGACGCACAGGCCGAATTTGACGGCCAGCCGGTATACGCCGATGCCCGTATGCAGAATGACGCAGGGCAAAAAGAACACGTAAAAGGCCAGCCAGCCCGAGTGCAGGCGCTTGGCGCTGCCCGCCGCATTGATGGGCAGGTCGGTCATGACGCTGTACACATGGTAGAAGGCTCCGGCAAGTATGATAATGGCCGTAAAGACCTGCACCAGCCACAGCCATGTATCCAGTTCCTTGAGGCCTTTGCTGTGTTGTACAAAGACGCCCAATTCGTTGGCCCGAAAGGGCATTTTGCGGGCGGCGATGTAAAAGTGAAACAGGATCAGCAGCACGATGACGGGGGCCGCCACCTGCGCCAGCATGGTCACCTCGAGCAGCCATGCAATGGCGTTGGTCAGCGCGGGGCTGATAACGACAGTTCCTTCGAGCACCAGATGCACGCACACAAAAAGCGCCAACACCGCGCCCGAGGCCGCTTGCCAGAAGTCCAGGCGGGTTCGGGCGTCGACAGGGGATCTGCTTAAGGCCATACCAACTCCTTCATAATGTGTCAGGCATTATAAAACGGCGCGGCTAAGCCGCGCCTGTCTCGGCATTGGGCTGCAAACCGGCGTGTCAGGGGTCAGGAGCGTCTGTAGGGAGCCTGCCCGGTTTCGTAGTAGTTGTCGCCCGTGCTGTCGATGACGACAATGGCGGGAAAGTCCTCCACCTCCATGGCGGCCACGGCTTCCGGCCCCAGGTCTTCGTAGGCGAGCACTGTGTATTTTTTGATGCTGCGGGCAATAAGCGCACCGGCTCCGCCCACGGCGGCAAGGTAGGGCACGCCGTGCTTTTTCATGGCTTCCACCACTTCAGGCTTGCGGTAGCCCTTGCCGATCATGCCTTTGAGCCCCTGATCAAGCAGCCGTGGAGTATAGGCGTCCATGCGGCCCGACGTGGTGGGCCCGGCTGCGCCGATGACCTGGCCGGGTTTGGCGGGGCTTGGCCCCACGTAGTAGACGACAGCGCCCTTGAGATCCACGGGCAGGGGGTCGCCCTTGTCCAGGGTTTCCACCAGCCGCTTGTGGGCCGCATCGCGCGCGGCAAGAATAGTGCCTGAAATAAGCACCCGGTCGCCCGCCCTCAGCGAGCGCGCGGTGGCATCGTCAAAAGGGGCGCGAATTTTTTTCATCTGGGTTTCGGACATGGGCGGCCTCCTACAGGGTAACTTCGGCGTGACGCGCCGCGTGGCAGTTGATGTTAACGGCCACAGGCAGCGAGGCGATGTGGGTGGGGGCCCATTCCACATGCACCTTGAGCGCCGTAGTCAGCCCGCCAAGGCCCTGGGGGCCAATGCCGGTCTTGTTGATAAGTTCGAGCAGTTCTTCTTCAAATGCCGCGTATCGCGGATCGTGGTTGCGGCTTTCGAGGTCGCGGGCGGCGGCGCGTTTGGCGCAGATGGCGGCCATCTCCATGGTGCCGCCAAGGCCCACGCCCACCACCATGGGCGGGCACGAGTTGGGGCCGGCGGCCAGCACAGCGTCAAGCACAACCTTGCGCACGCCTTCAATGCCGTCGGCGGGCACAAGCATTTTTACCACGCTCTTGTTTTCTGAGCCCGCGCCCTTGGGGGCCAGCCGCAGACGCAGCGTATCGCCGGGCACGAGGCGGGTGTGGATGACGGCAGGGGTGTTGTCGCGCGTGTTTTTGCGCTCAAAAAGCGGCTCGGCCACGCACGATTTGCGCAGGTAGCCGTCCACATAGCCGCGCCGCACGCCTTCGTTGACAGCCTCTTCAAACGCGCCGCCCACGATGCGCACATCCTGTCCCACGTCGGCAAAAATCACGGCAAGGCCGGTGTCCTGACAGATGGGAATGCCGTCGTTGGCGGCGATAGAGGCATTTTCCAGCAGTTGTTCAAGAATGTTTTTGCCAACGGGCGAGGGCTCCGCCTGGTGCGCTCTGCGCATGCCGTCCACCATGTCCTGCGGCAGGCGGCAACAGGCGCGCACCGCCAGATCGGCAACGGCGCGGGCGATGTCTTCAACACTGATTTCCTTCATGGCATCCTCTTTATGCGGCAATGATTGCTGTGATCCGGGGGTGGCCCTGCCAGATCCGCTCAATATTCAGCAAGCACATGATGTGCGAATTAGCGTGTAACTGCCAGTAGTTCTTAACGCCTTGCCCTATTGACCCTGGGGCTGTCGCCGCCCGTGCCGGGGGGCCATGCACACGGCAGCCTGAATCGCTCCAGAGATTAGGTGCAGCAACCTTGGGCCATGCAGAATAAACAATTGCGCGAAGAATGCCAGATGTACAAGTTGCTGGCAACAATATATTATTGAATGGTTGATCAATCTTTGTACTGATTTAATGGATGTTAAGCCGATGGAAGCGGCATGCGATGTAAAAAATACTATGTAAAAAAAATCACAATCATTTTTATTGTGCATTTAATAGTTGCATATTAATCAAATTTTGCAGTATTATCCTGTGTAATATTGTACAATTTGTGTAGAATTATCGCTGTTAGATTGTGTTATGCAGACTTGTGTTGTCGAGTTGAGTGTATTTATTGGTAACCGGTCGATGCGCCGCGCAGAAATACTGCCTTCGTTATTTAAAACTATTGCGCTGTTTTGTCGCAGAGTTGCATATGACAGTTTTATCCAGGCCGAAGCGCCGACTGCCCGGTGCCGGTCCGCTCCGGCGACGGGCCAACCTTTGGCTGCGTAGTTTTTTATTTGGGGGGGCGGCAAAGACATCTCTGGCGGAGCAGAAAAAGACAGGGCCGCCCAGGGGTGATCCCTCGGACGGCCCTGTCTGTGGGGCGCTGCCTACTGTGCGGCGGGGTGCGCGACAGCCTGCGCCGGGGCGTTTGCCATGCCCCGGTTTGCACCCGCGCTAGCGGATAAAGTTGGTTGGTTCCCAGGCTTCGGGCGTGGGCGTTGCCACGCCAGCGGCCTTGCCTGCCTCGATGCACTTGAGCAGCCAGGCCATATTGTCGCCCAGAGTGCGCATGATCTGCAGGCCTTCCTTGTCGTGCATGACTTCATCCGGCGTATTGCCGTGCACGGCGTTCCAGTATTGCGAAGACACCACAGGCATGCGCGCGATGGTAAAGTACTTGTTGAGCCGGTCAAAAGAGGCGCTGGCCCCGCCACGGCGGCAGCTCACCACAGCGGCGGCGGGCTTGAAGGCGTAGCCGCTGGATTTGAAAAAGAACATGCGGTCAAGAAAGGACGTGATGCCGCCGTTGGGGCCCGCGTAGTACACTGGCGAACCCACCACAAAGCCGTCTGCCTCGCGCAGCAGGTCGATGGCCTCGTTGACGTGGTCGGCGTTAAAGACGCAGTGCCCGGTATCCTTGCATTTGCCGCAGGCGATACAGCACTGGATGGGTTTTGCGCCCAGCTGGAGCAGCCTTGTTTCAACGCCGTTTTTTTCAAGCTGCGCCGCCACGGTGGACAGCGCGGTAAAGGTGCAGCCCTTGGGGTGCGGGCTGCCGTTGATCATCAGAACTTTCATGACGTACTCCTTTCGGGCGCGGTATGGCCGCAGCCCTGTGCGTGGGCGGTGGCGGCACGTTTGCCGCAGCCGCGTTGCGCCTGGTGTTGCTGGGCAGACGCCCGGCGGGCGGGCCGCCGGTAGTGCGGAGCAGATTGCTGTTGAAATGCTTACCTGCCCAGGAAGTTGGAAAAACCGGAGCCGATAAAGGCTCTAGGGGGTCGTCCGGTTGCCGTGTACGGCTGCCGCGGCCATGTGCATGGCGTCGGGCGACAGGTTTTTAAGAAATGTCAAAAAATCAGCTACGTTGTTGGCGCGGCAGGCCAGGTAGCACAGGGTGTATTCCCGATGGGTCAGCTGCGAATCAAAGATGGCCCAGGGTCTGTCGGCGCTGGCAAAGGGCAGGGCAAGTGCCTGCCCCACGGCCGGATGGATAGGCAGCCAAAAATCCTCCAACGGGTGTACAAAATCCCTGCGCGTGCTCGGGGGTAGCCCGCCAAGGCCCAGCAGGCGCAGCAGGCTGTCGGCCATGTGGCACACAAGCTCGCGGCCCGGGTGGTTGACCGTGATGAACATCTGCTCGTCGCGCCAGCGTTCGCGCAGCAGCGGGGCGCACTTGATGGGGCCCTCGGCCTCCTTGGCCTCCTCGCGGCAAAGCGATTCCTCGGCCTGCCGGTTCAGCGTCGCCGCATCGCCCAGCAGCCCGGCAGAGCCGCGCAAATACAGGGTCATGGCCTCGTGCGGGCTGACCCTTTCCAGCAGGGCTTCAAGCAGGCTGTCGGCAAAATTGATGCGCTCGTCGCGCGACCAGAAGGGCCAGTAGCCCTTGAAAAAAAGATTGGGAATTTCAATGGCCTGACAGTGCGGCGGCAGTTGCGGCAGCATCTGCTCCGTGGACAGGTCGCCCCACTTGGGGGCGAGCCGCTGGTACAGGAAGAGGTCGCAGCGCTCGATATCCCGCGCGGCTATGCTTTGCCGCGTGTAGTTGACGTACTGGCGGATGTAAAAACGGCTGCCAAAGGCCGGGGCATTCTCCAGCAGGGGACGCAGCGCATCACCCTGGCAGTTGGCGTGCAGAAGACACAAAGCCTGAGCCATGCTTGGTTCCGTGTGGTCTGGTTAACGGTGTGCGGGGGAGGGGCTGAGGCGGCCTGCGGCTCGCTGGCAGTCAGTCGTCCACTTCCATATAGGTGGCGCTTTGCGCACCTTTTTCAGACACGGTAACACTGTACAGCCGCACCTCGCGGGCCTGCGGGTCGTCGTGCGTTGCCAGCAGCTCGGCCATGCACCGCCAGATGTGCCGGGCCAGATTTTCCGACGAGGGGTTGGCAACGTCAAATGGCGGCGTTTCGTTGAGCAGCCGGTGGTCCAGCCCGTCGAGTATGGTCTTGAGGCCCGTCTTGAGGGTCTTGAAGTCGAGCAGCAACTCCGTATCGCAGGTCAGGCGTTGTCCCTGCACAGTCAGCTCAACCGCAAAGTTGTGCCCGTGCATGCGTTCGCACTTGCCTTCATAGTGCCGCAGGGCGTGACCTGCGGAAAAATCGTCGCGCACGGTCAGCCGCCAGAAAGCGCCTTTTGTCATGACAGTATCCAGTAGACCACAAAGGCCGAAATAATGACAATAATCATAGCCAGCAGTATGCGGACGTTCTGATTCCATTCAAAACCGGGGCGCGGATCGTCCAGATCGGGGTCGCCTGTAGAGGGCGGCGTAAAGAGGCTTTGCATCCAGGAAAAAAAAGACATGAATTTCCAGTTTGTTGCAGGTTGATTGGGCGTATTCGCAGCACAAGGATAACAATTGTGCTGGATATGTCAAAATGGTGAAATTGCGTGGTATTACAAAGAGCTGCATGTTTTTGCCAAGAGTCGCCCCGTCTCTGCCTGTTGTCGCTATTTTGTTGCCTGATGGCTGCCCGGCCTCACGTTGCGCGCTTATGTTGTGCTGGCCTCGCGCGGCGGCGCGCTGCCGGTTGACGAAGCGCCGTCACCCTGAAACACTTGGCCCATGAAATGGCGAACAGTGCAGATCAACACCCCCGAGGGAACCGTCAACGCCGTTGCCCCGGAAATTATCGCGGTCAGCCGGGCAACGGACATCCCGGCTTTTTACGCGCCGTGGTTTGTCAGCCGCCTGCGCGCCGGGTATGCCCGCTGGATCAACCCCTTCAATGGCCGGCCCCAGTTTGTGGCCTTTGACCACACGCGGATGGTCGTGTTCTGGAGCAAAAATCCGCAGCCCCTGCTGCCCCTGCTGCCGCAGGTGGAGGCCCGTGGGCTGGCCTGGTATCTGCAGTTTACGCTCAACGATTATGAAGAAGAAGGCTGGGAACCCGGCCTGCCCCGACTTGCGCGGCGTATTGATACGTTCAGGCGGTTTGCCGACATCGCCGGACCGGAGAGGGTCGTGTGGCGTTTTGACCCGCTCATGCTGGCTGGCGGGCTGGCCAGAGATCCGCTGGGTTGCGAAGCGCTGCTTGAGCGCATGGAGCGCGTGGGCCGAGCACTCGCGGGCTGCACCAGCAAACTGGTGTTCAGCTTTGCCGACATCGCCGGCTACCGCAAGGTGCGGGAAAACCTGCGTAGGGCGGGGCTCGGCTGGCGCGATTTTACGCGGGAAGAAACGCTCCGCGTTGCCGCCGGGGTGGCCCGCATCGTCGGTGATCTGGGCATTGCCGCCTGCACCTGCGGTGAAAAGGGTGATTTTGCCGCCCTGGGCATCAGCCACAACCGCTGCATTGATCCCGAGCTTGTCCTCAGGCTCACCAACCGGCATCCTGATATCCTGCGGCTGTTTGGCCTTGCGCAACCGCGACAGCTGGGGTTGCCGCTTGTCGGGCAGTCTGGCGACCCGCCCTCGGCGGCAATCGAATACCCGCGCGACAGCGGCCAGCGGGCGCAGTGTTTGTGCGTGCCCTGCAAGGACGTGGGCCAGTACGATACCTGCCCCCACGGCTGCGTGTACTGCTACGCCAATACCTCGCCCGCCACGGCGGCCCGCAAGTATCGGCTGCACGACCCGGAGGGGGAGAGCATCAGCCCGCAGCAATAGCCCGGCAGAGGCTCAGGGGACGGGCGTTGCCCCGGCGCTGTCCTCCATTGGCGCAAAATGCACGGTCACCAGCAGCACTTCGGCCCGCGAGGTGTTGCGCAGGGGCGGACCCCAGGTTCCCGTGCCCGCGCTGACAATGGAGTGGAAGCTGCCCTTGGTCAGCAACCCCAACGGGTTTTCGTATTTGCGTTCAATCACCAGATTGAAGGGCCACAGCTGTCCGTAATGGGTGTGCCCCGAAAATTCCAGCACGGCTCCTGCGTCGCGGGCCTCGTCAAGGGCTGCGGGCTGGTGGTCGAGCACCACAAGGGGCAGCTGGCGGTACTGCTGGGGCAGGTCTGACAGAATTTCTGCCAGGCTGTCGCGTTGCGTGCCGGTAAAGCCGGGCTTGCTCAGGTCGTCCCTGCCCGCCAGTATAAAACTGTCGTCCACAACCGCCCACTGGTCGCGCAGCACGTGCATGCCCACGCTGCGTAAAAAATTCAGGCTCCTGTCAATGGAACCAGAAATATACTCATGGTTGCCGGGTACGGCCCAGTGGCCCAGCCGGGGCTGGGTCAATGCCAGGGCCGCCGCGATGGCCTGCGCGTCCAGCTTGATGTGGTCGTCAATAATGTCGCCCACATAAAAAATGGCGTCGGGCTGCTCCGGGGCCAGCAGCTGCATGGCTCTGGCCAGTCGGCCCGCAGTTATCAGTCGGCCCAGATGCATGTCGGTGACAACGCCCAGCCGCAGTGGTTTGCGGGTCAGGGCGTCGGGCACCGGAGCCTGCATGCGCACGGTGATGTCGTACTGCCGCAAGGCGGGAAAGGCCGCGTTAACCCAGCTGGCCGCGCCCAGCAGTACCGGCAGGCCAAGCACCAGCAGCACGGCTCCCCAGCGTGGGGCCATGGGCGGCGCGCAGCCAAAAATTCGTGCCCCCAGCCCCCACACGTCGGCAAGCAGGGCGAGGGCAAAGGCGTAAAAGGCCACGCCCATCCAGAACGCGCCCGCCCGCAGCAGCCACACATGGGCCAGCGTTGCCCCATGCCCCTTGTACAGCAGGGGAAAGGCCGCGCCCAGCACGAGTACAAGGGCGCAGAGCACAAAACGCAGCCAGCCCGCGCCCGAAAGCGCGCGCCAAAGCCACCAGGATATCCAGCCGTTGATGATGGCCAGGCCAATGCCTGTTACCAGAAAAAATCGGAACATATATTATGAAGCCCAGGCGGCAAGAGCTTTATCCAGGTCTGGCCCGGGTCTGACTTTTAGAGTGTTGTCGAGATGCAGCAGGCACAGATGCCCGTCGAGCAGCACCTGGGCGTGGGCCTCGACCGGGCCGGGATACTGCTCCAGCAGATTGCGCAGGGCCAGCATGTCGTCGCGGCCAAGACGGTGGGCCGGTATGTGCACGCACACGGGGGTGTCGCTCAGGCCGCAGGCCTCGGCCAGCGACCGGGCGCTCTGCCCCAGCAGCTTGACCTCGCGCGGGGCGTCCTCCGCCTCTTCGTCCATATCGGCATTGTCGGCATTGTCCGTCTGGCTGTCGAGCCGCGCCACCAGACAGATGGGCTGCTCCGAGCGCAACAGGTCGCGGCATTCGGCATAGGAGCGGGGAAAAAACGTCACTTCGGCGTGGCCGGTGAGGTCTTCAATGCCCACAAATGCCATGCGCTCGCCCTTGGATTTGGTGAGCACTTCCTTGACGCTGACAACCAGCGCCGCGCAGCGGATCTCCGCACCGGGAAAAAGCTCGCGCGCGTCTTCGAGCGTTGTAAGGCCCAGGCGGCGTATTTCGCGCACAAAGGGCTGCAGCGGATGGCTGGTCAAAAAAAAGCCCAGGGCTTCCTTTTCGGCCCGCAGCTTGTCGTCGTCGGCCATTTCGGGCAGCGAGGCCTCCGGGCAGTCGAATCCGATGCCGGGCTGAGGGGCGCTTTCCACTGCCGGGGCCATGGAGAGCAGCGAAACCTGATTGGAGGTTTTGTCCTTGGCTTTTTTTTGCGCGCGGGCAACCACGATTTCAATGGCCGCCAGCAGGGCGGCACGGGGCAGGCCAAAGCAGTCGCACGCTCCGCCCTTGGTGAGCGATTCGAGCACGCGCTTGGTAACCTTGCGCAGGTTGACCCGGCAGCACATGTCAAACAGCGAGGCAAACTCGCCGCCCTCGGCGCGGGCCTCGACAATCTCGCGAATGGCTTCGTCGCCCACATTCTTGATGCCGCCAAGGCCAAAGACCACCTTCCCGCCATGGGCCGTAAACTCGCGCTGGCTCTGGTTTACCGAGGCCTGCACCACGTTGATGCCCATGTCCTTGCAGCACGAGACGTACTTGAGCAGCTTGTCCTGGTTGCCCATTTCAGAGGTGAGCAGGGCGGCCATAAACTCGACCTTGTGGTGCACCTTGAGGTAGGCCGTGTAGTACGAAATAAGCGCGTATGCGGCGGAGTGCGACTTGTTGAAGCCGTATTCGGCGAATTTTTCCATCAAGTCGAAAATTTCGTTGGCGTTGTCTTTGCTGATGCCGTTTTTTTCCGCGCCAGCAACAAAGTTGACGCGTTCCTTGGCCATGGCCTCGGCTTTCTTTTTGCCCATGGCGCGGCGCAGCAGGTCGGCCCCGCCAAGCGTGTAGCTGGCGATGATCTGGGCGATCTGCATGACCTGTTCCTGATAGACGATAACGCCGTAGGTGTCGCGCAGGCAGTCGGAGAGCGACGGGTGCGGATAGACCACAGGCACCTGCCCGTGCTTGCGCTTGATAAATTCGTCCACCATGCCCGAACCCAGCGGGCCGGGGCGGTACAGGGCCAGCATGGCGATGACGTCTTCAAAGCACGAGGGCTTGAGCATGCGCAGATACTGACGCATGCCCGAGCTTTCAACCTGAAAAACGCCGTCCGTGTCGCCACGGGCATACAGCTCGTAGGTTTCGGCGTCGGTGAGGGGCAGGTTGTCGAGGTCGGGCGGTTCGTTACCCTGCAGGGTGATATTGTCCAGGGTATCCTGAATCAGGGTCATGGTCTTGAGGCCCAGAAAGTCAAATTTAACAAGCCCGGCCTTTTCGGTCATGGGGCCGTCAAACTGGGTCACAAGTTCGCCGCGTTTGCCCTGATAGAGGGGCAGGTATTCCTCCATGGGCTTGTCCGAAACCACCAGCCCGGCGGCGTGGGTGGAGGCGTGGCGGGCCAGCCCCTCGAGGCGGCGCGCCGTGTCGAGCAGATGCGTGACCTTGGGGTCGGAGTGGTAGAGGTTCTCCAGCTCCGGCTCCGCCTCAAGGGCCTTTTTGATGGTCATCTTGAGGTCGGCGGGCACCAGCTTGGCGATGCGGTCGGTTTCGGCAAAGCTCATGCCAAGGGCGCGGCCCACGTCGCGCACCACGCCTTTGGCCTTCATGGTGCCAAAAGTGGTGATCTGCGCCACAGAGCCCTCGCCGTAGGTCTCGACCATGTGCTTGATCACCTCGCCGCGCCGACGTTCGCAAAAGTCTACGTCGATATCGGGCAGGGAGACGCGCTCGTTGTTCAGAAAGCGTTCAAACAGCAGATTGTACGGAAGCGGGTCAAGGTTGGTGATGCGCAGGGCCCAGGCCACCAGCGAACCAGCGGCAGAACCGCGCCCCGGCCCCACGGGCACGTTGTGGTTTTTTGCCCAGTTGATAAATTCCTGCACGATAAGAAAGTAGCCGGGAAAGCCCATTTCAAGGATGACGCGCAGTTCGTACTGCAGGCGGTCGCGGTACATCTGCATGTCCAGCGTGGCTCTGTCGGGGTGTTTCTCCAGCCTTTTTTCAAGGCCTTCTTCCGCCAGACGCCTAAATTCGGAGTCGAGGCTGGCCCCCTCGGGCAGCTTGTATACCGGAAAGTAGTGGTGGCCAAAGTCCAGCTCCACATTGCACTGCTCGGCAATGCGCACGGTGTTGGCCAGCGCCTCGGGCACATGGGCAAAGGGCTTTTCCATCTCTTCGATGGATTTGTAGAACAGCTCGTTGGTGCCAAAGCGCATGCGCTTGGGGTCGTCCATGGTGGTCTGCGTCTGGATGCAGAGCAGCACCTCGTGGGCCTCGGCGTCATCTGCCGTGAGGTAGTGGCAGTCGTTGGTGGCGACCAGCGGCACGCCCGTGGTTGCCGACAGCTCCAGCAGGGCGTTGTTGGCCTTGGTCTGCTCCGGCAGGCCGTTGGACTGCAGCTCAAGGTAAAACCGGTCGGGATAGATATCGGCGTATTCGCGCGTGAGGCTCAGTGCCTTGTCCATGTCGTCCGCAAGTATGGCGCGGGGTATTTCGCCCGCGATGCATGCCGACAGGCAGACGAGACCCTCGGAATATTTGCGCAGCAGGGGTTTGTCGACACGGGGTTTGTAATAAAAACCCTCAAGGTAGCCCTTGGTCACCAGCTTGACCAGGTTGTGATAGCCTGTGTTGTTCTGGGCCAGCAGGATGAGGTGGTTGCGGCGGCGGGCCAGGGGGGAGTCGGTGCTTTTGTCCGTGTGGTCCTGGCAGACGTAAACCTCGCAGCCAAAGATGGGCTTGACGCCGTAGTCTTTGCAGCCCTGAAAAAAGTAGGCAGCGCCAAACAGGTTGCCGTGGTCGGTTATGGCGCAGGCGGACATGCCAAAGTCTTTGGCGCGGGCGCACAGATCCTTGATGCGGATGGCGCCGTCAAGCAGGCTGTATTCTGTATGGCAATGAAGATGGACAAAATCTGACATGAAAGCTCCAAAAGCGGCAACGGCGGGCATTACGGGCGCGGACGCCCTGCGGCGGGGCGCGCCGGAAAAATTTATAGCACAGGGGCGGGGGGGCTTCAAGGCGGCTCGGGCGGGCAAGGCGGCGGAAGCGTCAGGTCCGCTGGTCGCCAGAGCTGTTGTAACAGTTTTAAATAACTATAAGATTCAATGCATCATGCACTGCTGACCAGCTGTGGCCCAGACGGGCTCAGGGCTAAGGGTGTTGCAGCCGCAGCAGGGCCGCCGCCCCGGCAAAAATGGGGCGGCGCTCGTGCACCAGAGCCCCGCTCCGGTGCACGAGCCCCTCAATGCCGCCCGTTTGCATAAAATTTGACTGGCCAGCGCGGCTGGCGCGTAGCGCCGCATGCGTCCTGCCATGTATCCCGCCCAGAACCTCGGTCAGCGCCATGAGGCCCTGCGCCGCAAGGACGGCGGGCAGCTCAAGATTGCGTTCGGCCAGTTTGAAGTCGGCCACCAGCACCGTCTCGGCGCTTTGCAGGGCCAGACGCAACCGCGCTTGGGCCTGATCCTCGGGCAGATGCCACAGGGCGAAGGCAAGGCGCACGCAGGGCAGGGCCGCATTGCGGGCGGTCGCGTCACTGACCGCGCAAAGCCGCTGCAGGTCGGGGTTGAGCGGTGCGTGGGCGGACGCCTCCGGCCAGGGTACGCCCCGGGCAAACAGCGCCTGCCAAAAATGGGACGGGCAGTCAGACATGCTTACTGGCTCCGCTGCGCAGCGTCCAGAATTCCCAGCAGGTAGTCGCGCGCCGGGGCCTGGGGGGCCGTGTCGGGCAGGTGGCGCAGCAGTTTTTGCGCGTGCCCGTTCTGCAGAAATTTGCGTCGGCTTGAGGCAAAATGCAGGTCAAAAAACCATGTGCCCAGCAACAGGCGAAAGTCGTTGACGCAGCTGAGGTCGGCATAGGCCGCCACCCGGTGGTCGCGCACCGCCTGCATGATGGCGGGGCTTGCGATGGTGGGGTCGTCCGGCTGCTGCAGCACCACGCTGGGGTTGTAGGGGCCTGGGCCGTTGAGGTGCTCGTCCATGACCCGCAAGATGTCCAGTTTGTCCGCATCGCGCACCACATTGGTGACCAGGGCCACCAGGGCGGGCGTTTTTGCGGGCAGGGCAAAACGGTTGTGCATGCCCACGGCCGCCATAACTACCTTGCGCGTTTCAGGGGTTTCATGCGCAAGGCAACGGTGCGCCTTGAGAATCCGCACGCCCATCTGCCCGTGGTTGCACGATTCCCTGTCCCGGAAGGTGTGGTAGCGCAGATATTGCTCAAACCGGCCCACGTCGTGGTACAGCGCCGCCAGAAGACTCTGCCGCGCGGTTGCGGCGTCAAAGCCCTCGCCCTCCACTGTATGGCGGGCATTGTCCAGCACATGCAGGGTGTGCGTGATTTTAAGATCCATGGGAGAGGCGTCGCCCGTTTCCATGGCCTTTTTTTGGCTGGAGTAGGCGGTAAACCATGCCAGATGGGTAGATATATCTGCAAGTGCAGGAGAGATCGCGCTGTTCATGAAAGACAGATACGCTCTGGTTTTCGGCAATGCAAACAGCCCCTGCGGGGCTACTGGCCGGGCGGCGCGGGCGAAAGCAGCTTTTCAGGCACTTCGCCGGGGCCGGGAATTACAAGTGTTTCCGGGTTGATGCTGTACCAGGCAAACCACATGGAATACGCGCCGTAAAACTGCGGCATGGACGCGCCCTTCATGTTGCCCTCAGTCGCAACGCCTGATCTGGGGTCCCACAGGCTGCGGGTTGTCAGGTCCATGAGCTTGCCGTTCTGGGCAACGAACAGGAACGGCTCGGACCATATCTGACGGTTGAAAAGACGCACCACTCCAAGCCCGCGGTCGTAAACGGCCACCAGGGCGTGCGGCCCCACAAAAAAGTTTACCGCGCCTTTTTTTTTGACGTAGCCGATGTCGATGGCCAGCAGATACCCCTCGTACTCGATGCAGAACATGGGTGTTTTGCGGGCAAAACGCTTGTCCATGCGCTCGACAGGGTAGATGAGCCTGTCGTTGTCGTAGTAGGTGCCCCTGCGCAGGTAGTTGCCGTAGGGGTCTCGCCCGTATGGCTTGTTGCTGTTTGGCTTGGCCAGCACCACCGCCTGCGGAAACGTGCGCTTTGCAGCGCCCCAGTTTGTCCAGTACACGGGGGCCATGGGCAGCCCGCGGCCCAGCAGGGGGCCGTCAAAGGCCATGCCTGTCTCCTGCAGCCAGAGGCTGCCGGAATTGCGGTCGATGAGCACGCTGTTGCCGTCGTAGAGGCGTCCCTCGGTGTCAAAAATAAGGTTCAGGCCGCCCATGGTGGAGTCATAGGCCATGAGCGTGCCCGTGGTGGGACAGTAGGTGATGGCGTAGGCCTTGTCGTCAACGATTTCGTTGACGACCTGATGCCAGACCATGATGCGCTGCGGGTACACACGGGGCCCGCCCGGCAGCATGACCACAAAAACCACCTCGTCGTCGCTGAGGCTCAGGTTTGCGTCCTGCACAAGGTCGTAGCGGGGGCGGTACAGGGAGGGGATGGAACCGTACTTGACGCCTGTTTCAACCACTTTGCCCATGATGGCGGCAAGTTCCTGCAGGCTGCGGGGCCGCGCCTGCGCCGGTCCGTTCCACAGCACGCCCAGGCAGGCCATGACCAGCAGCGCCGCGATCAGGCCGCGCCCGCGCAGGCGGCCAGGCGACAACACCCGGCCCGATGCCTTGCCAGCACGTCTCACTGCGCCCCACCCTTGCCAGTGTGCGAGGGCAGATATTCGCTAAAAATATAGTCGCGCAGGGCCTGGGGCCATGGGCGCAGGGGCTTGCCCAGCAAACCGGCCAGCTTGCTGTTGTCCAGTACGGAAAAAACCGGCCTGCGGGCTTTTTGCGGCCACTCCGCCGAATCAATGGGTACGACGCGGCACGAAGCCCCGGCAAGCGATACCGACTCGCAGGCCAGATCGCACCAGCTGGCCTGACCGCCGTTTACGGCATGCCAGATGCCCGCCGCGCGTTTTTCGGCCAGGGCGGCGCTCCAGTGCGCCAGATCAAGCGTGTAGGTGGGCGAGCCTGTCTGGTCGTGCACCACATTTATGGAGTCGCGGCGCTGGCAGGCGGCAAGGATGGTATCCACAAAATTTTTGCGCCCGGGGCCAAAAAGCCAGGCGGTGCGCACAATGCAGGCGCGGTCTGGCAAGATTTCCATCACGGCCTTTTCGCCCTCAAGCTTGGTGCGGGCATAGACCGAGGCGGGCTGGGGCAGGTCGGTTTCTTTCCAGGGGGATTCGCCCGTGCCGGAAAAGATGAAGTCGGTGCTGTACTGCACAAAAAAGCCCGCGCCCTGCGCCTTGACGCAACGCGCGATGGCTGCGGGCAGGGCACGGTTGAGCTGGCAGGCCTCGTCCTTGTGGTCCTCTGCATCGTCCACTGCCGTCCAGGCCACAGTGTTGAACACTACGTCGGCCTGCGCCCCGGCAATGGCGGATTGCAGAAAGGTCATATCCAGCAGGTTGCCGTTTTCACGGCCCAGGGTTGCGACTTCCCACTCGCGGGCTTTAAGCACTCGCGTCAGGGCCTGGCCCAAAAGGCCGGTTGCCCCACCAAGTACCAGAGCTTTTGCCATGCGACCCCCAAAGGTTTGCCCGTCAAACGGTGCTGCTGCTGATGTGCTGGCCATTCTCCGGCACAGTATCCCCGCATCGTGGCCGGGGTCAATACAGAACAGGCAGGTCAACATCAATTTCATACGAGCGCGCTTGGGCATCAGACATCCGCGCGGCCTTCTTGCCTCAGGGGCGCAAGTGACGTACAAAAAAGCCCCATGAAACATGCCATTCTTCTGGTAGCCTTTGGCGCGAGCAACCCGCAGGGACAAAACGCCCTCAAAGGCTTTGACGCGCTTGTGCGCCAGCGGTATCCCGGAGTTCCGGTACGCTGGGCCTATACCTCGCTGCTGTTGCGCGAGCGTATGGCCCAGGCCCGCCAGAAGAGCGATTCTGTCTTCAAGGCTGTATGCCGCCTGGGGCTTGAGCGTTTTGAAGCCGTGGCCGTGCAGCCCCTGCAGACCATACCGGGGCAGGAGCACGGCGATGTGCGCGCCGCGGTTGAAGAGGCCGCAGCCCAAGAGCATCTGCTGTGCCGGGTGGGCGCGCCCCTGCTGGCCTCGGCGGACGATGTGCGCGCAACGGCCAGCGCGCTGGTGCGGCATTTGCCCGCCGGGCGCGCGGCTGACGAAGACGTGATCTTTATGGGCCACGGGGCGGAGCACGAGGCGGTTGCCCGCTATGTGGACCTGGCGGCAGCTGTGCGCGAGCTTGACAGCCGCGTGTATGTGGGCGCCATGAACGGAGCGGTGACGCTTGAAGGAATTTTGCCCAATCTCGTTTCACGCCGGGTATGGCTTATGCCGCTTTTGTCGGTAGTGGGCCGCCATGCTCTGGAGGACATGGCGGGCGAGAACGGACACAGCTGGCGCAGTCGCATTGAGGCCCACGGCCATCAATGCCTGCCCGTACTCATGGGGACGGCGGAATACGCCGGTGTGGCTGAAATATGGCTGCGGCATCTTGAGGATGCCGTTCAATCCCTTGCTGCAGGCTGGGAGAAGAGGTGACCTATGCGTGGATTTTTGGCGGCTATGCTGGTTTCGGGGCTTTTGCTGGGCGGGTGCGGCGGTATGGGGACGGGCGATACCGGCCCCAAGGAAAAGGTGAATCTTGCCGCTGGCGTGCAAAATGCCAAGGCCAATGCATTTAACCCTTATATGCGCAGCTCGTTGCCCAACCTGCGCGCAAATGATGCCGAAAGTCAGGCCATGCTGCAAAAAATGGGCGGCCGTGCGACTTCCATCGAGGGCGAAGCCGCGTACAGACCCCAGTGGAAACAGGAACTTTACCCCGTACTGTTTGGCGACCCCAAGGCGCCGCACGAAGTGCTTGTGCTGCTCGACTTTGCCTCGCCGCAGAGTGAAAAGGTGTGGCATGCCGTGACGGAAGCCAGCCGCTCCGTTTCGCCCCAGCAGTGCAAGGTGGTGGTATTTGCCAACAGCAAGGAATATTACGGCACCGACCTTATGGGCATGGGCATCTGGATTTCTTACTCCCGCCCTGGCCAGGCCATGCAGTACATGACCTATGCGCTCTCGCGCTGGAACGAGGTAAAGGCCGCCCAAAAGAAGGCCAAGGGCCGGGTTGTGGCCTTTAACAACGAGTATGACGCCACGGTGGAATCCTCGGACTTTCCGATCCACTACAGCTACATGAACAAGCTGCGGCCCCCGGTGAACTCCGCCGAGGAACTGGCCGTGGGCAAGTACTGCTACAATGCGGGCAACGTGAACCTGTATCAGGCCCAGCAGATTGCCCAGTATTTTGGCATCAAGACCCTGCCCGCCGTGGTTGTCGACGGCAACGTGCTTTCGTCCGTATCTGCAGGCAGCATACTTAAGGCCATGGAATAGCCAGCTGTTTCAGCGGCGCGTGTGTATTGCAGCAAGGCCCGCTCTCTGAGCGGGCCTTGCTTTTTCTGACGGACGGCAAAATCCGTTACGGGGGAGCTGGAGAGAGCTGGATTGTCCTGGGCTGGAATGTATGCCGGACAGCCTTGACCCAACCTGTACCACCTTGTGCCCAAGCAGGCTATCCGCTGCATGATGGACAGAAAAAATTGCGCGCGTCTGAACGGCTCGGCTCTGCAGGTCGCAGGGCGGGCAGCTAAAGCAGGTTGTGGTCGAGGCGGTAGATCATTTCTATGGGATTGAGCAGCACAATGCGTCTACCCGAGGCCACGATGAGCCCTGCGTTGCGAAACTGCTGCAGGGTGGCGCTGACAGTTGGCTGGGTGGAGCCCACCATGGAGGCCAGCTGCTCTTGCGGAATGTTCAGCGGGATTTCGCAGGGCTGGTTCCAGGCTTCTGTGCTGCGCAGGGTTTCGTAGGCCAGCGAGATAAGCAGGCTGGCCAGGCGGTTGGCCACGTCGCTGTTCTGGCGGCGCACCAGATCGCCCATCTGGCGCAGTCTGCGCCCCAGCAGGGTGATGACGCTGCGGGCGAGGGGGTAGTGCTCCTGCAGCATTGCCTCAAAATCCTGCCGGTTGATGGCGTAGAGCACCGAGGCGCTGGCGGTCTGGGCGCAGGCCTTGCGGGGCGAGTTGTTCAGCACCTCTGAAATGCCAAAAATTTCACCCTTCATGCGCAGCGAAAAGGTCATTTCCTTGCCGGTGCGGTCCATACAAAAAATCCGTATCAGGCCGGATTCTATATAAAAGCAGGAATCACCGGCATCGCCCTCAAGAAAGACCATTTCGTTTTTGGGCAATTCAAGGCACTGGGCGTTTTTTAAAAAGAGGCTTTTGACCTCGTCGATGCCCTTAAAAAAGTCCTCTTTTTCCAGATGCCAGTACGTGTCCATGGAGGCCCTTCCCTGTATGGAGCGCCTGCGTCCAGCCGTGCAGTAACGGCGGGACGCAGGCGGCTTTTATCAACAGTACGTTGCGCTATCAGGCCTTGTCCAGCCGGTTGACGTAGCGGTAGGTCTGTTCCTGCCCGTTGATGTCGCGGCACTTCCAGATAATGAAGTTTGAGCCCATGATGGGACGCAGTGAAGCTTTGAAGTAGCCCAGCTGATAGGGCATTTTTATTTCAAGCGCGCCTGCCGGGCAGGCCTTGATGCAGGACATGCAGTCCCAGCAGTCGCGGGCGGCCCGCAGGTAGGCCTTGCCCGTGCCGGGGTTCAGGGCCATGAGATCGCCGGGGCATACTTCTTCGCAATGGGTTTCTTCGCGCCCGTTGCAGCCGTTGCATTTGCGCGTGTCGATTTTAGGCGGCATTGTTGTTCTCCTGACTTAGGGCTTGTACCTGTCGCCGGGCAGCAGCTGCTCGTAGGGACGGGTAAAGGTTGTCATTTCTCCCGTGGCGGGGTCGCGGCGCGATTCCACAAAGCAGTCGAAGTTTTCGTCGTCGCGTTGCGGGTAGTCCGAGCGGGTCTGCCAGCCAGCCCAGCGGGTCTCCTTGCGGGCCTTGAGGTGGTGCACCACTGATTCGGCCACATCCACGCGGTCCATGGTTTCGTTGGCCTGCATGAGGTCGTGCAGATCGTTGGCGCGCAGGTACTGAAACTGGCTTTGCAGTATCTTGATGTGCCTGAGGGCGTAATCGAGCTGCTGCTCGTTGGCGCGGTAAAACTGGCTGGAACCGCCAGCGTATTCATCCATGAGACGTTGCAGGCGCTCCTTCATTTCCACCGGGCTCACGCCTTCCTCGTCGCGCGAGAGCAGGGGGGCGTATATGCGCGCCTTTTCCTGCTCGATCTGGTTGGCGTCGTGCTCCGGCGCATGGGCCACGGTCATGTATGCCAGGGCCCCACGCGCGGCCAGTTTGCCCTCGGCGCAGCAGCCGCCCACAAATTTGTTGGGGTTGCCGCCCGCTGTTTCACCGGCCGCAAACAGGCCGGGCAGGGTGGTCATGCGTTCCATGTCCACCCAGTAGCCGCCGCCGGTATGCCCGCCCATGATGTAGGGGTCGGACCCGAAAATCTCGATGGGTTCCCTGGAGGGATCCTGCCCTCGGCTGGCGAGAAAAAGCACGAAGGAAGGACGTTCGTTAAGGTAATCTTCCATCATGGCCTTGGTTTTTTCGGGCGACATGTGGGTGGTGTCGCAAAAGCAGGGGCCCCGACCGGACAGCCATTCTTCCATGGGAGCGTTGGCGCGGATGTAGCGGGGTGCCGCATCGCCGCCCAGGCTCGCGTAGCGGCTCATGACGCGCTCGCCCAGCGAGTTGATGATGGGCGCGCCGTAGCCCACGGAGATGGTGTCCACAGGGCCGCAAAAATCCTTGGTGCGCGTGGCGACCCAGCGCTGCTCAAGGCTGGTGAGCTCCGCGCCCTGCCGCAGGCCCATGGCGTAGCCGGAGCCGACGCAGTAGGGGCACATCCATATCTGCGAACCGCTGTCGGTGGAGTCGGCCGTGTAGGACTTGTACAGCGTGCCTGCGCCGCCGGTGCTCACCACCGTGGCCCGCGCGCGGAACACGTAGAACTTGCCGTCGCGCACGCCAAATCCCATGGCCCCGGTGCAGCGGCCATCGGTTACCAGCAGGCCCGTGGCGGCCACGCGGTTGTATACGTCCGCGCCTGTCGCAAGGGCTTTTTCCGCCATGATGGGTTTGAGCTGCTCGCCGTGGATGGAGATATCCCATTTGCCGCGGTAGCGCACATTGCCCTGCGCATCCTTGAGGATGGGCAGGCCCCAGCGTTCCAGATCTTCCACGCATTCGTTGAGTTCGCGGGCATTGGAAAGGGCCAGGTCTTCGCGCAGGGGGCCGCCGCCCACCTGCGAGCGGCTCCAGCGCACCAGGTCTTCGGGCGTCTTGTCCGGCGGAATATAGGTGTTGATGGCGTCCATACCGGCGGAACACGCGCCGGAGCGCATGATGTCGGCCTTTTCGACAATGATGATCTTGGCTCCGGGGTTGAGGCGGGCGGCCTCGGTCGCCACAAAGCAGCCCGCGTTGCCGCCGCCGATGATCAGCAGGTCGGCGTTAACCTCGACGGTTTCAATATCGTTAAGGCTGGTCGGCCGAAAATCGACCGCATGGGTTGTTTTTATACGTGCCATAATGTCCTCTTGGGCAAAAGGTTGGGGCTGTTAGGCAAGGTAACGGTTTGTTTAAAAAGGCCAGGGCGCGGCGGGGTTCCACACGGGCATGCCCAGCAGGGCATACCAGGGGGCCATGACGCATACGCCGTAGGCAATGGCGATGAGCACGGCTACCGAGCCCACTTTGGCGTAGTCGGCGGTAGAAAAGGTCTCTGTGCTGTGGGCGATGACGGCGGCGGTGATCTGCGTGGGCAGCAGGTAGGCAAAGGTGTCGGTGTCGCACACCAGCATGGTAAAGGCCACGGGATGCAGCCCAAGCTTGGGAGCCATGGCAAAGACCACGGGGGCCAGCATGGCCACGGCCGCCACGTTGGAGAGCATGCCAAGGCGGATGATGTGCGTGCCCACCATCATGGTCAGCAGCGTCTGCCACCAGTTCATGCCCACTACCCAGGCGTGGATGTGGTCGGCAAGCCACTGCGCCACGCCGGCCTGCGTCATGGCCGTGGTCATGGTCATGGCGCCGCCCAGCAGCAAAAAGGTTCCCCAGATGGTTTTTTGCTGTACGGCCTTCCACGTGCAGGGCATTACGCCCGGCGCAAACAGCACCATCATGCCCACAAGGCCGATAACGCCCAGAGGCTGGCGGTGCAGCTCATAGATAAAACTGCCCTTGCCGGTCACAAACATGAACCCGACCAGCAGAAAGATGCCCAGCAGCACTTTTTCGGGCGTGGTCATGGGGCCCATTTCCGCATAGCGGTTTTCAAGAGTGGCCGCGCCGCCAGCAATGGAAATGCAGCTGGTGTTAAAGTAGTAGCGCGTCCACCAGTTGGTCAGCACAAACATGCCAAGGTAAGGAAATTGCAGGAGCATCCAGTTGAGAAAGTTGATGTTGGTGAAGCCGTTTTTTTCAAAAATGCCCACCAGAATCATGTTGGGCAGGTGGGCAGTCATGATGAACATGCCGCAGATCATGGAGCCGTAAACCAGCGACTGGATGACGATGGCTTTTTTGGCGGCGCGTTCTTCGGGCGAGTCGCCCAGCAGGTTGCAGATGCCCTGCACCACGGGCAGCAGGGTGGCGGCGCGGGCGTTCGCCGCCGGAACCAGAAAACCCAGCACGATGTTGACAAAAAACATGCCCCAGACAACCCGGCATGCCGAGGACGCCTTGAAGCGGGCCAGGATGCCCAACGCAATGCGGCGGTCAAGGCCGATGAGCTGCATTACCGCCGCCACCATAAAGGCAAACAGGCACAGCCAGAGGACGTGGTCGGTAAACCCGGCAAAGATAATCGCCATGGGCGGCTTGCCGTTGGTCCAGGGCAGTGCCTGGGTTATCAGCAGCATGGTGGGAATGGAAATACCGGTTATACCGGCGGGCATGGCCTCGCTTACCCACATGATGCTGGCCCACACCACAATGCCCAGCACGGCCATGCCGTTGTGCGTAAGCCCGGTAAACGGGGGTATCATCCCCCACAGCAAAAAGAAGGCGATCCACGCAAGGACGAATCCTGTAAGGACGCGCAGGGGGTTCTTCCCTGTATTACGAATATTTTCACAAAGATAACCCCAAAAAGATTGCCTTGCGGCAACAGAAACCTGAGTCATAGACCTACCCCACGGTAAGATGTGTTCGGTACGCGCGTGGGTAGCGACCTTAGGGCAGATTGACCTCGCGTTCCATTTGCTGGCTGATAATTGCGAAAAAAAATTCTTGGTCTGGCTGTAGGCGTTGCGGCTTCAAGGCGGTGTGCAGCCGGGGCGAGCGGCGTATTCACGGCGCTATAACATATTGAATTGGTATTAATAAATTACGGCAACGCGCTGCGGCATCCGACGCTGTCGCCAAATGCCAGGCATTTTACCGCCAGCGGGCACAAAAAAGCCCCGCAGGGGGGGCAATTTTTTTTGGTAAAGCTACATGCGGAAAAATTCCAGAGGCGGGGCCTTGGGGATCATGCCCGCGTCGGCCAGCTTTTGGTAAAAGAGCATCAGCCCCTGCTGCTCTTCATCGCCCAGAGTGTAAACAAGGCCCGTGCTGTAGTAAAAGGCCAGCTCGTCGCGCGACAGGGGGCAGCCGTGGGCCGTGAGGTCGAGGATCACGTCCATGTGTTCAAGGCCCCAGTCACGCCCCTGCCGCAGCAGTGCGCCGGGGTCGCTGGTAAACAGGTTGGCCTCTGCCGCCGCACGGCTGACCACCCACAGGCCAAAAATGAAGGGCAGGCCCGTCCAGTCGCGCCAGGCCTCGGCCAGATCAAGCCGATAAGGATAATCGGGGTGGTTGCGCAGGCGCAGGGCCTCGTCGCCAATGGCCAGAAAAGCCACCGGCGGATTTTTGCCGCGCAGGGCGGGAGTTACCTGCCCGGTGGAATAGCTGACGTTGAGCTTGAACCGATCGCGCATGATCAGGCGCAGCAGAGCGACCGAGGTGTGGGTCTCGCCGCTGATAAGAATCTCCTGCCCCTCGAGTTGCTCAAAAGGCACGCGCGAGAGCAGCAGCACGCTCATGACCGGCCCGCGCGAGCCGATGGAGAGGTCTTCCACCAGCTGGTAGCGCTCTGGGCGGCTGGCGTATTCAAAGCACGAGCAGGACGAAACATGCAGCTCGCCGCGCGCCATCATGGTGTTGAGCAGAGCGGGCGGGCCGGAAACCAGCTCGTAATCGTGGGGCAGGATGCCCGCTTCGAGCGGATGATAGATGGGGAGTACGTTGAGGTAGCCAATACGGCCCATGCGCAATACGGGGGGATTTTTATCTTGCGTGGTCACGGGACGGTCACCTTTTGCCAGGGGCAATGCCGATGGACGAAGTTTGAATGTATGTCAAAAAAAGCGTTTCCGGGGGCACGCCCCCGGAAACGCCCGGCATCTGTGCGGTGGCCTTATGCTTCCGGCTGGGGAGATACAGGCGTGTAATCCATGGTGCGCTGCACAGGGGTAAAACCCGCCGTGCGTATGACCTTGTGGATGTCGCTACGGTTCATGCGGAAGGAAACCCCCGCTGCGGCCACCACGTTTTCTTCAATCATCAGCGAGCCAAAGTCGTTGGCTCCGTAGAACAGGGCCAGCTGGGCCACCTGCGGGCCCATGGTTACCCACGAGGCCTGGATGTTGGCGATGTTGTCGAGCACCAGGCGCGACACGGCCAGCAGGCGCAGATAGGCGGGCGCGGGCAGCGGGTCGACGTTGATGCGCGTGTGCGCGGGCTGGAACGTCCAGGGAATAAAGGCCGTAAAGCCGTGGGTGCGGTCCTGCACCTCGCGCACGGCAAAAAGGTGATCAAGCCGGTGGGCGGGTTCTTCCTCATGGCCAAACATCATGGTGGCCGTGGTGCGCAGCCCCAGCTTGTGGGCTTCTTCCATAACGCCCAGCCACTGCTCGGCAGTGCACTTGTTGGGCGACACCTGGGCGCGTACGCCCGTGTGCAGAATCTCCGCCCCGCCGCCGGGCAGGGATTGCAGGCCCGCTTCTTTCAGGCGGCGCAGCACCTCGTGCACGGAAAGGCCGAACTTCTCCGACCAGAAGAAAACCTCGGGCGGCGAAAAGGCGTGGATGTGCAACTGCGGCCATGTGGCGTGCATCCAGCGCAGCAGGTCTTCGTACCACTCCAGCGGCAGATCGGGGTGGTGTCCGCCCTGCAGCAGCACCTGCGTGCCGCCGAGGGCCAGGGTTTCGTCGATTTTCTGCGCCATCTCGTCACGGCTGATGACGTAGCCGCCTTCCTGGTCGGGTGCGCGAAAAAAGGCGCAGAAGCGGCAGGCGCAGACGCAGACGTTGGAATAGTTGATGTTGCGGTCGCCCACATAGGTGACAACAGGCTCGGGATGCATGCGCAGGCGCATGGCGTGGGCCAGCTGGGCCAGGGTGTGCAGGCTGGCCTTGTAGTACAGGGCTTCGGCGGCGGCGCGATCGAGGCGCTGGCCGCTGGCGGCCATGGCTGCGGCCTGACGCACGTCGGCATAGTCCGCTCCCTGTTCGTCAAAGGGACTGTGCGCGGGAAGAAACATACTCACTGGCGCGCCTCCGGGGATTCGTCGTTCAGGGTATTGAAGGTGGCGTTGCGCCGCACCGGGGTAAAGCCCGATTCGCGTATGAGGTGCTCCAGCTCCTCAATGGTCATGCCCTGGGCGGACTGCGCGCCCGCCATGTGGCCGATGCGCTCCTCGGTGATGGTGCCGTCCAGGTCGTCCGCGCCGTACCACAGGGCAACGGGGGCCAGCTTGGGGGCCATCATGATCCAGTAGGCCTTGATGTGGGGAATATTGTCGAGCATCAGGCGCGACACCGCCACCGTGCGCAGCTGGTCCAGCCCGCGCTGGGGGCCGACCTTGTCTTCGGGCAGCTTGAGGCGGCTGTGCTCGGTGAGGAAGGGCAGCGGGATAAAACAGGTAAAGCCGCCGCTCTTGTCCTGCTGCTCGCGCAGGCGACAGAGGTGGTCGATGCGGTGCTCGTACGATTCGATATGCCCAAACAGCATGGTGCAGTTGGTGGCGATGCCGAGGCTGTGGGCCTCGCCCTGGATGCGCAGCCAGGTTTTTGCATCGGCCTTGTGCGGGCATATCTGCGGGCGCAGCGTTTCGTCAAAAATTTCCGCCCCGCCGCCGGGCATCATAACAAGGCCGGCGTTTTGCAGGCGCTTGAGCACCTCAAGGGTGCTGATGCCCTCAAGGCGGGCAAAGTGCTCTATCTCCACAGCCGTAAAGGCTTTGACCGGCAGGTTGGGGTTGAAGGCCCGCACCGCGCGGATCATCTCTTCAAACCAGGCAAGGGGCCGGGTGGGGTGGCAGCCGCCCACAATGTGCAGCTCGTCCAGATGCAGGGGGGTTGCGTCGGCGGCCCGCAGCCGGGCCAGCACATCGTCCAGGCTCAGGACAAACGCGCCGGGTTCGTCCTCCGCATCGCGCCTGAAGGCGCAAAAGGTGCAACCGTTGACGCACACGTTGGTGTAGTTGATCTGGCGGTTGACCACATAAAAAGCCTTGTGCCCGTGCAGGCGGCAGCGCACATGCAACGCCAGCGCGCCCACGGCGGTAATGTCGGGGCAATTGAACAAAGTAAGCCCATCTTCGGGCGAAAGCCGCTCCCCGGAGAGCACCTTTTCGCGGATAGACGAAAGGCCCAGGGCGGCGTAGTATGTTGCGTCTAGCATATCTGAATCCTGTGCATGGATTGGGGGCAAAATGCCGCTCGCAGATTAAGCCCCGCCGCCGCACGCTGTCAATGTGAGGAAAAAATGTCTGCCTTGCAGCCGCAAAACCTGTCTTTTGGCCTTTCGCCCTGTCCCAACGACACCTATATATTTCATGCCATGCTGCACGGGCTTGTGCCTGTCCCCGCTTCCATCACGCCGCATATGGCCGATGTGGAAGAACTGAACAACCTTGCCCGGCAAAAAAGCCTGGATGTAACCAAGATGTCGCTTGGCGCAACCACCGAAATCATGCAGGATTATGCCCTGTTGTCCTCCGGTGCTGCACTGGGCTGGGGCTGCGGCCCCCTTGTGGTTGCGCGCAAAAACCTCAAGCCCGAAGACTGGCGCAACGCCACTGTGGCCGTGCCCGGTTTGCTGACCACGGCCAACCTGCTGCTGACCCTGCACGGGGGCTTTCAGGGGCCGCGCAAAGAGATGCTGTTCAGCGACATCATGCCCGCCGTGGCCAGCGGAGAGGCGGATCTTGGGCTGATCATCCACGAGGGGCGCTTTACCTACGCCCGGCAGGGGCTGGTAAAACTGCTTGATCTGGGCCAGTGGTGGGAGGGCGAATTTGCGCTGCCGCTGCCGTTGGGGGCCATCGCTGTACGGCGCGATCTGCCGGTGGCGCTTGCCCGCCGCGTGCAGAACACCATTACCGCCAGCCTGGCCTATGCCAACGCGCACCCGGAAGACTCGCGCGAATTTATCCGCGCGCATGCGCAGGAGATGGAAGAGAGCGTGACCAGCGCACACATCAAGACCTTTGTGACGGATTTCAGCCTTGACCTTGGCCTGGCAGGCCGTGCGGCCATCCAGACCCTGGTGGGCCGCGCTGCGGCGCTTATGGGCAAAAGCCTGCCGCCGGAAGGCCTGTTTTTGCGTTAGCCCGCAAGGGCGTACGCCCGCCGTAACCCCAAGCTCCCATGTTTCGCGCGTTGCGGCGCGGACGAAACTCGTCTTACCCCGGACTTTCCGGGCTGCTCTGGCACTGCCCCCTGGCCGCGCCATGGATCACCTGTGAGAACCTTATGTTTGAAAAATATTTTTCCCTTTCCGAGGCCCGCCGGTTTTATTCGGTGGGTCTGCCCATCTTCATAGCCCAGATTTCACAGACGGGCATGACCTTTGCCGACACGGCCTTTGCCGGTCAATACAGCGCGGAGCACATGGCGGCGGTCGCCGTGGGCGGCAGCGTGTGGATGCCCGTGGCCCTGCTTGGCATTGGCTGTCTGCTGGCGCTCTCACCGCTGAGCGCCCAGCTGGTCGGCTCCGGGCGTCCCGACCGCGCGGCGCACCTGCTGCGGCAGGGCCTGTGGCTTACACTGGGTATGAGCATTGTGCTCATGTCGTTTTTTTACGTCATGTCGCTGCACATGGATGCCTTTGGCCTTGAGCCGGAGCTGGCGCGGATCTCCGGTGGTTTTTTGCGGGCCATGCTCTGGGGTTTGCCGGGCTTTCTGTTTTTTGTGAACCAGCGCAGCTTTCTTGAGGGCTTTGCCCGTACCCGCCCGGCCATGATCATCGGTCTGCTGGGCCTGCTGGTAAACGTGCCCTGCAATTACATATTCATCTACGGCAAGCTGGGCATGCCCGAGCTGGGCGGCGTGGGCTGCGGCGTGGCCTCGGCCATCAGCTTTTGGTTTATGGGACTTTGCATGCTGTACTATTTGCGCCGCGACCCGCAGTACAGGCATCTGGGCCCGCTGTTTGCGCCCTTGTTCCGTGGCGCGGGCGCTAGCGAGCCCCGGTTTGACGGCGCGCTGGTGCTGCGCGTGCTGCGTATCGGCCTGCCGGGGGCCCTGGCCCTGTTTTTTGAGGTGTCGCTCTTTGCCCTCAGCGCCATTTTACTGGCCCCGCTGGGAACAGTGATGGTGGCCGGACACCAGATAGCCCTCAACTTTGGTTCGCTGGTGTTTATGGTGCCGCTGTCCATCAGCATGACGGCCACCATACGCGTGGGGCGCTGCCTTGGCGCGCTGCAGTGCGAACGCGCCAAGCTGGTGGCCCGCACGGCCCTGACCCTGAGCGTGATTTTTGCCCTGTTTATCGCCACGCTTACGGTGCTGTGCCGCAAGGGCATTGTGGCCATATATACGGAAGACGCGGCTGTTGCCGCGCTGGCGGCGCAGCTTTTGCTGTACCAGGCAGCCTACCAGATTGTGGACGGGCTGCAGGTGACGGGCATCGGCGTTTTGCGCGGGCACAACGACACGCGGATTATCTCGGCCATCTGTTTTGTGGCCTACTGGATCATCGGCCTGCCTCTGGGCTTTGCACTGGCAAGGACAAACCTGCTCACCCCCGCCATGGGCGCGGCGGGTTTTTGGGTGGCCTACATTGTGGCCCTGGGATTTGGGGCGGCATGCTATCTGCTGCGTGTGCGGCAGCTGCACGGGCTTGCGCAAGAAGACATGCTGCAGAGGGTCAAGCGCTAGGCCGTAGTGCCTTTTTATCTGCTTGAACAGCTGGGGCCTGTCTTGCGGCAAGGATTAACATCCAAATCCTTGCCGCAAGACAGGCCCCAGCGCGTTTGCCCGCAGCTACGCGGACTTGTTAGCCGTATATTTGCTGCGGCGGTTGCCGCAATGCCGTGCGTTATTTGCGGAAAGCCTGCTTCCAGGTAAATTTGACGACAGAGAACATGTCGTTGAGGCTGCTTGTTCCCGTGCTTTTGCCGCGAGCCAGGGGGTCCAGCAGCGGAGGTATGGGCGTGCCTGCCTGGGGCTGCGAGGGCGACTCTGCGGTCGGCTCCTGCTGGGGGGGCTGCGACGCGCCAGCTGTGCCTTCGTTCTCGCCCCACAGGGAGATGACGGGGGCTGTCGCCCCCTGCCCCGCACGCAGCGTGCCCGACCGGGCCGCAGAACCCTGCTGCGCAGGCGCGTCCTGGTATTCTTCTTCCGCCAGCGCAATGCCCACGGGGCCGCGAGCACGCCCGCCCGCCCGCGGGGCGCGGGCCGCTCCTGGGGCAGCCTGCGGGGCCGGGGCCAGCTGGAGGAGCGAATCTTCGGCCTCGTCAGCCGTGGTTTCCGCTTCTTCACGCGCCCGTGCGTTTCTGCCAGCCCGCCACTGGCGTTCTGACGCTTCTTCAATTTTTTTGGTCTCGGCCTCCTGTGCCATGGCTTCGAGCGTGGAGCGGATTTCAGCGCTCAGGCCGCGTGCATCCTCGCCAAGAGCCTGCTCAAGGCAGGCCTCCATACTCTTGAGCAGGTCTTCGGAGGTGTCGGCGGCAAGGCACATCTGGGCCATGCGCTCTGTAATCTGCTGGCGGGGCGTAATTTCGTAGCCCTGGGCAAGAATGCCAGCCGCATAGTCGTAGTTGCCCTGGCGTATCTGCTGCAGGGCCTCGGACAAAAACGGACTGCGGGCGTTGGGGTCTTCCTGGAGCATGCGTCCATACACGGCCCGTGCCCTGTTCCACTGCCGGGCGCGAACAAAGGTGGCCGCGGCCAGCGACAGATAATGCCGGTAGCGGGCCATGTCGCCCTTGCCCTTCCAGGCTGCGGCCATGCCAAGTTCGGCCTTGCCCTGGATGAGCGCCCCGCGCATGGCCCGTTGAAAGGCGTTGATGGCGCTGTTCCACTTGCGCTGTTCAAGGCACTGCATGCCCACGCGAAAGTAGTCTTCAGGCTGGCGGACGGGTTTGAGCAGGATGCCGTAGGTGGCCAGGGCATCGTCAAAGGCCTTGGTGTTGGTCATCTGCCCGGCTTTGTCCAGGTCGTCGAGCGAGGGGCGCGAGGCCACCAAAAAATCAAGATGCGCCTTGAGCTGATCGATGGAGTAGGGCCGCGCAAGCAGGGCGCTTGCCCCGCAGCCGAGGGTCCTGAGCTGTTCGACCTCGCTGTCGTGCGGGAGAATAAGCAGAACCGGCATATCCAGCAGCAGAGGGTGCAGGCGCAGGATGGCGCAAAACTGCTCGCCGTCCATGTCGGAGAGGCGCTGCGCGCACACGGCCACGTCGGGCCGAAAAGCCGGGGGAAGTTCGTCAAGACCGGCCAGCATGCGGGCCGCCGCAACGCCGGAGGTAAGGCACTCTATGCGGTCGGCTCCAACATCGCGCAGGGCGCGCCTGTCGAGAGCGGCCATAGATTCGCTTTCGCTGAGAAGAAGAACATGGATCTGCCGTTGGCGGGTCATGCTTGTCCTTGCCAGAGAGACCTGTTGAACGCCCGCTCTGGAAGAGGCGGGCTGGGCCTTCCGTAAAAAGACTATACCCTCAGCGTGAGGCTTGCGCAAGAAAACTGCACCGCTAAATTTATGAAATCAAGGTTACAGCGGGCGGGCAAAAGGCGGATGCAAAAAAAGCATGCTCAGTTCATGCATGCAGTGCAGCGGTGGCAGAGCCGTTTGCGCTGCGGGCTAATTGGCAAAGGGGATGATGCGGGCGCGGGGAATGGGGGCCGCTTCCTCTTCAAAAGGGGGCGGGCAGGTGATGACCGTGTGGCAGTAGGGGCAATGGAGTGCGCCGTCGCTCCGTTCAAGGCGGATGAGCCCTCCCTCGTGGTCGTAGCAGCGCGGGCAGAAGGGCCCAAGGTCGACTTCCTGCGCCTTGAGCCAGTACAAACCGTTGCGTCTGAACAGGTTGCACGAAAGCCTCATGGCTTCTTCCATGGTTTTAAGCCGGGTCTGCAGGAGATGGAGCTCGTCGTGCAGGGCTATGCTGCGCGATTGCAGTTCCATGAGCAGTCGGCGAGCCTGTTCGTCCCGGCCAGAGGCGAAGAGATCGTTGATTTCTTTAAAAAGGCGATAGTGCAGCATGGTTTACTTCCCTATTGCTGCTCTATATCGGAGCCCGGCAGTATATCTTTAGGGGGCGGGAATCCGCCATTGGCGCGGGTTGAAAATTTTTATCCGTATTTTTAGCCCGTTGAAGCGGGAATAATTTTTTAGATTTTTTTTAGACCTGCGGGGGCAGGACGCCCCGGCCATGATGCGCAGGTCCAAAAATGGCGGCTGCGAGCGCTTCAGGCCATATTGACAGCCCGGATACGAGACATTGCGGTTTCGTCCCGTGGATGAGGTCTTGTATGTGCTGTCTCAACAATATCAGCAAAATACAATAATTACATTTTGCGACGCGAAACAGGGTCAAGGGAGCGCAGCATCTCGCGATATCGGGTTTCTTCATCTGCTGAAAGGGACGCTGGCAGCTCCCCGTGGCGCAGCAGTGCCCCGCCCAGCATGTCGGCCTCTTTGCGGGCCCCGGCGCGGCGCACCATGTCCGTGGCAGCATCTGGCACGGGCGTGCTCACCTCAACCGCCTTGCCCTGCTCTATTCTTTTCTGCTCTTCCGCCGAAAGGCGCAGTACTTCCTCCTCCACCAGAATGGGCGCGGCGGCGCGCATGGCGAGGGCGATGGCGTCAGAGGGGCGGCAGTCTATGCGGGTTCTGCCGTCAGGGCCGGAGAGCACCAGCACCGCATAGTACGTGCCCTCGCGCAGGTCGTTGATCTCCACCCGCCGCAGTTCGGCCTTAAAGGCCTTGAGCGTCATAAGAAAAAGGTCGTGCGTCAGGGGACGGGGCAGGCTTTCGTTGTTGAGCACCAGTGAAATGGCCATGGCCTCCATGGCTCCCACCCACACGGGCAGCACCGCATCGCCGCTCGCCTCGCGCAGCACCACGATGGGTGTTTTGCTCTGAGGGTCGATGGTAAGGCCGAAAACGCGCATTTCTACCATGGTTCCCCCAGTCGTTGGGCCATGAGGCTGTGCTTTTTTGCCTGGCTGATGCGTACCCGCACCATGCGTCCCGTGTGGTCGGTCATGGGCGGCAGCTCCACATGCACAGGAGCCCCGTAGGGGTCGCGCCCCTGCCAGCTGGGCTCCGGCCCTTGGCTTTCCTTGGGGCTGGGGTTTTCGATCAGCAGCGTGGTCTCGTCGCCGACCCTGTGCCGCAGCCAGTTCGCCCCCAGCTCGTCCTGCAGGGCCTGCAGGCGCAGCAGTCTGTCCTGCGCCACCTCAGCGGGGATTTTGTCGAGAAACAGCGAGGCCCGCGTACCCGGCCTGTCGGAATAGCAAAAGGAAAAACTGGACATAAAATTGCTGGCGCGCATCATGCGCAGCGTATCCTGAAAATCCTGCTCGCTTTCGCCGGGAAATCCCACGATAAGGTCGGTGGAAAGCGCCAGGTCGGGCCGCGCCTTGCGCAGACGCTCCACCAGATCAAGAAAGGCCGCGCTGTCGTACCGGCGCTTCATGCGGGCCAGGACTGCGTCGGACCCTGCCTGCATGGGCAGGTGCAGGCGCGGGCACAGCTGGGGCAGCTCGGTAAAGGCGGCTATGTCTTCCGGCCCCATATCCTTGGGGTGCGGCGTTACATAGCGCAGCCGTTCAAGGCCCGGCAGGGCGGCCACTTTGCGCAGCAGGGCGGCAAAGCTTGTGCCGTCGCCGCTTTTGTCCTGCCCGAAGGCGTTGACGTTTTGTCCCAGCAGGGTGATCTCTCGCGCGCCGTTGTCGAGCAGAGCCTTGCATTCATCTATAATAGCCGCGCTGCCGCGTGATTTTTGGCGGCCGCGTGTAAAAGGCACGATGCAGTAGGCGCAGAAGTTGTCGCAGCCCTGCATGATGTTGGCGTAGGCCACGGCCCCGTTGACCACGCCGGGCTCGGTGGTGGCCTCGCGCTCCACATACTGGCTGGTAAAGTCCAGCAGCGAAAGGCGTTGGGCGGGGTTTTCCAGCAGGCGTTCAATAGCCTGCGGGGCATTGCCTATGCCGTCGCTGCCAGCCACAAGGCGCACCTGGCTTTCTTTTTCAAACAGGCTCTCGCCAAGCTGCTGGGCCACGCAGCCAGCCACGCACACGAGTACGGCGGGGTTGCCGCCCGAGAGCTGGCGGATGCGGCCAAGCGTGCTCATGACTTTCTGTTCCGGCTTTTCGCGGACCGAACAGGTATTGACCACCACCACCTGCGCGTCTTCGAGCGGCGCTTCAAAAAAACCGCGCGCACTCAGGGCACGCCCCAGCCAGTGGGAGTCGTGCACGTTCATCTGACAGCCAAAAGTGATGATATGGTACGTTTTTTCGATCATGATTGTTGCTACTGCTCTATGTCCAGGTCTGCATCGTACATGCCGGGCGCGCCTTCTTCTTCAAGAGCGGCCACGCGGTCTTCAAGCCAGTCGAGCACGGCGCGGGCCGTGTGGTAGTTGAGCAGTATGCGGCTGTGTATGCAGCGGTTCACTTCGCGCACGTCCGGCTCGCCGGGGGTCATCTCGTGCCCGATGGAACCGTCAGGGGCCACCAGCTGCTCTGAAAACGCGGGCAAGGCGTCACTTTCGTGATAAAAATTCATTTCTATTTCGCCCTGAGGGTTTATACCGCCCCAAACGCCGTGGGCTGTCTGCAGTCTCGCGTTTTCATCCATCTGATATTTATAGCGGATCTTTGCGGGGTGGTCACTGGGCTTGTTCATGCGGCATCCTTGTGGTGGTGGTATCAGGGGCTTGGCCGCAGGCTGAGGCCCCGGTTGCAACGACATCAATTGTGCGGCAATTGCATATGATAAAAAAGAGCCCCTGCCAAGTAAAGGCGGCAAACCGCCCTCTGCGGACACGGTAATGTTCCTGGCCGGACAGACCGTGGCAAACACTGCAAAAAAAGGATTCAAAAAAGCGCTGCGGAGCGAAAAATGCTGCGGCAGCCCGGCTCTGACGCGCGTGCAACAGCCTTGCAGCGGCAAACATGCTCTTGACGATGCCCATTGCATGGATAGAATATCTGCTGCGGCTCATAAGCACGGCCAGGCGCTGCAGCGCGCGGGCAAATCAGGCAATGAGCACCCAAGGAGAACACGTGAGCGAGGCAAGCAGCAAACCGTATGAAATCCGGCGGCATGAAATGCAGCCCTACTTTGATCTTGAAGCCTTTATGTCCATGAGCAAGGAGACGCGCCTTGGCGGGGCCATACTTGAGCGCCTCGTGGGCCTGTGGGGCGAGTGGCTGCCGCAGCTGAACGTGTGCGAAATTGTTACGGGCAAAATTTCGTATCTGGCCGTATGGCTGCCGGAAGACGTGGAAAATTACGTGGACGAAGCGTGGGGCAAGTCAGCCTCTGACGGCTTTATGATTAACAACCTTGCCCAGTTTATGTGCATGGCCGCCGTGCAGGAAGCCCTGCCGCAGGTGGAAGACGCTGGCTGTGCGCCCTCGCCGCGCCCCACAGAAACCCTGCGCGAGGCCCTGGCCTCGCTGGGCATAGAATACCGCGAAGCTTTTGGCACGCTGACCCGCCGCTACGCCGTGGTGACGCATTACCCCTTCAAGGGCGGCTGCGAAATATGCCATTTGCAGTCCCAATGCCCCAAGGGACAAGGACAGACCGAGAGCCCGAGCATTCTTTTGCCGGGCTATGAGGCGGAAAATAAAGAAAACTGATTGCCCCGGCGGCGGCCGTGCCGAAGCGCCGTGTGCGCGTATGCGCAGGCCGCCGCATAATGGCGCGCCGGGGGGCCTGACGGATGCTTTTGGTCAACAGCCGCTAGCGGCCTTCCATCACCAGGGTGCGGGCGACTCCGGCAGGCGTGCGCACCACCAGCTCAACGGTACGGGCATTGCGCGCCACAGACTCGACCAGGCAGGTTTCCGTGGCGTCCTTGTCGTAGTTGCGCACATCCACCGTGTCGCCCTTGGTGGGGACGCGGTCGGGGATAACTTCGACAAGGTCGGCCGAGTCGGCGTCAAAGCCGTCCCAGGCCAGAGCGGGTATGGTCATGCAAAGACAGCCCAGCAGGGCTGTGGCGAATAGCAGGTGTTTCATGCAAGCATGTGTAAATCCATTTGCCCCTCTTGGCAACTGCGCGGCCCCAAACGGCCAGCAGCAGCCATCCGCGCGGGCTGGTCAGCTCTGCGACGGGCATGGCCGCGTGGTGCGGTATCTGCGGCTTTCGGTCACAGACCGCTGCAACCTGCGCTGCGCCTATTGCCGCAGTGATATAAACCAAAAGTTCATACCCCATCCCAAGGTGCTGCGGTATGAGGAGATGGTGCGTCTGGTGGGCATGATGACCGCGCTGGGCGTGACAAAGCTGCGGCTGACCGGCGGCGAACCCTTTGCCCGCAAGGGGTGCGACGAACTTTTGCACCAGCTGCGCGCGCACTATCCCTCCCTTGACCTGCGCCTTACCACCAACGGAACCCTGCTCGAACCGCACATCCCCATGCTGCGCTCGGTGGGCGTAAGCGCCGTCAATCTTTCTCTGGACAGTTTTGACCGCGATACCTTTGCCAGGGTCACCGGGCGCGATATGCTGCCAGCGGTGCTGGACTCGCTGGACGGCCTGCTGCGGGCGGGCATTCGCGTAAAAATCAACACCGTGGCCATGCGCGGCGTCAACGACGGGCAGATGGACGATTTTGTGCACGCCGTGCGCACCATGCCCATTGACCTGCGGTTTATCGAATTTATGCCCATGGGCAGCGGCACGCTGTGGGGGCCGGAAACATTCTGGGCCGCTGGGGACATCCGAGCCGAGGCCGAGCGCCGGGTGCGGCTTGATCCTGTGCAGGACAACAGCGCCGAGGCTGGCCCGGCCAGGATGTTTGCCGTGCGCGGCGGCAAGGGGCGTCTGGGATTTATCACTGCCGTCTCCTGCCATTTTTGCGGCACGTGCAACCGGCTGCGGCTCACCAGCGACGGCAACCTGCGCACCTGCCTGTTTGACGACAGGGAGTATCACCTGCGCGGCATACTGCGCAGCCAGCACTTTGACGACGGGCAGCTGGCCCGGGTGGTGCGGCTGGCCTGCGCGGACAAACCCATAGGCGCTGATCTGCTCAAAGCCCGTAAAAAGGGCGAGGCCGTGGCCGACAAGCACATGGTGGGCATTGGCGGCTAGCCGCACCGACATGGGCGCCGCAAGTCGGGATGCTGGATCTTGCTGTGCCCAGCGCAGGCGCTCTGTGAGCTGAACTTCTGCTGCTCCTCGCATGGCAAACGCCATTTGAAACGCGCCGTCTTTCAGTCTATGCTCTGGCGGTCGCAACCTCTACTTTTGCAAGGAATCCATGATCGCCTATCTTGAAGGCCGCCTGGCCGAAATATGGGGCAATGCCTGCCTTGTGGTCACCCAGGGCGGCGTGGGGTACGAAGTGGCCCTGCCCGCCCATACTCTGGCCGCTCTGCCCGGCAGGGGGGAACCCCTGGTGCTGTATACAAGCCTTGCCGTTCGCGAAGACGCGCTGGAGCTGTTTGGTTTTGCCACCTTTGAAGAACGGCAGACCTTTGAGGTGCTGGTTTCCATCTCCAAGGTCGGTGCCCGTACGGCTCTGGGCATCCTTTCCATATTCCGGCCCGACGATCTGCGCCGCGTGGTGCTTGAGGACGACGTGCTGGCCCTCACCCGTGTTTCGGGCATTGGCAAAAAAACCGCCGAGCATGTCTTTTTGGAACTCAAGTACAAGCTTAAGGTCGAGGATGTGCCGCAGGCTGCGGTGCTGAGCTCGGGGGTGCGGCCAGGCTCGGTGTTTCGCGATGTGCTGGACGGGCTCGGCAACCTGGGCTACGAGCCGGACGAGTGCGCGCCGCTGGTCAAAAAACTGCTGCACGAAGAGCCGGATCTTGACGTTACCGGCGCACTGCGGGCCGCCCTTAAGGCGCTCGCCAGAGGTAAGGCCTGATGTCGGATTTTACCAGCCAGTGTCCCGACCAGTGCGCTGCTGAAGGCGCGACGGGCATTGATGAAAGCGTGCGCCCCCGCAGTCTCGACGACTTTATCGGGCAGGACGAGCTGCGCGCCAACCTGCGCGTGTACCTTGGGGCCGCGCGCGAGCGCGGCAAGGCGCTGGATCATACGCTTTTTTACGGCAACCCCGGCCTGGGCAAAACCACGCTTGCGCAGATCATGGCCTCCGAGCTGGGCGTCAATCTGGTCTGCACCTCGGGGCCGGTGCTCGAACGCAGCGGCGATCTTGCCGCCATCCTCACCAATCTCAACCGGCACGACATCCTTTTTGTGGATGAAATACACCGCATGCCCATTGCCGTGGAAGAAGTGCTGTACCCCGCCATGGAAGACTTCAAGCTCGATCTGGTCATTGGGCAGGGGCCAGCGGCGCGTACGGTAAAAATCGACCTCGAGCCGTTTACCCTTGTGGGGGCAACCACGCGCATGGGGCTGATTTCTTCGCCATTGCGCGACCGTTTTGGCATTGTGGCGCGGCTCGAATACTATACCCCCGATGATCTGGCGCGGGTAGTGCAGCGCACTGCGCGGATTTTGGGCGTAGAGGTGACGACCGACGGCGCGGTGGAGATTGGCCGACGTTCGCGCGGCACGCCCCGCATCGCCAACCGGCTGCTGCGCCGCGTGCGCGACTTTGCGTTGGTTCACGGCGACGGCATGGTAACGGGCGAGCAGGCCTCGGCGGCGCTCAAACGCATGGACGTGGACGAGCTGGGGCTTGACCAGATGGACCGCAAGCTGCTTGAAGTGCTTATAAAACACTACGACGGCGGCCCGGTGGGCATCAAGACCCTTGCGGTGGCCTGCTCGGAAGAAGTGCGCACCATTGAAGATATTTATGAGCCATACCTCATCCAGTGCGGCTTTTTAAAACGTACGCCACGGGGCCGCATGGCAACCGCTCTGGCCTACAGGCACTTGAAAATGATGCTTTCTTAGGTGTATGCTCTCTCCGGCCAGTTATTTGGCGCACTGCACAAACTGAACAGGGGAGGGAGCATGCTGCTGCAGGTCATTGAGGGAAAATTCAGCGTCTGCAAGGTGGAAAACCTGCGCGCCGTCAATTTTAATGTGCCCTGGCTGTTTGTGGGCAAGACCGATGCCGAAATATCTGTGGTCTGCCTGACGGCCGATGTCCCCCACGCCACCCTCGCCCGCGAGGACGGCTGGCGTGCCCTGCGTGTGGCGGGGCGTATGGATTTTGGGCTCACCGGCGTCATGGCGGGCTTGTCCACGGCGCTTGCGCGGGCGGGCATCAGCCTGTTTGCCGTCTCGACCTTTGATACGGACTATATATTGATAAAGGCGGACAATCTCGCTCCCGCGCTCGAGGCCCTGGGGGCGAGCGGGTATATGATTGAAGGCGCGGCCCGTTAAGCGGGCCGGCTGAGGCGTCGGCGGCAGAACGCCGAAATTTTTTTGCAGCGGGGGAAGGAGCGTAACAGCACCTTCCCCCGCTGCAGGTTCAGCTGTCTACCTTGCCAGCGCGGGCCGCGTTGAGCACGGCCATAAGCGCCACGCCCACATCGGCAAACACGGCTTCCCACAGGCCGGAAAGCCCCACGATGCCCAGGGCCATAAACAGCCCCTTGATGCCCAGCGCCATAACGATGTTTTGCCACACAATGGTGCGCGTGCGCCGCGCTATGCGCAAAAGCTCCGGCAGGCGCGCTGGGTTGTCGTCGAGGATGACCACGTCGGCAGTTTCAATGGCCGCCTCCGCGCCCAGGCCGCCCATGGCCACGCCCACCCCGGCTGTTGCCAGCACAGGAGCGTCGTTGATGCCGTCGCCCACAAATATGGTGTTCTTTACCGGACCAAGGGCTTCGAGGGCTCCGGCTTTGTCCTCGGGCAGCAGGCCGGCCCGCAGGGTGTCAAGCCCGAGCTGCTGGGCCACGGGGCGGGCCTGCTCCTCTCTGTCGCCCGTGAGCATGGCGATGCGCTGCACGCCCAGGCGGCGCAATCCCTGTATGGCCTCGGGCGATTGCGGCTTGATGCGGTCCGCCACCACCAGTGCGCCCAGCAGTGTGCCGCCTCGGGCAACGTATACCACGCTGCCGGGCAGGTTTACTTCCATGGGCGCGATGCCTCTGCTTGCAAGCAGGGCGGCATTGCCCGCCAGCAACTCGCCAGCGTCTGTGCCCGCAATTACGCCCATGCCGGGCAATTCTTGCATGCCGGTAAGCGTTGCGTCGTCGGTGGTCAGGCCCCGGCGCTGCGCCGCCCGCAGCACCGAGCGGGCAATGGGATGGTTGGAGCGGCTCTCCGCCAGGGCTGCGGCGGCAAGCAGGTCATTGGGCGCAATGCCTGGGGCGGGCAGCACTTCGTTTACTTCAAACACGCCTTCGGTGAGGGTCCCTGTTTTGTCCAGCGCCGCCACGCGGATGTCGCGAAGGCTGTCGAGCACCGCGCCGCCCTTGATAAGGATGCCCCGCCGCGAAGCCGCGCCGATGCCGCCAAAATACCCGAGCGGGATGGAGATAAGCAGGGCGCACGGGCAGGATATGACCAGCAGCACCAGCGCACGGTAAATCCACTGCGAGAAGGGCCCAAGCCCGAACAGCGGCGGCAGCACCGCCACCAGCAAGGCAATGCCGGTGACGGCTGGCGTGTACCAGCGGGCCATGCGCGTAATAAAACGCTCGGTAGGGGCCTTGCGCGCCACGGCTTTTTCGACCATCTCAAGAATACGGGCAATGGACGATTCTTCAAAAGCGGCGGTAACCTCGACGCGCAGCGCGGCATTCAGGTTGATGGTGCCAGCCAGTACGCGGCCTCCCGGCGTTACGCTCTGGGGTACGGATTCGCCCGTAAGGGGCGAGGTATCGACCTGCGAGTCTCCTTCAAGCACGGTTCCATCCAGCGGTATCTTTTCGCCGGGGCGTACAAGAATATGGCTGCCAGGGCCAAGGGCCTCAGGCTCAACATCGCGGGTGGGTCCGCCTTTTAGTATTTCATGGGCAACGCTTGGTCGCGCTGCCAGCAGCGCCTTGACAGAGCGGCGCGAGCGACCGGCGGCGCGCTCCTGCACAAATTCTCCCACGCAGTAAAACAGCATCACGCCTACGGCCTCGGGCAGCTGACCAAGCGCAATTGCCGCGATGGTTGCCCCGCCCATCAGGGTAAATTCATTAAAAAAATCACCTTTCAGGATGCTTTTGGCCCCAATGCGCAGCACATTGTAGCCGCACAATACATACGGCAGGGCGTAAAACAGGGCTATGACCAGCCAGTTGGGCATGTAGCTGGCCAAGCGCTCATCCGCGACCATGCCGACGGCAAACAGCACTGCGGATATGCCCATGCTCACTAGCTCGCGACGCTCGCCAGCATGGTCATTTTCGTGGTCATGACTGCAGCAGGCGCAGCCGGGGGCCTCGTGATCGGCAGCTGGAGAGCATGCGGAGCAGCAGGCGTGCGTAGGGAATGGGGTATGTTTGGTGGAATCCATTTGCTTCTCCTGATCTTACGCCTTGTCGTCTTGCGGCAGGGCACCGTCGTCTTCGCTGCCGTCGGTTTGGTCCGCAGGCACGGGAATATGCTTTTGCTTAAGGAACTCGTGGATGCTGGTATTGTGCGAAATACCGGGCAGGGCTGCCTCGTCCTGGAGTATCTGCGGGCTATCGGCCAGTTCCCGGGTCGTCAGTGCCAGCACCTCGCGCACGCTGTCGCTAGGGGCATGGGGCAGCTGGTAGTACACCCATCGGCCGTTCTTGATGCTTTCAATAAGGCGTGCCTGGCGCAGGATAAACAGATGCTTTGACGTGGTGGACGCCGCAAGGCCAAGCAGTGTCGTTATTTCGCACACGCACAGGGGGCGCTGGCGCAGGGCCATGAGTATGCGGAGGCGGTTCTCGTCGCCAAGTGCGCGTATTACTGAAATATAGGTGTGCATGATGTTTCCGGCTGTTGGAGGTGGATGTCTTTTTCAATTCGTTGTATGGCGAAATATAGAAACGTCCACCGACAAAGTCAAGCACATTTCGTCAGACAACGAAATGTGAGGGGGTAAGGCCCCAACCATTCTATAGAAGGGCGGACGCGGCTGGAGGAAGCGCCATTGGCCACTCTTGGCGGCAGTAGGGAAGGGTTTAAAACCTGTGGCGAATGTTGGCGGAAGTTCGCTCTGGTCGTAGCGATGGTGAGATATTCATCAAATTTTGAGTTTTGTGTTGACAGGGAAAGGGTGTTTGCTTAAAGTGCATTTCTCGCGTCACGGAGATGTCACATTGCGACTGGCTGTTGAGCCGAAAAGCAAAAAAGTGATTGACCTGTGGAACGAGGGGGAGCATAACCGCTCCTCGCGATTGAAGAAAACGACTGGCTCCACGGTGAACAAAGTTTCACGGGACGGAAAAAAGTTGTTGACTTCGAAAGCCAAGGGGAGCATAACCGCTCCTCGCGATTGAAGAAAAACGACTGGCTCCCACGGCGAAACAAAAAGTTTCGCAAGACGGAAAAAAGTTGTTGACTTCGA